>Ga0302325_10005169_pt1 | contig 29841 bp, 23 predicted proteins | sample Palsa_T0_2_FD_201948 | JGI IMG/M metagenome (GOLD analysis project Ga0302325, IMG submission 201948) | Peat permafrost microbial communities from Stordalen Mire near Abisko, Sweden - Palsa_T0_2 | ecosystem: Environmental > Terrestrial > Soil > Palsa > Peat permafrost | place: Sweden: Abisko...
AGACTGCAGCGGTTCCTTGAATTTCGTGGCTGTAACAACGATTTCCTGCAACTCTGGTGAGTCGGAGGCGTTGCTCTTGGGCGAAGAGCCATTGGTGGGAGTATCCGCCGCACCGATTTGCAGACCTCCAAGCCAGACCGCGCTGGAAATCCCAATGATCTTCAGTGCCTGCCGTGGCGTGCACGGGACGGATCGTGAAATAGACATGTGCCCCCTCCCAACGTTAAACCACCGCTTCAATCGGTCGATCGAATATCTGCCAGTTCTTTTAATTTTGTCGTCAATTGCTACGACTTGATCATATACTCGATTAAATGAGGATTTCAAGCGCGCATTTGGGAATCTAGGGACGGCCGGCTCGGCAGACCTGTTCGCTGGCGGGGCGACGGGCCGTCGTCGTCGGCCTTGGGCAACCTACAAGTGGCTGATTCCCGAAATGACGCGCAGGATCCATCGGATTGTTGAAGGGGCAACAGCGAGTCGCTGCGCCTGCCGCGTTGATCCACATGGATCTCAGCGGCTGCGGGGGATAAGCCTGCTTGTTAGTATGGTAGATAAGCGCGTCAATTCACTCCAGTGGACGTATCACTATGGCGGCCAGACCCAGGGGGCGTGCCACACGGCAGGCCCTTCTCGAGGCAGCGTGCGATGTCTTTGCCCGAAAGAGCTATCGGGATGCAACCGTTGCTGAGATCTGCAAGGGCGCTTCGGCAAATATCGCGGCGCTCAATTATCACTTTGGCGACAAGGCCGCGGCATATCGGGAGGTGTGGCGTTTTGCCTTCGCTGAGGGGATTGCTGCTCACCCGTTGGAACACCCGGCAGCCTCCGCGCACGCCTCGCCGATCGAGCGTCTGCGCGCACACGTGACCTCCCTGCTTCGCCGCATGAACGAAGACGGCCAGCCGACGCGTTTTGAGCGGATGCGAATCTGGGAGATCACCCGTCCCAGCGGCGAGATTGAGGACGTTGATCACGGCGTGCGCGAAGCATCGCGCGATCACATGCTGACTTGCCTGCGAGAATTGATTGGAGTGAAGGTCAAACATGAGGTGCTGCTTTGGTGTGAAGCGAGCATTCTGTCCCAGTGTCGTATGGTGTTGCCGTTCAATCGCCGCGACATCGCACTTATCTCCAGTCGGAAGATCGATGCCGCGATGATCCGAACATTGGCAGACCATATCGTGAGGTTTTCGGTCGCGGGAGTGCGTACCTATTCGCGCTCACAGGGTCGCGCGAACCGATCGGACGGTACGGCCCGGCGCAAACGCCTGCAGCCGCGCACAGGCGGCTAGGGCGACCTGGCCGAATCACCGCAGCAGCAATTCGGCCGGATTTTCAATCCCGTGCTTGAACGCCGCGAGCAGCTCGGCGCCCAACGCACCGTCAATGACGCGGTGATCGCAGGATAGCGAAACCCGCATCTGGCTCGCGAACCGGACGCCGCCATCTGCGCTCTCCAAGGCCACACGCGTTGCGGCGCCGATGGCGAGAATGGCCGCATGCGGTGGATTGATGATCGCGAGAAACTCCTCTATGCCAAGCATGCCGAGGTTGGATATCGCAATGGAACCCCCCTGGTACTCGTCAGGCAGGAGCGTGCGCTCACGCGCTCGCGCTGCCAGCGACCTCATCTCCGTGGAGATCTCGATCAGGGTCTTGCTCTCGACATGACGTACTACGGGGGTCAGCACACCGCCGTCAATCGCTACCGCCACGCCAATATCGGCTTGCCGGAACCGAAGCAGGCGATCACCGGCCCAGACGCAATTCGCGGCCGGCACGCGCATCAATGCCCGGCCAAGCGCCTTGATAAAAAAATCATTCAGCGACAGCTTGAGGCCAGGTGTGCCCTGGGCGCCGAACGCGGCAGCCTCGTTGGCAGCGGCACGCCGCGCGATCAGCGCATCGAGAGTCACGGCCATCGACAGGTAAAAGTGGGGTATGGATTGCTTGGCCTGGAGCAGCCGTTTGGCGATGCGTTTGCGCATCGCATCCAGCGGGATCGGCTCGAACGCAGTGTGCGCGTACAGGCGCGTCACGCTGTTGACCGCATCCGGTACATCCGGCGCATTTGGCGTCGGCGCAGTCCGGGCCCCGGCGCGCGAGGCCTGGATGTCGCGTCCGAGAATCCTGCCATGCGGACCCGATCCATTCACATCGTCAAGCTCGATCTGCGCCTGGGCCGCCAGGCGCCGAGCGAACGGCGTGACCAGCGTGCCATTTCGGAGCCGACTGCGGCCAAAATTCTCCGCCGGCGTGCGCACGGTCCGATACCGATCCGGCGCCTCGGTACGCGCCGCGGCCGGCTGCGCCGTCAGTGACATGTCAGGCACGGACATAGGTTGCGCGGGTCCGGGAGCGGACTCGCTGAGTACCGCGACGACCGTACCGACCGCAACGACCTGCCCCTTGGCGACACGAATCTCGGCCAGAGTTCCCGCGAAAGTCGCCGGGATTTCCATCGAGGTCTTATCCGTCTCGATTTCAAACAGCACGTCGCCGGGTTGCACGGCCTCGCCGACCGCTTTATGCCATGCAGAGAGGGTTCCCTCGGTGACCGTCTCGCCCAATTGCGGCATCAATACATCCATCGCAATACCTGACTGCACCTCACGCCGTCATCGCACGAAGCACGGTCTCGCGGATCCTGTCGATGCTAGGAATTGCGAGGTCCTCGAGCACGTCGGCGGCGGGCAGCGGGATATGGGGTGTCGTGATGCGCACCAGTGGTCCATCCAGCTCATAAAACGCCTCATCGGCGACGATCGAAACGATCTCCGCCCCCCAACCGCATAAGCGCGGATTCTCTTCCACCGTGAACAGGCGATGAGTGCGCGACAGCGAAGCCAGAATCGTCTGCGTGTCGAGTGGGACCAGGCAGCGGACGTCAATAACCTCGCAGTCGATGCCATGCTCGTGCTGCAGCCGCTCGGCGGCGGCCAGTGCACGCGGCACCATCAGCGCCAGGGCCACGATCGTCGCGTCTTTACCACGTCGCAAGATCTTCGCCGTGCCGAGCGTATCGACCAACTCGCCATCGGGCACCTCACCCTTCGTGGCGTAAAGCGACTTGTGTTCTAGAAAAATTACCGGATCCGGGTCTCGGACCGCGGCCGCGAGCAGTCCGATTACGTCGATAGGCGTCGAAGGTGCCACCACTTTGAGGCCGGGGATCATCATGCACCAGTTCTCGACGCTCTGGCTGTGCTGCGCTCCGAAGCGCGCCGCGCCGCCATTGCCGAGGCGCACGACCAACGGCACTTTGACCTGCCCATTGGTCATGTAGCGGCTCTTGGGAAATTCGTTGGCAAAGTAGTCCCAGCATACGGCGGCGAAATCCGCGAACATGATCTCGGCGATCGGCTTCAGGCCGGTCATCGCTGCCCCCATCGCCGCGCCCAGAATGGCCTGCTCCGAAATGGGTGTATCGCGCACCCGCAGTGGACCGAACTTCTCATACAACCCCACGGTGGCCTTGAAGACGCCGCCCGCTTTGGCCACGTCCTCGCCAATGAAGACAACGTCTGGATCGCGCGACATTTCCTGGGCGATACCGCGGGTTACCGCGTCGCGATAAGTTAGTTCCGCCACGCGCAACCCCCATCCGCATACACATCAGTGAACAGGATATCTGCCGGCGGCGGTGGTGCCGCTTTGCACGCCTCGGTCGCTGTCTCCACCTCGGTCTTCACTTCCTGCTCGATTTTTTGCAACGCCGCCGCATCGATGCCCATGGCCGTGAGCCGCTTGCGGTACAACTGCACCGGATCGCGCTGCTTCCAGCGCTCCAATTCACCCTCCGGGCGATACTTGGCTGGATCTGCGCGACTGTGTCCGCTATAGCGGTACGTCATGCATTCAATCAGCGAGGGACCCTGGCCGCCACGCGCCTTGTCATAGGCGACCCGGGCGGCGCGGTAGACAACGTCGGCATCATTGCCATCGATGACGATACGCTCCAGTCCATAAGCCGACGCGCGGTCGGCGGCGGGATGTTCCACGGCCGTGACTTCGCTGATCGGTGTGTACTCCATGTACAGGTTGTTTTCGCAGACGAAGACGACCGGCAATTTCCAGACGGCCGCGATGTTCAGCGCCTCATGAAAGGCTCCGATATTGGTCGTGCCGTCGCCGAAGAAACATACCGAGACATCCTTGTCACCGCGATATTGCGCGCGCCAGGCCGCGCCGCAGGCGATCGGCAGATGCGCGCCGACGATGGCGTACGAACCCATGACTCCATGCTGCACCGAGGTCAGGTGCATCGAGCCGCCTTTGCCGCGCATCAAACCATTGTCGCGCGACATGAGTTCACCAAGGACCTTTTCGAAGGCGACACCACGTGCCAGCGTGTGGGCGTGGCCGCGATAGGTGCAGAAACTCAGATCACCCCTCTGCATCGCAGCGGCGAAGCCGGCGGCGATGGCCTCCTGCCCCAGCGAAAGGTGGCTCGTCCCCTTGACCAGGTTCTGCAGGAAAAGGTCGTAAGCGCGTTGCTCGGCTTCGCGAATCAGGACCTGCAGGCGATAGAGTTGCAGCCGCTGCGTCTGTCCTATGTCGTCCGCGGTGAGACTACTCGACGGCGCGAGTGCCTGTGCCGGTGTATTAGCCATGCCAATTCTCCAACCCACTCGGACCCAAGTTGCCGACTCATTCTTTGGCGGAGCGTCATCTTACAGTAAAATATCGGGAAACTAGAATATCGTCATTGATTTTCGTATATTGTCGGGTAGCTGCCGACTATTACCGCCAAATCTTCGTAGGGTGTCGACTACGCCATGAAATATAACCGCCCGCATGTCACGGCGTCGTTCGGCACAGGTGCCCGGGATTGGGAGCGAGGCATTGATTACGATCGGCTGCGGCGTGACAGGCTGCGGCGAAGCCAGGAAGCAGTGAAGGCCGCGGGGCTCGGCGGCGTGATCTGCTTCAACTTCGACAACATCCGCTACGTGACCGGTACGCATATAGGTGAATGGGCGCGCGACAAGTTCATGCGTTACACGCTCTGTCCCAGCGAAGGTGCACCCTACCTATGGGATCCTGCCGCTCCGTCGAAGCGGATCTGCTCGCCGTGGATAGCAGACAAGGTCGCGGCGCCGATATCGACGATGCAAGGCGCGCTGCGGCCCTCAATGAAGATAGAGAGCAGCTTCGCCAAGCAGATCAAGAAGGCTCTCGTTGACTACGGCATCGACAAAGAGCCCATCGGCATCGATATCATGGAGCTGCCGATGCTGCGGGCTCTCGAGGCGGAGGGCATCGAGATCGTCGATGGCCAGCAAGCGTTGCTGGATGCACGTGAGGTCAAGACCGCGGATGAGATCGAACTGCTCAAGATCGCCTCGGCCATGGTCGATGCCACGTACGTCGATATCATAAAGGCCGTCCGACCCGGTACCCGCGAGAATGAGCTGGTCGCCATAGCCCACGATCGGCTGTTTCGTCTGGGCTCTGAAAGAGTCGAGTGCGTAAATTCCGTGTCCGGGCCGCGCGGAAGACCGCATTCGCATACGTTTTCCGATCGCCTCATACAACCGGGCGATATGGTTTTCCTCGACATCATGCATTCCTTCAACGGCTACCGCACGTGCTACTACCGGACATTTATCTGCGGCGAGCCCAATAAATATCAGATCGACGCCTACGAGAAAGCCTCGAAGTGGATCAGTGCATCCATCGACTTAATCCGCCCGGGCGTGACGCCCGACGAGGTGGCACAGGTCTGGCCCGATGCTCATGAGTTTGGCTACCGGGACGAGGCCGAGGCATTTCTATTGCAGTACGGTCATGGCGTTGGACTGTCGCTTTGGGAGCGGCCGATATTCTCGAAGCGCTACAAGGGTCAGACCGCGCCGCTCAAGGAAGGCATGGTGTTCGCACTGGAAACCTGGTGCGGCGCCGATGATGGCTCAGGGGCGGCTCGGATCGAGGAGGAGGTGGTGGTCACCAAGGACGGGTGCGAGATCATCACCAACTTCCCCTCGGACCGGCTAATCTCCTGTGGATTACCGGGCTGCGAGGTCTTCTAGGCGGCAGATGAAAAGCACTGACCAACCGGTATCGGAAACGGCGGATGCGGCCAGCGCGCCCGCACGCATTCCGCTGACACTTCTGACAGGCTTCCTGGGCAGCGGCAAGACCACGCTGCTTAACCGCGCGATGCGGCACCCGGATCTCTCGCGCACGATGGTCATCATCAATGAATTCGGCGCGATCAGTCTCGATCACGTACTGGTCGAAGCGAGTAATGACAGCATCGTCGTGCTGGAGAACGGCTGCATGTGCTGCACCGTTCGCGGCGATCTGCTGCAAACCCTGAACAATGTCTACGATGCCAGATGCGCCGGCCAGATCAAGTTGTTCGATCGTGTGGTAATCGAATCCTCCGGGCTCGCCGATCCAACGCCGATACTGCAGGCAGTTCTGTCCGAACCGGCGCTGGAAAGACGCTACCGCCTGGCGCTCGTCATTGCGAGCTTCGATGCGATCAATGGGCCGACGACGCTGGCGCGGCATGATGAGTCTGTGCGGCAGATAGGGACGGCGGATCGGATTCTGATCACCAAGCTGGACATGCTCGGGGATCAGGCTGCGCTCAGCTCCGAATCCTCACATCGCGCGACTCTGGCGCGCTTGAATCCGGCTGCGCGCATAGCGCGCGCGCCGGCCGATCAGGATGAGATCGCGGGGCTGTTCTCTGCCGAAGGATATGACCCGCAGGCTGGGGCGCAGCAGGCACTGATGTGGCTGAACGCGAGCGCCTACGAGCACGACCCGCATCAGGACATGCAGGGTCGATGCGAGCACGCGCATCTGCAGGACGTTGCTTCCTTCTGCTTCGTCAAGGACGAGCCGATCGCGCGCGAGGCTTTACATCTGCTTCTCAGCTCGCTCGAGACCAATCTGGGCCCGAATCTGCTGCGCGTCAAAGGGCTGGTGAACATCGCCGAGGAGCCGGGACGTCCGGCTGTGATTCAGGGTGCGCAGCACTTGCTGCACAACCTTGCCTGGCTCGAGTCGTGGCCTGACGAGGACCACCGCACCCGCATCGTCTTCATCGCTCAGGGGATCGCACGCCAGGCGGTCGAGGAAATGATCGCGCTGCTGGAGCGCGTGGCGTCAAGGACGGCGAGGGCGCGTCAGCGCAGATTCGCCAGCGCGTAGTAAATGTGGGGCCCATGATCGCAATCCAGGCACCGGCAATAACTGCTTCAGTTCAACGCATTCGCCTGCGGCAACTGCTACTGGGGATCATCTCCATGATGGCCGTCTCCAGTCCGCAATACGTCTGGGCGTTGTTTGTACCCGTTATCAAGCAAGCTCTGGGCGTATCGCTCGCCGAGCTGCAGGTCACCATCGCCATCTTCAGTGTATGCATGTGCGGGCTTGGACCAATGCACGGCTACATTGCGCAGCGCATCCCCAGGAGCTGGTTTGTTGCCATTGGCGGCACACTGGCCGGAGGCGGCTGGGTCCTGTCATCGTATGTGACCACGCTGCCGACGCTTTATATGACCTACGGCGTGATGAGCGGACTGGGCGTCGGCATGGTGTACGTCGCCGGCAGCGATCTGGCAGCGCAGTGGTTCCCTGATCGACGCGGCTTCGCTGTGGGCATGGTTGCCGGCAGTTATGGATTCGGAGCCGTGGTAACCACTTTCCCGATCGACATAGCCATTAAATCCGCGGGCTATCACCACGCCCTGCTGACCTACGGGCTGCTGCTCGGTGGCATCTGCATCCTGGCGGCGCTGGGAATGCGCGAGCGAACCAGCAGCGATCTGTTGCCATCGGCACCGGCAGATTCCGCGGGTGCCAGCTACTCACCGACGCAGATGCTGGCGACCCCTTCTTACTGGCTGCTGTTCCTGATGATGACGCTGGTCGCAACGGGCGGGCTCATGGTCATTTCCCAGATGGCCGTATTTGCACGCAGTTTCGGCATCGGTCCCAACGTGCTGGTGCTGGGAGTGGCGGCGCTGCCACTGGCGCTGACGCTGGACCGTGCGGCCAACGGCGTAACGCGCCCGCTGTTCGGCTGGATCTCCGATCACATCGGCAGGGAAAACACCATGGCGCTCGCTTTCACGATGGAGGGCGGTTCGATCCTGCTGCTGATGCTTGTCGGGCACCAGCCTGCGCTGTTCGTCATTCTGTCGGCGATCGTATTTCTCGGCTGGGGTGAGATCTTCTCACTGTTCCCGGCGACACAGGCAGACATGTTCGGTCCGAAACATCAGGCCACCAATCTGGGTTTCCTGCTCACCTCCATCGCGGTGGCTTCCGTGTTTGGTGGTCCGCTGGCCTCCATGGTGTTCGAGCAGACGGGTTCCTGGATGTGGGTTTTCATTATTGTCAGCGCGCTTGACCTGACGGCTGCCGCACTGGCTTTATTGGTGCTTAAACCCATGCGGCGGGCGCAGCGCATCAGCCGGACCGCGAATCAGCTGGCCTTATCCGGCTGATTCAGCGGAGAACTTGGTCGCGTGTACGATGACCGAGAAGGTCATCCGGAAGTGGCCCTCGAGCTGTTCGACGGCCTTTGCGGCATTGCGTGCCAGGCAGGCCTCGACAATCGCGCGATGCTCGTCCAGCTCATTGCGTTCGGAAATCTGATCCGCCGCCAACAGGCGGTAGCGTTCCGCGGCATCGAATAACTGCTCACTGATGCGCCGGATCCAACGCGAGCCGCAACCCGACACCAGCGCGCAGTGAAATTCGCGATGTAAACGCTCCCAGACACCGTCGGGTCCGGCCTCGACATGCGAGCTACGGCTGACCTTGGATAGGCGATGCAGCGCAAGTACCAGCGCCTCCTCCCACGCCACGTCAAATCTGCGTATCGACTCAGTGATGGCGATGCCGTCAATCCAGCAGCGCGCCAAAACCAGCTCCTGCAATTCGCTCTCACTGACTTGAGCGACGCGAAATCCCTTCTGGTCCTCGAGTGAAACGAAGCCTTCTGACAACAGCCGGTTGAGTGCCTCGCGGATGGGGCTGCTGCCGATCTTGAAACGCTGACGCAGCCCCTCGGCGCGCAATTTCTCGCCGGGACGCAGCCGCCCGGCGAGCAGGTCAGATCGCAACTGGTGATAAACCGACGTGCTCAACGCCTTAGCAGGCTGCTCGGCCCAGCCAGTTTGCTCCGTCACTTCTGCTCCGGGCATTGACCACTCCCACGGATTACCACGATCGCCGTCCATACTATCCAAATCAACACTGGGACGTGATGTTATGCCATTCCGAATCACTTTTGGCTGTCTTCAAGTTTTTATCGAAATTTATTGCTTTATCGGGCCTACTGTAGATAATCAGGGTCATTACTTTAGATTAGTCGAAGTGTTCGCCACAACTCAAATCATCAAGACCTAGGTGGGCTGCTTCAAATGAGACTGGGTATTGTCGGATTGGGCTGGTGGGGCGGCACGCTCGTGGATTCGGTGCAGCGCAGCGAGGAATTGAGCTTCGTCGCCGCGTACACGCGATCGCGTTCGCAGCACGACCAGGAGATCGCTGCTTCGCACCAGTTACGTCTGTTTGATAGCTATCCGGCGATGCTCGCGGCCGCGGATGTCGATGGCGTCGTGCTGGCAACCCCACCGGTCGCGCATTGCTCGCAAATCATCGCGGCCGCCGCGGCCGGCAAACACGTATTCTGTGAGAAGCCATTGGTCATGTGCAGGCAAGAGGCACAGCGCGCGCTCGCGGCCGTGCGCGCCGCAGGCGTGACGCTGGGTCTGGGCTACAACCGCCGCTTCCACCCGTCATGGATCGATCTGAAGCATCGCATCGGCAGCGGCGAGCTCGGCGTGATCCTTCATATCGAGTGCACCATGTCCGGACCGAACGGACTCACGCTCCCCGCTGGCGCGTGGCGCGCCATAAAGCAGGAGGCGCCCTGTGGTGGATTATTTCCGATGGGCGTGCACGCAGTCGACGGGATGATCGACTTGGTCGGTGAGGTCGATCAGGTCTTTTGCCAGAGTGTGCATCGAGCGGTACCGAACGATACCGATGACACGACCTCGGTCCTGTTTCGCATGAAGCAGGGAATGACCGGATATCTGGGCACGATGATGGCCACCGCCGGCACGTTTCGATTTCAAGTCTACGGATCCAAAGCAATGGCCTTGCTGGGTGGTTCCGTACACGTAGCCGGGCAGTCTTCCCAACATCGCCGCGCCGGCCTGTTCGGCAGCTATGTGATCCAGCCGATCAAGGGCGACAGCCTGACGCTAGAGGTGCCGCAGTTCGATGTCAATCGAGCGGAACTGGAGGCGTTCGCGCGTGCTGCGTCCGGCGGTGCGCCGTATCCGATTACGGATGAGCAAATGATCCACGTCGTCGCCGTGACGGACGCGATCATCGCCTCGTCGAAATCCAACAAGGTTGAGGCGGTCGCCTGAGCGGCGGCACGATCGAGGGCTGTAAACCATGGATCTGGGCAAGTACGGGCATCTGACCTATTCAACTCTGGTGCATCCAGGAGACACCTGGCCGGAGATGTGGCATAGCCTGACGAGCTTTGTGCCTCGCGTGAAGTCGCGCGTTTGCCCGGACCACCCGTTCGGCGTCTCGTTGCGCCTCTCGGCCGCCTCAGCCACCGTGCTGATCAACTCACCCGACGAGCGCGCCAAACTCAAGAGCTTTCTGGCCGATCAGGACCTGTATTTGTACACGGTGAATGCCTTTCCGTATGGGCCGTTCAAGAATCAGGTCGTCAAGGAACAAGTCTACGAGCCGGACTGGCGCAGCGAGGAGCGCACGCGCTACACGATGAATGTGGCCGACATTCTCGCGGAGGTTGGTGCCCCGAACGTCAATCCGTCGATTCAGAGTCCGCCGCTCGGCTTCAAACCGCGCGTTACCGGCGGTGACGTGGTCGAGGCTTACGCCACCAATGTACGGCGCCTGGCTGCCCATCTGCATCGGATTCGCGAACGCACCGGCCGTACGGTCACCCTCGCAGTCGAGCCCGAACCTTTCTGCTTCCTCGAGACCACGGCCGAGACGGTGGACTTCTTCACTCGAGTGCTGCGCTCGGAACGCTCGCTGCAACAGCTGGGCACGGAACTGGGCATGAGCGCCGAGGATGCGCGGGTTGTGCTGCGCCGGCATGTCGGCACGGTCTACGACATTTGCCATCAGGCAGTCGAATTCGAGGATATCAGTGCCTCGTTGCAGAGCCTGGTGGATCACGACATTCCTGTGTTCAAGCTGCAGGAGGCCGCGGCCATCCAGGTTCCCAAGGTAACCCGAGCGGCCGTGGCGGCGTTCCGCAAATTCGCCGACAGCGTCTATCTGACGCAGACCATCGAGAAGAAGGACGGCAAACTCGCGCGCTATCTCAACCTCGAAGATGCGTTCGCTGCCTTTGAGCGTGACCCGGAAGGAGCGCGCGAATGGCGCACCCATTTTCATGTGCCGGTATTCCTCGAGGAGCTCGGTGAGCACTTCCGGACCACGCGCTTTGCGATTGCCGAGGCCCTTGCCTTTCATAAGGCCCGGCCGCTGAGCACTCAGCTCGAAATCGAGACCTACACGTGGGACGTGCTGCCGCAGCATCTGAAGAGCGGCGACATCGTCGATTACGTCACCCTGGAAATTGAATGGGTTAAAAGTCAGCTGGTCTGAGGTGGAGATTCTTTGGGCGAAGCGCGCTTATGAAAATCGGATTCATCGGCCTGGGCCGCATGGGCTCGGGCATGGCCATGCGTCTTCTCGCTAGCAACCGAGCGCTGGCCGTTTTCGATCCGAACCCCAGCCAGAGCGCGCGCTTTGGCGTCGCAGGCGCCACGGTCGCCACCAGCTTGATGGATCTGGGGGCTGACCGGGACGTTGTGATCAGTATGCTGCCCGATGACGCCGCGCTGCGTCAGGCTGCGCTGGGGACCGGAGGTCTGACAGCGGCTCTTCGTGCCGGAGCGATCCATATGATCAGCGGCACTCACGGCGTCACGGCGATGCGCGAAGTCGTTGACGGGCATCGGGCGGCCAATCAAGTGCCGATCGCATGTCACGTACTGGGGCGGCCCGATCTTGCGGCCTCGGGCAAACTCGGGCTGGTGTGCGCTGGCCCGCGGGCTGCGATCGAGACACTGCGGCCGATATTTGCTGCGATCGGCGAACGCCTGTTCGAAGCCGGCGAGGATCCGCTCGCCGCGACGGCCATCAAGGTCGCCAACAATCTGGTGCTTGGCTGCGCCATCGAGGCGATTGGTGAAGGCATGGCGCTGGTGCGCAACTACGGCGTCGACCCCATGGTCTTTCACCAGGTACTCATCGGCGGCCTGTTCAACTCGACGGCCTACGAGGCATACGGGGATCTGATTGCGCGCTCTGATTGGGCACGCGTTGGGGCCTCCGCCATCATCGGGCTGAAGGATGCGAACCTGGCGCTCGATGCGGCCCATGCGGTGAAGACTCCGCTGCCCAGTGTGGAAATCTGGAAGGCGCATCTGCAGGCCGCGATTGCACGCGGCGAAGCCGGTCTGGACTGGTCCGTGATGGCGCGCGAGCAGTTTCGCGCCAGCGGCTTGGAATAGAGGATCAGCGCTGATGATCGCTCACGCCACAAGGCCGTTGCTGTGCCAAGCCCTGTCGGCCGCTGGGCTCGCGGTCGTGCTGCTGGCATGTGGCTGCACCGGTAATGGATTGGCGACTGTGCGCGCAGCCCAGGGCAATCCCGGCGCGGATTTCTCCGGTGTCTGGTGGGTCGAGCAACCTGGGCGCAATCTGATTCCGATCGACGGCGCGCCAGTCCCGCTAACCCCGGAGGGTCGCCGCCAGTACGACAATTACCAAGCGGATCTGAAGGCGGGAAAAATCGAGGACCTGACCCGAAAATACTGCCTGCCGGACGGGCTGCCCCGGCTGCTCACGGCACCGTATCCGTTCGAAGTCGTCCTGACACGTGACCAGGCCACGTTCCTCCACGAAGCCCGTCACGTCTACCGGGCGATACCGCTAGACACGCCGCATCCGCCTTCCCAGACGATGCTGGACAGCTACATGGGCAACTCCGTGGCGCACTGGGATGGGGATACGCTCGTGATCGACAGCATCCGATTCAACGACGAGACCAAACTTGATGTCTCGGGCTTGCCTCATTCGGATCAGCTGCATGTGACGGAACGCTGGCGCAAGTTTGATGGCGGCACACGCCTGGAAGATGAGATTACGATCGATGATCCGGCCATCTTCACGATGTCATGGACCACGCGGATTACCTTTGCTTACCGGCCAGACGTTGCGATCCAGGAATACGTTTGCGGTGAGCCGCATCGCAACCAGGGCGCAACCAAAGGTATCCGATGATGGCGCCTTACCGTTTGGGGTCGCATAAAACTCACGCCGCCAGGCTCGCTGTGCTGCTGCTTGCGCTCAGCGTGTTGGCTGCCGGCGGCCTGATCAAAGCCGCGTTCGGCGCTGACGCTGCGGCCGCTGAAGCGGCACACAGCGCATTCGATGGTATCTGGCGCAACGCCGGAATCGGCCGCCGGCCGCCCGGATCACCCGGATTGTGCTGCAGTGAGGAGGGCTGGCAGGACTTTGCCAGCAAGCTGAAGCCTTGGGCGATGCAGGAGATGGTGCGACGTGATGCAGCCCTGCAAATTGGTAAGCAGCTGCCCACCAATTCGGCCACCTGCAAGCCGGACGGCACGCCAACGGTCATCGACATTCCCTATGCGTTCGAGTTCGTGCGCACCCCCACGCATACCTACATCCTCTATGAAGCCGACAACCAGTCGCGCCGCATCCGGATGAATTCTGTGCATCCGGCGAAACTCAAGCCCACGTGGTACGGCGACTCCATCGGCTCCTGGGACGGTGACACCCTGGTGGTGGATACCATCGGCCTGAATGCGCAGGGCCAGATCAACTGGGACGGCATCCCTCACACTACCGCGCTGCGTGTTGTCGAGCGCTACACGGTCACCAAGCCCGGCGCCATGGAGTTGCAGATGACTCTCACCGATCCGGGCACGCTCACCAGTCCGTGGACAGTCATAAAGCATTTCCACCGGCTCACGGAAACGCAGCTCTACGAGTACGTGTGCGCCCAGAACAACCGTGACCTGTCGGTGCCAACCGAATAGGCACGGATTGCGACTCTCACGGTGGCGCGCCGCCGGGCCGGTCGGCGCCAGGTCCCAGACCGCCGAGCGTTTGGCCGTTCACACTGACCCGGACTACGCTGCCGCCGGGGCTTCCGTCCTTGAGTGGATGGATCACGACGATGGCTTTATCACCGGTCTTGATGGAGTCCCTGGTCCAGCCGTTGCGTACCAGCCCATTCGGGCTCTGCCCCTCGATGTTCCATTCGACTTCCTTTCCGGCGCTATCCGTGACGACAAGCCGAATCCAGCAGTGCGGATTGGTCCATTGGAATTCCCGAACCACGCCGTCGACGCTCACCTCCTTCTGATAATCGAACATGGCAAAGGAGTGATGAGCACGAGTCGGCTCACCGAACAGCGCGACAGCTGCGCCAACCAGCACCGCTATCCGGATTTTCATGCCTCGACTCCTGTTAGCTGGGTGCAACGACGGTGCTAATTCGGATGCTTGTCGTATTTTCGCAAATATTACAAGATTCCTGGACGGATATAAAGATCTCCGATATTATCGATGAAATCAGATATACATCGATAAAGATATGGGAACGGTCACAAACGTCGATTCAGCTCTGATCGGTTCCGCAGGTATTCACTAACACGCGTGACTTGAATCAAACAGCTCATGCAGGGGGAGACAAACCAATGAACGCACTGACTGGGCCTGCCCGTATCGCTGGGCTCGTGGTGCTGTGTGGATTGGCGACGCACGCGGCTAATGCCTACGCGGATATCAATGCCGCCGCCGACGAATCCGTGCAGCTCGAGGAAATCGTGGTGACGTCGGAGAAGCGTTCCGAAAGCATCCAGGCGGCACCCGCGGCCATCACCGCGATCTCGGGAGAGGAGCTCTCCACCTTGGGGCTTGACAACATATCGCAGATGTCGGGACTGTTTCCGTCGGCGCGCTTTGAGCCGACCGGCTTTTCATCGCATCTTTATGTGCGTGGTATCGGCGCGGAGCAGGACCGCATCGCCGTTGATCAGCTGGTGAACATGTCGATGGACGGTGTGCTGCTGCCGCGCGAAATGAGCTCAGTGGCGCTGTTTGACATCCACGATATCGAGTTGCTGCCTGGCCCGCAGGGTACGCTATATGGGGCCAGTTCCGTGGGCGGCGTGCTGACGATTCAAAACAACCAGCCGACCGCCAAAGATGAAAACAATCTGCTGCTCGAGGCCGGTAACTTCGCCGAGTTCCGGGTCGATGACGTGCAGAATTTCTCGGTCAATGATGTGTTGTCCGTGCGCGGCGCCGTCGACTACACGCGTCATTCGGCCTATGAAACAAGCGGCGGCTGGACCGGTGATGCGCTGACCGGACGGTTGGGGCTGCTGTTCAAACCGTCGGAGCAGTTTTCGGCCTACATCTGGGGACTCGTCGTCAACGATGACAGCTTGCCGGCGGACCTGGGTACCGTGAATCCGAACGGGGGTTTCCTGCCCGCGAACGGCACCCCTTGGGACATTGCCCATTCCTGCATCACACAGGCGTGCAACGGCTTCAGTAACGTACAGGTCAGTGCACAGAATATCGGCATGACCCGGGACTACATCGTGGCAGGCCAATTCGATTGGCATCTGGATGGCTTTACCGTCACCGACATACCCGCGGTACTGCACAACCAGACGTATCAGACCTTCAACGCGTATGTGTTCCCGAATACCTACGCGGTGGACAATCATCAATTGAGCAACGAGCTCAAAGCCACCAGTGATTCCAAGTCCGCGCTGCAGTGGATCGCCGGACTGTATCTGTACCAGAACAAGGCCGACCAGTTCTTCAATGCCGGAACTTACAACCTGCCGCAGTTTACGCTCGAGAACGTGGCCCCCTATGGGCAGATGACTTACGCGTTCACCGATCAGTTGCGGGCCACAGCGGGGCTGCGCTATTCCTGGACCAGCAAAGACGGCACGTTCGTATTGCCCAATCCCCTGCCCGAGACCTCGGCCACCTGGTCGAGTGTTGATTGGAAAGCCGGGATCGAATACGACCTCAACGCAAGTACTCTGACCTACCTGACCGCCCAGACCGGCTCGAGCCCCGGCACGCTGGATGCGCAGAACCCGGTCGACGGACGTCCTGGCATCACGGACCTGACAAAGCTCTACTCTCTGACCGGCGGTTGGAAGAGCCGTCTGCTCGATAACCGATTGCAATTCAACAACGAGGTTTTTTATTACGACTACAAGGACTTTCTGATACAGACGATCGTCTGCGCCAACCCCACGTGCGCGACGCTTGGCAACGTATATCTCAATGCACCCAAACTCATCAGCTGGGGCGATCAGCTGGACCTGCGCTGGCTCATCACCGCGGCGGACCAGGTATCAGTGGGGGCCGCATTCACCAGTACCAAGACCGGCACCTGGGTCACCAATGCGGGCGCAAATCTGTCCAATCAGACTTTGTTTGAAGCACCGGAAATGACCACGACTGTCAGTGCGCAACATGCCTTCAGCATGCCGGCGGGCGGTTCGACCATTCTGCGCGTCGATTCGTACCTCGTCAGCGGCTACTACGCAGACTTCGAGACCAATCCCGGCGGTCCGGTGCACATTTCCTACGAGTATCAGCCCTCGTTCACCAATACCGGTGTGAGCCTGATCTACCACGCACCGCGCGACAAATGGACCTTCGGACTGTGGAGTCTGAATCTCGAGGACAAGGGGCAACTTGGTCCGGGTGGTGCCTTTCCGTACCCGACGCCCGTCGGCGCCCCGTTCAGCAAGGTTGGCGGCGTGGCCGCTATCGTGAATACGCCGCGCACGTTCGGCGTTCGCTTTACCGCGAATTTTCTATAGCTGATAAGCGTGCTCGCGGCGCGGCCCACTAACTCTGAGGTCACCTCGGCCAAGGTGCCTCAGACCTGTCAACTTTGACAGTTGCGCGAGGTGATCGAACGGCGTCAGCTATCCGCAAGAATGGACAGGACGCAGGGAGAATCGCCTGGCGAGCAACAGCGGTTGCCGGTCATAGCCGGCCCCGGCGGGCAGGTTGACCCACCGGCGGACCGCATTCCGCCGCCGGTGTATCTGGGCCGCATTCTCAGGCTGTGCTTCTTTCCGATTGTTACGGTCGTGGTCGGGGCCTTCGTTCTCTTGCGTGTCCAGCAGGCGCGTGAAGCCCTGCTGTCGTTCGCGGATGATGTCGGCATCGCACCGACACAGGCCATTGCTTTTGAGCTTGCGTTCCTCGCGTGGATGCTCTCGGCCTGGTATGTCACGCGCCTGCTGGTCGGCGCGCGTTTTCATCCGGATCTGATTGGCCGCTGCGAGTCCGCGGCGTTCGCCAAGACATTGACCAATTGGCTGCCTCGCCTGCTCGCGCTGATCGCGGGCGTTCCTGTGGCCCTTTGGGTCGCGATCAACTTGAAGCCGCGCTGGCTCGGCGAGATGCTCATTGCCTCCACGGTGTGTGTCTTCATCGGGCTGGTCTTTCGACGCCGCGTCGGCAAGCACTTTGGCTACCGGTGGGCGAGTGCCTGGAGACGGCACAGCAATGAGGATTTTGAGCACATCAATGGCCTGGGAGCCATTGGCCGGGGATTCATCAGTCTGCTCTTTGTCATCTCCTTCGGGTTATGGCTGGCCATACCGATCGGCATGGAATCGGTCGCGCGACCCGTGGGTGCGCCGGCTCTGCTGCTGTTTGCGCTGATGTCGTGGACGCTGTTCGGAGGATTCATACTCACGTACTGGCCAAAGTCAGCGGGCAGAGCGGGTCTCGCGTGGGTTCCCGCCGTGGCGGTCATCCTCTTCTATTTTCTCAACGAAAATCATCCGGTCTTCTCGGCCATCAATCCCGGTGACTCGCGTCAGAAGTTCGATGTCGCCTTTCGGGAGTGGTTGCAACAGCGGCCCGAGCCGACGGCCCCGGTGATCTTTATCGCCACGGCGGGCGGCGCATCGCGAGCCGCGTACTGGACCACCGCCGCGCTGGGGAAGCTCGAAGATGAGGCGCGGCAGGATGTGAAAGTCTTCTCGGGGAATGTCTTCGTGATCAGCAGCATATCCGGCGGCAGTCTGGGCGCGGCGGCCTTTGTCACGGCAATCGATCAGGCGCGCCGCTATCCGCACGGGTCAGAGTCATGCCGAAGGATTCGCGATCTCGGTGAGAGCTTTACCGGCAACGATCATCTGGCCACCGTGCTGGGCTTCATGCTCTTTCCGGATCTGCTGCAGCGATTTCTTCCCATGGCGTGGACGTTTTGGGACCGCTCCCGGGGCCTCGAGGAAGTCTGGGCGCGAGACTGGATGCGTGTGATCAGCGCATGCGGGTCTAACGAAGCCAAGGAGGCGAACCCCTGGGAGCGTCCCTTTACTGCCCTGCATCAGGGGCGCGACTCGAGGGTCTGGTTGCCGAATCTGGCGCTCAATTCCACTGCACTCAATGCCGGGAGGCCGGTACTGCAGGCTGATTTCATTCTGCCGCGCACAGATAACTTTGATCTGCTGGGCGGAGATTTTGCCGCGCAGACCATTACGCTCGCACAGGCCGTCCATAACAGTGCGCGCTTTCCGTACGTGAGTCCCGCCGGCGTCGTTCGATTGTGGGATCGTGAAGCGGGCAAGCCCGGCGCGGTATGGGATCGACTCGGCGATGGCGGATACGTGGAGGCCAGTGGCGCGCTGATCCTCACGCAGATCATCCAGGCGCTGATCGATGCAAAACTGATTCGGGATGCCGGGCCGCCGGGACAATGTCCGAATTCGGCGCCAGCGGACGCGGGGAAGGATTGCTACATCACCTCTGACCAGATCCGGGTGCTGGTGCTCGACAACACGCCAACGGCGCCGGAGGGTTGGCTCTGCGGCGATCACGAGGCGTCTTCCAAATCACTGACCCCGAGCGACATTCCGCAGAACACGGTACGCAAGGGCAGTTGGTGGTACCCGCCGGTGCGCGATCTGACGGAGCCGATCATCGGCGCCTTCAGCACGCGCGGGGGCAGGGCGGTGAGCGCCCAGGTGGATCTGCTCAGACTCGTCGGCGGTTGCACGCAGCGCTTCGCGGAGCTGCGCTTGCCCGAGCCCATCGACACTTCGACCGAGCCGTCAATGAACTGGATGCTGAGTAAGAGCTCTCGATTGCTGATGGATGATGTACTCGATCACCCAAGGTCCACGACGCCCTCCTACCGGCTGCTCGGCGAAAACCTCGAGCGTGTGAGCGCATGGTTTGCTCCTTCCGCCACGCCATAGCGCGTCTCGCCCGTCGCCGACTGAATATGCCTTCTCTATCAGAAGCTCTCCAAATACTGGCCCTAGAGTGACGTGCCCGACTACGGAAGATTCTGCAGAGCCGTGAAGGTGCCGGGTGCGCTGGCGCTTTGCAGCAGCACGCCAGGCTGGTTGGTGATCACGCCGTTCTGCACGGGCTGTGTCGGACCGGTGGCGACGATGATGTCGGGCAACCCGTCTGCATTGACATCCGCCACTGCGATCTCGTTGGCGTTTGACACCGCGTAGTTCGTCGCTGCCAGAAATGTACCGGGACTGGCCGCGTTCTGCAGCAGTACACTGACCGCACTGCTGCCGCCGATGATGATGTCGGGGTGCCCATCACCGTTCACATCCACCACGGCGATCGTCTGGGCGAGGCTTCCGGCAGCCGTGGCGTAGCTCACCGCGGGCAGGAATGTGCCTGGACTGGATGCGTTCTGCAGCAGTACGGCGACCGTTGGCGCACTGCCACCGGCTGGGCCCGGATCGGTGATCACCAGATCGTTCAAGCCATCGCCATTCACATCAGCGATCGCAATCAGATTGGCTCCGAGGAACGCGGCATTGGAGGCCTCGGTGTAGACCGAGATCGGGGTGGCGTAAGTCGTGGCCGAGGCTGCTCCGGTATGCAGCAGCAGCTTGACCCCGACGCTGTCGGTCAGTGCGACATCGGGAATACCGTCCCCATTGAGGTCACCGACCGCGACCCAGTTGGCACCCCCCGAGTACAGAGTGATGGGACTGGCGAAGGTACCGGGTGAGGTTTGCAAAAACAGCGATACGTTGTAGTCGGCCGAAACCAGATCAGGCAAATTGTCGCCATTCATATCGGCAATGGCGACTTGCGAGGCGCCCGGAGAGGACAATACCAGCGGCGTGTTGAAGCTGCCGGGACTCTGCGCATCATTGAAGAATACCGACAAAGTGCCGTCCTGAAAGCTTGCCGAGACGATGTCCGGCAGGTGGTCGCCATTGATGTCCGCCGTGGCCAGGTACAACGGGTCGTCGCCATCGCTCGTGAGCACGGGCGCTGCAAAGGCGCCGGCCCCGGCTGACAGATAGGCCTTCAGATATCCGGGCGCGGGTTGATTGCCGTTCATAATGGTGCTTGTCTGAACAATGGAGGTGAAGCCATTGCCGGTGAAGTCGGCCGCGACCAGCCCGTAGGACACTTCGGTGGCGGGATAGCTCGGTCCGCAGTTACCACAATAGTGATCGCCGCCACAGCTTGTTAGCCCAGTAACGAGTGCCAGTAGCGCAGCGGGGCGAATGATGGCCGCCCTCAGGGTGCGGCGCGATTCTCCGGGCGCGTGCAGCGCCTGCATCTCGGCTTTGTGCCACATAGAACCTCCCAACCGGGCGACAATTAGACCCCACATGGCAACGCGCCGGGGAGCGGATGGTTGACATCTGCGGCGAATCGCCCGCTTTGAGGCCGCGAAAGGCTTTCAAGAATGTCGAGCAGCCGCAACACCCCTCAAGGCGATAGTGCACTGCACTATCGACGGCGACCTGCGACAAATGACAGTTGCACCCCACGAGGCAGACAGACTCTGTTCAAAGCTCCAAGGGCGGAGGTTCTGTTCGCTGCGCACCTTGTAGATCAGTGCGGCTGGAGCGTGCAGCGGCTGAATGATTGGCCAGCTCCGCTGACAGTCGGGGCACCGGCAGGATTACCGCAGCGTCGATCTGGGAGAAAAGCCGTGGCGAATCTCAATCGGCAGGAATTTGAGTAGCACATGCAGCAGCAGCGGAATAGCGACCAGATCGTCCACAACGCCCAATAGCGGAATCGCGAAGTTCAGTGGATCCAATGCATACACGGTCAATATCGCGACCAGCGGCAACAACCAAACAGGGCGGCTGGGGTGCCTGAGCGCAAACCAAAGCAAGCGCAGATCTGTTGCGCCGATTCGCCAGAGTCTGTAGAGGCGTATCATTTCGTCATGCTCTATGGTTCAAGGCCGTCGCCAGAGGATTGACGATATTGGTGTTCACTATAGATGGCTCATTGTATGCCATCTGTTGCGACTCGGGGATGGCGCACACCAACGCGCCGGACAGACCGGGCGGCAATAGACTCCCGTGGTCTTCACAGCCACAAAGAAGCGCCCGTCGAAGCGGGCGTCGCGATGCTTGAGCGCGCGATAACAGACATTGTGATCCAGGTCCACGCTGTCATGCTTACATGTCCTAGCTCAGGGCGCAGACGATTCGGCGCCGGGCAGCGGCAACGACAGTACGCTGGTCAGAGTAACAGGACCGATGAGCCCGGAAGGCGCCGGCGGCAGCGGCGTCGGGCCGGTCTGATAGCGAGGGTCGCCGGCGGTACGTAGTGCGGCCATGCGGTTCAGAAGCGTCGTGTCCACGCGTATGGTAACGCGGTTCTCACCCGGCTTTAGCCACGCTCCGGTGAGCCAGTGTCCATAGCCTGTGGTCTGTTCAGTGACGGTGTGACCGTTGACCGATAATTGCATCGCGCCGGCGACGTTGCCGACGCTCAGCAGCACGTCGCGGTCTTGGCCGAACCAATCGGAGGGCAGCGTGACCGAGGCCGAATACAGCGCCTGGCCGACCACGTCCCGCAGCTCCGGGATTGAGCGCCAATCGGCCAGTGGTTGAATGCCGAGCTCGTGGGTTTTCGGACCTTCAGGCGACAATTCATCGACCTGCAGGCGCCACTCGGAAAGATTCAGCGCCGCAGGCAGCCCCTCCCGATCGACGCTTCGATGCTCGCCGTTGCTCAACGCAAGATCGAAGCGACCGCCATGGGTCGTCACGACGAGCAATTGATCGCCGCGCTGCATGAGCTCCTCCGGCGCGGTGCTGGAGACCACATGTGGCGGCGCCTCATTGTGGCGAATCATCACCACGGTGCTTGCATGTGGCATCAGGATGAGCGGCATTTGGGTGCGGTTATTTTGCTGGCTCCATTGGGGGGCGCGGTCTACCAGTCCGCTCCAGAGATCCAGTACGTATGGCGCACCAACGGCGGCAAAACTGGCGTTCGCCGATATGACAGCCTCCGTCGGATTGAAGATCCACCAGAGATCATGCCCAGCGCGTTGCCGATGAACGCTCAGTACGGCCGATTGCTCTCCGAAAGATGCGGACGGCAGGCAACCGAGCCGCCGCAACGCCGCCGCGGTATCATCAATGCTGATGACCTGCGCGACCGTCGGCAATGTAATCAGCGCGTTCATTGCGTTCACGACTGCGCTGTCGTGGGCGGCGCTGTCCCTGAAGCCTGTACTCGCGCGCGGCGGCGTTCCGATCACTACTACCGGCAGACCGTTTCGAGCCATCTCCAGGATGGCACGCGCCGCGGCAACTGGCATGGACTGTTGATTCAGGATCAGCGCGCGGTAACCGACTCCTCGGCCATACAGAAGCCCAGCCTTCGCTGCCGCCTCAGGGCCAATCAGTGCCGCCGGATCGATGAAGTCATAGCTGTAGCCCGCGCCCTCGAGTCGATCACTTGCAAACAGGGGAGCGCGGTCATGGACCGTGGACAAGCCGCGATCGTGGTAGATCGTGACGTCAACGCGTGCTTGGCCGGATTCGAGCACTTGCGTGGAACGCGCGAAGTAGCGCGCGAGCGCACGCCAGTCGCGCCACTGAGGCCAGCCAGCAGTCCATGCATCGCCCAGTCCCAACATAGCGCCGCCCGACGGCGTGGGCCACGCGGTGCTGGCGCTCTCGAACGCCGTCAGCAGGCCCATCGTAATGCCGCCGGCCAGCGACTCGTTGAGCTGCTGTGCGTAGTCGATGGGCTGCTTGCGATAGATCGCAAAGTCATCGCCGAATTCAATGGTCGCGCGCGCGTGTCCGGCCAGATGAGCTCCGGATCCCGTCAGCCGATAGGCATCGATGACGTGACGCCAGCGGTCCGTGCCATAGGGCGGCACAGTTGGATCGAAGGCGGTAGCCCAGCCGGGATCGAACGATTCGTTCTCGGGGACATCCACCTGGCGAGCACTGCGCAGCATGTCCAGAGCAAAATAGTTATAGGCTACTTCGACGCGCGACTGCATGCCCTTGGAATGCGCCCAGTTGGTAAATGCTCTGAGGTAGCGCTCGCTGTAAAGATCGGTGAGCGTGTGCTGGTAGTCATAACGCACGCGCCTACCGACATCGCCCGAGAAATCGAACGGTCTCGGGGGCAACGGTCCGCCCCAGCTCGGATCGAGCGGATTGAAGGATGCTTCGCGCGGCGTGTAGAGCGCCGGCAGAAACCGAATCACCGAATATCCGCGCCGCTTGGCGAACTGCTGCGGTAGGTCGCCGGTCCAGAACATTTCAGCCTGGACTTCCAGTGAATCGTGCGCGAGATCGGTACCGCGCAAGAGTTTGGCGTCACCGGACGGGATGACCCTATCCAGGTAGTTCAGTGCCGAGGAGATGCCGGCGGCGCTGAAGATATCCGCGGTGTAGTACTGACCGGGCTGCAACTGCGGCACACGACTGTTCCATGCGCTGGGATCCTGGAATGGATTTCGCTCCATGACTTGCCCGGTCGCGCGTTGCCAGAAACTGAACAGCAACCAGTGTCCGGTGGGGACGCGCCAGTGCAGCGCGCCGGAGCGGTCGAGCCGCGCCGTCAGATCGATTGCAGAGCCGGCATCAAGAATCACGGGCGTGTCCGCATCGCTTAGCACACGGGCTGCTGTGACGGCCACAAGCCTTGCGTGTCCAGCGAGCCTCTCGGGCTGTCGAATGGCCGCGGAGTATGGCTGTCCGCCGGGCACATCGACGTGATCGGTGATCAGCTCCTGCATGGACTGCGCCTCGGAGATGCCCGCGCTGACATACGGCTGGGAGCCTCCGGGGGCCCAGTCCACATGGATGTCGAGCCGGCGCGCGGCTTCAAGCAGGAGGTGCGCCTCGCGTTGCGCCACCTCCGGTCCGGCGGCAAAGTTTACGCCCACTTCCGCACTGCCGAATCCGGCCTCGGCCAGGGCCTCAAGATTCTCCGGGGTGGCCCGGGTGCGAGCCTTTGGACGCACCTCTACGGTCGGGTCGCTGAGGCGCGGAAAGACCTGATCCCAGTACGACTCTTCGGCCCGTGCCGCGCTTGCGATCGACAGCGCCATGACCAAAATACTGGCAGCGGCAGCCTTTGCGCGCAGTCGTACCGACACCGATCTCTCCATGAGCCGTCGCATTCAGTGGGCCGCGGCGAGCAGGCCTCGGTCCTGCATCCAAGCGTAAAACTGATCCATCCACAGATCGCTGGTCGTGCCGCGGTGGCTTGCGCCAAAGCCGTGACCGCCGTGTTCATACACGTGCAGCTCAACCGGGGCCCCGGCCTGGTGCCACGCTTCGATGAGGCCGAAAGTGGTGAGCGGTATCAGTGGGTCATCGGCTGCACGTGCGACAAACAGGGCCGGAGCGTTCGCCGGCACGACGACAGCATCCATCGGCCCGTAAATGGGAGCGATAAAGTCAGGGCGTGCGTCGGCCGCATTCTTGAGCGCCACTTGCAGAACGGTCATCGCCCCAGCAGAGAACCCGACCATGCCGACACGCTTGGGGTTGACACCCCAATCCGCCGCCCGGCGATGCACCAGACGCAGGGCTTGCTGGCCGTCAGCCACGGCGAGTTCGCTGGTGGGCAGAGGCGGCCGTGCCGTGCCGGGCGGCGCGAGCAACATGCGATTGCTCAGCGCGGTCATTTCCGCTTCGCTCGCGGGCGTAGGGTTCAGCCGATACTTGAGCACGAAGGCGGCAATGCCATGATCCGCCAGCCAGTGTGCGACGGCGTAGCCTTCGTTCTCGATCGACAGCACCATGAAACCGCCGCCGGGCGTGACGATCACGCCTGCGCCGTTGGCTTTGCCTTTCGCCGGCAGGATCGGAGTCAGGGTCGGCTGCGTGACGTTGCGCACTACGCGATCATGGGCAAGCGATTCCCACTGTTCCTTTTGGTTCGCGCCTTCCGATCCCGGCGCCACGCCCGGATACAGGCGAATGGCATCCGGCTGAAGGGGAGTCGGAATGGGTGTCATGGCGAAATCCGCTGCGCTGGGCATCTGTGCCGAAGCGGTGCGCGCGCCGACGATACCGATGACACTTGCCGTGAGAAGCAGCCGCAAACCCGCGGCCAGAGAGTATTTCATTACCGGACGCCCCCCGATGTCGGAACGCGATACCTTATCGACTGGGTCGGCTCCTGAGAATCCGGTTTTGGCGGTGGGACTATTCGGCGTCGCCGCATGATCGTCTGCGCGCCTTCAGGTCCTGCAGATTCTTCGGTGACACCGAATCGTCTCCTCCACGAAAGCGAATATTCATCAAAGTTCGCATTCTCTATTCTGCGTTGAGTGATATGCCGGTGGTTCGCGATGAATGCATGGATCAGCAACGCAGCCCGAGATCTGGCCGGCGTTGCCGTCATCGCGTTCGCCATGGGCCACGCGGCGATGGCCGTGAGCCAGCCCAGGTCGACCGCTCCCGGACTAACCGACTCGGCGCAGCGTTGCGCCAGCCTTCGCCAGCTCAGCAGTGCAGCGCTCGGCGAACCCACTGCGCGCATTGTTACGGCAACGCTTAATCCCCGCTCGGCGGCCAAAGTTGATCCGACGGCGCCACCATGGCTGGCCGAAATTCCGGCGATGCCGGAACACTGCGAGGTGATTGGCGTTATGCGCGAACGCACTGGTACCGACGGCCAGCACTACGCCGTGAAGTATCACTTGCGCCTGCCTGTCCACTGGAATGGTCGCTTCCTGTTCCAGGGCGGAGGCGGCACAAGCGGCATTCTCGGCACAGCGACCGGGCCCGGACAACCCGGAATGCCGACTGGTCTCGAACAAGGCTTTGCCGTCGTGAGCACCGACACCGGCCATGACAATGCGACCAATGCTGATGAAGCGAAGCAGGGTGTGATTGCCTTCGGACATGACTACAGCGCGCGCGTCGAATATTCGGAAAAGGCGCTCGATAGCGTTGCCTCCACGGCAAAGCGTATCGTCGCAGGATTTTACGGGCGCCCCGCACACCACAACTACTTCGCAGGATGCTCGAACGGTGGACGCGAAGGCATGGTTTTCGCGCAGCGCTTTCCCGATCAGTTCGATGGCATCGTAGCCGCGGCGCCGGCTTTTGCCGTTCCCAAGGCGGCGATTGCGGAAGCCTGGGACACGCAAACATTTGCCGGACTTGCAAAGCGCGAAGGGCTGATGCAAGGCAATGGCCAGCCTGATATGGCGCGGGCTTTTTCCGATACGGATCTGGCCATTGCCGCTGCTGCTGTCGCCAAGGCCTGCGACGCCGATGACGGCGTGGTCGATGGCATGGTGCAAGAGATCGCCCAGTGTACATCGGCGCGAGTCCGACCAGCGCTCGACGCCACAATATGCTCCGGTAGCAAGACCGAAACGTGCCTGAGCCGGGATCAGGTCGAGGCGCTGTTCCGTTCGTTCGACGGTCCTCGCGACTCTAAAGGGCAGTCGTTATACGCCGACTGGCCCTGGGATGTCGGAATCGCCAGCATTGGTTGGCGCATATGGAAGTTGGGAGTGCCCAGCGGCATGGATGCGATCAATGTCATGCTTGGGTCACCGGCACTTTCAGGCCTTTTTGTTACGCCGCCGGTCGATGTGGCGGGGACGACTGAAGCGAGTCTGCGCTATCAGTTGGATTTTAACTTCGATCACGATGCGGCGAAGATCTTTGCAACAGATGCCGCATTTCCGCGCTCCGGTTGGGACTTAGTGGGTGCTCAATCGACCGACCTCAGAGGCTTTCGCCAACGCGGGGGCAAGCTGATCGTACCCCAGGGCGGTTCGGATCCGATTTTTTCAATCAACGACACCTTTAACTGGTGGCGCAAGCTCGATGCGGCCAATCACGGCGAGGCGGCCAGCTTCGTCAGGGTGTATCCAGTACCGGGCATGAATCACTGCGCGGGTGGGCCGGCAACGGATCAGTATGACGCGTTAACTGCCGTCGTGGATTGGGTGGAAAGTGGGAACGCACCTGATCGCATCGAGGCAAAGGCTGGCCCGATGTCGCCCTGGCCTGGTCGGGGCCGTCCGCTCTGTCCGTACCCGCAAGTCGCGCGTTATCGCTCCGGCGATGTGAATAAGACGGATAGTTTTGTCTGCGAACGGCTACCGAACTGAGGGCGGCAAGTCTATAGAGGGCCTCATTTTAAGTGGAGCAGACACGTTGAACATGCGTTTCATGCTGTCGCGACCGATCAATGACAGGCCGGGTCAGCGCGCACAGCTAAAGTCGGTCGCACACCAAAACGCGGCCTTTGGCGCCGACGGCGGTCTGACCATCCTGTGCCTTGATTCGGCCGCGCAACTCGACGATATCGCCGTTGAGTTTTTCACTGCGAGTGACTTTGACCACGAGCCATTCCAAATGAATGGTTTCATCGGCGAACACGGCGCGACGGAAGCGCACCCAAAATTCGAGACCGACCATGGCGCCCAGCTTGGAAAAATGCGACGCCGTCAGCGCCAGAAGTAACGCGGTCGTATGTGTGCCGCTGGCGATTAAGCGCCCGAATCGGGTGGATCGCGCAAATTGCGGGTCATGGTGCACGGGATTGTCGTCGCCGACGGCGTGCGCATAGGATGCGACTGCCGCCGGCGTGAGTGTGACCGTGGAAGAAAAGCGCTGTCGCGGATAGGGTCTCATCTGTCTCGGCGCAGTCATTCCTTGGTGATGTCGACGTTACGCGTCTCGGGCAGGAAGATCAGACCAATCACGAGGCTGATGGCGGCGACGCCGATCGGGTACCACAGACCGGAGTAGATGTTGCCCGTGGAAGCCACGATCGCGAACACGGTTGCCGGCAGGAAGCCGCCGAACCAGCCGTTGCCGATGTGATAGGGCAGGGACAGGCCGCTGTAGCGGATCCTGGTGGGAAACAGTTCGACCAGCCAGGCGGCGATCGGTGCATACACGAGCGTCACGTAGATCACCAGGATCGTCAGCAGCAGCACCGTCATGGGGGTGTTGATCTGGGCCGGATCGGCGCTGGCCGGATAGCCATTCTTGACCACGGCGGCCTTGAGCACCTTGGCGAAATCAGGCGCATCGGCGGGGATGGTCTGCTCGCCGATGTGAACCGAGGCGGTGGTGCCCGGGGCTGCCACCACGTTCGCGTAGTTGACCGAGAGCTTGGCCAGACCGGATTTGACGGTGTCGCAGGAGCTCTTGAACTTTGCCGTGCCGACCGGGTTGAACTGGAAGGCGCATTCGGCTGGATCGGCCGTGACGGTGACCGGGGAGTGGGCCAGGGCGGCTTCCAGCGCCGGGTTCGCGTAGTGCGTGATGCCCTGGAAGATCGGAAAGTAGGTCGCCGCCGCGAGCGCGAAGCCGGCCAGGATGATCGGTTTGCGGCCGATCTTGTCCGACAGCCAGCCGAATAGGATGAAGAAGGGCGTGCCCAGGGCCAGCGCGATGGCGATCATGATCTGGGCACTGGTTGCCTTCACGCTCAGGGTGGTGGTCAGGAAGAACAGCGCATAGAACTGTCCCCCGTACCACACCACCGCCTCGCCTGCGGTCGCCCCCAGCAAGGCCAGGATCGCGATGCGCGCGTAGCGCCAGGTGCCGAAGGCTTCCTTGAGCGGGGCCTTTGACCTCAGGCCCTCTTTTTTCATCTGCAGGAACATCGGCGATTCGTTGAGTTTCAAGCGAATCCACAGCGATACCGCCAGCAGCACGATGGAGACCAGGAATGGCACCCGCCAGCCCCAGGCGGCAAAGGCCTCCTCGCCGATGTAGGTGCGCACGCCCAGCACCAGCAGCAGCGCCACGAACAGACCCAGCGTCGCGGTGGTCTGGATCCAGGAGGTGTAGAGCCCGCGCTTGCCCATCGGCGCGTGCTCGGCCACATAGATCGCCGCGCCACCGTATTCCCCGCCCAGGGCCAGGCCCTGCAGCAGCCGCAGGCCCACCAGCAGGATCGGGGCAATGATGCCGGCCGATGCGAAGGAGGGCAGCACGCCGATCAGGAAGGTGCCCAGTCCCATGCAGGTGATGGTGATGATGAAGGTGTATTTGCGGCCCACCAGATCCCCGACGTGCCCGAAGACCAGGGCGCCGAAGGGGCGCACCGCGAAGCCGGCGGCGAAGGCCAGCAGGGTGAAGATGAAGGCAGCCGGCGGATCCACCGCGGAGAAGAACTGCTTGGCCAGAATCGTGGCCAGGGTGCCGTAAATATAGAAGTCGTACCACTCGAACACCGTTCCGAGCGAGGAGGCCAGGATCACTTTTCTCTCTTCGCCCGTCACCCTGTGGGCCTGGGGAAGAGCCTGGGTCGCTGAGGTTGCCATATCGTGTCCCCCGTCGCTGAGCGTTTGTTTTTAAACAGGAGATTGGCCGTGCGCCCCGGTCTTGCAAGCTGGTATCGCACGACCTCCCTGGAGCCGGCCGCTATGCGCGAGTATACCGGAGCTTTGAAAAGGGCGGTAATTTGCGGGCTTCGACGTTCGTCCAATGGAGCATGTCTCTGCAGCGTGCTAGA
>Ga0302325_10005171_pt1 | contig 29829 bp, 20 predicted proteins | sample Palsa_T0_2_FD_201948 | JGI IMG/M metagenome (GOLD analysis project Ga0302325, IMG submission 201948) | Peat permafrost microbial communities from Stordalen Mire near Abisko, Sweden - Palsa_T0_2 | ecosystem: Environmental > Terrestrial > Soil > Palsa > Peat permafrost | place: Sweden: Abisko...
CAATAGCTGAGCCGCGGCATTGAGCAATACGCCGGTGAGGATCAGCGCCAAATCCGCGCTTCTCATCGTCTGACCACCGCGACCAAAGACCCGGCAGTGTATATCACGTGCATCGGCAGACCCAGTGCCTGCAGCTGCCGGTAATCCTCGGGTCGCAGGATGGCCAGCGCATCGCTCTGCCGCTGCCAGTCAGCGGCAAACTCCTGCAGCGTCGCGCGAGCGCGCCATGGCTCCTGTTGCAGGCCAAAATCCAGCTCGCCGCGGTATCCCACCAGTGTGCAGGTACGGCCCCAGTAGAACGTCAATGGCTGCCAGTAACTGTTGACGCAGTAGATCCGGGTCGAGCTCGCGACCCAGGGTACGGTGTGCTGCTCGAGCGCGATCAGGCGCTGCATCTGCGGTAATTGCTCGGCGGCCAGCAATGCGCATTGCGCGAGCATCCAGCTGCCGAGCCCGGCCGCTGCACAGGCCGCGAGCGCGCGCCCTTGCCGCGCCCATTGCGCGCCGAGCGCCGCGCCGAGCGCCAGCAACAGGAACGCGCTGGCGAAGCCCAGAATGCTGCGCCTCGAGGCTCGCGCGACCCATGGCGCGGCCACAGGCAGCAGCCACACGAGCAGTATGAGCAGTCCGAGCACAACGGCGATGAGCGCGAGCGCAGCCAGATGACGCTCGAAGCGCGGCGCGGGCAGGCCGGCAATACAGCGAGCGCATAAGGGCGCGAGCGCCGGGATCATCGGCACAATGTACGGTATGAGTTTGGACTGCGAGAGGCTGAAGAACACGAACACGAATGCGGCCCAGACCAGCAATAGCGCCGTGCCGCGCTCGCCGCCGCGTGCTGCTCCCCAGGCCTGCCGCAGCGCGCGCGGCAGCAGCGCCGTCCACGGCAGCAGTCCCAGGATCAGCACCGGCACGTAAAACCAGGGCGGCTCGTAGCGATCGAAGCCCGCGCGGCTCATATAGCGCTGCACATGCTGCACGATGAAAAAGAAATGCGGGAATTCAGGATTGCGAGCGCCGACCACGAGGAACCAGGGCAACGCCAGCACGAGCAGCGCCATGAGGCCCCACCAGGGCTGCGCGCGCAGCGCCAGCGCCCAGTCTCGCATCCACAGCATATACAGCAGCGCGACGGCGCCCGGAATCAGGATGCCGACCAGGCCCTTCGACAGCACTGCGAGCGCGACGCCTGTGCCGAGCAGCACCGGCAGCAACCAGGCGCGCTGCTGCGCTCGCGCGCGCCGCGGACCCTGCGCCAGCAATACCAGTGCGCTCATCGCGATCTGCAGCGCGAAGCACAGCCCCATGTCGAGCGTGGCAAAGTGCGCGAGTGCGAGATAGAGCAGCGAGCTGCCCTGGATGATCACGGCCAGCAGCGCGGTGCGTTCATCGTAGAGCCGGCGCACGAGTGAGCGCGTCAGCAGCAGTCCCAGAAATCCGGCCAGAGCCGGCCACAGCCGTGCGCCCCAGGCCTGCTCGCCGAAGGCGCGGAACGCCAGCGCGGTGGCCCAGTATTGCAGCGGCGGCTTCTCGAAGTACTTGATGGCATCGAGCCGCGGCGTGACCCAGTCCCCGCTCGCGACCATCTCGCGCGGTATTTCGGCGTAGCGGCCCTCATCCGGCTCGAACAGGTGCGTTGAATCGAGCGGCCCGAACCAAAACACGGCCAGCACCACCCACAGCATGAGCGTGCGCCGGCTGGCCCATTCAGGCCCGGCACTCATGGGGCGGCGCCCGCTGCTCGTCGTCGCCACAGCAGCAGCGCGCGCTGCGCTCCGAAGGCCCGGCTCGCGACGAGCGCGTACGAGGCAGCGGGATCCGCGACCTGGCCATCGTGATTGTCCTGCACCAGCAGCCATTGCGGCAGTGTGTTCATGGCCGCTGAGGGCTGCAGCAGCCGCGGATCCAGGGGCACGACATTGCGCCCGGTATAGAAGGGGATCTCCGCCGCCAGAGTCTCATCCACGCCGGTTGCATAGACCGGCTGTCCTGCCGGCAATTGCCGACCGATCCAACTCACGAACGGGCCCATGTCCTTCGCGCTGTTGAGCAGTGGCGGGGCCAGCACGAGCGTGGCGGCCGCGCCCACATAGGCACAGATCAGCGCCGCGCTTGCGGCGCGCACACGCTGTGCGGCCACAGTCGTATAGAGCAGCGCGCCGGCGGCGATCAGCGACAGCGACAGTACCGCGAGGATCCAGGGGTTCAGCGCCTTGAGCCAGATCCAGCCGGCCAATGGCGCTGCCAGCGCCCAGAGGCACAGCAGCGAGGCCTGCAGCCACCAGAGCGCGCCCATGTGCCGATCGGTGCGCAGCTGCCAGTGCTGCCACCATTCATAGCTGCGTATGCCCAGCCACAGAAACAATAATGGCAACAGCGGCAGCAGGTAGGTTTCACGCTTGGTGGCCGACAGCGAGAGCACCACGAGCATGGCGGCGCACATGAGTGCGCCATAGCGCGCCGGATCGCTCACACTGGTGAGTGCGTGGCCGTGCAGGCGCCGCCAATGCGCGGGCCGCAACGCCTCGATCAGCGGCATGAGCCAGGGCAGCACGGCGAGCGGCAATGTCCAGCCATAATAGAGCAAGGGCTGGCGATGGCCGGTGATGCCTGGATTGAGCAGCCGCTGCCACTGGTTCACGTAGGCCCATTCCCATAGCGCAGTGCTGCCACCCTGCTGCGCGATTGCCAGGCCGAGCAACAGCAGCGCGAGCGCGAGCACGCTGATGCCGAGGATCGGATGCAGCCGCCGCCAGTGAACCGGCCGGTCGATCAACACGTACAGCGCGAGTCCTGCGCCAACCAATATCGGGCCGATCGGCCCCTTGATCCAAAGTGCCAGCACGAGCGAGCCGTACAGGCCGAAGCGCAACGCCGCGCTGTCGCGACGCGCCAGCAATTCCCAGGCTGCCCAGGCCGCCACCGTCGTGGCCAGCATTAACAGCGGATCGATGAGCACCCAGTGGCTCGATATCATGAACTGCAGGCTGCTCGCCAGCATCAGCGCGCACAGTGCTCCCACCGCGCGCGAGTGCGCCGCGCTGGCCCACGCATACAGCAGGGCAACGGTCGCAAGGCTCGCCGCCACGCTCACGGCGCGCGCGCCCAGCACCGATGGGCCGCCGGTCAGACGATAGACGGCCGCGACCGTCCAGTAGTACAGCGGCGGCTTCTCGATGAAGCGTTGCCCGTTGAGCGTCGGAATCACACTGGGGGCACGCGCCATTTCGCGGCTGATTTCGGCCTCGCGCGGCTCGTCCGGTGTCCACAAGCCACGATTACAGCCCAACAGGGCGAGCACCAGCAGCGCCAGCGATGGCCAGCGCAGCTCGACAGGCCCCCTGCGCGCAACATCTGTGGACATAGGCAACCGGCCGCAAGAAATTGGCGCGCACTCTAGCAACTTTGGCGCCGCGGCGCGGCCGCCACGGCGCATTTGACAGCCTCGCGCCCGCGGCGCGATGCTCAAGTGCATGGTCCTTTCGCCCCCGGAGTTGCGGCGCTACAGCCGCCATCTCAAGCTGGCCGAGATCGGCGTCGCGGGCCAGGAGAGGCTCAAGGCCGCACGTGTGCTCATCGTCGGTGCCGGCGGCCTGGGCTGTGCGTCCGCGCTGTATCTGGCCGCCGCCGGTGTCGGCAAGCTCGGACTGCTGGATTGCGATCGGGTCGATGAGTCGAACCTGCAGCGCCAGTTGCTCTATGAACCAGCCGACGTGGGCCAGCCAAAAGCTGCAGCGGCGCGCGCGCGAATCGCAACTCTCAATCCGCACATTACGGTGCTTGCCCACCAGGCCGAGCTGTGCGCCGCTAATGTGCGCGAACTCTTCAGCCGCTACGATCTGATCGTCGACGGCAGTGATCGCATCAGTACGCGTTATCTGGTCAACGACGCCTGCGTACTGTTCGGCAAGTCGCTGGTTTCGGCCGCGATCCATCGCTTTGAGGGCCAGGCCATGAGCTACGTGCCCGGGCAGGCCCCCTGTTATCGCTGTGCGTTCCCGCAGATGACGGAGGGTCTGATACCGAACTGCGCCGAGGTCGGTGTACTGGGCGTGCTGCCCGGCGTGCTCGGCACGATCCAGGCTACCGAGGCGATCAAGTTGATCGTCGGCGTGGGCCAGCCGCTGCTCGGACGCCTGCTCACCTATGATGCGCTGGAGCTGCGTTTCAGCGAGTTTCGCTTTGCGCGGCGTAGTGACTGCGCCGTCTGCGGGGAGCGGCCGAGCATCCTCGAGCCCGCCGATCCGCCCGGGTTCTGCACGCTCGAGGAGATGCAGCAGGTTCGCCATATCAGCGCTTCCGAGTTGGCGCAGGCGCTGGCCTCGGGCGCTGCGCCCCACAGGCTGATCGATGTGCGCGAGCCGGCGGAATTCGTCACCGGCCACCTGCCCGGCGCGATCAACATCCCGCTGGCTCAGATCGAGCGCTCGGGCGCGATGCTGCCGCGCCATGACACGCTGGTGTTCATGTGCCGCAGCGGCGCGCGCAGCCTCAAAGCCTGTGCGCTCGCGCGCCGCGCGGGTGTCGAGGAGCCCCTGCAGCTCGACGGCGGATTGCTGGCCTGGAAGGCGGCGGTAGAGCCGTCGCTGGCGCTCTAGCCGACAGCGCGCTCCAGATCATCGACGAACTGCTCGATGTCCTGCGTGCGCGTGGCCCAGGAGCACATGAGCCGGTAGCCGGCAGCCCCAAGTCGGTAAAAGTGCCAGCCCCGACGGGTCATGGCTGCGGCCACAGGGGGCGCGAGCTCCAGGAACACGGCGTTCGCCTCGACGCGCCGCAACGGCCTGAGTCCCGGTATTCGAGTCAGCGCCTGGGCCAGTTGCGTGGCCGCGGCATTGGCATGCGCGGCATGCCGCAGCCACGCGCCCTGCTCGAGCACGCCGACCCACTGGCTCGTATGGAAGCGCATTTTCGAGGCCAGCTGCCCGCCCTGCTTGCGCCGGTACTCGAACTGCGCCGCCAACTCGCGGTTGAAGAACACGACGACCTCGCTCGTGCCCAGGCCGCACTTGGTGCCGCCCAGACTGAGCACGTCCACGCCGGCGCGCCAGCTCAAATCCGCCGGGCGCACGCCGTGGCTGGCCAGCGCCGCCACGGCATTGGCGAAGCGCGCGCCGTCCATGTGCACGGCGAGCGCGTGGCTGCGCGCCAGCGCGCTCAACGCTGCGATCTCGGCTGGCTCGTAGATGCTGCCCCATTCGGTACTCTGGCTGATCGACAATGCGCGCGGTTGGGGGAAATGCACATCGTCGCCGCGCTGGATGGCCTGCAGCACGCCGGCCTCCGTGACCTTGGCATCCGCACCGCCGACCGTGAGCAACTTCGCGCCATGGGTGAAGAACTCCGGTGCGCCGCATTCATCAGTCTGCACGTGTGCGGCCTCATGGCAGACGATGCCCTGATAGCTCTGGCAAAGCGCGGCCAGTGCCAGTGCGTTCGCGGCCGTGCCGTTGAAGACGAAATAGACCTGCGCCGTCTCATGTTCGAAGGCAGCCCGCACCAGCTCGCAGGCGCGCTGCGTCCACGCATCGGTGCCGTAGCTGGGTGCATAGCCATCATTGGCTGCCGTGAGCGCGGCCCAGGCTTCAGGGCATACGCCCGCGGTATTGTCGCTGGCAAACTGCCAGCCCGGCTCGATCGCTCGCATGGGGCAGCAAGGCTAACCGATTTCCATGCCGCCGCCTGCGATTTGGGCTTAGGCAATGCTAGGCTGCCGGGCGATGTATGCATTGGCGGTACATGGTGGTGCCGGCACGCTGTCCCGGGCGCAGCTCAGTGGCGAGCGCGAGCAAGCCTATCGGCAAGGGCTCGCGGCCGCATTGAGCGCGGGGCAGGCTGTGCTCGAGGCGCAGGGTTGCGCGCTCGATGCGGTGCAAGCGGCAGTCACGACGCTCGAGGATGATGAGCTGTTCAATGCCGGGCGCGGTGCGGTATTGACCGCCGACGGTACCGTCGAGCTCGATGCGGCCATCATGGACGGCACGCAATTGCGCGCCGGGGCGGTCGCGCTCTTGCGCCGGGTAAAGAACCCCGTGCAACTGGCGCGGCGCGTACTCGAAGAATCCCCGCACGTATTTCTGGCGGCCGAAGGCGCCGAGCGCTTCGCGCATGAGCTCGGGCTGAGCATGGTGGCGAACGAATATTTCATCACCCCGTACCGTCAGCAGCAGCTCGCAGCACTGCAGCAGCAAGCGGCGCGCTCGATGCAGGCCGACGCCGCGAACCGCAACGGCCCGCAAAACGCGACGCTCACGACACTCGATGAGCCGCACTTCGGCACGGTTGGCGCAGTCGCGCGCGATCACAGCGGCCGGCTCGCGGCCGCGACATCCACCGGCGGCACGGCTGGCAAGCGTGCCGGACGCATCGGCGATTCCCCCGTGATAGGCGCCGGCACCTACGCCGATGATCGCAGCTGCGCGGTCTCGACTACCGGCCACGGGGAATGGTTTCTGCGCACCGCGCAGGCCTACGACATCGTCGCACGCCTGCGCTACGGGGGCGCCACGCTCGCGCAGGCCACGACCGATGCGATCGCGCATCGGCTGGCAACGCTGGGGGCTGCGGGCGGGCTCATCGCCGTGGACAGCCAGGGGCAGATCCAGATGCGCCACAACACGCCGGCCATGTTCCGCGCGAGCATCCGATCCGGCGAGAGCGAGCGCATCGACATCTATTGATTGAACGAATAGACGAGATTCAACGTCGTGAGCGTGTCGACCTTCTTCAGGCCGGCTGGCGGCTGCGTATTGTCGATGAACGTGTAACCGACGCTGAGCGCGAGGGTCTTTGACATGTTGACCACCAGCGCCACGTCGTCCTCCAGCTGAGTATTACTGGGTCCCGCTTCGACCTGCAATTTCTCGGTGAGCTTGGTACTGGCGTTGAAGATGTGCGCGTAATCGAGGCCGAAAGTCCCGACCCCATTGCCAGTCGAATCCTCAGGGATGCGCTCGATCACGGCGCCGTCGGCATCCTTGATGATGAGCTCGGGTCGCAGGCGACGGTAGCCCACGCCGACCTGGGCGGTCAGCTGGTCGGACTTATCGTCGAACAGGTGATAACCGATGCCGACCGTGATGCTGCCCTGGTATTGGAAGCCGCTGAACTCATCGTCCGTGTAGCGCAAGGCGCCGAAGGCGAAGGTGCGCGGGTTGAACTGATAGTTGGACTGCAATAGCGCTGCCCAGCGCTCGGCCGCAGTGATGCCATTACTGGTCGAATAAAGTCCCTCCAGATGCAAGCTCTGCTTCCAGGCCCCATCCAGATCGCCCAGGTCTATCTTGGCATTGGCTGAATCGGCGTCGGTATTGCCGCGGGACAGGACCACACCCACCTGCCCCTTGCCGCTCCAGCCTTGCGGCGGCGGCGGTGCCGGTGCGTCATCCGCACAAGCCGTCGACAGCGCGAGCGCTGCCGCGAGTCCCGCAGCCAAATACCAAGTTCCGTACATGCCTTGCTCCTTGAAGCGATTCGTCTCACCACGGCAGCGCGTCAAGATCCACATTGCCACCGGTCAATACAATACCGACGTGCGCGCCGCGCACATCGATGGTGCGTTCGAGTACGGCCGCAAACGGCACCGCGGCCGAGGCCTCGACGATGATGCGCAGATTCTGCCAGAGCGCGCGCATGGCGCGCACGATGGCGTCCTCATCGACCGTGACGACCGCATCGAAGTGCGCGCGCAGAAGCCCGAAGGTGCGTGAGCTCAGCGTCGCGCGCAAGCCATCGGCGATCGTCTGCGTCGACGCCGCTGGTGCCAGTACGCCGGAAGCAAAGGAGCGCTGCGCGTCATCGGCAGCGCCCGGCTCGACCGCGATCAGATGAATATCGGGGCGCAGCGCCTTGACGGCGACGCCGAGCCCGCTGGCCAACCCGCCGCCGCCGACCGGGCATAACAGCCACTGCAGCTGCGGCACCTGCTCGAGCAGCTCGAGCGCGATCGTGCCCTGGCCCGCGATGACGTACGGATCGTCGTAGGGATGAATGAACAGCGCGCCAGTCTCGCTCACGATCTGCGCCGCCATGGCCTCGCGCGCGGCCAGCGTCGGCTCGCACAACAGCACTCGCGCACCAAAGCTGCGAACGGCCGCAAGCTTGGCCGCCGAGGCGTTGCGCGGCATGACGATGCGCGCGCTGATGCCGCGACGCTGGGCGGCATAGGCGACCGCAGCGCCATGGTTGCCGGAGGAATGCGTGACCACGCCGGCCTGCAATTGCGCGTCGCTGCGTGCTTCGATGGCGTTGCTGGCACCGCGCAGTTTGAACGCACCGATCGGCTGCAGGCTCTCGCATTTGAAATAAAGTCTCGCGCCGGTGCTCTCATTGAGCAACGGGCTCTCGAGCACCGGCGTACGCAGCACGCTGCCGGCGATGCGCCGCTGCGCGGCGCGAATGTCGGCGAGGGTCACGTCCGGCTGCGCCATACCCTCAGGGCGGCAGCAGCGTCGGATCAAAGCCGGCCGCGCGCACGGCATCGATGATCGCTTGCGCGTGCTGCGCGTCGCGACCCTCGAAACTCAGCTCGAGCGTCGCCGACTTGGCCGGCACCACGCTGGAGAGGCGCCGATGCAGGACATCGAGGATATTGCCGCCCTGCGCGCCGACCACGGCCGCGACCCGCGAGAGCGCTCCGGGCTGGTCGGCGATGGGAATGCTCAGTGTCACGATCCGGTGCTCGCGCACCAGCTCGCGCATGATGACCGAGGCGAGCAGGCGCGGATCGATGTTGCCGCCCGATAGAATCACACCCACTTTGCGGCCGCGATAGCGCTCTGGCTGCGCCAGTATCGCGGCCAGGGCGGCCGCGCCAGCGCCTTCGGCTACGGTCTTCTCGACGTTGAGCAGCAGGGCGATGCCGCGTTCCAGGTCAGTCTCGTCGACCAGCACGATATCCTGCACCAGCGCGCGCACCACGACACGCGTGAGCTCGCCGGCCGATTTGACCGCGATGCCCTCGGCGATCGTGTTGCCCTGACATACGGCCTGCTCGCCGCGCAGGGCCGCGCGCATCGAGGGATAACTGCTGCTCTGCACGCCTATGATCTCGATGCCCGGTGCCAAGGCTTTGGCCGCCACGCTGATACCGGCGATCAGCCCGCCGCCGCCGATCGGCACGACGAGTTGCGCGAGGTCCGGCACGGCTTCGAGCATCTCCAATGCGATGCTGCCCTGACCGGCCATGACCTGCGGATCGTCATAGGGGTGCACGAACGTGAAGTCCTGCGCGGCCGTGATCTGCTGCGCATGCTCGAAGGCTTCGAGCAACGTGTCGCCGTGCAATACCACGGTGGCACCCTGTGAGCGCGTGTGCTGTACCTTGATGAAAGGCGTCTGCACTGGCATCACGATGGTCGCCGCAATACCCAGTCGATGCGCGTGGTAGGCCACCGCCAAACCATGATTGCCGGCCGACATTGTGCACACGCCGCGCTCGCGCTGCTGCGGCGTGAGCAATAGCAGCCGGTTCAGTGCTCCGCGCTCCTTGAAGGAAGCGGTAAATTGCAGATTCTCGAACTTGAGGTAGATCTGCGCGCCGGTCAGCTGCGTGAGCGTGCGCGAATGCAGGCACGGGGTATTGAGCACCTGATCGGCGATGCGCGCCCTCGCGGCCAGCACGTCCTCAAGCGTGATGCATAGGCTCATCGCATGCGCCTTGCCCTGGCAGCGGCTCGGCTCGAGCGCTGCACCGGATATGGGAGTAAGCTATTATGGCACTGCGCCGATTGCCCGCGCTCAGGAGAGTTCCTTGGCCAAACCCAACTACCGACAGCAGAAGAAACAGCGCGAGCAGGCGAAGAAGAAGAAGAACGACGAGAAATTGCAGCGCAGAGGTCGCAAACCCGGCGTCATTGAACAGGTGCCTACGGTATGAGCAAGGGCATGGAACAGAAGAAGGAAGGCAAGAAAAAGCCGGCCAAGACTCTGGAAGAAAAGCGGGCCGCAAAGCGCGCCAAAAAGGCCGAACGCACTTTCATGAATCGCCCCTGAGCGATAGCGCGTTCCATAATTCGATCGCCGGCTCGAGCGCGCTGTTGTGCTCGAAGCCGAGCAGGCTCAGTGAGCCCGCGTCAAGACCGAAGTGCAATCCCGCCTGTATGGGCAGCTCGATCCAGCGCACCGCGAGGGCGCGCAGCAGGTGCCCATGCGAGAACAGCGCGACCCGGCGAGGCATCGCGCGCACCTGCGCCAGAATCTGATCGGCGCGCGCGCTGACCTGCTCGGGTGATTCCCCGCCGGGGCAGCCGTCGCGAAACACATCCCATTGCGCGCGCGTGGCTCGAATCTGTGCTCGGGTCAGTCCCTCGTAGTCGCCGTAATCCCATTCGTGCAGGAGAGGCTCGATGCGTGCCTGCGCACCCAGGCCCGCAAGCTCACAGGTGCGCCGCGCGCGCTGCATTGGACTGACCAGCACCTGACTGAAGCTTATCGTGTGCAGCAGTGCGCCCAGCTGCCGCGCCTGCCGCTCGCCTTCTTCAGTCAATGGCACATCGGTGCGGCCGGTGTGCCGGCCGCTGGCAGACCAGCTGGTCTGTCCGTGGCGGATCAGGTAGACCTGTTCGACCATTGCGCCGGGTCCCATTGCCAGTTGCGAATCTCCGGCATGTCCTCGCCAAATTGAACGATATATTGCTTGTGCTCGACAAGCTTGCGCTGCAGAGCGGCCTTGAGCTGCTGCCCTTGCTCGCCGGTCTGCGGCACCCGATCGATGACATCCATGACCAGGTGAAAGCGATCCAGGTCGTTGCGCACCGTCATGTCAAAGGCGGTCGTAATCGTGCCCTCTTCCTTGTAGCCGCGTACGTGCAGGTTGTGGTGATTGTGGCGCCGATAGCTCAGGCGGTGAATGAGCCAGGGGTAGCCGTGATAGGCGAAGATGATCGGCTTGTCCAGCGTGAACAGGCGATCGAAGTCGGCATCGCTGAGGCCATGCGGATGTTCGCTCGGCGGCTGCAGACGCATGAGGTCGACGACGTTGATCAGCCGTATCTTGAGCGCGGGCAAGTGTTGTCGCAGGATCGAGACCGCAGCGAGCGTCTCGAGGGTCGGCACATCGCCAGCGCAGGCCATGACGACATCGGCCGTGCCGCCCGCATCGTTGCTGGCCCATTGCCACACGTCGATGCCCGTGGCGCAATGCGCCGCCGCCGCCTCTATCCCGAGCCATTGGGGCGCGGGATGCTTGCCGGCGATCACGACGTTGACGTAATGACGGCTGCGCAGGCAGTGATCGATGACCGATAGCAGGCAATTCGCATCGGGCGGCAGGTAGACGCGCACGATCGACGCCTTCTTGTTGCACACAACATCGATGAAGCCTGGATCCTGGTGCGTGAAGCCGTTGTGATCCTGGCGCCAGACATGCGATGAGAGCAGGTAATTCAGCGAGGCGATTGGACGTCGCCATGGCAGCCGCGCGCTGACCTCGAGCCACTTCGCATGTTGATTGAACATCGAGTCGACGATGTGAATGAAAGCTTCGTAGCAGTTGAACAGGCCGTGCCGGCCCGTGAGCAGATAGCCCTCGAGCCAGCCTTCGCATTGATGTTCGCTGAGCACTTCGATCACGCGACCGCTCAGGGCCAGAGATTCATCGGTGGGCAGCGTCGCGGCCTGCCATTGTCTGGCCGTGCTCTCAAACACCGCTTCCAGTCCGTTTGAGATCGTCTCGTCGGGTCCAAACAGCCGAAAATTGCGCTCCGCCGCGCTCAGGCGCATGACATCGCGCAACATCGGGCCGAGTACACGGGTATCGCCTTTGCCCATGGCGCCTGGGGTGGGCACCTCGATCGCATAGGCGCGAAAGTCCGGTATTTTCAGCTCGCGCAGCAGCACGCCGCCATTGGCGTGTGGGTTCGCGCCCATGCGTCGCGTGCCCGTGGGCGCGAGCGCAGCCAGCTCGGGCCGCAGGCGCCCCTGCTCATCGAACAATTCCTGCGGCCGATAACTGCGCATCCAGTCCTCGAGCTGCTGCAGGTGTTGCGGCGGCGAGGAGTCGCTGATGGAAATCGGCACTTGATGGGAACGAAACGTGCCCTCGTTCGGCTGCCCGTCGACGATTTTCGGTCCGGTCCAGCCCTTCGGGGAATTCAGTACGATCATTGGCCACAGCGGCCGGACTGTGTTGCCGTGCTCGCGCGCGGCGGACTGGATTTGCCGAATCTGCTGCACGACTGTATCGAGTGTCGAGGCCATCGCGCGGTGCATCGGCTCGGGCTCGTGACCCTCGACAAAAAACGGCGTCCAGCCGCAGCCGCGCAGCAGTGAGTCGAGCTCCTGGTGCGAAATGCGCGCGAGCACCGTGGGATTGGAGATCTTGTAGCCGTTGAGGTGCAGGATCGGCAGCACCGCGCCGTCGTGCACCGGGTCGAGGAACTTGTTGCCATGCCAGGCCGTAGCCAGCGGTCCGGTCTCCGCTTCCCCGTCGCCGATCACGCAGGCAACCACGAGATCAGGATTGTCCAGCGCCGCGCCAAACGCGTGACTGAGCGAATAACCGAGCTCGCCGCCCTCGTGGATCGAGCCGGGACATTCGGGCGAGACGTGACTGGGGATACCGCCTGGAAACGAAAACTGACGAAACAGCAGTCGCAGCCCCGCCTCATCGCGGCTGATGTGCGGATAGATCTCGCTGTACGTGCCCTCCAGGTAGGTGTTGCCGACGATCGCCGGGCCGCCGTGGCCGGGGCCGGAGATATAGATCATGTTGAGGTCGAACTTGCGGATCGTGCGATTGAGGTGCGCGTAGATGAAATTCTGGCCTGGCGTCGTGCCCCAGTGCCCGAGCAGCATGCGCTTGATGTCCGAGCGCCGCAGCGCAGTGCGCAGCAATGGATTGTCGTAGAGATAGATCTGGCCGACCGACAGATAGTTGGCGGCCCGCCAGTAGGCATCGATCAGCCCGAGCAGCTCCGAGCTTAGTGCTTGCTCTTGCATGTTTCACGACTCGTGGGGTGCGCAGCGGTGCGCGAAAGCCTCGCTTGCGCGCAGCCGAATGTCTATAGTCCCGTCTTGGTGCGTCAGCGCACCGACCGGCGGGTGACCTCGGGCTATAGTGCAGTCAGCTGCGCGGCGCAACCTGCGGCCGCAGGGATCGGAGGTATCGTGTCGATGTTGCACCCAGAGCGCCGCGATTGAGGTGGGGGTCTAGGCGCGCGCGAGGGAAAGCCGACCGCGCAGCGCCGTTGGAGGATGGCGCGATTCTGCGCGCCGAACTCTTCAGCATCGAGCGCCTTGAGCAGCATGCCACGAGCCTCGCGGCGGCGCAGCCCGTGACGCAGAGCCGCCGCGACGGCGGCCGCGTCGGTGTGCGCCTTAAGAACAACGAGTCGCTGCTGCTCGCCGCCTACCGGTCCATGGCCGCAGCCGTGGCCGAAGGCAGCCCCGTGACGCCGGCTGCCGAGTGGCTGCTCGACAATTATCACGTCGTCGAAGAGCAGATCCGCGAGATCCGCGAGGACCTGCCACCGAGCTTCTATCGGCTGCTGCCGAAACTCGCGAGCGGTCATCTCGCGGGGTATCCGCGCGTATTCGCGATCGCCTGGGTTTTTGTCGCCCACACCGACAGCCGCTTCGATCCGGAGTCGCTGCGTCGCTTCATCAGCGCCTATCAGCGCGTGCAGCCGCTGACGATCGGCGAACTGTGGGCAGCGGCGATCACGCTGCGCATTGTGCTGGTGGAGAACCTGCAACGCACGACCGCGCTCATCGTCGCTCGCCGTAGCGAGCGCCAGGACGCCGACGAGGTGGCGAACCGGCTGCTCGGCATCAACGGCCACGCGATCGAGTCGGACGCTTTGAGCCTTCGCGAAGGGGACGGCTCCATCCTGGAGCCGACCTTCGTCGTGCAATTGCTCCAGCGGCTGCGCGATCAGGATCCGCGTGTGACCCCGGCGCTGCAGTGGCTGGAGCAGCGGCTGAACGCACATGGGACCAACTCCGAGCAGCTCATACGCGATGAACATCAGCGTCAAGCCTCCTCGAACGTCACGGTGCGCAACATCATCACGAGCATGCGGCTGCTCTCGGACATCGATTGGCCGGAGTTTGTTGAAAGCGTCAGCCTCGTGGATGCACTACTGCGCTCGGGCAGTGACTTCGCCAGTATGGATTTTCCGACGCGCAACCTCTATCGCAACGCCATCGAGCGACTCGCCCGCGGCTCGGCATTGACGGAGCTGGAAGTCGCACAGGCGAGCCTCGCCGCCGCCGCCCAGGCGCGGCTCGTGGGCCTGAGCGTTCGCGCGCAGGACCCCGGCTACTACCTGATCAGCGACGGCCGCCACCGCTTCGAGACCGGGATCGCTTACCGGCCGTCGTTCTGGAGCCGTTGCAATCGGCTGCGACGTGCCAACGGGGCGCTCTATTACATCGGTGCGATTGCGCTGCTCGCAGCCATTGCACTCTCGTTGCCGCTGCTGCTGCTGTACACGCGTGGGCTGTCGCGCGAATGCCTGGCATTGCTCGCGCTCATGGGCGCGATCCCCGCGCTCGACGCGGCGGTCGCGCTGGTGAATCGCGCTGTCATGCGCGGCTTCAGCGCGCGCACCCTGCCTGCGCTGGCGCTGCGCGACGGAGTGCCCGCGCCGCTGCGCACGTTGCTGGTGGTGCCCGCGCTGCTCACGACGCGCGCGGCCGTGGAGCAGCAGATCGAGCGCCTCGAGATTCATTTTCTTGCCTCGACGGCCGGTGAGATCTACTTTGCATTGCTCTCGGATTGGACCGATGCGCCGGCCGAGACTGTCGCGGACGATCAGATCCTCATCGATGCGGCGATTGCAGGCATTGCGCGGCTGAATCGCCGCTACGGCCAAGGCACGGCCGGTGAGCGCTTCCTGCTATTGCACCGACGCCGGATCTGGAGCGCGGGACAGCGGCAATGGATGGGCTGGGAGCGCAAGCGCGGCAAGCTGCACGAATTGAACCGGCTGCTGCGCGGCGCGGCCGATACGAATTTCATCGAGGTGGGCGGCCAACCCGTGTGGGTACCCCCTGACGTGCGCTATGTCATCACGCTGGATGCGGATACGCGTCTGCCGCGCGACACCACGCGCCGGCTCATCGGCAAGATGGCGCATCCGCTCAATCAACCGCAATTCGACAGCGCGAGCCGACATGTGACCGAGGGCTACGCGGTACTGCAACCACGCGTCTCCCCTTCTCTGCCCATTGGCCGGGAGGGCTCCGTGTTTCAGCGGGTGTTCTCGAGCGCGAGCGGTATCGATCCGTATGCGGCCGCGGTGTCCGACGTCTACCAGGACGTGTTCGGCGAAGGCTCGTATGCCGGTAAGGGCATTTACGATATCGACGCCTTTGAAGCGGCGCTGGCCGGCCGTGTGCCCGACGAATCGCTGCTCAGTCACGACCTGTTTGAGGGCATCTTTGCGCGCGCCGGACTGGCATCGGACATCGAGGTCGTCGAGGAGTATCCGTCGCGTTATGACGTCGCCGCCGCGCGCCAGCATCGCTGGGCACGGGGCGACTGGCAGTTGCTGCCCTGGATACTGGGCCGAGGCGCCAGCCGGCTGCCGCTGATCAGCTGGTGGAAGATGCTGGATAACCTGCGTCGCACCTCATCGGCACCAACCGCACTGGCCGCATTGATCGCGGGCTGGTTGCTGCCGGACGGTGCGCCCCTGATCTGGACGGGTTTCATCGTCATCATCATTGCCTTGCCGGCCTTGCTCATGGTCGGCACAGCGATCGTGCCGCGTCGCGCCGGCATTGATTTGCGCAGTCACCTGTGGGCGCTGCGCAATGACGTCTGGCTCGCCGCCTCGCAGATCGTGCTGCTGATTGCATTCCTGGCGCATCAGGCATGGCTGATGCTTGATGCGATCGCTCGGACTTTGTTTCGCCTGGGTGTGAGCCGGCGCTACCTGCTGCAATGGGTCACGGCCGCGCAGGCGAACCTCTCCCCGCGTCTGAGCCCGGCCAGCGCCTACGGACACATGTGGGGCGCCATCGCGCTCACGAGCGTCGCGGCCATGCTGGTCGGCCGCCTGCACCCGGCAGCCGCAGGGGTGGCCGCACCGTTCGTGCTGCTCTGGCTGGCTTCGCCCGCCATCGCCGCCTGGATCAGCGCCTCGCCACCGGTCTCCGGTCGGCTGACGGTGACAAGCGCCGAGGCCACGGCACTGCGACTGGTAGCGCGACGAACCTGGCGCTACTTCGAAACCTTCGTCACGGCAGCGGACCATATGCTGCCGCCGGATAACTTTCAGGAGGACCCGCAACCCGTCATCGCGCACCGCACCTCACCGACCAATATCGGCATCTACCTGCTGTCGGTAGTCAGCGCGCGCGATTTCGGCTGGGCTGGCACGATCGAGACGGTCGAGCGGCTCGAGGCGACGCTCGCGACGCTGGAGCGCCTCGAGCGCTTTCGCGGACATTTCTATAACTGGTACGACACCCAGGATCTGCGGCCGCTGGAGCCGCGCTACGTCTCCACGGTCGACAGTGGAAATCTGGCAGCACATCTGATCGCACTGGCCAACTCGATCCGAGAATGGATCGACGCGAGCGCCGCGCCGCCGGATTCGCGCGCCGGCGTGCTCGATACACTCAATCTCACCAGCGCAGCCCTGGACACGCTGATCGCAGAGCAGCGGGCGCAGAGCAGCGGCTGCACGCACCTGCACCAGGCCCTCAAAGAGCTGGCACTGCGGCTCGCCGATCCCGTGCGAGCTGGACTCGACATTGACACACGACTGGCGCAAATCGCGCCGCACGCGTGGACCATGGTCGATATCGCCCAGGCACTGGCGAGTGAGCTGGGCACGCCGAGCGCTGAGGAAATGCTGTACTGGGCGCAGGTCACACAGCGCTCAATCGCCAATTGGCGCTCTGATGTGCGATCGACGCTCGAGGAGCGCCAGCGCCTGAACTGGCGCTTGGCCGCTATCGAATCGAGTTCGCGAGCCATGGCCGAGGCCATGCAGTTTGCGTTCCTGCTCGATCCGGAACGCGGGCTGCTATCGATCGGCTACCGGCCTGCCGATGGCACGCTGGATCCGAGCTGCTACGACCTGCTGGCCTCGGAAGCGCGTCTGGCGAGCTTCGTAGCGATCGCCAAGGGCGACGTGCCGGCCCGGCATTGGTTTCGGCTCGGGCGCCCGGTAACCAGCATCGGGCACGGCGCGGCACTGATCGCCTGGTCTGGATCGATGTTTGAATACCTCATGCCCTCGCTGGTCATGCGCGCGCCGACCGGCAGCCTGCTCGAACAGACCAGCCGCCTGATCGTGCAGCGACAGATCAGCTACGGGGCGGAGCTCGACGTGCCCTGGGGCATCTCCGAATCGGCCTACAACGCGCGCGACCTGGAGCTCACCTATCAGTATTCGAATTTCGGCGTGCCGGGTCTCGGACTCAAACGCGGCCTGAGCCAGGATACCGTGATCGCCCCTTACGCGACCGCGCTCGCCTCGATGGTCGATCCGCAACGCGCCGCGCTCAACTTCGAGCGCCTGGCATCACTGGGCGCGAGCGGCCGTTATGGCTGGTATGAGGCGGTGGACTACACGCGCAGTCGCCTCCCCGAAGGCACGCGCTTCGCCGTGGTGCGGGCATTCATGGCGCATCATCAGGGTATGTCGATCGTCGCTATCGCCAACGTGCTGCTCGATGGTCGTATGCGCGAGCGGTTTCATTCCGAGCCGAGTATCCGCGCCTCGGAGCTGCTGCTGCAGGAGCGCACGCCGCGCGATGTGTCGGTCGTGCACCCGCGTGCGGAGGAAGTGGGCACGGCAGCGCGAGCCAGCGCCGAGCAATTGCCGGAAGTGCGACGTGTGTTCACGCCGCACGAACTCACGCCGCAGGCGCATCTGCTGTCCAACGGCCGCTATTCGGTCATGCTCACGAGCGCCGGCTCCGGCTACAGCCGCTGGCGCGACATCGGCGTGACGCGCTGGCGTGAAGACCCTACCCGAGACGATACCGGCAGCTATCTCTACCTGCGCGACGTTCAGACTGGCGCGGTATGGTCCGCGGGCTACCAACCCAGCGGCGCCGAACCCGACCGCTACGAGGTGATCTTCAGCGAGGACCGGGCCTCCTTCACGCGCACCGATGCCGCGATCACGACCACGCTGGAAGTGCTGGTCTCACCAGAGGACGACGCCGAGGTGCGCCGTTTGACTATCGCCAACAGCGCTCACCGGGCCTGCGACATCGAAGTGACCTCCTATTGCGAGCTGGTACTGGCGCCACCGGCCGCCGATAGCGCCCATCCGGCATTCTCGAAGCTATTCGTGCAGACCGAGTACGTGGCCAAGGTTAGCGCGCTCCTGGCCACGCGCCGACGGCGCACGCCGGATGAGCCGCAGATCTGGGCGGCGCATCATGCGCTGCTCGAGGGCACTGGCAACGGCGCTGTGGAAGTCGAGACCGACCGAGCGCGTTTCCTCGGCCGCGGACGCGACGCGCGCTCACCGATTGCTGTGATGGACGGAAGGCAACTGAGCGGTACCGTAGGCACGGTGCTCGACCCGATATTCGCTCTGCGCTATCGCTTGCGCGTGGCCCCCGGCGCGACGGTGCGCATCGCGTTTTGGACCGCTGTGGCCTCATCGCGCGAAGCCGCGCTGCAGCTCGTCGACAAGCAGCGCGATACTAACGCGTTCGTGCGCGCGGCCACGCTGGCCTGGACCCAGGCGCAGATCCAGTTGCGGCACCTGGACAGTGACGCCGCCGAGTCGAGTCTGTTTCAACGCCTCGCCAGCTACGTGCTGTTTGCCGACGCCAGCATGCGCCCCTCATCGGCCAAGATACGCAGTGGCACCGGCGCCCCGGCGGGACTGTGGGCGCACGGCATTTCCGGCGACATCCCGATCGTGCTGCTGTTGATCGAAGCCATCGAGGACATTGCGATCGCACGCGAGCTGCTGCGGGCGCACGAATACTGGCGCATGAAGCAGCTGGCGGTCGACCTGGTGATATTGAATGAGCGCCCCGTCTCCTATATCAACGATCTGCAGAACGCCCTGGAGATGCAGCTGCGCATGAGCCAGGCGCGCGCGCCGCTGAGTGCGCATGGCGCTCGCGGCGCAGTGTTCCTGCTGTGTTCGGACCGCATATCCGTGCAGACGCGTGCATTGCTGTCGTCGGTCGCACGGGTCGTGCTGGTAGGACAGCGCGGCAGTCTGGCGGAGCAACTCGATCGAGCGCGCGCGCCAGTGGCCGCCGCCTTTCGACCGCCGCGCTCCCCCCCAGCGCGCATGGGTACCGCGGTGGCCACCTGCAACTCACAGGGTCTCGAATACTTCAACGGACTCGGAGGCTTCGCGCAGGACGGCCGTGAATACGTCACGCTGCTGGGCACCGGGCAGTCCACCCCAGCGCCCTGGCTCAATGTCATCGCCAATCCGTACTTCGGGTTCCAGGTAGCGGCCGAAGGCAGTGGCTACACGTGGTCGCTCAGCAGTCATGAAAATCAGCTCACCGCCTGGTCGAATGATCCGGTCAGCGACCGCCCGGGCGAGATGCTCTACGTGCGCGACGAAAAGAGCGGTGAGCTCTGGTGCCCAACCGCCGCGCCCATTCGGCATCACGACAGCTGCTACACCGCCCGGCATGGTCAGGGCTACAGCCGCTTCGAGCACAGCGAGCACGGCATTGCGCTTGATCTGCTCATGTACGTGCCGATGGCAGACCCCATCAAGATCTCGCGTCTGCAGCTGCACAACAAGTCCGAACGCGCGCGCACGCTGTCCGTGACCGCATACGTCGAATGGGTGCTCGGCACCGAGCGAGCCGCGTCGGCGCCGTTCCTGGTGAGTGCCGTGGATCCGATAACCGGGGCCCTGTTCGTCACCAATCCCTGGCGAGCGAAATACGCCGAGCGTGTGGCGTTCGCGGATCTGGCTGGACGGCAGACCCAATGGACCGCCGATCGGCGCGAATTCCTGGGCCGTCACGGCACGCTCGCGCAGCCGGCCGCGCTGCAGCGACGCACGGCATGGTCGCGACGCACGGGCGCGGGCCTGGATCCCTGTGCAGCGCTGCAGACCGTGGTCGAGCTCGAGCCCAATCAGAGCGTGGAGATCGTATTTTTTCTCGGCGAGGCGGCCGGTGCGGCTGAGGCGCAAGCCCTGCTGTTGCGCTACCGCGCCGCGGATCTCGGGGCCGTACTGCAGGAGGTCCAGAGCTGGTGGGACGATACGCTCGGCAGGGTCCAGGTCAAGACGCCGAGCCGCTCGCTCGACATCATCCTGAATCGCTGGATGCTCTATCAAACGCTGGTCTGCCGCCTGTGGGCGCGATCGGCATTCTATCAATCCAGCGGCGCCTACGGCTTTCGCGATCAGCTGCAGGATTGCATGGCCTTGCTGGTCTCGCGACCGCAATTGGCTCGTGAGCATTTGTTGCGCGCGGCCGCCTGTCAGTTCGTCGAGGGCGACGTGCAGCATTGGTGGCTGCCATCGCTGACAGCACCGGCGTGCGGTCCGGGCGTACGCACGCGCATCACCGACGATCGCGTCTGGCTCGCCTATACCTGCGCGCAATATCTGGAGAGCACCGCGGATCACGCGATTCTGGATGAACAGCTGCCGTTTCTGGAGGGCCCGCTGTTGCGACCCGGCGAGCATGAAGCCTATTTTCAGCCGCTGATTTCCGATCAGCACGCGTCGCTGTACGAGCATTGCGCGCGCGCGCTGGATCAGAGCCTGGACAACGGCGCACACGGCCTGCCCCTGATCGGCACGGGCGACTGGAACGACGGTATGAACCGCGTGGGCGCCGCGGGCAAGGGCGAGAGCGTCTGGCTCGGCTGGTTCCTCTATGCCACGCTGCTCAGATTCGCGCCGCTGGCGCGCGCGCGCGCAGAGCAGGCGCGCGAAGCGCTATGGCTCGCCCACGCTGCGGCGCTGCGCGAGTCACTCGAGCGCGAGGGCTGGGACGGCAGCTGGTACCGCCGCGCTTACTTTGACGACGGCACGCCGCTGGGATCCGCCCAGGACGCAGAGTGCCGCATCGACTCGATCGCACAGTCCTGGAGTGTGATTTCGCGCGCGGCCGATCCCACGCGCGCATTGCAGTCCATGAAAGCGATGGAGTCGTATCTCGTACAGCGCAGTGCCGGCCTGGCGCTGCTGCTGACCGCGCCGTTCGACCATTCGCCGCTCGACCCGGGCTACATCAAGGGTTATCCACCGGGCATTCGCGAAAATGGCGGCCAGTACACGCATGCCGCGACCTGGTCCGTGATTGCCCATGCCATGCTCGGTCAGGGCGCTCAGGCCTTCGACCTGTACACGCTGCTCAATCCGATCACGCGCTCGAGCAGCCGCACGGATGTGCTGCGATATAAGGTCGAGCCTTACGTCGTGGCGGCCGATATCTATTCGGTGGCTCCCCACATCGGGCGCGGCGGTTGGACCTGGTATACCGGCTCAGCCGGCTGGATGTACCGCGCCGGTCTGGAGTCGATCCTTGGATTTTGCGTTCAGGGCACGAGCCTGCTGCTCGCACCCTGCATCCCGGCCTCATGGGCCGGGTTCGAGATTACCTTCCAGTATCGCTCTGCCCGCTACAACATCCGGGTCGAGAACCCCCGCGGCGTGTGCTCAGGCGTAGCGCACGCCGAGCTCGATGGCGAGCCCTTGCCGCGCGGACCCACGCGCATTGAGCTGATCGACGACGGGGCAACACACGCGCTGCGAGTGGTGCTCGGGGAAGTTCCGCTCTTCAACGTATCGGCCGCGCGAGGGTAAGAGGAACTGGCCTCAGGCCTTCTGCAATCTCGCCGCGGCGGTCTCGAAGTTCGCCAGCTTGCTCAGAAAATTATCGATGAAGTCCGGGCGGCGATTGCGAAAATCAACGTAGTAGGCGTGCTCCCAGACGTCGAGCGCGAGCAGGACCTTGCCCTCGCCGGTAGCCAGCGGCGTGCCCGCATTGGATGTCTTGGTGATCTTGAGTTTGCCGTCGCGCCCAAGCACGAGCCAGACCCATCCCGAACCGAATTGACCGACCGCAGCGGCCTTGAAGGACTCCTTGAACTTGTCCACGCTGCCGAAATCTTCGGTGAGCTTCTTCTCGAGTGCGCCGGGTATGCCCCCGCCAGTGGGCGAGAGAGATTCCCAGAACACGCTGTGATTCCAGTGCTGGCCGGCATTATTGAATACCGGTTGCAGGTCTTCGCGGCCGTAGGAAAGCCGGATCAGCTCCTCGAGAGACTTGCCCTTGAGCGCGTCGTTCTTTTCCACCAGGCCGTTGAGCGCGGTCACATAGGCCTGATGGTGCTTATCATGATGCAGCACCATAGTCTCCTGGCTCATGCCGTGTGCGGCCAGGGCATCGTAGGCATACGGCAGCGGTGGCAAGGTAAAGCTCATGTCGAATCTCCGGTAGCGCAGCCCCGACAACGGTGCCGCTTGGATGCGCCTGCGCAGCGCGAGCCGGAGAGACTAGCACATCGACTGTTACAGTCCGCTCCAGGCGCGGCACCAGCCGGCGGCCTTGACCAGCTTGCCGGCAAAGAGCTGGCAAGTCCCCTGCGTGGCATCGCCCGTAGCGGCGTAGAGCGAGCAGTTCGCGCAGTTCGCGCCCGCGTCGGCCCCTTTAGCGCGGCTGGCGTCGTTCACGTATTGCAGAGCCTGCGCGCTCGAATCGCTCTCACTGAGTTGCTCGAGCTGCGCGCCGCGCGCCGGGCGTGCTTGACTGAGCGCCAGCGGCGGCAGCGACAGCACTAGCCCGAGCCGCCTGAGCAGCCCGCGCCTTGCCAGATTGATACGGTGAGCCATCTAAGCGGTCTGCTGGCTGGCCCGGCCGAGCCGGGTCACCCCGTCCAGGGCCTGCGCCATATCTTCCAGCAATTCGTCGGTCGCCTCGATTCCGACCGACATGCGCACCAGACCATCGCCGATGCCTAAGCGATGTCGCTCCTGGCTCGCAAGGCCCGCGTGCGATGTGCGTGCTGGCAGCGTCAGCAGCGTCTCGACGCCCCCCAGACTCGGCGCCAGGATTGGAACGCTGGTCCGCTGCATGAATTGTTCGGCCTGCAAAGCGCCCGCCTCGAGCTCGAAGCTCAGCATGCCGCCGAAACCGGAAAACAGCTCGCGCGCACGCTGGTGCTGCGGATGACTTTCCAATCCCGGATAGTTGACCCGCGTGACGGCCGGGTGGGCCTCGAGGAAGCGGGCAATCTGCAATGCGCTCTGATTCTGCTGGCGCACCCGCAACGCCAGGGTCTTCAAGCCGCGCTGTAGCAGGAACGCCGCATGCGGATCCATGCTGCCGCCCAGATGATTGAGCCGGTGCGTGATGGGCTCGATGAGCTCGGGCACACCAATGATCGCGCCACCGACAATGTCTGAGTGACCATTGAGATACTTGGTCGTGCTGTGCAGGACCAGATCGAAGCCCGCATCGATGGGCCGAAAATTGATCGGGGTCGCAAACGTATTGTCGATGATCGCGAGCAGATTGTGCTCGCGGGCAAAGCGAACCACGGCGCGCAGATCCGCGACCTGGAGCAGCGGGTTGGTCATCGCCTCGACGTAGATCGCTCGCGTGTCGGGCCGCAACGCGGCGGCCCATGACTGCGGCTCATCGCCGCTGATGAAGGTGCAGGCCATGCCCAGTCGCGGCAGCTCGCGAGTCAACAGATCATGCGTGCCGCCGTACAGACAATCCTGTGCCAGCAGATGACCGCCATCGGCAAGCACCGTGAGCAATGTGGTGGAGATAGCGGCCATGCCGCTGGCCGTCACGAGCGCCGCAGAGGCATTCTCCACCGCCGCGAGCAGCCGATGGAGCGCGACATGATTGGGCGTATTGTTGAGCCGGATGTACTTGAGGTCGTGGTAGCTGCCCTCGCCGGCGTACTCGAAATTCGCCGACTGAAAGATGGGCATGGCCACGGCCCCCTCGATGCGCGGCTGCGGATTGCCGGCGTGAACGAGCTGCGTTTCGATGCGTCGGTAGCGCTTCACGCGGCCGCCCGGTCGGCTTAACGGCGGCCGCCGCCGCCGCCGCGAGAACCCCCGCCGCGGCCGCCCGAGGGGATCGAAGGCATCGCGTGGCCGGCCGGCGCCCCACGGTAGGCAGCCCCGGCTCGGCCCGGGCCGCGCCCACCGCCCCGGCCAGGCCCCACCCAATAACCTGGGCCCCAGCAACAATAGCCGTAGCCCCCAGGCTCGTAGTAACCACCATCGTAGCCCACACCGACGTCATAGCCACCGGCGACGCAGCCCGCAAGCCCTGCGAGCGACAGCAGCGCCACGGCCATGAGCCTGCCGCCACGGCGTGTCATTTTGGCTCCTGCTGGCTGTCGCTGTCCGACCATTCCATCACGCCGAATGGGGCTCCGCTCGGATCGGCGATCACGGCGAGCATGCCGCCGTGGCGATCCAGGTGCGGCTCCACGAGCACCTTGCCGCCCAGAGCGGCGGCCTTGGTCGCCGCATCGGACACACTCACAACGCGCACGAAGTTGAGCCAGTGCGGATGACGGCGCACGGCGTCGCTGGGCAATTCATTCACGCCCGCGCGCGCATACTCATCATTCGAGAGAATCAGGTGCTCGCGCGAGTCATTGCTGGACAGCTCGTACACGTCGTAGCCGAACAGCGTCTGGTAAAAGGCCGCCTCGTGGTTCGCATCCTGGACCAATATCGAGCTCCAGATCCACTCGCCGGGTGCCGCAAGATAATCGGGCGGATCGCCACTGCTTGAGGCGAGCGCTGCAAAAACAGCCCCATCCGGATCGGCGAAGACTGCCTGGCGGCCACGTTGCGGGTACGTCTTGGGCCCCGAGAGGAGTTTGGCCCCGTGCGCGACGGCCATCTGTTTGATCGCATCGACATCGCGGGCGGCGATGAAGGTCAGCCACGCGGGTTGCCTCGACTGCCCCGCAGGCATGGATTTCTGATAAATACCGCCGACGGGCTGCCCATCCAGCGTGGCGATGACATAGTTGGCATCGCCGGGGATTTTTTCAAAGCTCCAATTCAATAGCCCGGCGTAAAACGCTTCAGCCCCAGCGAGGTCCGGGGTGATCAATTCCACCCAGACGACCTTGCCCACATGGTGCTCCGCGCTCCCCTGCGTGAGGGGCGGCAACGCCAAGCCCGAAGCCGGAGGCGCGCCTGCGGCCGGCCAAGCGGTAAACCACAGGCCTGCGCACAGCGCCGGCAGATACAGCGCTCGGTAGCGAGCAGCGCGATTGTTCATCTTAAGAGCACTCCGACGTTGGGCGCCGGCCAAAGCAGGTCGCACGCCATTCTAGCCATTATCTGCTCCTCGTCGGTCACAATCACGCGCACGGCAACGCGGCTCGCGGCGGTAGAGATCAGGTCCGCATTGGCACTGTTTTGCGCAGGGTCGATCTGCAGACCCAGAAATCCCAGGCCCTCGCAAATGCGCTCGCGCACCACCGCCGCCTTCTCCCCGATGCCGCCGGCAAACACCAGGGTATCGAGTCCGCCGAGCGCCGCGGCGAAGGCGCCCACCCACTTCTTGACCTGATAGCAGAACAGCGCCACCGCTTCGGCCGCTCGCACATCCTGCGCCTCGCGCGCCAGCAGCTCGCGCATGTCGGAGCTGGTTTCCGAGACCCCGAGCAGTCCGGATTCGGTGTTGACCATGCGATGGAAGCCCTTGGCATCGAGCTGCTCGCTGCTGGCCAGGTACCAGACCAGCCCGGGATCAAGATCGCCCGAGCGCGTGCTCATCGGCACACCGGCGGTAGGGGTAAAGGCCATGCTGGTGTCAATGGATCGGCCCGAGCGCAATGCGGCCAGACTGGCGCCACTGCCCAGATGCGCCAGGATCACGCGGCCCTGGGCCGCGCTGGCTCCAGCCAGCTCGGCCAGTCGTCCGGCAAGATAGGCGTAGGAGAGGCCATGGAAGCCGTAGCGGCGTACGCCGCGCGCCTCATAGCGGCGCGGAATCGGCAATATGCGCGCCACCCGCGGCAAATCACGATGAAACTCGGTATCGAAGCAGGCCACCTGTGGCAGCTCAGGAAAGCGCTGCTGAAAGAGCTCAGCCAGCCGTAGCTCCTGCGGCATGTGCTCGGGGTCGAATGCGCTGAGCGCGCGCAATTCTTCGAGCATGGGCGCCGTGATGCGCTGATGCCGGTCGTAATTCGGACCGCCTTGCACGATCCGATGCGCCGCGGCGCTGAGCGGGACAGGATCGGCGCGGGCCTCGATCCAGCGCATCAACTCGCGCACCGCCGACTCTTGGTCGGTCGCATTGACCGGGCGCGAATGGATCTCACCCGGCTCGATGCTCTTGATCGTAAGCGTAGCGGCGCTCGATCCGATACCCTCGATCGCGCCCGATTCAATGCGTCGCAGTCCCTCGCTCTCAAAGAGCGCGAATTTGATGCTCGAGGAGCCCGCATTGATCGTCAGGACGCGTCGCGAAAGACTGGCCATGACCGATCAGCGCTGCCAGAGAATGTGGCTCTCTTCAAGGGGCACGGCCGCGCCGTTGATACGGGGAATCAGTCGTGGCGTGAAATCCGAGGCCGGCCGGTTGGCGGCCACGGTAGTGCCGTAGACAAAGCCCGCGTCGGCGCCCGAGGCGCCCTGCTCGGGCCGCACTCGCTCCATTGCCTGGCGCACCGGTTGGGCGCCCTGGGGCGCATCGGCGTAGAGCTCAACTGTGACCGAATCGGGCTCGAGCTGGCCCAGGAACACAGATACCTCGAACCGGTGCTGTGCGTCCTGCGTCTTTACTGAAAGCTCGCCGAAGCGGGCACCGGCCCACTCCTGCGCCAGAGCTTGTCGCTCACGCAGCACGACGAGGCCCCGTTGTCCCTGATCCGCGGCGCGCTCGCGATAGGTCACCGCCGCCGGCAGGTAGTGTTCCTCGGCGTACTCGCATACGGCGCGATTGGCCGAAAAGCGCGGCGTCAGCCGCCCCATGCTCGCGCGCATGCGCCGCACCCAGGCAGCAGGAATGCCCTGGCTGTCGCGCGTGTAGAACTCCGGGATGACCTGCTGTTCGAGCAGGTCGTAGAGCGCATGCGCCTCGTGCTCATCCCATTCCGGCGCATCGCCGTGCACCTGGCCGTCCCCGAGCGCCCACCCGAACTCACTTTCATAGGCCTCGGCCCACCAGCCGTCGAGCTCAGAGAGGTTGATGCCGCCATTGACGAGCACCTTCATGCCGCTGGTACCGCAGGCTTCCCACGGACGCCGTGGCGTGTTGATCCAGACATCCACGCCCTGCACCAGCAGCTCGCTCACCCGCATATCGTAGTCACTCAGAAAGATGACATGCGGCCGCACCTCGGGCCGCCGCGTGAACTGCACCCATTGCTGAATGAGGGCCTGCCCTGCCAGATCCGCCGGATGTGCCTTGCCCGCGATGATGAGCTGCACCCGACGCTTCGGATCGGTCAGGAGTCGCAGCAGCCGCGCCGGGTCGGACAACAACAGGTTCGGTCGCTTGTAGGTCGCAAAACGGCGCGCGAAGCCCAAAGTCAGCGCATCGGGGTCGAACAGATGCCTGGCCGCTTCGACGGCCTGCGCGCTCGCACCCATAGCCGCGAGCTGCCCGGCCAAACGCACGCGCGCGTGCTCAATGAGCGCGACGCGCGCTGCCGATCGGAACTGCCAGAGCCTCGCATCGCTGAGCCCGCGAAACTGCTGCTCGGCGCTCTCGGCCTTGCCCAGCCAGGGGCTCTTGCCAAAGGCCTGCATCCACAGCTCATCGGCCAGTCCCGAGTCCCAGCTCGACATGTGCACGCCGTTGGTCACCGACCCGATCGGTACCTCAGCCTCAGGCCAGCGCGCAAACAGCGGCCGAAACAGGTGCCGGCTCACTGCTCCGTGTAATTGGCTCACGCCATTGACGGCGCCGCTGCCGCGAACCGCCAGATAGGCCATGTTGAATGGCTCCGACTCATCATTCGGGTCGGCCCGGCCCAGCGCGAGCAGATCGTGCAGCGTAATGCCAAGCCGACGCTCGGCGTAGGCTTGCAGATACTGCGCGATGAGCGCCGGATCGAAGCGATCGAATCCGGCTGACACCGCGGTATGAGTCGTGAAGAGGTTGCCCGCACGCGTGATGCTCAAGGCCGCTTCAAAGGAAAGCGCGCCCTGCTCCATCAGACCGCGCGCGCGCTCGAGCACCGCGAAGGCCGCATGTCCCTCATTCAGGTGACACACTTCCGGCTCGATGCCCAATGCGCCGAGCAGGCGCCAGCCCCCAATGCCCAGCAACAGCTCCTGCTTGAGTCGCAGCTCCGCATCGCCGCCGTAAAGCGAGCTGGTAATGCCGCGATGCGCCGGGTAATTCGCCACGTCATTGCTGTCGAGCAGGTAGAGCTTGACCCGGCCGACCTGAACTTCCCAGGCGCGCAGCCAAACCGAGTAGCCCGGCAGGGCAATCTCCAGGCGCAACCATTCGCCGCTGGGCTGGCGTAGCGGTGTAATGGGCAACTGTCCTGGATCGTTATAGGGATACAGCGCCTGCTGCGCGCCCTCCCGGTCGATAACCTGGCGAAAATAACCTTGCTGATACAGCAGCCCCACGCCGATGACCGGAACGCCCAGATCGCTGGCCGCCTTGAGCTGATCTCCGGCCACATTGCCCAGGCCCCCCGAGTAAATCGGCAGCGCTTCGCTGAGCATGAACTCCATGCAGAAGTAGGCGACGTGGTTGAGCGCCGAGCCCGGGTGGGTCTTCTGAAACCAGGCCGGTGCCGCGGCCGCCTCGCGCTGGGCACGCAGCAGATCATCGACGCGCTGGCGAAATGAGGGCTCGAGCAGCCGGCGCCGCAGCTTCTCGCGTGAGACCGTCTGCAGGACTGCCCAGGGATTTTGCGTCATATCCCAGAGCGCCTGGTCGAGCTGCTGCCAGATCGCTTCGGCCCCGTGGTTCCAGGAGGAGTGCAGGTCCAACGCGAGCTGCGCCAGCGCGTCAAACCCCTCCAGCTCGGTACGCGAGATCTCATTCATGCAAGCTCACTCCTGTTGCCGCTCGCAATGATTATTGAGACCCAGCAAAATGACAATGTAATGAACCGCACCGCCGTTGAAACGCGCGCGCCGCCGCAGTGATTGGCGGGCCTTACGCCGACGGCGTAGCATGGTTTAGTGGAGGTGCACATGAGTACCGTCGTTCCGCTGAATCCGCGACCCGCGCAGCCAAGCACAGTCGGTCACTGGATTGGCGGGGAGATCCGGCTCGATGGCGCGCGCACGGCGCCGGTTTACAACCCGGCCACGGGCATGGTGAGCAAACAGGTCGCTCTGGCCCCACTCGCCACAGTGAGCGCTGCGATCGGGGCAGCTGAGGCCGCCTTTCCCGAATGGCGCAATACGCCGCCGCTCAAGCGCGCCCGCATCATGTTCCGCTTCAAGCAGCTGCTCGAAGCCAATTCGGGGGCGATCTGCGCCTTGATCACGGAAGAGCACGGCAAGGTCCTGAGCGACGCGATGGGCGAGCTGCAGCGTGGGATCGAGAACGTGGAGTACGCCTGCGGGGCTCCGGGGCTGCTCAAGGGCGAGCACTCGCACAACGTCGGCCCGGGCATCGATTCATGGAGTGAGCTGCAGCCGCTGGGCGTGGCCGCGGGCATCACGCCGTTCAACTTTCCATGCATGGTACCGCTGTGGATGTGGCCGCTGGCGGTGGTCTGCGGCAATACTTTCGTGCTCAAGCCCTCGGAGCGCGATCCAAGCGCTCCCCTCTATATCGCGCAGCTGGCGCACGAAGCCGGATTGCCCGCCGGCGTGCTCAATGTCGTGCAGGGCGATAAGGAAGCGGTCGATGCATTGCTGACGGATGCGCGTGTGCAGGCGGTGAGCTTTGTCGGTTCAACTGCGGTGGCCGAATATGTCTACGCGACCGGATGCGCACACG
>Ga0302325_10005174_pt1 | contig 29822 bp, 32 predicted proteins | sample Palsa_T0_2_FD_201948 | JGI IMG/M metagenome (GOLD analysis project Ga0302325, IMG submission 201948) | Peat permafrost microbial communities from Stordalen Mire near Abisko, Sweden - Palsa_T0_2 | ecosystem: Environmental > Terrestrial > Soil > Palsa > Peat permafrost | place: Sweden: Abisko...
TGCCTTTTTTTCCAGGTTAAGTCCGTATTTTTTGACTTTCGTTTGCATGGTTTTGTAATCGATCTTCAGCGTGCGAGCCGCTTTGGCCTTATTTCCAAGATTTCGGAGAAGAGCTTCCACGATCGCTTCGCGCTCTGCCACATCGGTACATTGGGCAACGATTTCCTTGAGAGAAAAGCGATCTGTCGGTATCTCTTCGAGGTGTCTGGTTAACCTCGGTGAAGAGGCGTTCTCCCCTTGGGTGATATCGAGTTCGTGCTCCGTGATCTGGTCATCGGTGAGCAAGACGGCGCGTCGAATAGTCGAGCGAAGTTGCCGGACGTTTCCGGGCCATGGATGCGCCGTCAGGGCATGGATTGCCGATTCGGAGAATCCTCTGACCATTTTATTCAACTCCTTATTCGTTTGGTCCAGGAAGCGGCTCGCGAGGTAGACGATATCTTCACCCCGCTGCCGCAAGGGCGGAATGGAAATCGCGAACTCGTTTAAGCGATAGAACAAATCCTCGCGGAATCTTCCTTTCGCAATGGCCGCCTTGAAATCCTGGTTGCTCGCCGTGAGAATCCGGACATCAATCTGGATCGGTCGAGTGGCGCCAATCCGGCACACCACTCTTTCCTGCACCGCTCGCAGCACTTTGGTCTGAGACGAGAATGGCATGTTTAGCATCTCGTCCAGGAACAGGGTGCCACCATGGGCCAATTCGAATTTCCCGCGTTTGTGATTGATCGCACCGGTGAAAGCTCCCTTTTCGTGGCCGAAGAGTTCCGCTTCGAACATCGTCTCAGGAACTGCTCCGCAATCGATCGGAATAAAAGGGCCAGTTCTGCGAGCGCTTGCATCGTGAATCGCCCGTGCGACAACTTCTTTGCCCGCTCCAGTTTCACCGAGGATGACGACGCTGAAATTCGATTTGGAAACCCGATTCACCTGAATTGCCAGTTCGCCGACCAGGTCGCTGGGGCCCATGGTCTCCACCAGATGATGCGTCGCGCTAAGCGGGTTTGAGGTTTGTTTGAGCCTTAAGCGCCGCTCCGCAATGCCTTCCCGAACCACATGGATAAAGTCCAGACTCTTCAGCGGCTTTTCCATATAATGAAAAGCGGAGGCCTTGATGGCTTTGATCGCGCCGTTGATCTCGGCATGCTCTGTCATGATGACGACGGGCAGGTTGTTGTCCAATGACTTGGCGCGCTGGAGCAACTCTAAGCCGTCCAGATCAGCTAGCCGGAAATCCGTGACTAACAGATCTGGAGAGGCGAGGCGAATGCGATCAAGGGCTGTCTTGGCGTCATGGGCTACCAATGGGGTCATCCCTTCGCTCTTGATCAGCAAAGCAAGATGATCGCAAACACCTGAAGCACCATCGACTAGGAGGACGCGGAACGCTTCGTCTTTCATTGCCTTTTGTGGGTGGAACAAGTAACGCAGGGGCAAACGGTGCGCAACTATAAACCATAATATTCATATAAACCATGTCATTCGCATTTGTCATATATGCGTCTCTGGCTGACTCCCTGGCAAAAGAGCTGAGGCTGTTCTCTTGAAGCTCTGTTTCACTAGCATAACCCAATCTTGCCACGCTCTTTCATCGTCAAGCACTGAGACAGAAAGTCCGGCCGGAACCGAAGAACAACGCTTCGGTCGTTCAAGGGCTTTTTTTCCCAGCAGCGGGTGGATGGTGACTCGTTTGAGTGATGTCAATATCTGCAGCGATGAAGGGGGCAACCGAATGAAGCATACCCAGAAAAAGTAACCCGGTTTCTCCCGCACTTAGAGTGCTATTAATTCGCCCAGCGATGAACTCATCTCGTTGTTTGAGCAAAGAATCGCTCATCTTTTTTTGGCGACTCTCCAGACGGGCTGCTTCCTCTGGATTCCGCGTCTGCAAGACTTGCTTAATGAGTTTATATTCCTTAACCAAAAGGTCCGGAGATTCTGTTCCCATAATGATAGCGCCTCGCCGGTGCAACCGAAGCAACAGTTGATGATTACGGCTTCCTATTCTGGCTATTTCCGTGACAATCTCCAACTCTCTTCCACAAACGGGCAAACCGTCCTGATATAGCCGGACATTCGGGTAAGGCAATGACCAAGACTCAATCGCCTGTTCGATAGAATCCCAGATTTTATCAATTGAAGTGACGTTCCGTTCCCAGCCCTCTTGACCCAGTTTCTGAATTGTTGCCTCCTGGATTGCCTGACCAAGTCCGCCCATGTCCGTCTGTGTGTGGATAATCGGAATATGGATCAGCGACCGGGTGGTGCCATGGGCGCGTGATTTGGCAAGAGGACTAGTCTTCGATAAGAGAACTGGCGCGATTACTCTAATTCCCACGAGCTTATTGGCTATGCGAAGAGTTTGCCGAGTATCGGCTGGAAGAGCCAATCGCGGAAAGAAGTACTTGGGAAATCGTCTCCGGCTTTCGGCTAGAAACTGTGGAAGCCTCCTCCACCCAACAACCACACCACAAGGATAATCAAAATAACTAGCCCGAGGATCCCGGTCCCCCCTCGGGCTCCCCACCGATTATAGCCGTAGTATCCTCCGCCGAACCCTCCAAATAACAAAATCAAAAGGATAATCACCACAATCGTGCTCATATACTGTTTATCTTCTTCTATAAGGCAAATAGACTAGTGCAGACGAAGCGGTGTCGCCGCGAGCGAGGTAACCGGTTGAACAGGCTCTGCTTGCTGTTGGATGATTATCGTTTCACCTGTGCTTTGAGGATAAATCCCATTTTGGGCCATCCCGCGCTTTATCGCCTCGAGGAAACCGTCGTAAGTGGGATCTGAGAGCGCGTGCACATTTCGATAGTCCTTGTCGAAACAAGGTCCGAGGATTTCAACAAACCACAGGTAATCGGCTATATAATTCCGCATTTCCGGCGATAGTTTTGCCAGATTAACTGCGATTTTTACCGTAGTGGAAGGAGCCTCATTTCCATGGCGAAATGCTTCCTTCTGATCAACGTCACATAAGATGAACATAATATTGGGTACCCCTTGTCCAGGCTGGACGCGATTTACTCCGCGCCGCGAGTCGGCACGCGTCGCTCATTGCGGGGAGGCGCGCCTCTTGAGATTATAGTATATCCGCTAAAATATGATAAAGCAACTTCGATTACCAGCCAAATGCGCCGATGTCACTCGCCTCACTGATTAACCTGCATCGATGACAATCTTTAGAGATGGTATCTGTTGAGCGTCATTTCTGAATCCTTCTCGTCCTTATAGTCGGTCCTTGGTCCTCGGCCGTTTTTCGGGTGCCTTGTCCAAGCGAAATTCCCTGGTTGAAATCCCAGGCTGAGTCCTGGAGCCCCTTCGGGGCACGCGATCAAATGTCCAAACTTCAGATCCCGGCAAACCGCATTCTTCCCCCGATCGAGGACGACGACGAGGAGGATTGGAACATGCCGCTAAACAGATACTAGAGATTTGTGATCGATGCAGGCAGAGAGGCTCCTTCCTCCCGCCTCAGAGTCGACAGGGAATGGTTTCCTCATTAGGGAACCAATTCCATAGCGCGAACTCCCGATTTGTGTCTGTGCCCGAGGCGAGCCCGGGGAATCGGCCGCAACCACCCACCCAAATAAATAATTGTGGTTGCTTAGCGGTGTTGGCACAGCGCTTGCGTAAGACCGGCCCGCAGCATGCAGGTTTTCCGGTAGGCTGCTGAAGTAAAATAAACCTAAAGCAAGGATAAACTATGGCAAAAGTTAGCAAGTCAACGGATTCATCGAGCCTGGCTGAGGTCGTGGATCGGATCCTGGATAAAGGCATTGTGGTCGATGTCTGGGCAAAGGTTTCGCTAGTTGGGATTGAACTCCTTTCGATCGAAGCCCGCGTGGTGATCGCTTCCGTGGAAACATATCTGAAGTACGCCGAAGCAATCGGTCTCACCGCGACCGCCGCCGCACCAGCTTAGTCTAAACACCCAGGGCGATGAAACGCTCGCTGCTAGGCGGAGAACTCGCAATGAAAGAGATTCTCCGCTCTAGCAAAAGCGAATCGACAACAATCTCTACAAAAAAGGGTAGGCCACAATGATAGATAATTTAACCAACGGCATGATCCGGTTATCAGAGGAGATTTCCGCCCTCCGACATAATCGTGCGGTGTTGACAGGCGACTTGGCGATCGGAAGAGCCAATCTCGGAAGCAGTATTTCGGAAATGATTTCCGGATTTCAGAGCGACCGGCAGCAGATGGGAGAGCAAACCAAGGCCGAAAGAGACGAAGCGAGGGCCACTCTGGAGAGGACGATTGCGGAAATGATCTCCCGCTTTCAGAGCGACCGGCAGCAGATGGGAGAGCAAACCAAGGCGGAAAGAGACGAAGCCCGGGCCACTCTGGAGAGGACGATTGCGGAAATGATCTCCGGCTTCCAGAGCGACCGGCAGCAGATGGGAGAGCAAACCAGGGCCGATGTGGCCGAATGTGTCTCTCATGTGAAGGACGCCGTAATAGGCTTGCGGCAAAGCGTAGCTGGGTTGCGCGCAGAATTCGCGAGCGATATTAAAGGAGCGCAGGCAGCCTGGTCTGCTTCCCACGGGCAGACGCACGAAGCGGGAGCAAAAACCAAGAGCAAAAAAGATTAGCATTGGCTGCTCTTGGGAGCACCTCATCTCAACCATTGGTAAGACTGGAAGAAAAGACCATGAATGATCTTTATGCGACAGGAGGCGCCTTGAGCGGCAACGGGCACGCGTTCGTGCTCGAGCCCAGCGATGGGTTTGTCATTACTCCTTTTGTGGAGCAAATCACGGAGCGAGCGCTGACCTATCTTCAGGCCGGATACCCCATCCATTTTGCCGGGACGGCGGGAACGGGGAAAACAACCCTGGCCTTTCATGTGGCCTCCAGGATGGGCGGTCCGGTGAGCATGATTCACGGCGATGACGAATTCTCAAGCTCCGACCTGATCGGACAGGACACCGGCTACCGCCGACACAAGCTCATCGACAATTACATTCACTCGGTGGTCAAAACCGAAGAGGAGATGAAATCTTTCTGGATTGAGAACCGCCTCACGCTCGCTTGCCAAAACGGGGATATTCTTATTTACGACGAGTTCAACCGTTCCAGACCGGAGGCCAATAATCCCTTTTTGAGCATCTTCTCGGAGAAGTTTCTCAACCTGCCCAAGCTGCGCCGTGCGGGTGGGGGCTATCTGGAAGTTCATCCGCGATTTCGGGCTATCTTCACGTCCAACCCGGAAGAGTACGCCGGCGTCCACAAAACCCAGGACGCGCTCTTGGACCGCCTGATCACCATTCAATTGGAGGCTTATGATCGAGAAACGGAGATTCAAATCACCATGGCCCGATCAGGAATCTGTCAGGCCGATGCGGAGATCATTGTCAACATTGTGCGTGAGTTGCGCAGTATAGGTCCCAACAGCAACCGGCCGACCATTCGGGCCTGCGTGGCCATCGGTCGCATTCTGGCGTTGCGCCAGGCAAAGGCTCGACCCGATGATCCGGTTTTCCGGTGGGCTTGTCGGGATGTGTTGAGCTCCGAAACAGCCAAGGTCACCCGGGCCGGTCATTCAGCGCTACCGCAGAAAGTGGAGGAAGCGATTCTCAAGGGCCTGCAAACTGCAAAGCCGCAGCCCGCCATGCGACGGGGCGCCAAGCGGCGGGCCGCGAACAACGGAGCAATTCATCCCAACCATGAATCAACCTATGCCTCTGCCTAACAAAACCATTCGCAGCCTGAGCTTTCTACGCACCCATTCGGGAATCGCCGAGGGGATCATTCTCCCGTACAAGGCTTATATGGTCGTCACTACGCTGGAAATGGAGAAGTTCCGGCGTGAAGCCGAGCGAACCAAGTTGCTTGCCCGGTTTGAATTCATCAAGTCCCGGCTCCAATACATCGAAACGGAAAAAGCCGAGATTCTGCGTCGACTGGGTCATAGCCAGGGCTGTCCACCGATCGAGGCACCAAAGCCAAAACTCAGCGCCATGCCGGTGCAACCGCGGGCCGGGTTCAAAATGAAGTATTAAAAAATGAACGATCGACCTGGCTATGGAGGACAAGATGAGCGAGGTAAGCGAGCCAAATCACCTGACCGGCGGGAAGTACATCTATGCGCTGGCGCAGAGCGCCGCCGGCCGCACTTACGATATTTGCGGGATCGATAAAGAGGCCGTCCATGCGATCTGCCATGGCTCGGTGTCGGCGGTGGTCAGCAATTGCGGCCGCCAGAAAATTCGTCCGGAACGCGCTCATTTGATCGCGCACAAGGAAGTTTTGCGGCAACTCATGCTCGAAAGCACGGTTCTACCCATGGCTTTCGGTACGGTCGCAGATAACCTCAAGGCCGTTCGGCGGATGCTCTCGAAAAGCGAAGCTACTCTTCGGGAAAAATTGAAATATGTGGAGGGTAAAGTGGAGATGGGGCTCCGCGTGGTTTGGGACGTGCCGAACATATTTGAGTATTTCGTCGGCAATCACCCGGATCTGCGAGCGACGCGTGACCAGGTGCTGGGCGGCAATCGAGTGCCGCGGCAAGCGGAGAAGATCGAACTCGGCGCCATGTTCGAGCGCGTCATGAATGAAGATCGGGAAGCCCACTTTGCAACCATCGAGGGAGTCCTGGCGCCAGTGTGCGTTGATCTGAACCGGTCGCGCTCTCCCAAGCTGAACGAGGTCGTCAAGCTAAGTTGTTTAGTGAAGCGCGACCGGCAAAAGGAGCTGGAGGATGCTGTGTTCGCGGCTGCGCGCCAGTTTGATAATAATTTCATCTTCGACTTCAACGGGCCTTGGGCTCCCCACAACTTCGTGGAAATGGATCTCCAGCTAAACCCCCGCAAAGCGATCGCCATCCCATGTTAATCATCGATAAACTCCTGCTTTCTCCCATCTTCGCCACGGTTTGGGCGGCCCGTCAGATTCAGAAGGCCATGGAGCAGGAACGGGTTATGGAACCGGAGCTCATCACCGCGCAACTCAGCGAACTGTATATGATGCTGGAGACCGGAGGAATCACCGAACAGGAATTTGAGGCGAAGGAAAAGGAACTGCTGGATCGGCTCGATGAAATCCAGGAACAGGAACTCGGGATCCAGCAAGAGGGCCGGACTGGCTTAGAGACCGTCGACGAGGAGATCGCCGTCGAACGGAACCCTGCCCCAAGATGAGCCCCGGGCAACCATCTTTTTTAGAGGATCACGGACTCCGGCTTCTGCTCTTTGGCGGCAAAGGAGGCGTCGGGAAAACTTCGTGCGCTGCGGCCACGGCGTTGCGACTGGCCAATAATTCTCCACAGGCCAAATTCCTCCTGGTGTCGACAGACCCCGCCCATTCGCTGGACGACAGCCTCGCTGGGGCGCTCCCACCGCCAAACTTGCAGATTAACGAACTGAACGCCCAGGAATGTCTGACCGCATTCAAGCAAAAGAATGGTTGGAAATTAACTGCCATTGCCTCTCGGGGAACCTTTCTGGACGAAGGAGATATTCACAGGCTCATGGATTTGTCTCTTCCCGGATTGGACGAGGTAATGGCGCTCCTGGAAATCTCCCGGTGGGTTCAAGCCGATTCGTTCAGTTGTATCGTCGTGGATACGGCGCCATCCGGACATACACTTCGGCTGCTGGGCATGCCGGCGCTTATTCGGCACTGGTCGCAGGCCATGAATGCTTTGCTTGGCAAATACCGGCACATGAAAGCGCTTTATGACCGGTCGTGGCAAGGTGACGATGTCGACTCTTTCGTCACTAATCTGACCTCTTCGGTTGATGAGGTGGAGTCCTTGCTGCGCGATGCGGCCCGTTGCCTCTTTGTTCCAGTGATGAACCCAACCAAGCTGGATCTTTTCGAGACTAACTATTTACTCGGCGAGTTGCAACGCGTGAAGATTCCAGTGCAGGAGCTGATCATCAACGGGATTTATCCCGCGAATGGCTGCAGGCTTTGTCGCGAAGAGCGTCGGCGACAGTTGGTGGTGCTCGATCTGGTGCGCGAGCATCCCAATTTCTCCAACTGTTCGCTTTGGGGGATTCCGCTCTATGCTACGGAGGTTTGCGGGTTGAAAGCGCTGGCCGAATTCTGGGAAAGTGTTGTCCCCGTTAATGATCTTCCTGCGGCTCGACCATCGTCCGATCGCCCGTGCCCGCCTCATGTTGAGTTCCCTGTGAAGGCGCCATTGAGCGAGCAGACTTTTTTGCTTTTCGCCGGCAAAGGCGGGGTCGGCAAAACAACGATGGCCTGCGCCACTGCCCTGCGCCTGGTGCAGGACTTTCCCAAGAATGAAATCCTGCTCTTCTCAGCCGATCCTGCTCACTCGCTTTCGGCTTGCCTGGATATGCAAATCGGATCGGGGCCCACGCGTGTTTGCCCTGGATTGACCGCGATAGAGCTGAACGCCCCGGTGGAATTTCAAGCCGTGAAGCAACTCTACAACGAAGAATTGCGCGCCTTCTTCGAGGCTCTTTTGCCGAACCTCGACTTGCCTTTTGATCGGGTCGCGATGGAAAGGATTCTCGATCTCTCACCCCCTGGAATTGATGAAGTCATTGCATTGACCCGAATCATGGAACTGATGGACCAGGGCGGTTATCACGCCGTGGTTGTCGATTCGGCGCCGACTGGGCATTTAATTCGCCTCTTGGAGATGCCAGAATTGCTCGATCACTGGCTCAAGGTCTTTTTCGGATTGTTTCTCAAATACAAACAGTTATTTCGCTTGCCACAATTGGTCGAGCGCCTGGTGAAGATATCGAAGAACCTGAAACGACTCCGACTCACTTTGCGAGATCCTTCCCTGTGTGCAATGTACGCAGTCTCTATTCTGACAGAAATGGCTTTGGCGGAGACGAAAGACCTCGAGACGGCCAGCCATCGATTAGGATTCCGTTTTTCTGGCCTCATTCTAAACCAGGTCACACCTTTTAGTGATTGTTCGCTCTGTCAATCTCTGAACCGCAGGGAATTGGTGACCGCGGAGAAGTATCGGAAGGCGTTCCCCACCTGGCCGCAAGTGCTGATTTACCGTGGCGGAGAACCCCGCGGTCTCGGTCTCCTGCGGGGGTTAGCCCAAGCACTCTACGAATCTCCGGCTGAAATCCTACATTATGTCTGAACTATCATTCCAAAGAAGCCAGCCCGTCTCTTTGTGCGAGACGCTCGACCGCTTACTCTCAACAGGCGTGGTGCTGCTCGGAGGAGCGACCATTTCTGTCGCAGAAGTTGATCTGATCTATTTAGGGGTTCAATTGGTGGTCACCTCAATCCACACCGTCCCGGAGAGACCGAACAGCAGCCGTGATGCTTGCATCAACGGGGCGGCCCAGGACTTCGTTGAAGATGACTTCCCAAGTCGGAGCGCAGTTCAGTTCCCTTCCGACAACTTGCCGCAAACTTCTGAGGTGAGAAGCACTCGTGTGCAGTCGGCGATCGTAGCGCCGCCTCCAAGCGGGCAGATGTCCAAAGCCAAGGAGCTAAATGGCCTCGCGAAATTAGTGCTGACGGTTATGAAACTTCTTCACGAATTGTTGGAGCGCCAAGGAATTCGCCGTATAGAAAGCGGCTCTCTAAGTCTGACCGAGATCGAAAGGCTTGGCCTGACTCTAATGCAACAGTCCGAGGCGCTGGAGCGTCTTCGCAAAGAGTTCGGTTTTCAAAGCGGTGATCTTAATCTCGATCTTGGGCCTCTGGGCAGACTTCTGTAACCAAGCGAACCAATCAGGCCAATTTCTCATGGAACATGCAACCAATGGGGCCACTCTGGCAGATCTCCTGGAACGAATCCTGGATAAGGGAATTGTTATTGCCGGGGATATTAAAGTGAAGATAGTGGATATCGAGCTGTTAAGCATTCAAATCCGTCTGGTGGTTTGCTCCGTCGATAAGGCCAAAGAAATGGGCATCGATTGGTGGGTGGACAATCCGGCTTTTGCCGGACGCCGGCAAGAGCGGCTGCCAGGAATCGATGCTTTAGCCAAGATTGAAGAAAGAGTGGTAAAGTTGGAAGCCGCGTCAGCCTAAATCTTTAGCTTTTGTCAGGGGCCTCCTCTCAGACTTGCTGTTCTGCCTCCCTCAAATCGTTCTTGTGCTGCTCTTCGTTCTCTTCGATGACAAGCACCGCAAGGTTTCGGTAGTTTCTCTTCTGCCGCCCGCGTTCTGGTGGAAAGCACGCCGCCGGTCAGATTTATTTGCTCCTTCGTTTAGTGAATATGGAGCTTGAGAGCCTGCGCATTGGGCGGCTAAACCTCTCCGGCGATCAGCCGTTATAATCCGCTTGGAGACTTCGACCGAACCGTCCTCTGACGAAGTCCCCTCGAATTTCTCCCCGTGGGACTCACGTCCACGTGACCGGTCGATTACGAACGGCGGCGGGTAAGTAACTTCGGATGGCCGCAAGGGCGAATCAATTTTACCGATATGGCAATATACAACACGGTCGATCTGCAAGTCCGCCTCAAAATTTTGACCAATGACTTTACGGTAAAACTTACGAGTGTGGTGAACGAACTGGAATACAGCTTTGCCACCCAGACGGCAGGGGCCGTTTTGGAAGATGCCGAAATAATATCGTGTGACATTGTTGCCAGGGAAACTCCTCGCAGCTGAACATTGCGCGAGAGCCCTTGGGGGTCGACTGATCTTACATTTTGGCACGTCTCATGCTTAAGCTCAACGGCAGGCTGCTGCCGCGCTCTGCTTTGGCTGAACAGGTGTGAATCGGGTGGATGATCCGTAGTCACTGCTCAATCAGAGACGCGGAAGCTCGGGGAACTCCGGCTAAAGCAAAATGTAATTCAAACTATCACAGAGAGTAGATCAGAATGATAAGTAATCTAACCAAGGGGATGAATAGACTATCAGACGAGATTTCCGTTCTCCGGCACAATCGGGCCGAGCTTAGAAGCGGGTTGGCGCTCGGAAGGTCTAATCTCGAGAAAACAATTTCGGAAATGATCGCGGGATTTCAGCGCGACCGTAAGGAAATGGCAGAGAAAACCAAGGCTGAAGTGGCCGAATTCATGAGGGACCTTAAGGGTGGGCGCGCGGCCTGGTTCGGTTCTGCCCCTCTGCGAACTACGCCACCGGTGCTTTCCGAAGAGCACTGACCAAGAACTCCATTACGATCCCAAGGAGGAGTCTACCTATGCATTTTCCCAACAGGGCCATTCGGGGCGTGAAAGCCATACGCACTCATTTCGGAAAATTCACCATTCCGTACACAGATTTTTTGATGATCACCAGGCTGGAAAAGCAAAAATCCCTGCGTGCCACTGAGAGAGCCAGGTCACTCAGACAGTTTGAGGACGTCGATTCGCGGCTTCGCTTCATTGAATCCACGAAGAGGGATATTTTGTCTCGGCTGGGTTTACGTCCCAGCCGTCAAATGATTAAGGATCCGATGCCAAAACTAAGATCCGTTCCACTTCCAATCCGAGGTGGGCAGCGATCTTAAGGGAACGGCTCCTTCTTAGCGAGTTAATTCCATAGCACGAATTCCCAATTGACGCCTCATTTCCCGCCTAAAGCTCAAACTATTTTGTGCAGGGCCCTGATTGAATGCGTCGCGAACATATTCTTCTGATGTTGGCACAAAACCTGCATCTGACAAGTGCGGCAGCACAGACGTATCCAACTGCCTCAGTAAATAATAATTGTCGTTAGGCGGAGAACTCAGGAGGGAAGAAGTTTTTCCGCTCTAGCAAAATCAATCAAGACTAAAACTTCTATAAAAGAATAGACCATCAATGATAAGTAATTTAACCAACAGCATGATCCGGCTATCAGAGGAGATTTCAACTCTCCGGCATAATCGTGCCGCATTGACCTGCGACTTAATGCTTGGAAGAGTGAGCCTCGGTAAGACGGTTGCGGAAATGATCGCCGGCTTTCAGCGCGACCGCCAGGAGATGGGGGAGAAAACCAAGACTGAATTGGACGAATCGAAGGCCAATCTCGAGCATACAGTATCGGAAATGATCGACGGCTTTCAGCGTGACCGACAAGAAATGGGGGAGAAAACCAAGCTTGAAGTGGGGGAATTTGTCTCCAACTTGAAGGTCTCCGTAGCAGGCCTGCGCGGGGGATTCGCGATCGACATCAAGGGAGCTCAGAAAGCGTGGTCAGGTGCTCCAGGTGAGCGAACTCGAGCCCGGAACGTTCCAAAGGAGCGGAGTTTTCCCGAGAACCCGCATGAGCCCGAGAATCTGCATGAGCCCGAGAATCTGCATGAGCCCGAGAATCTGCATGAGCCCGAGAATCTGCACGAGCCCGAGAATCTGCACGAGCCCGAGAACCTCAATGAGACCGTGGATCTGCATGATGCCGAGAGCCCGCAAGATTCCGAAGACCGGAGTGTTCCCGGTAAACCGTTGCGCCAGGCTCGCTCAAAAATTAAGAGGAAAAAACATTAGAAACTTCCAGTAATGGAGTAATGGCTTGCTGACGTACGGATGAATGGTGAATCTCTGATTAGCGGGGGAGGTCAGCATCATTTATCAGTGTCTGAGTCAGCCAACGGATTTTCCCATCTCAGCCCTGAGAACTTGGCGAAATCCCGGTCCGACGAGCACAGCACGAAGCCATTTTCGATCGCCAATGCGGCAAGCTGAGCGTCAGGAATGAGATTCGGCCGGTCCACAGAACCGAGCATCAATCTGGCGAGAATTTGTCTGTACCGGTCTCCGGGATTGGGAATTTGGACGACCGGACAATCGAGCCAGTATTCGATTTGCGCCCAGGCCGAGGCAACGGGCAATGGTCGTTCGAAGAGGCGTTGATTGGTGACCAACCGGGCAAAGCTCAGAAGGCTTTGCCAAGGCAAACCCACGATGGCGGTTCCATTCAGTTTTTGATCCAACCAGGAAACGGCAGCTGGGTGTTGGGGCATCGATGTGACATGTGCATAGACGAGGAGGTTGGCGTCGATCAGAATCACTGGAAGGCCTCTCCTTCGCCGGCTGCCAGGGCCTCCGAAACATCGTCCAAGCTGCCGATCAGGCAGCGGCCAAGGTCGGCGTGTCGCGTCTTGAAGCTGTGCCGGCGCTGCCCCGGTGTCCCCACCTGTACGAGTCCAGCTCGTAACGCTTCGTTGACGATCTGCTTGAAGGACAGGCCCTTAGCCCGTCGCGCCTTTTCCAGCAGAACAGCGACATCATCATCGAGGGTTAATGTAGTTCGCATGCATCACAACATCCATCTTATGATGTCATGATGTCAAGCCCCGCTCATCAAGACCGAATTATTTGGCACAACTTTTTGCGCGCTATTTGGCATACTGCTGAGCGGATCTTTATTGCATCAATTTGTAGACGGACTTTGTAAAGCCTCCAACGCGCAGTTTTACTGTTAGAGCCAGCGGGGAGGCGCACCCTGCAAGTTATTGCCGCTAGTTGGATCCCTAAGCTGCTATCGGCCAGTGGTACAGAGAATTCCTGCCGCAAGCGCCTCTTGAGCTTTGCCCGTTTTCGGGGCTGAAAGCATTCACCTTTGTAATGACAACTGCCCTAATAAGATTTAGCGAATAGCACCCGCCGCGGACTTGGTTCTCCTGAGATCACGCACTGACCCGGCTGATCATCACGGACCTCGGGATCAAACGGGATACAACGGACGGTTACCTTGAGCTCCTGCTTAATTTGAGCTTCAACATCGGGACTGCCAGACCAGTGCGCGAGTGCGAATCCCCCGTGGATTTCTGGTTTCTCTTTATTCCGCGGAGTAAAAAAATCGTAAAAATCCTTCTTCGAATCGATCCGTACGGTGTTGGAGTCCCGTGCGACTTTTGCGCGATCGTACAGATTCTGCTGAATCTCTCCGAGTATAACAGGAAGTTGATCCACGAACTCGGCTGCCGGCTTGAATACTTTCTCTCTAACCGGCTGATCGCGCCGAGAGAGGGCGACTGTCCCTGCGGAAACATCACGGGGACCGATCTCGACGCGGATCGGCACTCCACGTTTGATCCACTCCCAGTTTTTTGCTCCTCCTCCGATATCGCGTTGATCCACTTCAACACGGATAGGGTCATCCGCATAGCGTTGCGCGGCGATCTTTTCCTTGAGCGTCGCGGCCGCCTGCAACACCGCTTGTTTCGTCTCTTCCCTGGGTGTGATCGGGAGGATGACAACGTGCGCGGGCGCAATTCGTGGCGGCAATATCACGCCGTCATCGTCGCCGTGCATCATGATGAGGGCCCCGATCAACCGTGTCGACACACCCCAGCTTGTTGTCCAGGCATGTCCTTCCTTCCCATTGCGAGAGACGTATTTGATGCCGGACGCTTTCGCAAAATTCTGGCCGAGGAAATGGGAAGTACCGGCTTGGATCGCTTTGTGATCCTGCACCATTGCTTCGATGCAGAGGGTTTGGACAGCACCCGGGAACCGTTCACTTTCTGTCTTTTCGCCGTGATACACGGGCAGAGCGAGATGGTTCCGCGCGAATGTGGCATAGACCTCCAGCATCTGGACTGCTTCCTCGATTGCTTCCTGTTCCGTCTCGTGTGCGGTGTGGCCTTCCTGCCACAGAAACTCCGTCGTACGCAAAAACAGGCGAGGGCGCATTTCCCAGCGGACGACATTTGCCCATTGGTTAATTAGAAGAGGAAGATCGCGATACGATTTAACCCACTTGGCGAACGTCGCGCCGATAATGGTTTCCGAGGTAGGCCGGACGACCAGCGGTTCGGTCAGCTCGGCTGAAGGCGAAGGCCGCATCCTGCCGTCGGGGCCGACCTCCAGCCGATGATGAGTGACGACGGCGCATTCCTTGGCGAATCCTTCGACGTGCGCTGCCTCCTTCTCCAAATAGCTGACAGGAATAAAGAGCGGAAAATACGCATTTTTGTGGCCAGTCGCTTTGATCATCGCATCGAGCTGGCCCTGGATATTCTCCCAAATGCCATATCCCCATGGCTTGATGACCATGCAGCCTCGGACGTCCGAGTTTTCCGCGAGGTCAGCGGCGCTGATCACTTGTTGATACCACTCGGGGAAATCTTCGGCTCGAGTCGGTGTGATGGCGGTTTTAGGCTTTGAGTCGGCCATTGTCGAAAGAGAGTAAGTAGTTCGTGAAAAATTCTGCGCCGCGCTCCAGCTCGGCGATCTCGATAAATTCGTCCGCGGTATGCGCTTGGGCGATTGAACCCGGCCCGATTGCGATGGCAGGGGTGCCTTCGAGCGAGAAAAACGCCGCGTCGCAAAACCAGTTGGCGCCGGTCAGTTTTGATCCGAGCGCAACGAATTTCGTAATAAACGGGTTATCAGGCGACGTATACAGAGGAGCTGAAACCTTGATCGGCGTGACAATCGCGGGAATCTGGTGCTCCTCGAAGAATTCCGCGACGGCCGTCCCCATCGATTCCTGGCCCGGCAGAATACGGATATCGATCTCGGCGTAACATCGATCGGGGACAACATTGATCTTCGCACCTCCGCGGATCCGTCCGGTACTGAGAGTCGGCTTGCCGAGAACGGGATCCGGCTGAACGGGGCAAATCTGTGGAAAACGCTCATTCAGAATTTTCAGGGCGTCCGTCATGCGGTCGATTGCATTGACGCCGGTTTCCGGGAGTGAGGCGTGAACGGATTTTCCGCGAGTCTCGATTTCGATCCAGGCCGTTCCTTTGTGGGTATAAACGACATCGAGGTTGGTGGGTTCACCGACAATGGCGAAGTCAGCCATATTCCGGACGGCACACGCCTGGGCGCCGAGCTGTTCGAATTCTTCATCTGCAAGTCCGGCGAATGCGACGCCGACATTGAGCTTCGATAGATCGACCGATTTCAACGCCCAGAGCATCGCGGCCATCGAACCTTTCGTGTCTGAACTTCCTCTCCCGTACAATTTTCCGTCCAAACGCTTGGCGAGGAAAGGATCCACGGTCATTCCATCCACCGTCACGGTGTCCAGATGCGGCGCGAACAGGATGCGTTGGTTTGTTCCGGACGGGACAGACCACAGGCCGTATACATTGGGTCGCCCCGGTGCGATCTCCTCGAATTCGATCTTGGCGCCGAGGCTCTCGAGAAACTCGCCGACGAACCGGGCGATCGCTTCCTCTCCATGGCTTGCGGTGGAGCCGGACGGATTCTCACTTGGTATTTGGACCAGAGCCTGGCATAAATCTACGACGCTACGGATGGAAGAGACGTTCATAAAGCTTGCGCTCGAAGATACCATTCAATGAATTTCCGCAAACCGGATTGGATTTGGGTCGCGGGCGCGTAACCGAGGAGTTGCCGGGCCTTCGATATATCGGCGTAGGTCGCCTGCATGTCGCCCGGGACTGGCGGCAGCATGTTTATCGTCGCCTTTTTCCCGAGCGCGGATTCGATCTCAGCGATCACCGCGCTGAGCTCGATTGTTTCGCTTTCGCCGAGGTTAAAAATGTCAAAAGGCGCGCCGTCGAATTGGATCGACGCGACCACGCCCTGGACGATGTCGTCGACGTAGGTGAAATCTCGCCGCGCAGTCCCGTCCCCGTAGACGTCTATCGGCTTTCCACGATGAATAAGATCGGTGAACTTGTGAATCGCCAGATCGGGGCGCTGGCGCGGTCCGTAGACGGTGAAAAAGCGCAGGCAGATCGCACGAATGTGATAGAGGTAAGAATAGTTTGAGCAAAGGTGCTCACCCGCTAGCTTTGTGGAGGCGTACTGACTCAATGTCTGGGTCAGAACCTGGTCTTCGCGGAATGGGACCACTCCCGACGCCCCATAGACGGACGAACTCGATGCAAAGATAAACCGTTCGACGCCGTACTCTTTGGAGGCTTCGAGAAGGTGGAAGGTCCCGTTGATGTTGGTCGCAAGGTAAATCTCCGGGCGCTGGATAGAAGGTCGCACGCCAGCTCGGGCCGCGAGATGTGCGACCACCTCGGGCCGCTCCGCGGCGAATGCCCGCAGAACGGCGTCTTTATCTCGAATATCGATTGAATGCAGACGAATGTCGGCGAGAACCGGCTGCAGATTTTTTCTTTTGATCCGCGGATCGTAGAAGTCGTTGAAATCATCGATCACAGAGACTGTGTGCCCCTCGGCTAAGAGGGCCTCGACCAGATGAGAACCGATAAATCCGCCACCTCCTGTGACCAGTACTTTCATATCGCGACCCGCTCGAAACTGGGAGGAAATGATGAGGAGCGCAAGGAGTAAGTTTGCAGCGGAATTCTCCAGCGTCGTTCGAGAATTCTGGTGCCACAGTCTGCACCGCTGACAAATCTCTGAGGATTTGTCAGCGATCCAGAGTCGCGGCTCTTTCAGAACTTACTCTGTTGACATCGAGCGAGTTTGGAACGGTATATAGGTCAATGGCTGACGCGAAGAAGGGAGTGGCAAGAATCCCGGTACCGCCGAGGAAGCTGGCGAAGGCGGAGGAGTCTGAACGCAAGGATGCCGGCCGTGCGGAGCAACACCTTGTCGAGACCGACTCACGCGGCGTCCACATGTTGATGTCGGGTGCAACGCAGGGAAAGCGGGATCCCCTGACTGTTCCGTTAATCGGGTTGCTGCTAGCTTTTTCGGTGATATCGCTTATAGTCCAACTATTGATTGCGTTCAGCTGACCCTAGGGTGAGTCGGCCAGAAGCACATCCCAAATCTTTAAGTTCCTATGTCTACCGAATCAGTTACTCATCTCGACGAAACCACTTTTGATCAGACGGTGAGCGCCGCGAACGTCCCAGTCCTCGTTGATTTCTGGGCGACTTGGTGTGGCCCATGCCGAATGATTGCACCGGTTCTGGACGAAATTGCAAAAGAGCAGGGTACCGCCGTTCGCATTGCAAAAGTGGACGTCGATAACAATCCCACGCTTTCGAACCGTTTCGGAATCCGCAATATTCCCACGATGCTGTTCTTTAAATCAGGCGAGGTCAAAGACCAGGTTGTCGGTCTGACGAGCAAAGCGGACCTGATTTCTCGTCTGAACGCTTTGAAATAAATTAAAATAGAGAACTCCGCAGGTTTTGGATGCAACGCATCGGCGCCTGCTATAGATTTTTGGAAAATGGACATTCTTGCATTTGGCTTTGGGAATCTAGGTGGTCCGGATCTCTTTATCATCCTGCTCATCGTTCTTGTCCTCTTCGGCGCGAAGAAACTTCCCGAACTGGCACGGAGTTTGGGTCAAAGTATGAACGAGTTTCGGAAAGCCCGTGAGGAGTTTGACAAAGAACTCCACCAAGCCGGGCAAGACGTGAAGGCTTCACCGCAAAACACCCAACCGTATCAGCCGGTTCAGCCAGTTGTGCCGAGCCAACCTGCACCGGCACAGACCGCTCAGGGTCAGCCACCCTCCCAACAGCCGACTCAGCCTTCCTAGAGTTCCCTTCGATAGTTGTTACAAGCCCGGTCCGGCGTTTGCCAGACCGGGCTTTTATTATGTCAGCACAGAAGATTCTCCGACTGGGCGCATTGGGCCTGTTATGGCTATCCGGGATCGCTTCGGGCGAGCAAGCGGTGGTTTTCGCCCATTACAATGTCGAAAACTATCTCGAAATGAATCGGCGAGAGGGCGGAGAAGCCATTTTGGGACCTAAGCCGGAACGCGAAAAGGATACGCTGATCCGGATCATCAAAGAAATTCACCCGGATATACTTGGAGTCGCTGAAATGGGGCCACCCGATCAATTCAAGGAGTTTCAAAAGCGTCTCAAGGAAGCCGGTCTCGAATTTCCTTTCACTGAATACGTCAGCGGCGCAGATCAAGAACGGCATCTGGCGTTGCTGAGTCGATTCGAAATCGTGGAACGCCACTCTGAAAAAGATCTGTTCTTTGACCTCAACGGCCAAAAGGAACCGGTCGAACGCGGCTTTCTTGATGTCACAATCGAAGTAAATCCAGCGTTCCGGCTGAGAGTCGTGGGCGCACACCTGAAGTCCAAGTTGGCGGTTCCATCCGGAGAGGCCCTTCTGCGACGCAACGAGGCTCGTCTGCTACGGCAGCACATTGACGGGGTGTTGACCAAAGACCCGAACGAGAACTTGCTGGTCTATGGCGATCTCAATGACACCAAGGAGCAACCTCCGATTCAGGAGATTTTGGGTCCGCGACAAGGCCCGAACCGTTTGAAGGAGATCCCGTTGGCCGATGCGCAAGGAGACCGATGGACCTACTACCGGCGGCTGAGCGATACATATGATCGGATTGACTATGTCCTGGCCGATAAGGCGCTCTTACCGCAAGTCGATCTATCGCGCTCGTATCTGTATCGATCAGCTGACTGGTATTCGGCCAGCGATCATCGGCCGACCGTGGTCGTGATCAAGGCGCAAACGCCGTAGCGCGAAAATCTCACCAGCCCAAGCGCTTGTGAGAATTTTCGCGCTAAAGATCGCGAACGACGACGGACGATTAAGCGAACCGTCCACGGTTTGCCCCGCGTTGAAGAAGCAAAGCGGGACGCTTGTACGTGATTAGCGTCATACGGCCCGAAGGAGTCTGGACGTTTCCAACCCGTGGCCCGAAGTGGCCAGGAAAGTATAGCCTAGGGTTTAGCGCGTTATTGGTACCTCCTGAATCGTCGTCGTTCTCGTCCTCGACTTCTGTGGATGCGGCAATCGCGCCGATTGCCAACGACGTTGAAAGATCGAGAACGAGAACGGGACGACGACGAGGACGATTGGCTAGGGAGAGGCTCGAGGAGAATCAATCCTTGCTTGCGGAGCGCGGTGGGGTCACCTAATTTCGTTGTTCGTCCCGGGAACAGCATGAGGAGTCGGGACGATTTCCTGTTCGGAAGAATTTATGTCCAACATCGTTTTAGTCGGCGCACAATGGGGCGACGAAGGGAAAGGAAAGGTAATTGATTACCTCACCGATAAAGTCGACGTCGTGGTGCGAAGCCAAGGCGGGAATAATGCCGGCCATACAGTCGTCGTCGGCCAAAAAAAATATATCCTGCGCCTGCTACCCTCCGGCATTTTGCGGAGAGGAAAGCTTTGTGTGATCGGCAACGGTGTCGTGATTGATCCCATCGCCCTTTGGGAAGAAATATCGGAATTGGCAGCGCATGGTGTGAAGATCAACTCGAAGAATCTGTTAATCAGCGAATGTGCGCATCTGGTCTTCCCGTTCCATAAGACGATCGACGAACAGCGGGAAATCTCTAAGGGCGCACAGAAGATTGGGACAACAAAGCGCGGGATCGGACCGGCGTATGGCGACAAGATCGCGAGGATCGGAATTCGTTTAGGCGAGCTTTTGCAGCCTGAATTGTTCGCGGAGAAGCTGCGGGCGCGCGTCAAAGAAGCAAATTTGGTGTTGCGAGATTTCGGTCAAAAGCCAATCAGATTTAAGACACTGCTCAACCAATACCTCGAAGTTGGTGAAAAGATTCGGCCGCTGATTACGAATACGGTTTTGACGATTCATAAGGCAATGGCGGCCGGCAAAGAAATTCTTTTTGAAGGCGCTCAGGGAACATTCCTGGACGTGGACCATGGAACCTATCCGTACGTCACTTCCTCGAATACGACCGCAGGGGGAGCTTGCACGGGGTCGGGCGTACCGCCGAATCGGATTGATCGAGTTGTCGGCGCAATGAAGGCCTACACGACTCGCGTCGGCGAGGGCCCATTTCCCACCCAGGACGCTGTCGTCGCCGAGTTGATGCATTCGATGGGGCGCGAGTACGGCGCTGTCACCGGACGGGCGCGCAGGTGCGGATGGTTTGACTCCGTTGCGACGCGCTACGCTCAAATTTTGAATGGGATCGACGAGTTGGCCGTAACGAACCTGGATGGCTTGGATTCTCTTCCTCGATTGAAAGTCTGCGTGGCCTACAAGCTCGACGGAAAAAAGATCGAAGTCCCGCCTACCTGCGTGAGGCAACTGGCGAAGTGCGTCCCGGTCTATGTAGAGGTGGACGGTTGGGAGAAACCGACCAGCGAGGTTCGGTCCTACGAGGACCTGCCGCCAAATGCTCGAGAGTATCTTCGCACGATTTGCGATCTGACCGGAGCAAAGCTAAAACTGGTTGGCGTGGGCCAAAGTCGCGCCCAAACTATTCTGGTGTAGTGTCCTTCGCAGGACACCGGGTTTGAAGCATGTCCACGAGAGCTCTGAAACACATTGCGGTGATCATGGACGGCAACGGCCGTTGGGCCCGCCAACGTGGTTGGCCGCGGACCAGAGGCCACCTCGAAGGAGCGAACGCAGCCAAAGAATGCGTGGAAGCATGTCTCGAGCTCGGCATTGAGTACCTGACCCTCTACACCTTTTCGACGGAAAACTGGCGACGTCCCAAAGAAGAGATCGATACGCTGATGGCGCTTTTGCAGAAGTTTTTGAGGGACTACACCGACGATTTGCGGAAACGGAGTGTCAAGCTGGAGGCTATCGGCCGACTGCACGAGATTCCAGCAGCCGTTCAACGCCAGCTTCGCGAGTCAATCGCAGCGACTTCCGGCGGAAAGCGCCTTACGACGATCCTCGCGCTGAACTACAGCGGTCGAGCCGAGATCGTCGACGCAGTGAAAAGGATCGTTGAAGAAGTCGTCGCTGGACGGATGCAAATCGATCAGATCAATGCCGAAATCTTTGCAGAACGTCTGTACACGCATCGTTGGCCGGATCCGGACCTGTTCATTCGGACGTCGGGCGAAATGCGGATTTCGAATTTCTTGCTCTGGCAATTGAGTTATACGGAGATTTACGTCACCCAGAAGCTTTGGCCTGACTTTCGCAGGGACGATCTTCGCGAGGCCGTAGAGGAATTCGGGCGGCGAAACAGACGATACGGAGGCGTCTAGTGGCCAATGCTTGAGCCGGTCGGCCGAGGCTCTATGCGCGCTACTTCAGTTTCAGCGGATGGACCGAGGCGACTCGATTCGGTGTAGCGTACTTCGCTCGCGCAGTCAGACAGGTTCAAGAGCTTTGAATTCTGTTAACTTCGATTCAATGCACGCTTTGAGAACGGCGAGTTCCTCATCCATCAGTCGCATTCCGGCCTCGAACGCTTCCGCTGGCATGCTGTCCGGTTTCGGGAGTGTCATAATGTAAACCGATTCGCAAGGCCCCAGGGGAACGACTCGCCCGGTCACGTGCCAGACGCCCTCACCCGCGTCGACGAACTCATGGTCGAGGATTCCGTGCCGCTCCTCGTAGTGGGGAATCAATGTGGCCTTCGTCGTTCCGGTCCGCCACCGCTGCAAGCTTGGGCACAAGCGCGCGTCCGGCGGCGGTAAGATTGACGTCCTGAAACCGACGGTCATTGTTAGCCTCCGCACGGCTTACCAAACCCTTTTTGAGTAGGCGGTCGATGAGTTTCGATCCTGCGCCGCGAGTCAGGCCACTGGAAGTGGCAAGCCGGCTGGGGGAGGTCTCACCGGCATCGAAGAGTTCCCGGAGGATTACCCATTCCGTACTTGCTGCACTGTCAAAAGATCCTGGCGATGCCGGGCAAACGCTATGAGCGGCGAACCGTGGAGTTCCTAGACCGTGCGGAGATGAATGCGCTCTTGGCCGCGCCGGATCGATCCACTTGAGCCGGGCGGCGCGACCACGCCATACTCAAGCGTGGCTCTCCAAACCGGGCTTCGTGTGTCAGAGATCTCCAACTTGCGTCGCCGCGATAAGTCTTCTTTCGAGATGCGAGCCAGCCATTACCGGCTTGGGAGTTTTTGAGGCTGATGTCTTTTTTTGCGCATCGCTATTGGACCAGCGTCCAAAAGGGCTCTATGCTCGGTGCTCAAAATTGAGCATGTCGCTTGCGCATTGGCGTAGGTGCGCAAAGTGTAAGCGTTTGCTCGTGACGCCGGAGACTTTTGGAACCTTTCCTTGGATCCCACCCGTACAGATATTGATGCAGACGATTTTGTTAGTTGACCCTGAAACCGATTTCCTCGAGTGGGCGCAAAACCAGCTCGAGACGCCGACCACTCGCGTCGTGACGTCAACGACAGCCGACGAAGCCTACAAAATCTACATTGCGGAAAATCCGGATCTACTTATCTCAGAGACGCATTTGATGCCGTTCAGCGGATTGGAGCTCTTGGCCAGGGTCCGGCAGCGGGACTCCAATGCGATAGTCATCCTGATGAGCGCTTTCGGAACGACACAATCGGTGATTGAGTCGATGAAACTGGGCGCTTTCGACTACCTCAGGAAGGAGTCGCTCCCATTCAATTTAAAACCGGTCGTCGATGCGGCGCTGACCGCTCAGGCCGAAATGCGTTCGGCGACCGCGTTCAAGCCCCAGTTGACGGTCGAGCAATATCAAGACAGTTTGGTCGGCCAATCTCCTCCGATGCAACAAGTCTTCAAGATGGTCGGACGGGTTTCTCATAGCGATGCACCGGTGATGATTACCGGCGAAAGTGGTTCGGGCAAGGAGTTGGTGGCGAGGGCGATTCATCATTACAGCAATCGCAGTCTGCAACCTTTCATTGCGATCAATTGCGCTGCAATTCCAGAGAACCTGCTGGAAAGCGAGCTTTTCGGACATGAAAAGGGAGCTTTCACCGGAGCTTCCGCTCAGAGGATCGGGCGGTTCGAGCAAAGTAATGGGGGAACTCTCTTCATGGACGAGATCGGTGACATGCCGTTAGCCGTTCAGAGCAAAATTCTACGTGTGCTGCAGGAGGGTGAGTTCTCCCGGGTGGGGGGAAACACTACCGTCAAAACCGACGTACGAATTATCGCCGCCACCAACAAGACGCTGGAGCAAGAGGTCGCAAAGAAGCAATTTCGCGAAGACCTCTTTTATCGTTTGAACGTGGTAAGGATACACTTGCCGCCGCTCCGGCAGCGGCGAGAAGATGTTAATCTGCTGGCCGAATATTTCTTGAAAAAGATTGCGACCCAAAAGCATTTGCCGCAGCTCAAGCTCTCGGAAGAGGCGGTGAAGTTGATGGAGGAATATCCGTGGCCGGGCAACGTGCGCGAGCTGGAGAATACGATTCAGCGGGCCTGTGTCCTCGCCACGAGCGATGTGTTGCTGCCAAAGGATATTCCGCTCGGTGCGGCCACTCAACAATCCGAAGGTGCAGCAGAGAATCTGGCGGTGGCGGTCAGCAACAACCCCGTGAGGCCCACGCTCGAGACGGCGGTCGAGATCCTGCTTGATGCGGCTTCCGCCGACCGCTCGCTCCAATTGCTTCCGTGGTTGGAACGGGAGTTCACGCTTTTCGCGATGAAGCGAACGAAAGGAAACCAGGTTAAAGCGGCCAAGCTCCTGGGAGTTACACGCGCAACACTGCGGAAACGAATAGAGCGCTATGGCATTACAAGGGAGCTGAATTTTCAGTAAATTGCTCCGTGCCGCAATTGATGCCACCAATTTGGTAGAATTTGGACTACGGATCACCCAGACATTGTTCCTGGCCGTCTCCATTCTCACGCTGCAATGGCAGAACAGCTCGCAGAAATAGTTGATTCGATTCGCAATTTCGAGCCCATTCTGGCGCTGCTAAGACGGAAGAACCCTGTGACCTTTGACCATGTCTGCGAGGGCGCGCAGGCCTTTGTTGCCGCCTGTGTCGTGCGGCACCATGGTTCCAAATCTTGTTGGATTCTTTGCCCGGACGTCCGGCGGCAGGAAGAAATTTTCAACGGCCTTTTAAACTGGCAGATTGATGCACTGTTTTTCCCTGAAATCGAACTGCCGGCCGTCCAGGAGTCCGTTCCCGACCCGGAGATCGTCGCAGAGCGCCTGGAAGTTCTGCAAAAAGTTGCCGAGGGCAAGCGTGCGGTAATCGTTCTCACTGAGTCGTCTCTTGAGGACGCGGTTCCAAGCGCTCAGGCTCTCCGAAAACAGACGTTCCTCTTGCGGCGCAACGATCGTCTCGATCGGGACGCGCTGTGCGAAGCGATGCTGAAAAGCGGTTACGAAAAATCGCCTCAAGTGACAACTCGTGGCCAATTCGCTGTGCGCGGCGGCATTCTGGATGTCTTCTCCTGGCATCATTCTTTGCCGGTCAGAATTGAGCTTTTCGGCGAAGACATCGAGTCAATACGAGAATTTGAGCTGGATGACCAGACCTCGATCCAAACATTGGACCGATGCGAGGTGCTGGTTGGTGATCCGGAACATCGGGACGTCGGACTCCGCGACTATCTGCGCAAAGCGGATCTGTTGATTGGCATCGAGTCCGAGCGCGACGAGGCGGGGATCAGGATCACCTCTGGCGCAACCGTCAGCAATGCGGTTGAAGACTATCGGACCGCGTTTTTCGGAACTGGTTTTCAGGATTTTGAAGCGGGCGATTTTCTGGTCGAAGAGAGTAAGCGTAAGATTGCGCTTCGGCAGCTTCGAACTTGGATCGACCAGCATTGGCGGTTGTTCGCACTCTGCCACAACGAAGGAGAAATCGAGCGGTTGCGCGATGTGCTTCGCGACAACGAAGTGGACGTTGATGCGATTCGGTTTGTGATCGGGTCGCTGACTCGCGGGTTTGTTTTTCCGGAAGCGGAACTCGCGATTTTATGCGATGCCGAAATATTTGGTCGTTATCAGAGCCCCAGTGCGCAGCGCCTTGCACTTCGAAGGTCGCGGCTCAGAGGGGTCCGAGCGCCGATCGATTTTTCGGAAATCGCCGACGGGGATCTTGTCGTGCATTTGGAGCACGGGATCGGCAAGTATCGCGGCATCCAGACATTCCAGCAAAACGGGACCGATCAAGAAGTCGTTGTCTTGGAATTTGCGAATGATGCCCGGCTTTATGTTCCGTTCGAACAGGCTTTTCTCGTCTCTCGCTACGTCGGTATCGGAAAGCGATTCCCGACATTGAGCGCGCTGGGCGACAACCGCTGGGGCAGGGCGAAGAAGGCGGCGGAGACCGCGGTTTTCGATTATGCGGCGAAACTTCTCGAAATCCAGGCGAAACGCAATTCGCGTTCCGGGTACGCGCACCCGCCCGACACCGAATGGCAACACGAGTTTGAGTCATCGTTTCTCTACAAGGAGACAACGGATCAGCTGCACGCGATTCAGGATACCAAGGCGGACATGGAGACCGAACGTCCCATGGATCGGTTGATCTGCGGCGATGTCGGTTTTGGCAAGACCGAGGTCGCGATCCGTGCAGCATTCAAGGCGGTCATCAACGGGAAACAGGTCGTCATGCTGGTTCCGACGACTGTGTTAGCCCAGCAGCATTACAACACTTTTCGAGAACGGATGTCCGATTACCCGATCCGTGTAGGAATGCTAAGTCGTTTCCTATCGCAACGAGAACAGCGAGAAACTGTTCAAGGACTGCGGGATGGAACCATTGACATTGTCATCGGGACCCACCGGTTGATCACCGGCGATGTCGAATTCAAGGAACTTGGGCTCGTGGTCATCGACGAGGAACAACGCTTCGGCGTGCGGCACAAGGAAAAGTTCAAGGAACACTTCAAGTTGATTGATGTCCTGACACTCTCTGCAACGCCGATTCCGAGAACTCTTTACCTGTCGCTCGTCGGCGCAAAGGATATGTCCGTCATTGAGACGCCGCCCCCGAATCGCCTCCCGGTCGAAACGGTCATTTGCGGCTACGACGAGCGGATCATTCGCGACGCGATCCTGCGGGAGCTCCATCGCAAGGGGCAAGTCTACTTTCTCCATAATCGCGTGGAATCGATCGATCGCGTTCGAGAAAAAATTCGATTGCTTTGCCCGGGTGCGCGAGTCGACGTCGGCCATGGTCAGATGGATGAACAGGACCTGGAAGAGGTCATGGAGCGCTTCGTTGGCGGCAAGACGGATGTATTAGTCTCGACCACCATCATCGAAAGCGGGTTGGATATCCCGAATGCGAACACCATCATCATCGATCGCGCAGACCGGTTCGGTCTGGCCGATTTATACCAATTGCGCGGAAGAGTCGGCAGAGCCCAGCACAAGGCCTACGCTTATCTTTTGCTGCCGCGCGACTTGATGACAGTCGGAGCGGCACGCAGACGAATCAACGCCATTAAACAGTACTCCGGCCTCGGTGCAGGATTTAGAATTGCGATGCGAGACCTCGAGATCCGCGGGGCGGGAAACATTCTCGGAACAGCGCAAAGCGGTCACATTATCAATATTGGTTTTGATTTGTATTGCCAATTGCTGCAGCAGGCTGTGGAGGAATTGCAAGGCAAGCGTGCCCGCTTCAGGACCGAGGTCTCCATCCGTCTCGATTTCATTTCCACGAATGAGGCGGAATACGTCAGTTCACAGAGTCACCTCGAACCGGCGTTTATCCCGGCAGACTACATTTCGCAGCCGCAGATGCGGATCCAGGCGTACAAGAAGCTCGCCGAAGGAAACTCGAAGGAGGCCCTCCAGAAACTTGCCCGCGATTGGCGAGACCAATTCGGACCGCATCCAACCGCCATTCGTAATCTCCTCACGTTAAACGAGATAAAACTCATTGCGGCGCAGGTGAAAGTTGTTGCGATCGAGGTAAAGGAGTCGAAAGTCATGCTGACAAGGGGAGGCGATTTTCTTCTGGTAGGGGATCGGTTTCCCCGCTTGACTTCCGGTGAAGGCGAAAATAACCTTGCCAGCTTGCTAGTTCTCTTAAGTCGACTTTCCTGACAATACTCATGCCCTCGAAGCTGTTGTTCTCTTTGTTCTTCGTCGTCGGTTTATTCATTCCGCAAATCAAGGCCGCAGACCCGGAGGTTATCGACGGGGTCGCAGCGGTCGTCAATGGAGACGTGATCACGTTTTCGCAGGTGCAGGAAGTCTCCGGACCGCGGGAAAAAACGTTGCGAGAGCAATTCACCGGCCAGGAATTGATCGATAAGATCAAGGAAGCCCGGCTTGGCGCGTTAAACGATTTGATCGATCGCCAGTTGATCGTCCAGGAATTCAAGAAGAAAGAATACAGTATGCCGGAATACGTGGTGGACGATCAGATCCAGAACATCATCAAGGATGATTTCGCCGGGGATCGTCAGGCCTTTCTGCGAACGTTGAACGCGCAAGGCTACACGATGAACAAATTTCGTGAGATGCAGAGGGATAAAGTCATTGTCGGGGCGATGCGCCAGAACAACGTGAAAGGAAATTTCACTGCGACCCCGCAAGAGATCCAGGCGTATTACGATGCGAACAAACAGGAATTTGTTACGCCGGAGCAACTGAAGCTTCGCATGATCGTTTTGAATGCGGACCCGCTGGATGCGAATTCAGGCGATTCAACAAAAAAAATGGCGGAAGAGATTCGTGACAAAGTGAAAGGGGGCGCCGATTTCGCCACGATGGCCAAAACGTATTCGATGGATGGTACAGCCGAATCCGGTGGCGACTGGGGATTGATCGACCGCAAAACTTTGAACCAGCAGTTGACCGATGTTGCGTTCGCGCTTGCGCCTGGCCAAACGAGCCAGGTGGTGCAAATCGGGGACTCGTTTTATATTCTTTTTTGCGAGTCCAAGAAGGGATCCGGCGTCATCCCGCTTCCAGAGGTTCGGGACGGGATCGAGAGGAAATTGGAGCAGGCCCAGCGGCAAAAGGCGACTCAGCGATGGATCGATAGCCTCCGGGAAAAGGCCTACATCAAAATTTATTAGGCGCTGTGTCAGTAGGCGGAGCGTCCCGCTTTGCTTCTTGAGAACCGAGCTGAGTGTCCCGGTTTGCTGAGATAGACTTTGAGAAGGACCAAGATGCTAAAATATCTCAAAGTCTTCGACATCGGCTTGCAGAACACTTTTGTTTATCGTTGGAATTTCATTTTTCGATCTCTCTTTGGCTTGTTTCCGCTTCTGGGCACGGTCTTCATTTGGGGCGCCATTTTTGAGGCGAAAGGGGGAGGCATCAACAACTTCAGTTACGCCTCGGTCGTCTACTATTTCCTCCTGGTCCTTGTGCTGGACAGCCTCATCACGCCGGGAGACGATGAATGGCAGGTCGCGGCTGATATCCGCGATGGCCAGATGAGCGCTTTCCTGATCAAGCCGGTGAACTATCTCGTTTATCGACTGGCTCTGTTTGTTAGCAACCGGCTGCTCTACACCTTGGTGACGCTTCCGGTTGTTCTAATCATCTTCGCCGTGTTCCACCGCTACCTGGTCTGGCCTTCTTCGTGGGCAACCTGGTTGTTGACCATGATCAGCGTGCTGCTGGCTGCGATGATCCAGTTCCTGATCGCTTTCTCGGTGGCGCTCTTTGCGTTCTGGATGCTGGAAATATCGACCGTCGTATTCATCATCTATTCATTCGAATATTTTTTGAGTGGCCACATGTTCCCGATCGGCTTCATGTCACCGTCGATTCAAGCGATTTTAAAGTTCTTGCCTTTTCCTTATGAGCTCTATTTTCCGATTGCGATCTTTATGGGCAAAGTGCGCGGCGCCGAGCTCTGGGAGGGCCTGCTGATTCAGTTTTGCTGGGCGCTGATTATTGCCTTCGGCGCGAACACGCTCTGGCAGCAAGGGCTAAAGCGGTATCAGGCAGTTGGAGGATAGGAGGAGAGGGAAACGTGTCGGCGAATCGGCATATCGGCGCATCGGCGTTTGCAAAGCGCCATCAACTTCGTCCAGACCTCTTGTTCATTATGGCGGGGTCGACAAGCGATCTTCCGTCCTTGGACGCCTATAGACCGACCCGCCGACCGACCAACGCTCTTCTCCTTGCGCCGCTTTCGGTCGTGGCAGCGGCGCTGTTGCTCGGGGCATGTGCCTCCACAGATACCGTAAAGAAGAACGATCCCGTTTTCTTCGGTACCGGAGGTGCAGGCCGCGGCGGCGGTGGCGCAACAGGCGGGATGAGCTTCCGCTGGTAATCATCCGCGCAATTGACGACGTATGGACCCAAGTACGATCGCCGCTGGTGTCTTGAAAATCGCCAAATGGCCGACGGCGTTTCCACTCCGTGGCCCGAAGTGGCCAAGAAAGCACAGCCCAGGGTTTACCCCATAGGCGTTAAG
>Ga0302325_10005175_pt1 | contig 29821 bp, 30 predicted proteins | sample Palsa_T0_2_FD_201948 | JGI IMG/M metagenome (GOLD analysis project Ga0302325, IMG submission 201948) | Peat permafrost microbial communities from Stordalen Mire near Abisko, Sweden - Palsa_T0_2 | ecosystem: Environmental > Terrestrial > Soil > Palsa > Peat permafrost | place: Sweden: Abisko...
TCCACGTCGGCCAGCGCGTGCAGTGCCCGCAGGTCCGGGTGCCAGGTCCTGATCAGGTTCGCGGACAGCGCGTGCAGCGCGGCCGGGCTCATCGCGCCGAGTTCTGCGTCCGGTACACCCAGGTCTTTCCGGTCCCCGGTCACCGCCCACATCAGGTAATCCCCGGCAGGCGAGAGATGGTACGCGGCGGTTGCCGCCGCCGCGCCCGCTGCTGCTGCTGCTTCCGTCGCCGTCGCCGTCGCCGTGGCGGCCGCCTGCTCCGGACGCTGCCGCAAGCGCACCAGTCCCGTCGCCATGCCGATCCGGCCGCCGACCACCGCCGTGAAACCTGCTGTCATCGCGGCAGGCACCCGGTCCAGGACTTCCGGGCGCAGTGGTGTCTTGCCGTAGATGCAGCGCTTGCCGGTGTCGGCCGTCTCGGCGGCGGGCAGGTATTGGCGGCGCACCGCCGAGTTGACGCCATCCGCGCCGACCAGGAGGTCCGCGTCCGCCTGCCGCCCGCCGGCGAAGTGCAGCCGCACCCCGGTCTCGCTCGCCTCGTACCTGGTCAGCTCGTGCCCGAACACCAGCCGGTCAGTTAGCCCGGCCGCTAGCACCTCCCGGAACGTCTGCCGGTTGACCGAGGTCGACAACGTGGCGGGCGCGTAGGGATCAATCGCGGGATCGTTGCTGCCCTGCTCGTGCAGCACGCGTAGCCGCTCGCTCATCACGGTCAGCCGCCTGCTCGCATCCCCGCAGGTGGCCTGGAACAACGCGAGCAGATCTGGCGGCAGGCAGGCCGCGAGGGCCAGTCCGGCCCGGGCGTCGACGTGCAGGCGGTAACCCTGCCGCCGCCCGGCCAGGGCAGCGTCCCGCTCGTACACGGTGACGTCGGCGCCCGCCCGCAGCAGCCCCTGGGCCAGGCAGAGCCCGCCCAGACCCGCGCCGGCCACCGCCACCCGAAGACTGCTCATCGCCCCTGTCCTAGCTCATCGCCCCGGTCCTAGCTAGCTGTACCCGATGGATGGTGCGAGCATCATCGTATGACCAGCCACCTCTGCCGGTATTGCAGGCGGGCAAGCGACCCTGGCCAGGCCGTCAGCTGCCCGTGGTGCGGCGCGCCGATCGACATTAGGCTCAAGGCGAGCGAATCGGGCTGGATGGAACAGCCGACGATCCCGAGCATGACCCGGCTGAGCTGCGGGAAGATCAACTGCCAGGTCACTGGCAGTTACGTTCCCGCGGCAGAATTCGGCCTGCCAGCGGACGAGTGGATCTACTTCTCTCCGCATGCACTGCTGTGGGCTGATGCCGTCACTGCCTTGACCCCGCCTTCAAGAGGCGACGGTGGCATGATGAAAGCGCGCGGGCCCGGACATGTCGGGGTGTCGGAGAACCGCGCGGGCGAGCTCATCGCGGTCCCGCTCAAGCGCCGCCAGAAGATCTCCGTTCGCCAAGGCCGCTTCCTGTCCGCGACCGGAAGCGTTCGTTATCAATGGGAGTCTTCCTGCGTCCGTTACCTGCAGTTCAGGGGTGCGGAGACGGAGTTCGAGTATCCGATGGGGCGCTATCACCTGACCTTCACTGCGATCGGGCAACAGAGCTTGCTGCTCCTGCACGCCTCTGGCGACACGTTCATCCGCGACCTAGCCGACGGCGAGAGCATCCTGGTCCGCCCAACTTCGCTGCTGTACTGGGAGGACAAGACCGACCTCTCCTTGCACCTGGAGTACGCCTACGTTCCCGGCAAGCCCTCGCGGCGCATGCTATCGAGGTATCGCACGATCTGGCTCAGGCTGCGCGGCCCCGGCCGGGTGGCCGTGCAGTCGGCTTACGAGCAGGTCGAGGAGGCCGGCGCTCCTGACTACTCGTCCTTCGCCTCGTGGCACCGTTGGCCAGCCCCAGCTACTACGACGAGGCCGGAATGAACGCCAGCTCGTTTAGAGCGTGTACTGGGTCGGGGTGAGCGTGTAGGTGCGTCCGGTGGGCGTGTGCCACGTCAGGACGCCTGGTTGAGGTTGTTCCAGCCGCCAGCCCTGGGCTTGCTTGCATCGGTGATGGTGACGACACAACGGGGCGAGGTTGCAGGCACAGGTAGGTCCGCCCTGCTCCCAGGGGTCGGTATGGTCCAGGTCGCAACGGGCAGCGGGCTGACTGCAGCCGGGAGCGGTGCAGGTGGTGTTGCGCGCATTGACCAGGTGGCGGAGCTTGCGGCTGGGACGGTAGGTGCGCTGGGCCTGGGCGTGCTGGCAGGGCCCGCGGATGACATTGCTGTAGGTGAGGGCCTGGGGATCCGGGGGGCCGTGGCGGGCGCCGGGGGCGCAGGCGTGCGCGGCGGCGGTCCCGTCGGGGGCTACCGCGGTGATGCACCAGCGGGTCCGGGGGTTCCGTGCTGCGGCGGCGAGCAGATCCCGCGCCGTCTCGGCGTCTAGGGGGCCGAACCCGTCGGCACTTCCAGGCTCTTCGGAAGTGCCCAGCACAGTGCCCAGGGGGACCGTGATGTTGATCAAGGCAGCCAGGCTTGGGCCGGTGTCCGGGGCAACCGGGCCAGAGCTGTCGCGCGGCCCCGGGCCCCCGTCCCCGCCCGGATCCTCGCGGCTGGTCCCGCCGGGATCCTTGGGACTCTCCGCGCCCGGGCCGCTGGCATGGTCGGCAGCGCCCTCCTGGTCTTGGCCCGAGCTAGGCGCGGCGGCGGGCGCGTTGCGGATGTCGCGTTCTTGGGTGAGGTCGAGGTAGGCGCGGACGCGGAGGTCCTGCAAGGTGCCCGGCACTCCGGCGGCTCGCAGGTCCAGGGCCCGCTGCTCAATATGCTGCCAGGAGGCCAGCGCCTCATCGGCGGGTAGTTCGTGGGCGACCATCCCGGCGTTGCCGGACCGCTCGGCGAACGTGCGGACCTGGGCATGACTGCGGGCGGCTTCCCGGCGGCGTCGCGCGGAATCGGGATCGAGTCGCAGGACCAGCCGGCGGGCCATGGCGCGCAGCTGCCCTGGCGTCTTGCCCGGAGCCAGCCCGGCCAGCATCTCATCGGCGATCGCGACGTCGGCATCGGACAAGAACGCGGTCTCCTCCGCGATGATCCGTAGCTGTCGCGGGTGCATCCTCCCGGCGGCCAGCGCGGCGAAACAATGTGGCAGCCGCCCGGCCACCGTGCGGGCGTAACCGATCTCGCCGGCGGCACCCTGCCAGGTCATGGTCAGCGGCTCGGTCAGCTCGTCGGCCGCGAACTCCCGGACCGCCGGGTCGGGGCACGGCGCGGCGCTGGTCCGGCGGGTGGCCGTCTGCGCGCCGGGCCGGGTCGCGAACTCCCGGATGGCGGTCAGCTGCGCCCACGCGATGAGCGACTCCATCTTGCGGGCGGCCCGGATGATCCCGATCAGGTCATCGTCCGGCAAGCTGGCCAGGACCTGCTGGTTGCTGGTGGCGGCGTGCACCAAGGTCGCGAGCACCGGACCGGGCCGCAACTGGTCCGCCGTGCCGTCCTGGCCGAACCCGGAGCCGGAGATGTCCTGGGCGGTGAGCTCTTCCCCCTCACCCGCCGCGGTCATCAGGCTGCCGAAATACGCCGCGCGCTCCCACTCCTCGTCAAGGAACCAGGTGTCTTCAGGATCGTCGGCTGGCTTGAGGGCGTCCGGCCCAGGGGCGAGGAACGGTTCTGCGGACATGCATCACCGTCCGTTCGGGAGAAAACGGGGAACCTATGGGAACAATATATCACTCGCTAGGCAATTCTGGGGGTAACGAACAAATCTTTTTTCGATAAGGATGTTATCTGCGTGATTGGTGGGACGCCGGATTGACAGTCTTACTTACCGAAGCGGAAAAACTTGCGTAGCGACAGGCGGGTCAGCGTGAGCAGCAGCGCGGCCGCGAGGGCGATCAGCCCCGCGATCTGGGCGGTGAGCACTGGAGCGATGGCCGAAGAGTCGGCCACCGACTCGGCGTTCCGCCTGGTCTCGCGGGCATGCACCCCGGCAGATGGGGACGGGCTGGGCGTGGCGGACGGAGAGATCGCCGGGAACAGGCCCGCGGCGTTTCCGGCGCCGATGAGCGAGCTCGACTCGCCGTTCAGGCTGGGGAGGGGGCCGACCGGCAGCGCGCTTTGCGGCGCGGCGCTCGTTGCGGTCTTCGTTGGTGAGGGCGATGCCGATGCCGAGGTGACGGTGACAGTCGAAGCGGCCGAGGGCGCCGTCCAGGTCGCGGTCGTCACGATGCTAGCCGTGGCCGTCAGCTTCACCGCGCTGCTGGTCGCACTGGACGAGACCGGGATCTGAGCGTCGAGGTCAACGGCCTTGGCGTCGGTGACCGAGCTGACGGTGCAGGTCGCCGTCTTGTCTCCCGTGGTGCAGCCGCTGGTGAAGGTGGGCTTCTCGCTGGCCGGGTCGGCCGTGATCGTGACGGACACATCGGCAGCGGAGCCGTTCTTGGCCGAGACCGCCACGACATAGGTGGCGTTCTGGCCGCGCTGGATGCTGGTGTGCGAGGACTGGACGCTCACGCAGAGCTCGGGCTGGTCCGCCGTCGATGTCGGGCTGGCGCTGGCACTCGTCGTCGAACTGGCGCCCGGGCTGGCCGCGATGCGTGCCTCGAGGGAGGCCGCGGCGGTCGTCGATGGGGACGCCGAGCTTGACTGGGTCGGCGAGGCTGAGCTTGATGATGAGGCTGAGCTTGATGATGAGGCTGAGCTCGACGGTGGGGCGGACGTCGATGGTGAGGCTGATCCTGCAGGTGAGGTGGGTGTCGTGTGCAAGGTCGGCTTGGTCGTCGGACTGTCCGTCGAGGCTGATGTGGTCGGGGTGGCGCTGACGGACGGGGTTGGGTCCGGCGACGGCGTGATCGTCCGCGTGGGCGTAGGCGTAGGTGTGGGTGTCGGGGTACTGGTAGCCGGAAGCACCTGGCAGTTCGGACCCGCGGTCCCTGAAGCGGTCGCTAGGGAGCCAGCATGCGCGATGCCTGTCCAGGCCGTCAGCGCAGCCAGAATCACCAAGCCGCCAGCCAGGAAGCTGAGCGTCGTTGCTCGCAGGTGCGTCAAACGCACTAGTACCAACCTGTCTACGTTGCTCGTCACGGTTACGGCTGATCTGTATGTTGTTCGGAGACGACCGGGCGACGGATGGGCATCATTACTCATATCCGGAGTCCGGCCTACTTATGCGTGAGCGAGTACGCCGATCGTGGCGGGCCGTCCTAGCGGGTTGAGCGGCCCGACCCTTGATGTGACGCATCGCGTGCCCGAACGGTTCCGTAGACCGCGGCTGAGTGTTCGAATGACCGGGGCGGCAACAAGCACGCGCGTCGGTTTCATCGGCGTGGGCCGGATGGAATTGCCGATGTGCGCGAACCGGCGGCCGGAACTGCGCGATCTGATGATCGCCCCGGGTGGCGCGCTGTCGGCTTTGCCGGACGCAGCCAGCTGGATCGATATGACCAGCGCCGCCCGCGACCAGGGAAATCGGGATGCTGGAGGCGCTCGCCGACCCAGACCGGATCATCCGGATGGGCCCCAGCGGTGCCGGGTACACCGCCAAGCACCTGGTCAACCTGCTGTGGTTCGGGCAGGCCATCGCCACGGCTGAAGCATTGTTCCTGGCCCGGCGCGAGGACATCGACCTAGAGCTCATGCAGCGGGGCCTGGCCGGCAGCGCCGCCAGCAGCAGCTTCATTCGCCATGATCTTGATGCCCTCTTGGACGGCGACTACCTCACGTCGTTCGGGCTCGATCGGTGCCGTGAGGAACTAAGCGCCATCACCGCCCTGGCCCGGCAAGACGGCGTGCCGTTCGAATTGTCCGAGCATGTGGAACAGATCTACCAGCGCGCCCTCGCGCGCTACGGGCCGGCCGACGGCGAGCTCCTGCCCGTCGCCATGCTTGAGGAGCAAGCCGGAGTCCAGCTGCGCCCTCACGCCTAGGGATGGCTGGCGGAGGTGGTGGCTCCGTCGGTGACGGCGGCCATCTGACGGGTTACCAGCGGACGGTTCGGGGCCAAGAGGCCGGCCGCCTCCGGATGACGTCTCCACGAGGGCGGGAGTACGGTAAGCTCTCCTGCGTCGGTACGGGAACTTGTCTTCGCGACAAGGGCAGATCAGCCACCGTACTGACGCTGTGCGGGACTCGGGTGTAAGCGGGAAACCGTAAGCCTCAGGCCAGACAAGTGAAGATAGGCCCCGTTAGCTCAGTCGGCAGAGCGTCTCCATGGTAAGGAGAAGGTCTACGGTTCGATTCCGTAACGGGGCTCCAGCTCAGAGGAATAATAACAGCTTAGATTTCGATTTAATTTATCCTGCGGTGGGGACTAACGGTTCGCGGGGCCTGCCGGTCTGGTGACCGGGAGACGGGCCGACGTGAGCCAGTCGCCTGCCGGGCCAGCGCACCTGCCGCCCGCGTCCGGGCAGCGGGCCCGCTCGCACGCCGCCGAACTGGCCCGGCTCGCCGCCCGGCACGGCATCACCGTCCCTGGCGCTCGCCTCGCTGGGCTGCCTGCGCGGCCACGTCGCCGGCAACCGGGACCTGCTCGAGGTGTTCGAGTTCCAGCGGGCGGCCGGGGACCTGCCCGGCGCCGAGGTCACGGTCTACTCCGACGGGGCGCTGCGCAACCAGCACGTCAGCCCCGACCTCGCCACCGCCACGTCCCCGTGAGCGACGTCCGCCCGGACCCTCACGCGCTGCCCGAACCAGAGGCCTCGCCCGGCACGACCGAGGCCCGGCGCGATGAGGGCGACGCCACCCGGTCCGACCGGGAGCCCCGCGACCGCTGGGTCCTGCACCGACTGCGGATCGCCGTCGGCAACGAGGCGCTCGCCGGCACTACCGCGGACCAGGACTTCGGTATCGCCGCTTGACGCATTACTCACATGCCGATGAGCGGAAGTGACAGACGATAGGGCTAAACTAGCCTACTAAGTCAGGTGTCATATTCGCTCGTTCGCTGCGCTAGTGAGGGGCAGATGGCACTCTCGTAAATGGGGGAGCATCATATTATTGTTGCCAAAGCGGTCGGCGGATTGCCTATCCAGGTCCAGACTGCGCTGATCGCTGCGACTGTTTCGTTGCTTACCGTCGTCTTGGGTGAAGCGTTTCTCCGAATGCGCACTCGGCGGGCAGCGAAGCAGACAGTTCGTGAGACCTATCAGAAGTATGCCGATCCTCTCGCGCTCAGCTGTACTGATCTGTTCTGGCGGCTTCGCGAGGTTTTCAATGCTAAAGGCGGTGGATTTTATCTCAAGGGCAAAGTTCACCTTACCAAATACGAACATTACAAGGCCCTAAGCACTTTGTACCGGATAGCCAATCTTCTCGGTTGGATCCGCGCACTACGTCGAGAGCTACTTTTCCTGCCTCGGACCGATCCCGAAGAGGCAGAGAAATTGGACTCTGCGCTGCAGCGGTTCACTTTGGCCTTGGCGGAAGGTGGTCATATCGAAGTACGAAGGGTGGAGTCACTAATGCGCCTGTGGGCCGTAGATGAGGGCGCATCGCCTGAGGCTATTGGACGTGCTGGCGTCCAGGTCGACCGACGGCTCAAAAGCTACCTTCACGAGAACGGATCCTCCAACCCTAATGATCTCTCCGAAAGCGGTAAGCTGCAGCTAAGCCAATTGTTGGCCAGTGTTATGACTGAGGCGCTTGGCTGCCAATCGGTCCCGGTCGGCGTAGTGTCGGAGACATGTAACCGAGCGATGGCCTACTTGTCGGTTGGCGAGGCGTGGATCTACCGTGATTGGCAAGCGGCAATTGGTGATGTAATGCTACGAGAGGCGCAGCCCGGCGCGAGGCTGTTCGAGGTGATTGGATACAAGGATTTCGAGAAACTATGTAAAGAGGGTCAGGAAAGTGATCGGGTCTGGATGAGGAGACTAAATGCGGTCATCGATGATCTCGACATCCATGGTGACCGCAGCCGAGACGCTCGGATCGAGCAGCTCTCGGCAGTATATATCGCGACAGCTGAGATGATTCGAGCATTGCATCTCGCTGACCCTAAAAGATCCGTAATTTCATCTGCGACCCTGAATGCAGCTAACGTTACATTGACGACCAGCCAGACCTGACAATGTAGACCAAAGCGATCGGCGCGCTGTGTAGCGATTCGTATAATGTTATTATTCTAATGGTCTGTCCGCGCGTCCTCATTTGCCGCAGGGAGCGCTCTGAGTTCGCTGCGGTTCTATCCGGCGATGGCATCTGGAAGGCCGTGCGGTGGAGTCTGGCTAGCTACGCTGCTGGCGCCACGTTCACGTCGAAGGCGAGGGTTTCGGCGTCGGTGTCGTAGTCCCGGGGATCGCCTTCCAGGGCGAAGGCGATGGCGGACAGGCAGTCGCGCTCGGCGTCCTCGCGGGTGGGGGTGCCGCCGCCGTTGATGTGCAGAGCCGGCACGCGGTAGTGCCAGTTGCCGGCTTCCTCGTCGAAGAACAGCTCGACCCGCAGCGCGCTCATCACCAGATCGTCCTATAGCTTCCGCAGTTCAGCAAGGGTGTAGCCGTAGTCGCGGGCGATCCTGGCCATCGCCGGCCCGCCCAGGTCCACACCATCATGGTAGGCCCAGATGCGCTGCTGGTCGCCCTTGGCGAGCACCCGGTGCGAACCGGACCGCCTGCTCTCGATCCACCCGTCCCGTTTCAGTGCTGCCAGCACACGCGCTGCCTTCGCCATGTGCAGCACGGTAGAGCACGGCCATGTCAAAGCCGGCCGGGCTTAACGCATCAGCTGCATATTCCGCAAACCGAGGACGGGGCCGCGTTGTCACGGCATGAAGACCTTCACCGAGCTGACTTCAGCACCCTCCTACCTTCCGGCGCCGTTCACTGACCAGCTGCGGCTGGCGGTAGCCGCCTACCTAGCCCGCTTCAAGGGTTCCTCCCGTGAACACACCGAATCTGACCTGCGCTGCTACCTTGCCTGGTGCGCCGAGCGTCACCTTGACCCGCTAGCCGCCCACCGGCCGCACCTGGAGCTGTACATCCGGTGGATGCAGGAGATCCGGCGATTCAAGCCCTCCACCGTGTCCCGCCGGTTCTCGGTAACGGCCGGCTTCTACCGAACCTGCGTCATCGACGGCATCCTGGAGCATTCCCCCGCTGAGCACGTGCGCCGTCCCTCCGTCCCTGCAGAATCACCGACCCTCGGGTTCACTCACCTGCAGTTCGAGGCCCTGCTCACCGCCGCCCGGGAGTCGCCGAACCTCTACGATTTCGCGCTGGTGGCCATGCTCGGGCTGCTCGGCTTGCGCATCTTCGAAGCCACTGGCGCCGACATCGGTGACCTCGGCGAGGAACATGGCCACCGGGTGCTGCGCGTGTGCGGCAAGGGCACCAAGGTCGTCCTGGTCCCGATGCCGCCCGCAGTAGGGAGGGCCATCGACCGGGCTGCCGGAATCCGCACGCGCGGGCCGGTCCTGCTCAACAGGCGCGGCACCCGGATGGACCGTCACGCAGCGACCCGCCGCCTGCGGCACCTCGCGGATCAAGCCGGCATACAGATGGCCAAGGCACACCCTCACATGCTCCGCCACACATTCGTCACGACCAGTTTCGACGCTGGCGTCGACCTGCGCGACGTTCAGATCGCCGCCCGCCATGCCGACCCGCGCACCACCATGCGGTACGACAGGGCCCGGCACAACCTCGACCGCCACCCGAACTACATCCTGGCCGCCTACATGGCCTCCGGTACCTGACCAAGCTCACGTCTCCCGCGGCTCAAAGCCCGGGAGACGCCCGGCATTGCCGATGAGCGCACCGGATGTTCCTGCTCAGGGTGGGCGCATCAACTTTCAGGTACCGTTTATCTAGGATTTCCCTACTTCTCCCGACGGGAACAATTGTTGGATAACTGAGATGACAAGTAGCTGCTGGATGACAGCAAGCTTCTCGCCCATCGACAGCTCATGCAATGTATTGCAGGGATGATCCCTAATAGCAAGAGTAATCCATGTATTCGCCCTGTAAAAGCGGTAACCTTCAGCGATCGAAATTTTACCACTAAGCAGACTAAAGAAGTCTGTTTCTGAACGTAGATCATCCGGATCCCACTCATCCAGGAGGGGCAGGTCACCATGAGCGGCTCGATTGCGCAAGAATCGCACAGCGGTGACTTGCTCGTAGACCCTAGAATCGATATAAGAGTTCAATGCCCTCTCGGCTTGGGCGAAAGTTAGCTCGTCGGGCAAGTCATACACGGAGGAGGGTCTAATGGTGATTATTCTCTTGCCGTGCGGCACCGTGAGCGGACCCTCTTGGAGTATCTCTGCTATTCGTGCATACAGGACGCGGAGTAGGGCTTCTCCTGCTACAATCATTGAGGCGCGAGCGCTCCCATCGACGTAAGTTTGATATCCCTCGAGTATTAGCTCCACGAAGTCTTCTCCGTAGCGAGCTCCGCGAGACTTGAGATACGCGCCAACGACCGTCTTGCCGTACCAGGGCAGTGCTGCTTCCCTTATAGCTTTATCGTCTCGTGTCAGCATTTAATTATACCTAAATGTAGGAGCGCCCCTGCATGTGAGTGAATCGGGACCTCACTTTCGGCTCGACGTCCCTCGTCATAGTTTGCCCAGGCGCAGTGCCACCTATGTGATCCATGTGCTGATCCTCTTGTCTAAGGGGCAGCATGTCATGGACAGCATGGGAAATGTAACGGGATTTGGGCATGGCAGACGTCTTCGCGCTCATCTGACCCGTGACATGACGTACTCTCATGCCGCCGGCCGGGTGGGTAGTGAGAGGCTTTCGGGCTCGGTGCCTGCACGGTGGGACCACGGCCGCCAGTGCCTGACCTAAGCAGCGCCGGTACCCGCAGATGTCTGGGCGTGCCTTCGGGTGCAGCCAGGCGTTGTGACCCTCTTCTGTCTCAGGCGGCTTAGCGGCACAATTGGGCGATGGACCCCCAGCCGGGCAGCACAGACGGGCAGCCGGGCACTTCGTTTCCGGCTCCCGGCGCCGAGGCGCAGGCCGCGAGCCAGGTCATGCTGGCTGAGTACGCCGCATTGCGCACCGAGGTGGACCGGCGGGCGACTGTGCAGTGGAATGTGCTCGCGCTCCAGCTCACCTCGACAGGGGTCATAGCGAGCCTGGTGATCTCGCATGGCTCAGATATCGCGCTGCTCCTGGTCGTCCCCTTGTCGTCCTACATGCTGGGCAGCCGCTACATACTTCATGACTTTCACCTGAAGCTCATCAGCAGGTATGTCCGCGAGTCGCTATCGGGACGGCTCCAGGGCCACCTGGCGTGGGAGAGCTGGAAAATCAGCCAGATCACCTCTGGCGCGGGACCGCGAGGCTGGCTCACGCCGACCGCCTGGAACCTGCTGCATCCGACGCGGCTGGCATTCGAGGGGATAGCGTGGCTAGCCTTGCTGACAGCTGCGCTCGCGGCCGCCTACAGCTGGCGGGACCAGGCTCCTGCCTGGGGACTGATACTCGGGTTCGCCCTGCTATGGGTCCTCGGCGCGCTGGGTGCCTATTCCCTGCACAGATCGTTCAATCGATCCGCCAGCACATAAGGCATGCCGGGAATGCGACCCACAGTGATCGGCATTCTCAGGCGCACTCATCTGCCGCCCACAGGGCGCTGGAAGCCAAGGGTTTCGGACCCAAAGGGTGCTCTTCGCCTGATTTGACCGGCGGGCTACTCCGCAGCCTGGCATTCGCGGGGGTCGGCCCGGCTCATTTTAGCATCTCGTGTGTTCTCGTTCCGGTAGCGTGGCCAGTTCGGACGAGACCGGTAGACGACGGGAGCGACGGATGCCAAGAGTTCGGCGCCAGCTGCTGGACGTCGTCCGGCTGACGAAAATCCTGGCTGACGATCAGGCTTGCCAGGATCTGCGATGCTACTTCGGCGTCGGCCTTGGAAGCGGGGAGGTCTCGCCCTATACCGGCGGCCGATTTGAGTTCCTGGACGGCGGAGGGGACCAGGTGGGGATCTGCAGCCGTTTCACCGCAGCGGATATCGTGGCCCTGGGATTGCTCAGCATCGACCTTCCCGGCCGGGTGGCGCTTGACCTCCTTGAGGGCGCGCTCGGAGATGAAGCGGCCGCGCTCCTTGCGCAGATTCCTGCCTCGGTGAACTTGTGGGACGAAGAGGCGGCGGACCTGATCGCGAAAGGCGGTCCCGCTGATAATCTTTGGCGGCTGCTGGAAAGGCAGGACGGCGCTGGCTGGGTTACAGCGGGTAAGCTGCTCGCCCGCAAGCGCCCGGCCCTGATCCCGGTCTATGACAATGTAGTCCGATGTGCGTTCGGCTGGCCGCAGGATATCTGGACGGCATTGCGTAATGCCCTCCGGCAAGACGACGGCAGCTTCAGGGCAGCGCTGGATGACCTCAGGCAGCGGGCAGGACTACCGCGCCAAGTCACGCCGCTGCGGGTTCTCGACGTCACGATCTGGATGCAGCACAGTTCACTGCACACCGGCTCTCGCTGCAGCGGATTGAACTGACCGACGAACGTCCGGTCATGCTGCTCCGGGCGCGGTCAGCCGGCGATCCCGCGCCTGGGCGAGTGTGTTGGTCGCCATGTTCCATGGGATGCATGTCTGCTCTGCCAGCGTGAGGTCGGGCAGGTAGCGTGACGGCTCGGGGTCACTGCCTGTCGGCATCGTGCAAGCAACGGCTCCCTGCCACGGTGGTCTCAGCGACTAGGGTCGTTCCTCAGCAGGACTGTCATGACCGCTCGGCGTTCTTCCGCTGTCGACGGGTTGACGAAGAGGTGCCGGACAGTGGCCGCCTGAACTTTGGTAAGCCCAGCAGTCGCCGCGTCGAGGCGCCGCTCGAGCTGAGTTTCCCGGCCCTTGTGCAGCGTGTCTGGGTAACCCTCGGGATAGCTCTCGGCGCCCTGGCAGCGTTCCCCTGGCTGTGCGCTGCAGTATGGGCAGCTCATCAGGAGAGCGTGGACGTTGGTTCGCTGGTGGCTGTTGAGTGATGTGTCGGTCGGGGTCATCCCGTCCTCCTTGGTTCGCGAGAACCTGTCGTTAAGGGCGTCAGCCGAACATGCGCGGACGTGCGCGGCCAGTTCGCCGCGGGCCGCGGAATGCTTCCGGCCGGTAGCCGTTCGCCCGAGGGATGCGGGAATCCCAGCATGCAGCGCCGTGGGTCAAATTGGCCTTCCTCCACCAGGAGCGTGGCAAGCGTGGTGAACGGGTGCCGCCCCTCACCGGGTATGGATGGCCCACGGGGGGTCGTTCCTATTCGGCAAGCGCCTTGGTTTGCGTAAGTTTCGGCGTGGCCGGACTACTGGAACTCGCATTCCCGCGAAAAAGTCGAAGGCCTGTACCAGGGAAATTAAGACCATTGTACCGCATATTTGCCAAGCTCCGCCCAGGGTGTCCCGCAAAGTCTTTTCGGCTGGTCATGAGGGGCTGTTAAGGCCGAGGACGGTAATGAGCAGGGCGGTGTCGTGCTTTATCTTGCGGATGGTGGCGGCGATCCTGGTATGGCCGGCCTGGCGGATGAGGCTTATGGCGAGGTTACGGAGAGTGGCCATGATGCGGGGGCGGGGCCCGGTCCGGACCCGGGACGCGTCCTCACGGTAAGTGACATCGCGGACATAATGGACCTTGTTCTCGATGGTCCAGTGGCCGCGGACGTAGCCAGCCAGGTGCACCGGGGCGGCCTCGCGGGCGTCCAGGCTGGTGATGATGAACACCGCCACGGCGGTCTTGACCTGCTTCTTGGCCCAGCGCTTGCCTTTCCTTACCCGCACGGTGCGGATGACGTACCGCTCGATCAGGGCGACCTGGCGGGCGTGCGGGAACCGCTGGGAGATGTGCGCGGGCGCGGCTGTGACCTGGATGGTGCGGCGCTCGCGCCGCCCGTGCCCTTTCTCTTCGGTGACGTGCCGCACCGGGACTGATGCCCAGTCCAGTGCGTCGAGTTCGGCCCACAGCGCGGGCGTGTTCTGCTTCACCGTGAACGCGAAGTGCGCGAGGAGTTCCCCGCAGATGAACCTGGCGCGGGCTTTGACCGTGTGGCCGGCGTCGGCGGTGATGACGTGCCCGGCCAGCGGGTAGTACCCGTTCAGTTCCCGCAGCAGCGGCGCGAACTCCGGGACCTCGTTCGTCTTCGGGCCGATCAGCCGTTCGGCGAGCACGATCGCGCTGCCGTGGGTGACGGCCGCCAGCAGGTACGGGATCAGGCCGTCCGGCCCGGCCGCGCCGCGGACCGCCTTGCCGTCCACCGCGATCGCCGGCAGCCATGCCGGCCCGGCCAGCGGAAACACGGCCGGGCCGGGATGCGCGCGGCGGGCCAGGTACGCCCCGGCACAGTCCGCCAGCACCTGCGCGCCCAGCGCGGTGAAGACCCGGACCACGGTCTGCGGGTGCGGCGCCACCCGCGCGCCCAGCGCGTTCCGCCTGGCCCGGCCGCGGCCAGCACCTCCCGCGGCGCCGCGTGCACCCACGCGGTCACGTCCTCGATCGCGGTGTTCCCGCACAGCACCGCGGCCAGGCACAGCGCCAGCACGCAGGGCAGGGAATGCCGGATCCCGCGAGGGTCCCGCGGATCCGGCACTGCCGCGAAGCACTCCAGCAGGTTCCCGCCCGACGCCGCCCGCAGCGACACGGCGCGGGAGGCCAGCTCGGCCAGGGCTTCGGCGGCGGCGGCGGGCACGGGCATGCGAGACTGGACCGGCAACGGGGCCTCCCGGTTCGGAAAGAGATCTAGGCAATCCCTTGTCCTAGCCGGGACCCCGGTGCCCTCCCCGCAGCAACACGCGCAACGCCCGCAACGTAACGCGACCGGGACAAACCCGTCCGGACAGCCGTCACAGCCCGTATAACAAGACCGCTGTCCCCGGACAAGGCGCCCCGGCCCCGCCAGTCACCTGAAGTAACCGAAACGCGATCACAGCAGCCTCAGATCCAGCGCAAGCCGTCCGATGCCCCAGAAGACCGCCTGACTGCCAGATAACACCTGAGCTGGGAAGACGACTTTGCGGGATGCCCTGGCTCCGCCACGGGCTGGCATTAAGCGTAATATCACGCTTCAAACGCCGCCTTGGCACACGCCAGAGCGTTGGGTGACTATGCCCGTATTCAATCAAGATCGGCTCAATCGGCGCTCATAACGAGCAGCTTCAGCCGGCAACTGAGCGCGCAAGATGCCGGATCTGGAACGGGCAGCAATACACTCATTTGCCGCATCTGGTGTGAGTTCCACTCTTTGCGGCCGTGGGGAGCGGGCGCAGTGTCAGATCATGATGAACTACGCCGAGCTGGCCTCCATCCCCTCCGATAACCCCGTACCTTTCACCGATCAACTGCGGCTGGCAGTAGCTGCCTACCTGGCCCGCTTCAGGGGCTCCTCCCGCGAGCACACCGAGTCGGACCTGCGCTGCTACCTGGCCTGGTGCGCCGAGCACGGCCTGGACCCCCTGGCCGCACGCCGGCCCCAGCTGGAGCTCTACATCCGGTGGATGCAAGAGATCCGCAGGTTCAAACCCTCTACCGTGTCCCGGCGGTTCTCCGTCACCGCCGGGTTCTACAGGACCTGCGTCATCGACGGCCTCCTGGAGCACTCACCCGCCGAGCACGTCCGCCGCCCCTCCGTCCCGGCTGAATCACCGACCCTAGGGTTCACGCACCTGCAGTTCGAGGCACTCCTCACCACCGCCCGCCAGTCACCGCACCCGTGCGACTTCGCGCTCGTAGCCATGCTCGGACTGCTCGGCTTGCGGATCTTCGAGGCCACCGGCACAGATATCGCCGACCTCGGCGAAGAGCACGGCCACCGGGTGCTGCGCGTGTGCGGTAAAGGCACCAAGATCGTCCTGGTACCGCTGCCGCCCGCCGTCGGGCGCGCCATCGACAAGGCCATAGGCGCTCGCACGCGTGGCCCAATCCTGCTCAACAGCCGCGGTACCCGGATGGACCGTCACGCGGCCACCCGGCGCCTGCGGCGGCTCGCCGGAACCGCCGGCATCCGGATAACCAGGACTCACCCGCACATGCTGCGCCACACCTTCGTCACCACCATGCTCGACGCCGGGGTGGACCTGCGCGACGTCCAGATCGCCGCCCGCCACGCCGACCCGCGCACCACCATGCGGTACGACAGAGCCCGGCAGAACCTCGACCGCCATCCGAACTACATCCTGGCCGCCTACATGGCCTCCGGCACCTGACCGAACTCGCGTCTCCCGCAGCTGAAAGCCCGGGAGACGCCCGGCATTGCCGAAAGTAGTGCGTGGTTCTGCCGGATGCTTATACAGCGCCCTGCATGGCCATTCGCGATTCGCAAGACTCCGGACGGCTTGACCGATCTCCCGCACAGCGTTGATATGGAAAGCTGGACTAACCAGATCGATTGATACACGGGTGATCATCTTCCTATATCTTTTCCGAGAAATTGAGCGATGATCACCCGTGTATCTTGCGTTATACGGCCGGAGGGTAGTGATCTGATCTTCGATCACCCGTATAACGCCTATTCCGTGTCAAGAGCGGCCGTGCTCGGATGCCAGCGCTGGCGCGCAGGTCACTCAATTATGGATGGCTCAAAGGTTCAGCGTGTATCAGGCAACAACGGACTCTGGATTACTGGAGTTCATGTCCACGGAAGTGGTATATGGGGTAACCGGTTCTGGTGTGACTGGTTTGCCGAAGTGCGGCGTGCCGCCGTGAGGCGAGGCGGCCACCTCGTGTTCTTCGAAATGGCTTAGTCGAGACGGAGGAGAACGAAGTGACCGTAGGTGACATTGGCCGGTTACTGTCATGCCGCTGGAGGGGGCTCTCGCGGCAGCTAGTGCCGAGACCGGCAATGTTTGCCCTGTTCCCCGGAGGCCGATGCAGCTGTGGACGGACGCCTGACCTGTCGGTATGCAGCCCAGATCCCCGTTCTGCCAGTCTTGTCCGAGCACATGTGGCTGCTAAACTGGCTAGTTACCATCCCCCTCTGGGGTGGCGCTCCGAGGGGGTCAGGGGCGGCAGGTATGAGAGTCGGCATTGTCGGGGGATCGATCGCCGGATGCGCGGCAGCAGCGCTCCTGCACCGGGCCGGCCACGACGTAATCGTCTTCGAGCGGTCCGGGTCCGACCTGGTGAGCCGGGGTGCCGGGATCGGTATGCCGACGGCTGTGTGGCAGGACATGATGGTGCACGGCCTGATCGATGAGACCCTCCCCGCCTGCCGGACCGACTACATCCGGTATGTCACCCGCGGATCCGGGACCGGCGGGCAGCGATGGCTGGGCGACGTCCGGATGAGCCTTGCGTTGGTCAACTGGGCCCATCTGTACCAGGGCCTGCGGCGAGGCGTCCCTGACGAGCTATACCGCAGTGCCGCGGCCGTGGAGCGGATCGAAGCGCGGCCTGACGGCACGACGCTGCATCTTCGCCCGGGTGGCTCACTGGACTTCGACCTCGTGGTCTGCGCCGACGGGTACCGCTCGATGGGACGCACGCTCATTGACCCCGGCGCCACGCCGCGCTACCGGGGGATGGTGGTGTGGCGCGGGCTCCTTCCCGAGAGCGACCTGCGTGCGGATCCCCTCGACGGCTGCGATGGCTTGCGACCCATGTACCAGGGGGGACACGGGCTGATGTACTACGTCCCCGGATCCGGGCAGAGCACCGAACCGGGCCAGCGCCTTCTCACGTGGGGCTACTACCTCCAGGTTCCGGAGAGCACCCTGGCCTCGGTACTCCTCGACGATCAAGAGAGGCAGCAGTCCAGCTCGGTACCGTTCGGGAAGGTGCATCCGCAGGTCAGGGCGGGCTTCGAGTCTCGCCTGGCGGCCCTGCTGCCCCCGCTGCTGTCCGAGCTGGTGCAGCAGAGCGGCAACTCCTCGATCCATGCCCTTTACTCCGTTGCGCCCTGCAGCTACGCCCGCGATCGCCTCTGCCTGGCCGGCGACGCCGGTGCGGTGTTCCCCCCGTTCACGGGCAGCGGCGTCCTGAAGGCGGTGGTCAATGCCACCTCACTGGTGGACGCCCTCTCCGGCGCCCCGGCCGTTGGTGATGCCCTGCACCGATGGAGTCAGGCCCAGCTCCAGGTCGCTGCTCAGGTGATGCCGACTGCTGAACTCATCGAGCGGAGATACGTGTTCGGCATGCCGGACTTCACCACCATGCCCGCCGCCGCGACCAACGACTGGATGTCCTCGGCCTTTTCCGGGTTCGGGGTCACGCTCCCCGACGCGTGACTGGGAGACGGGAGACGCTGTACCTCGGGTGGACAGTGCTCCGGCGGCACGCCGGTTTCGGTTCTTGCGTACTGTTCCGCCTCCCAGCAGAAATTTTCCGACGGGCAAACGTTGCCGGTCGCGGCACTAGTTGTCTTCAAGTGATCAATTCTAAGGTGATTGCTGGTAACACAGTGGCGCTGGAGACGAAAGTGGCAATTACATTGCCCGAGCGTCCGGCGCAAAAAACAAATATTACTAACGCAGGGACGTATCAGCGGAGCCCATACCGTACTCCGGCTAGGCATAGCGCTGCATGAATGGGGGGTAGATGCTGAGTCATCTCCGGATCTTGCGTTTTAGCCTTGTCGCGGGTCCGCTAGTCCTGCTACTAGCGGGCTGCGGTTCGCACTCAACGGCTAACGGCTCAAGGTCAAATTCGCCAAGTATTGGCCCCATCACTGAGCCGTCGACCGAGGGCACCACCGGGCTGGAGTCCCCGCAATCACCCGGCAACCCAGGGGTCTCGGTATCGGTAGCAGCGCTACCGATCGGCTCCGGCGGGGGCCAACCCACACCTGACGGCCAAGATGTGTGTGTCGATGTTCTTTGGCTTGGGACACTTCGCGGCACGGTCACTTTGAAGGTGACCAGCGTGATCGTCCGTCCGCATCCGCCGTTCATGACGGTTGACGTGGCCACAGCTGGCTGCACGACAGATGACGGGCCGCCGTGTGCAGGACTGAGGCTCACCGCTGCCGACAACGGCGGCGTAAGGACTTGCGCTGTTGGCATCGGTGAACAGGCAGGCGGGCGGGCGGGCGGGGGATCTGTGGAGCTCGCTGGCGAGCTCAACTGCGCGGATCCCGGTTCCGCGATCTGCCAGCAAACCCGCGCCGGTCTGGAAACCAAAGCACGGGATGGCACCTCAGCCGACTTCGAGTTTCCAATACCACCGGCTACGAGTTCGCCGACAGATACGAGTTCGCCGACAGATACGAGTTCGCCGACAGATACGAGTTCGCCATAGCTCCAGGGCTGGTTGAGATGACCGACGACAAACCGCCTGGTACCCGGCTTGAACAATGGGTGAATATCGGGGCGACCATCATCGCGCCAACGACGTTGCTCGGCGCTCTTCTGTTCTACTTCGGCTACGTCTCGTCACGCTCGCAATATGCATATTTCGGTGTCGACGTCGACACGATCGGGCTCAGCACCCAGGACTACATCATGCGCAGCCCGCAGCCACTTTTGGTGCCCCTCCTCGTACTCACACTCGGCGGCGCCGGGCTGCTGCTGCTGCATGTAGCGGTACGCGGACATATCGCATCGGCGGTCGCTGATGCTGCCGAAGAGGCGAACGCGGCGGATCCCGGCAGTCACGCGGTGCGTCATCTTGCGCACATCCATCGCATGGCGCAATGGTCGAGAATCTTCGGCCTGGCCGTAATCACCGTCGGCGTCGTCCTGCTCTTTATCTACCCTTACCTCTCCAGCTGGGCGTTCTACGCATTGGTGACACCGCTCCTGATCGCGCTTGGCACCGCATTGACTGCATACGCATCGCATGCCCTGCAGCGTCTGCGGAGGGCAACAGCCACGGTGAAAGACGCCACACAGTCGGCGTCTGCCCTGGCTGGCGGTTCGGGGATTGCGCGCTGGACCGCTGGCGTGCTGGTGTACGTCGTCATCGCCGCAAGCATCTTCTGGGCCACCGCCACCATCGCGCAATGGTCAGGTCTCGGTCTGGCCAAACACGAGGCGCAGTATTTCGATAATCTGCCCAGTGTTATCCTCGACACTAGGGAACGACTGTTCCTGCATGATCCTTACGTCGAGGAGACCGTGCTGCCGCTCTCGGAAGGCCAGACGTTCCACTACCGGTACCGTGGCTTGCGCATGCTTATCGAAGGCCAGAACCGAATGTTCCTTGTCCCGGACGAATGGTCCGCAAGCGACTCAACGCTGATAGTATCACTGGACGGCTCGGTACGTATCCAGTTCCAGTTCCAGAACCAGCCACCGTGACGCCCAACTCTGTATATCGCATATAAGCGTGAAACCGACGGCTCAAACCCTTGAGCAGGCTCAGCGTAGATCGGTACAGCAGACGAGTTCAGCAACTTGCTCGATCAGCCACGCAAATAAGCAAATCCTGCGTGGCAAGCCGATAATCCAATCGCGCTCTCTGATCATACAGATCGGTGGGCCGGCGCGCTGTTATTTACACAGGCTACGCGTGGCTGGCCACCAGACATCCTGGTTACTCGGCCGACGTATGGTCAGCCGACCCGAATATTTATACATCGCTGTCATAAGAGCGGTCGTCCGCTTCTGCCGCGAAGAGGCCATGGGATGGATGTGATCGAATTTGGTCGCGTCGTCACGCGGTGCCCGGGGTGGCTGTAAGCCAGGAGCAGGCAGCCGGGGCCACGGAGTGGCAGTCTTCCCAGCTCGCCCATCCCAGTCGTTCGGCGGCTTGGGCCAGCTCGGAGCCGTCGCGGTGGGGTAGGTGCTGGCGGAGCAGGGAGCTGTGCGGGTCTTGGTAAGCCGGCATGAGCCAGCCGTAGAGCCTGCTCTTGCTGATCGCGTCCCCGGCTCGTCCGGGCTGCGTGAGCGCGGGTGTCAGCAGCACCAGGAAAGTGCGCTCTGGCTTGCGGAGGCTCAAGGGGGCAGGCAGCGCCGGGTTCGCTTGCAGCATGACGTCGATGCTGCGGGCGAGCTGGTTGCGGGCGAGGTCGAACGTGACGTGAGTCGAGATATCGGAGAGCACCTTCGCTTCGAAGATGACCGCTACTCCGGTGGCGGGAGCGAGCAGCATGGCGTCGGCCTTGGTCGTTCCTTCCAGCCGTGCCCCCGGTGCTTCCGCCTGCTCTTTGAGGTAGGGGATCGGGGTGCGATCGCCCAGATGATCGCGGAGCCAGGCGCGGTAGCTGCCAGGCGATGGGAGATTGACTTCGAAGAACAACTCCAGGGCGCCGGCCAGCGCGTCCTCCCAGCGCGAGAAGCCAGGTGGGGGCCGCAGCCCGGCTCGCTCGAGCAGACGAGCGAACAGCTCGTCCTGGCCGGAGCCGCCATTGGCGTGATACAGGCTCATGAGGGCCGTGGCCAGCCAGAACCGTTCGTCTTTCTCCATCTGACGGCCGAGTCGCGTCTGCGCCCGCGTCGGCCTATCCCCGGCGCGGATCAGCTCGTCATGCTTTCTCGCTTCTTCGACGCTGGCCTGGTAGTACCTCAGGTGCCGGTCCCTCTCCCCGGGGGCAAGAACGGGTGCGAAGTGTTCTCGCAATTGATCAGCCGTGAACGGCAAGTAGGTGTGATGAAGCACATGTGCCATAGGCCCACCGTAGCCCGCTGAAGCGCTGACCATCTGCGCGCACTCTTTTGCCGCGGACCGCGTGAAGTCCGGCTAGCCGATCGGTATCCGCCTCACGACGGCTTACCACGGGCCGTGGCTGACGCAGTCCTTGCACCTGTCCGCTGCTATCAGGGCAGGACTCTGTCCACCTGTGGCCCGCAGCTTCTCCCCATTCCCCACACGTTCCCAGGCGCGTGGCACGTCGAGCTCGGCCCACTTGCTGTAATCCTGATGGTCGCCTTTATGGGGGCAACCCGCGAAGTGGGTGATGCCGTTCGGCGAGATCAGCAGTCCACCAGAAGTGGCGACCGCGTCCTGGCGCCTCTCCGCTAGCCCATGCTCACAGAATTCGCGGTCCATATCACACAGGTCGCAGTAGGCCATGTCGTCCATGATGACGCGAACAGGCAAGACTTGCTCGCCTATCCAGCGGTCGGCGTGCCTTATCTAGGGCTGCTGCCAAACGTCCGCTTCTGCCGCGTGGGGTGCGTGCGGCATAGGCGTAGAGCAAGATCACCCCAGCGGGGCTGGCATCAAAGAGGCATATGAGCAAGTCACCTTCCCGCCGCTTCCCCGTGACGGTCACTCAGCTGCCGGTCACCCGTTGCGAGATCTGTCGGCGCACCGTGGCGTACCGGCCTGGCAGCCTCAGTGAGGTCCTGACCGGTCCTGACCGAGCACTATCGCCGGGCCCACCCCGAAGCACTCGGCAACCCTTCCCGGTAGCCTTCCGCCGGCTGCCGCATCACACCGCGGGGTACTGCCACCGGCGCGGCCTGGCAGAGAGGGTGGACGACCTTATAGCGGAAGGCGGGAAAGCCCCAGCGGTGACGGAGCGTGGCTACACCTGATGAGGGACTCGCGCGCGTACCCGCCGATCTGTATGGCTGGCGGTCGCCGGCTGGATTCCAGAGGGCTAGCCAGAGCTGGGTGATCTGCGCTCACGGGGGGCCGTCACCCGCCTGCTAGAGCCCGCTAAGCCGTTGCCCATCGATCGACCGCAAGTGAGCGAGTCAGTACAGGCGACCGCGCGTCTGGACTCACGGTGATTCAGGTGCGGCCAGTACCGTCCGTGCGAATTCATCGAGACCGCTCGTCGGCCTAAAGTAGACGTGCTTGTAGGCAATCAAGACTTCCAAGGTGTTATAGCGCTCGACTTCGTTGTCGGTCGCGTCGGTTGCCCTGCTACCTTTGCCCAGGACCGCCACGTGATGAGATGTCAGCGGCAACACGATCTCATCGGCATTGGCGACACCGACACCATCAAAGATGCCGAGGCCGCCACGACCCTCGCGCATTGCCAGGACGGGGACATCGCCAATGAGGAACTCTCGCTGATGGGCCGTGAGTATCTTGAGGGCGAACGCTCGAAACCCAGTGCGTAGTCGTCCAAGCCGCTCTTCCAGGCTGTAGCGAAACAGCGCATCACTTCCGACGAGCGCATCAAGGGGCCCGTAGAACCAGTCGATAGCCTGCTCTAGTCGCTCAGGCTCAGACGTCCACCAGCCGAATCGGTGGACATGGATCTGCTGCAGGAGCCTTGGCTGCGCGCGCAATCGCTGGCGGGCAGCCTCGCGGTGCTTCGCCCACGACGCCTGGTGGTAGGCGCGGGTGGGAATGCTGCGGACGAAATGCAGGGCAATCGAGTCTCGGATCACCGCGTCATGCGCCGGGTCAGACACCTTCCCATCGCGCTTGACCGCTTCAATAACGTCGTGGAGCCTAGTCTCGGTCCGCTGCCACAATTCCTCGGCCGAACCGGACGCGAAGCGCACGAAGTCCGGCATTTTGCCAAACTTTTCAGGCCCACCAGTGGTCATCTTGCTGGCTGAGTGCTCTCGGTTGAGGGCTGCGAGCAGGACCTCGCCCTTCTTGCCGTACGCCTCGGCGAACTGTTTCAAGACCACCTGCGAGACGACGTGCTGGTCGGGCACATGCCGAGCCGCGTCAGGCATGAGCTCTCTGATGCCCACCAGCATTTCGGCGGGGGACGGCATCTCGCCGAAAGGTGCTGCACCTACGGCCGCCAGCTCACCCAGCCTCTCGCTGCACTCGATTGGGACAAGAGCCGAGGCCGCCGACGAGTCGACCCAACTCCGCTGCAGAGCAGCGTATCGGTGATGGCTAACTCACGATGAGACCTCGTGCGCGTAGCCGCCGATGGGCGCGGTGAAAGTCACAATATTTACACGCTGGTGCGGGCAGAACTGGTCATCTTGGAACTCTGCTGATTGGGGGTGATGAGGTGCTTATGGTGTAATAGCGGCGATTGCAGGCCGCTCGCGGCGCGTCCGGCTACACTCATCCTCCATGCCCGAGACCAGGCGATTGCGAAAGTAACGACTGCGAGAACACCAGGCGAGTAACCTACCTAGCCATCAATCCTGTCCGTCAAGCGGGGCAACCTCATGAGTCCTTGGAGGTCTGGTGCCGGGCTGGCTGAGGCTGATCCTGTCGGGAGCGCTGCTCCTGGGGCTCTTCGCCTGGGCCTACCACCTAGGGAACCAGGGTACCGGTGGGTCACTGGCCGACTTGCAGACCATCGGTAATGGCCTGGACGTGGCTGTTCTAACCAGTGACCCGACCGTCTCGGTCGCCACGAACCTTGCCGTGCTTCCTCCCGACGACTGGCAATTGAGGATCAGCTTGAATGGTCCTGCACTAAAGGGCAAGCAAATCCAGCGCGGGAAGATCCTGATCGTTCTTTCCGACGGCCTGAGCGTGGACTCAGATGTCAAGGAACAATTGATGACGGCCGGCTTTGCAGTGAGGAGCTACGCCTCTAAGAAATTCCCGTGGACCATTTTTCCTGCCGCGGCTACGACCGTCGAAGTGCCCTATGCTGGTACGTCCAATACAGGATATGTCACGGACCTGAGCTTCCTAATCGGTGGTCTTCCGCCCGACCTGGTCGCGCACACGTCTGTCGGCGTAGATATGGCCGCCCCCTCGGCGGGGCAGCCCTTCATAAACTGCCCGCCGAAGAGCCGCCACTTGTTCTGCGCCGTCTCACTAGAGAACCCGGGCAACCTCATCGACGGAACCGACGGCTGGCACGGCAGGGAAACCCAGGCACCAGACCAGTCGGCCGTACTTGAGGCGCTGCCAACCGGGAACTGGTCCATCACCTCTGCGAATCCGCCGCCCCAATCCCAGGGGCAGACGTGGAACTGGAGCGACAACCCAGAGATCCTCGGTCGGACAGTCATTCACTTCTCCTCAACCGATCAGCAGGCAAGCAGCCAGCGGGACATCCTCTGGTCAGGCGTAATCTTCGGCATCGTAGGCGGTGTCGTCGCGACCTGGCTGACGACTCTCGGGACCATCGTCCGCCGTCGTCCGGACAAAGAGAGAACGGAACAGCTACCTCCCTCCGAAGCCCGGCACAACGCAGACAAGCGGACGGTTACCCGGCTACTCGTCATGTTCGTTATCGGGATTCTCGTCGCCATCCGGCGCCTGCGGAGCTAACCACGCCGCTCTATCGAGTTCGACCGTCAGACTGCTTACCTGTCGCATAAGAGACGCCTCTTGCCCGGTCAGCTTGACCCGCTTTGACGGACGGAACGCCGACTTGCATCATGCGTTGGCGGCGGCTAATAAGGCTACTCGACACCGCGCAGAGTCAGTCGATCTGCATGCGGCTCGTTGGGTCGACTCAGTTCGTTCGACAGCGCTCATACTCGCCGATCTGTATGGATGCTGGCGTGCGAAGGGACACGTTGCGTGGTGAACGTCCTCATCTACAGGGAAGAGCTCAGGTGGGGTAATGTTTCCGCGCTGCTGGGCTGGCTTATGTCACGTCGTCTCTGTTGGCTTGATCAAGGCCTTGGGCTTGCCAGTCGCCGAAGCTGACTCCTGAATCCGGGATCTTCCAGTCGCTGCGCCCGTTCGCGGTGCGCCCGACGATGACGGCGGCCGCGGCGCTCGGGCTAGCGAATACCTGGTTGCGAGCAAACCGCATCGCTGTTCCTTCGAGGGCTGGGACGATCGCCCCATCCCTCACGAGTTTTTCGCGCAGGATCTTGTAGGCGTGCTCGACGCCGGTCCAGGATGCCCGGGCGCCGGAGCCCTCCAGGACGGTGAACTCTCCGTCGATCTCCCTGGCTACAGCGGAGATGCCGTCTTTCTTGACGTGCAGTTCGAAGGCTGGTGAGGAACTGTCTACGGTGCCGGGCGTGGTTCCAGTGGGGTAGCTAGCGGCCGCTGGAGCCGAGCGCAGGATGTTGATGCCCAGGACGGGCAGCATAATAGCGGCCTGGGCGATGAAATACTCCATGTCAGAGACATCAGCTTCGGGCAGCGGCAGGGGCGGTGGTGCGGTGCCGTTGACCAGCCGGGATCGCCTGGCCTGCTGAGCGAGGGTGATGAACCGGCTCTCGAGGTAGCGGGCGTGTGCCTTGGTGAGGTTGGCGTCCTTGCTGGTGAGCACGATGGCGCGATCCCAGAAATCCTTGCCGCCCTGGCCCTCGGGCCGGGCGTGCTGCTTCAGGCGGGTCCTGACCTCATCGCCTTCCCCGATGTATGCCAGCGTGCCGCCGAGGCTTTCCGGATCATCGCCGAGCAGCAGGTAGATGCCTGTCCTAGAGGTCTCGGGGCGCCTCAGGAGCGCAGCCAGGTCCGAGCGAGGCGCGGCGGTGACGTGCCCTGTCCAGTTCATGATCTCCGCTGTCAGCAGCCCGCCGGGGGTGCCGTCTGCGAGGAACAGTCGGATCGATCTCCCGGTACTCACGGGCACACTCTCACCATGGCCCATGACCGTCGCAATCCTGGCACCTGGCGGTGGCGATCAGGCCTGGCCGCGCACCGCCAGCCGACACCAGCTGCTCGCCGTTTCCTAGGCGCTCCCAGCCGCGAGGCGCATCAAGAACGGCCCAGCGGCTGTAATCCGGATCGTCGCCTTTATGCGGACATCCCGGGAAGTGCGCCATGCCGCTTGGCGAAACCAGCAGTTCACGAGAGCTCGTGGCTGCATTCACGCGTCTGTCCGCGAGGCCGTGCTCGCAGAATTCACGGTCCAGGTCACACAGATCGCAATAAGGCACGCCGCTAATCATGGCGTGAGCTGGCAGAAGGCGGCGGCATTTCCGCGATCCACGTGGCTTCGCCAGCAATGCGAGATCAGCCATCCGCTCATGCCTGATGCTTCTCAGGGCGATCCTGGGCCTTCAGGGTCACATCGGACAGTGCTGACAGCCAGCCAGATTCGTCCAGGGTGACGTATAACCCAGTTTCCGCCGTGCGGAGTCAGGTGGCGGTGAAGAGCTGGTCCATAATCTGGGCGCCGGTGGTGATGACGGGTCGAAGTTCGCGGCGGTAGACGATTTCGGTGGTGCGGGTGGAGGCGTGCCCCACGAGCCGGGCGATCTCCTCGATGGCGACTCCCTGGTGGCTCATCAGGCTGACGAACGTGGTCCGCAGCTCGCGCGGGGTCCACCCGTCCCCGGCGCCGGCTTCGGTACAGATGCGCTTGAACATCTTGCGGACGTTGGCCGCGTCCAGGGGGGCGCCCTGGTGGCTGGTGAACACGAGCCCGGTGTCCTGCCAGCCGTCCCCGGCCGCTAGCCGCTCGCCGGCCTGGCGGTCCTGCCAGGAGCGCAGGGCCTGGACGGCGGCGGCGGGGAGGGCGAGGGTGCGGCGGGACCGTTCGGTCTTGGTATCGCCGTGGGAGCGGACCGACCGCCACACGGCGATGTGCGGGGGCAGGGGCGGCCGGGCGTCCGGGTCGCCGTCGAGGTCGACGTGGGACCAGTGCAGGGCGCGGGCCTCCTCAGTGCGGATACCGGCCAGCAGGCTGAGCGTTATGTAGGCGTGCATGAGCGCGGCCGGGCGGCGGACGTCCTTCAGCCCGGGCCGCAGTTCCATGACTGGCAGGATCGCCGCGGCGGTCATGACCGCCGCGGCCTGGTCCAGGGTTAGGGATCTAGAGGGGCGGCCTTCCTGACCCTTGGGGGTGTCGGCCAGGAGGGCGACGTTGCGGGTGACGAGGTCGTTTGCTTCGGCGTGCCGGATGACCCGCTTGAGTGCCAGGTGTCCCATGGAGACGGCTGCGGTGGAGTACCGGGCCGCCATCGCGGCCAGGGCCTGGCGTACGTCGTCGGCGGACAGGTCGCGGAGCTTGCGGGCGCCGATGACGGCCAGGATCGGCTCGAGGACGTTGTGGTTCTTGGTGATGGTCTTGGGGGAGCGGCCGTCGAGACCGTGGGCGAGCCAGTCGGCGGCGGCCTGCCGGACGGTGTAATGGGCGTAGCCCGCCCTGGGGGTGACGCCTTTGTCGAGCTGGGCGTGCAGGTCGCGGAGCTTGTCGATGACGGCGGCCTTGGTCTTGCCGCTGACTTTGCGCCGCTGCCGCTTGCCGTCGCCGGTGTAGCCGGTGGTGAGTTCGCCGCGCCACAGGCCGGGGCAGTGCCGGTGGCGCTGCGGGTCCGTACAGCGACCGCGGTGCTCGAAGGAGATGCCGTCTTCGCCTCGCCTGCGCCGGGTACTCATGGTGACATTCTAATTCGCAGTGGTGACAAGAGTGGTGACGACTGCCAGCCTCCTCCAGGCACTTCCAGACCCTTCAAGGCTAGAAGTCGCAGCTAGAGTTCATTATGACCCGCGGCTTCTGCTGGCTGAGGGAAAGTAGGATGCCTATGGTAAGGAGAAGGTCTAAGGTTCGATTCCGTAACGGGGCTCCAGCTAAGTTTTATTTCTCGTTTTTAATTTCGACCTCTAAATCCGGGGTCAAGTGACTAACTCAGCGACTACGGCGCCGTTCGGGCGGCAGCTGACGGCTGGACCGCCGCGACGTCTCTTAGTCACTGATGCGCTCTGGCCTGCGGTAATGATGATCGATGCGATGGCGTCAGGTTGGCGGGCACCCCTTCAAGATGGCTTCAGACACAGCCCGTCTCCGTTGCCGAGAGAATAGGGGTCGTTTTCCCTGGTCATACAGGCAGTCGGCGTAGGTACTGATTGAGGACGAGGCGATCGACGCCGTCGACCGGTTCGCGCTTCTCTACCGGCTGCCGAACGGCAAGACGGTGCTGGACCAGTTCCTGGCCAGCTGGCCGGATCTGAGCGCGGCTGACCGGGAGATGCTACGCGGCTGGGGCGACCCGGTGGACGGGATCTTCGAGATCCGCGGCAAGGACGGGGATTCGCTCATCTTGATGAACCTGGTCGATGACATGGAGTACCGTGCGTACTCCAATATGGGAGCCGCTGCTTTCCGGCCGCTGGCCGAAGCACGGATTCGTGTACGCCCGCCTGGTTCCCATCGGCTCGGTCTCCGGCGCATGGCTCGTCTCGGGGGCGATGCGGGCCTACCGCAAGTCCGACGCCGCGAAGATTGCGAAGGCCGCTTTCGAACTGCGACCAGACTGCCCGAACTGGTCTACCGCAACACCGGCCCGCTCCTTCAGGAATGAATGCTTACCTTCTACAGCACCGCCAGGAAGCCGCGCTCGCGGCGCGGCCCGTCCGCCGCCGGCCATCGGGCATCGGCGAGGCAATCGCCGCTGAGCTGCGTCTTTTCAGGTCCGCCGTCCTCGCCGGCCTGCAGGAGGTCCGCCGCGTTCCCGGCGCGAAAGCAAGGCAGAAACCCGGCCGCACACTGCTGGAGTGCCTGCGGGACCGCGAGGCCGACGTGCTGCGTTCCTGTCTGACCTGCGGATACCGCCCACCTTTAACCAGGCCGGGCGCGACCTGCGCCCCGCGAAGACGCAGCAGAAGATCTCCGGAAGGCTCCGCTCGGAGAAAGCCGCCCGCGACCGGTACGCGATCCGCGGCTACGCGTCCACCGCCGTCAAGCACGGCGCCGACGCCCTCACCGCCATCCGCGACGCGCTCGCAGGTAATCCCTGGATGCCGCCCGTCCCCGAAATGGCCTGACCGCACCCACCGGCAGTCACGCAGCGCAAGCGACCATAACCCGGCAGGAATGGTCTGAATGCTTACGCGTGGACGTGCCAGCGTTCGAGCTTCCGGCCGAAATAGCCGACGCTGGGACCATCGGCATCATCTACGACGAGATCGGCGGGCTGAATTTCTATAACGAGTACCATCGGGCTGAATTCAGCCGAGGAAGCTTCGCAGAAATGCGCGGAATTCTCCCCGCGATCGACTGCTGTGCTGTTTGAGCTTTTCGGGTACACTCGTGCACGGCAGCGAAGAGCGCGCGTAGGCAGCGGGGCTATCGAGAACCGCGGGCCCAATCCGGGACACGCGCCGCTGATCGCCCCTGGGTTCATCCCGCGGCGCCACTTCGGCGTGTTCGCGCGGGCCCGGTCGATTCCCTGATCACGAGCTTCGCTGGGAACAGCTGCTGACGAGGCGGTGTGTTCTGCACCGTGAGCCGCTCAATCAGCATCTCCGCCGCCAGCTGACCCGC
>Ga0302325_10005178_pt1 | contig 29808 bp, 24 predicted proteins | sample Palsa_T0_2_FD_201948 | JGI IMG/M metagenome (GOLD analysis project Ga0302325, IMG submission 201948) | Peat permafrost microbial communities from Stordalen Mire near Abisko, Sweden - Palsa_T0_2 | ecosystem: Environmental > Terrestrial > Soil > Palsa > Peat permafrost | place: Sweden: Abisko...
TGGCCCTCGGGATAGTAGTCGTTTGCGAGCATCACGTTCAGGCCCCTCATCTCGAGGTAGTCCTGGCTGTTCAGCGTCAGCGCGTCCTGGGCGGCGGATCCGCGTGTCGCGAGCGCCGCCGCGGCGGCCGCTATTCCAAGGAGTTTGAGGCAGGGCTTGAATCGGCTCATGTTCGTGCGGGGGTTCCCCGCGCGTCATTGGCGGGGCTGGGGTGCGAATCATGGCCCACGTCCCGCGGTATGGCAACCCCGTCGAGCAGAACAAAAAGTGCGGCGCGGATTTCTCCGAGCCGCACTTCGAACTTTGTCCGGGGAATGGAATCTAGTTCCAGTACCCCTCGTAGAACCGGTAGCCGCCGCTGCTCTCGGGCTCGTAGTGCGGGGCAATCCACACTGAGTCCGCGTGCGGCGGGATTTCCCAGTGGCCTGCGACCCACTGGTAGGAGCCGCTGCGCCACGTCCAGAATCCGGGCACCCACTTATAGTCCGGGCCAGGCTGGGCGAGGACGACCTCCTGCTGCATCGCGGGCGGAGCCTGCGTCACATAGGTGGTGGTGGTGACGGGCTGCTGCTGCACCACCTGCACGGGGGCGGCCGTGGTGCTGGTCTGCGTCGTCACCGTGGTGGCGGCCGTGACCGGGCCCGCGGGGGGCGGCGCCGAGACAACGTGGGAATCCGGCTCGGAATCGCACCCGCTGAACAGGGCGACGGAGCCGCAGATGAGGAGGATTCGCGAGAGCGGGGCCATGCGGCCCGCGATCGAGCTTGGGGGTAGGTATAGTGTCTTCATACTATGGAAGACCGACCTAGAATTCCCCGGGCGGTTCCTCGGCGGGGCGCTGGAAACGAAACAATATTGGAGGTGGGCGGACACCCCATAGACGCCGCAATCGTTTTCGAGGAACCTTTGGTATTGGGCGGCTACAATGCACGAAGGCGCAGCGCCACGATAACTGAAGCCCAACATGAACCTCCCATGAATACACTCACGATCAAAGGAAACTGGAACATCGCGAAGGGAAAGCTGAAGCAGAAATACGCAAAGCTCACCGACAACGACCTGCGCTACGAGAGTGGCAAGGAGGACGAGCTCCTGGGTCGCCTTGAGAAGATCACGGGTGAAAAGCGCGAGGAGCTCGAGCGCTTCCTCAACGACGCAGGCGACGGCAAGTGAGCGCCGCTCCCCCTGCGGAGCCGACCGGCGCAGGCGGCCAGCACTCTATATAAACACCATGAAACACACACACACCAGGATTTGTAGCTTAGCAGTCCTCGCCGCGGCGCTCGCCATCGGCGGGCTCGCGGGCGGATGCGCCGCAACGCCCACGAAGGACAGCACGGGCCAGTATGTCGACGACACCGCCATCACCACCAAGGTGAAGAGCGCCCTCCTCGGCGACGACGCCGTGAAATCGTTCGAGATCAAGGTCGAGACGTTCAAGGCCGTCGTCCAGCTGAGCGGATTCGTCGACACGGCGGACCAGAAGGCTGCCGCCGTTCGCGACGCGATGGCCGTCAGCGGCGTCGCCGACGTGAAGGACAACATCACGGTCAAGTAGACTCTCGGGTGCCTGGGGCGCGCGCCTCACCCTCCCGATCCGGCCGCCGTCCCGTTCGCAAACGGACGGCGGCCCTTTCCTTTCCCTGGTGCGGGCTGAAGCGCTGGCTTGTGCCGGACGCAGTCCGTGGGAGACTGGCGGCCAGATGACAACCGCCGAATCGATCCAGTCCAGGCTCCGTGCGCTCGGGGTCAGCGAGGCGGACGTGGAGGAGAAATTCATCCGGGGGAGCGGCCCCGGGGGCCAGAAGATCAACAAGACGTCCTCGACGGTGTGGCTGCGCCACAGGCCGACCGGAATCGAGGTCCGGTGCCAAGCTGAGCGCTCGCAGTCCGCGAACCGGGAGCGTGCCTGGCTCGAGCTTTGCGAGCGCCTTGAGTCCCGGCGCCGGGCCGCCAGCGACGCGGCCCAGCAGCAGCGCGAGAAGGGCCGCAGGCAGAACCGCCAGAAGAGCCGCGGCCAGAAGGTGGCCATGATCCGGATGAAGAAGCACCGGGCCAGGAGCAAGGAGCGGCGCGGCAGGGTTGGGGAGGAGTAGCCCCTCGCACGCCTAGGCCTTCGCCAGGGCTTCCTTGAAGTGCCTTCGGCACATGGCGACGTAGCGGTCGTTGCCGCCGATCTCGACCTGGGCGCCCTCCCTGACCGCGGCGCCATCGGCCCCGACGCGCAGGTTCATCGTGGCCTTCCTGCCGCAGTGGCAAATGGTCTTGAGCTCGATCAGGTTGTCGGCGCTGGCGAGCAGCTCCGCGCTGCCGGGGAAAAGCTTTCCCTGAAAGTCGGTGCGGAGCCCATAGCAGAGGACCGGGATCCGGAGGACGTCGGCGATGTCGGTCGCCTCGCACACCTGCTTGCGGCTCAGGAACTGGGCCTCGTCGACGAGGACGCAGGCGACCGACTTTTCCGCGTGGGCGGCCCTGACCTTCTCAAACAGGTTCTCGTCCGCGCCCAGGGCGAAGGCGTCGGAGGCCAGGCCGATCCGCGACTCGATGCGGCCCAATCCCGACCGTGTGTCCATTACGGGGGTGAAGAGGAGCGTGCGCATTCCCCGCTCCTGGTAGTTGTAGCTCGACTGAAGGAGGACCGTGCTCTTGCCGGCGTTCATCGCCGAGTAGTAGAAATAGACCTTCGACATGGGTTCAGGGCGTCCGTGGGACGGCGCCCGTCCGCGCCTTCATCGATAGGGGTACCATTCGGGGCACCATTGGGGCGGACGTTCAAAAATCGAGTAAAAAAAAGGGAGCACGCGCCTTTGACTCCAGCGGCCTGCGGCCGATCATGTCCTTGTCGGCTAACGGTATTAACAAAAGGAGAATGCCAATGGAATTCTACTACCCGTCACGGCGACAGGACTTACTCGTGGGGTCGTTTGTAACGACCCTTCTGATCAGCTCGGTGTACTGGTTCGGAAATGGGCCGCACTTCATTCCCATCACCCGGACGCCGCAAAAGCCGATCGTCATTGACAACAACTTCCACCCAATCGACGACACGCCGGCGCCGGACGTCGACGATGCCCGGGTACAGAAGACAGTCTCGGAGTTCTCGCCGCCGGAGCTTCCCGACGTCCCGCAGGTCCTGACGCCGAGCTCGATGCCGCAGCAGATCGAGCCGCCAAGCCCGGTCGTCAACCTCGCGGATCCGTCCCGGATCCCCGAACACAGGGGCGCCGGGAACGGGCCCGGGGTGTTTGAGCCGGGCAGCCTCGACCAGGTGCCCCTCGCGCGCGTCCAGATCGCCCCCCATTACCCGCATTCAATGATCCAGAACCCGACGAACGGGCAGGTGACGGTGGACTTCATCGTGGCCCCGGACGGATCCGTGCGCAATGCGACGGCGTCCTGGTCGACGAACCGCGCCTTTGAGGAGCCCGCTGTGGATGCCGTCAGCAAGTGGAAGTTCCGGCCGGGTCGAAAGAACGGAGTGGCCGTGTTCACGCGCATGCAGGTGCCGATCGAGTTCAGCATCGACAGCCCGTAGCCCCGCATAATCCCTCGCCTGCCGTGCGCCGTTGGGGCGCGGCAGCAAGGATTTCCTCGTACTGGCCGGTGGGGCGGGGCATGGTCCGCGCAGGCATGCGCCGCCAGCTCCTAGCCTGCAAGTCCATCGACCGGCTCATTGCCGATTCGGAGCAGCCGAACCACAAGCTCGCGAAGACGCTCGGGCCGTGGAGCCTCACCGCGATGGGCATCGGCGCCATCATCGGCTCGGGGATCTTCGTGCTAACCGGCACGGCCGCCGCCGGGGAGCACTTTGAGGCTGCCTCCTATCTCCATGCCCAGGTCATCGACCTCGTCATGAACGTGGCGCGGCATGGAAACCTCTCGGGCGCCCTGCTCCACGGCCGCCCCCCGGCAGGCCCCTCGATAGCCATCGCCTTCATCCTCGTTGCCGTGGCCTGCAGTTTTGCGGGGCTTTGCTACGCCGAGCTTGCGTCGATGATCCCGATCGCCGGCAGCGCCTACACCTACAGCTATGCCACGCTGGGGGAGATCTTCGCCTGGATCATCGGCTGGGACCTCATCCTCGAGTACGCGGTGGCCAACGTGGCCGTGGCCGTGAGCTTCAGCGGCTACCTCAAGTCCCAGCTGTCCTCGTTCGGCATCGACCTGCCCGACCGATGGTCGACTCCCGTGTGGGAGGCCGGCCACCTCACGGGCTCCTTCTTTGACGTGCCGGCATTCCTCGTCGTCCTGGTCCTCACTGTGCTGCTGGTTCGGGGAATGCGCGAATCCGTCAGGGCGAACAACGCCATGGTGGTGGTGAAGCTGCTCGCCATCGGCATTTTCCTCGTCGTGGGCGGGATGCTGGTGAACCCGCAGAACTGGCATCCCTTCGCTCCCTCGGGTTTCAGGGGCGTCCTTTCCGGAGGGGCGATCATCTTCTTCACGTACATCGGCTTTGACGCCGTCTCCACCGCCGCGGAGGAGTCGGGCAGGCCCCAGCGGGACATGCCGATCGGGATCATCGCTTCCCTGGTCATTTGCGCGGTCCTCTATGTCGGCGTAGCCCTCGTCCTCCTCGGGATGATGAAGTACTCGGTGTTCGGGTCGGGGCCCGCGGCCGACGCCCCGGTCGCCTATGCCCTCAAGGCGCTGGGGGCGCACCCGTTCTTCCTTGCCGTGATCGTGATCGGCGCGATGACGGGCATGGTGTCCTCCCTCCTCGTGTGCCAGTATGGCCAGGCGCGGATCTGGTTCGCGATGTCGCGGGACCGGATGCTGCCCGATTTCTTCTCGGCGGTGCACCCGCGCTTCAAGACGCCCCATTGGTCGACATGGATCGCGGGCGCGGCGGTGGGCCTGCCTGCGGGCTTCATTGACATCGGCGACGCGGCCGACCTCGCGAACATCGGGACGCTCTTTGCCTTCGTGCTCGTCTCGATTGGCGTTGTCGTCCTGCGCCGCCGCCAGCCCGACCGCCCCCGCGCCTTCCGGGTCCCTTTTGTCCCCCTGTTCCCCCTCATTTCCGTCGTGCTCTGCCTCGGACTGATGACCGGGCTCACGGTGATCACATGGATACGCTTTGTGGTCTGGTTCGCCGTGGGGCTCGCCATCTACTTCGGCTACAGCAGGAGGAGGAGCGAGTTTTTTGAGGCGGGCGGCGGGTCCCGCTGAAGGTCACGCCGGCGGCGAGGGCCGGAAAAGGAGAGGCAGGAAGTGGACGAGGTTGTCGCGCCAGACGGGCCAATTGTGGATGCCCGGCGTCTCAATGGCCGTCGGCTCGATCCCCTTTGTCCGCAGCCACGACACAAACCTGCGGTTGGCGCCGATGAGGTCGTCCTCGGTCCCGCAGGCCTCCCATACAAGCGTGGGCCTTTTGTAGGCCGGGGAATCAAGCGCGGGAATGAGTCCGTCAAAGCTCGAGTACTCGACCCCGGCGCTGAAACCGCCGACCCAAGAGAACACCTCGGGATGCCCAAGCCCGATGAGGAGGCTTTCGCTGCCTCCCATCGAGATTCCCGCGATGGCCCTTTGTGCGGGGTCGCCGGCGACGTGGTACGCCTTTTCCACCTGGGGGATGATCTCGGTGAGCAGGCCATTGCTGAAACGCTTCACGTTGCTGCCAATCACGTCGTCATGCTTCCACGCGTCAAAGCCCAGGGTGATGATGCCGAAGTCGCCGTAGGCTTGCGGCATGACGATGACCATGGGGACGACGCGGCCCTGGCCGATCAGGTTGTCGAGGATGAGGTTCGCCTGGCCGCTCACGATGCTCGAGTCGGCCAGCGAACCCCAGCCGTGGAGGAGATAGAGAACCGGATAGGCCCCGGGGCGCGCGGCGTCGTATCCCGGGGGCGTGTAGACATAGTAGTCCTCGGTATCTTTGGGCAGGCCCTTTATGGCCGCCGTCCGGTAGACATGGTGATGAACGACGCCATGGGGGGCTCCCTGATCGTCCCAGAGTTCGGCCTCCGGACCCTGGACGCGAACCTGGTTGCTCAGGAAGATGAGGCCCGGTTCGGCGAGGCGATTCAGCGGGTCCAGCACCGGCACGCCATCGACGCGGAGTCCGTAGGTGTGCACGGCGGACTGGAGCGGCCCCGTCGTCAGCGACCAGACGCCGGAGGCATCCTTCTTAAGCGGCACCGTGCGGAGGTCGTAGTCCAGGCTGACGGCGACCTCGGTCGCCGTCGGGGCATAGTAGCGGATCGTGAGGCTCTGGTCGGGGTTGACCTCGTGGGAATTGAGTGCGGTTTGCTGTGCGCGGGCGGCGATCACGGGGGAGACCAGGATGAGGGCGGCCATGGCGCGGCGTGAAAGTCGATTCAGGGATGTCATGGCGCTTAGGCTACCACGAGTCGGCCTTCCCCGTCCCCTTCAAAACGGTCGCCTGGACTGGCAACCGGGGCCGAACCGTGCAAGCGTGCGCGGAATTGTTCCCGGATCGAACCTCCCTTAATCTTGCCCGGTCGGATTCGCCTGGCCTGATATCACAGCGCCCAATCCCGTCACACCCATGAAATCGTCCCAGCACCTTGTCGCCCTGAGCCTCATCCTCGCCACAGGCATTCCCAGGACGCGGGCTGACGGCGACCCGGAACGCGGGAGGGTCCTGTTCCAGCAGAGCTGCGCGCTGTGCCACGCGACAGGGCAGGACAAGCGGGCGGTCACCGGGCAGGGCCCGCTGATCGCCGGTGTGGTGGGCCGCAAGGCTGCCTCGCTTCCCAACTTCGGCTACTCAAAGGCGCTTCTCGCCTCCGGTCTCACCTGGGACGCCGCGACGCTGGACCGGTTCCTGGCGGGCCCCTCGGCGCTGGTGCCGGGGACGACGATGGTCGTCACGCTTCCGAGCGCGACGGACCGCGCCAACCTGATCGCCTATCTCTCGACGCTGGCGCCGGTGGCGGTCACGGCGCAGGCGGCGTCGGCGCACGCGGCCACGCCCGGCGACTGGCAGAACGACGCCCCTGGGGTCGTCCACAGGGTCGTCGTCGCCGACCTGCCCATGCCTTTTGCCACGGCATCGGCCGGCAACGGGCCCAAGACGCGGGACCGGCCGCCCACCGCGTCTCTTTCCGTGCCGAAGGGTTTCCACATTGAGATGATTGCCTCCGGCCTGGAGGGCCCCCGCCTGATGCGCAGGGCGCCGAACGGCGATATTTTCCTGGCAGAGACGAAGGTCGGGACGATCCGCGTGCTCCGGTTCACGGCCGGCGGGGATGCGCTGGCGGTCAACTCCGTGTACGCCGAGGGGCTCGACGGTCCCTTCGGCATCGCCTTCTACCCGATGAACGACCCGCAGTGGATCTACGTCGGCAACATGAACTCGGTCGTACGCTTCCCGTACCATGCCGGGGACGTGAAGGCGGGCGGACCCGCCCAGACGGTCGTCCCGAGGCTCGCCGACAGCACGGGAGGCCACACGACGCGCGACGTCGCGTTCTCGCTCGACGGAAAGAGGATGTTCATCTCCGTGGGCTCGGGTTCCAACATCGCCGAGGGCATGCACACGAAGACTCCCGACGAGGTCCGCGCGTGGGAATCCTCCCACGGCACCGGAACGGCGTGGGGCTACGAGCGGAACCGGGCCAACATCCTTGTCACGGATCCCGAGGGAACCTCGGGCCTGGGCGTCTACGCCGCGGGCATCCGCAACCCCGTGGGAATTGCCGTCCAGCCGTCGACCGGCACCGTGTGGTGCTCGACGAACGAGCGGGATGGGCTGGGGGACGACCTCGTGCCCGACTATATCACGAGCGTGAAGGAGGGCGGCTACTATGGCTGGCCCTGGTACTATATGGGCGACCATGAGGACCCCCGCCACGCACGCGAGAGGCCGGACCTCGCCGGAAAGACGATCACGCCGGACGTCCCCGTTCAGGCGCACTCGGCGTCGCTGGAGATGATGTTCTATCCTCAGGACCAGGCGGGCGCCAGCGCGTTCCCCCAGGAATACCGCGGGGACATCTTCGCGGCGTTCCATGGCTCCTGGAACCGCGCCGGGCGCACCGGCAGCAAGATCATCCGGATCCACCTCAGGGACGGCTCGGCCACGGGCGAGTACGAGGACTTTGTCACCGGATTTGTGATCGACGACGGCAATGTCTGGGGACGCCCCGTCGGTGTTGCGGTCGAGCCCGATGGCTCGCTAATCTTCACGGATGACGCGAACGGAACGCTCTGGCGGGTTTCCTACACGGGGAACTGAGTCGGTCCTGCGTCGCGCAGCGGCGTGATGACGCAGGAGCCCAGGGATCGCCTCGATCTCACGTCGTTCGACAGCCCGGTCGTCAACGCCCTGGCGCCGCCCGTGGTGGCCGGCCTCGGCATCCTGTTTTTGCTGAGCCCGCTGGGGTTTCTCCTGCAGGGTTTCCACGTGTGGATCCACGAGTTCGGCCATGCGAGCGAGGCATGGCTCACGGGGCGCTGGGCGCTGCCGATCCCCCTGGGCTGGACCAATGTCGAGCCCGACAAGTCGGCCTTCGTCTACGCCGGGCTGCCCCTGCTTTTCATATTCCTTGCCGTCTCGGGATGGAAGGAGAGGAAGGTGTGGCCCGTCGTGCTCGCTGTGGCGCTCCTGGCCGCGCAGACGTACATGACCTGGTTCTTTCCCGAGGACGCGGCCCACAAATGGATGATCTTCTGCGGCGTGGGCGGGGAGTTCTACCTGTCGGCCGCCATGGTCGCCATGTTCTTCTTCGAGATCCCGGACGGCTTCAGGTGGGGAGGATGCCGCTACGTCTTCCTGTTCGTCGGCTCGGCCGTTTTTTTCGACAGCTATTCCTTCTGGTACAGGGTGAGGAGGGGCCTCGAGGACATCCCCTACGGCTCGATGATCAACGGGGAGAATGACGGCGGGGGCGACATGAACATCCTCAAGGACGAGTACCACTGGACGCAGCACCACATCTTCGGCGCCTACAACCACCTCGGCGCCTCATGCCTGGTCGCATTGGCCGCGGTCTACCTCTATTTCAATTTCCGGGTCGACCGTGTCTTTGACCGTCTCCTCGCGCGCATCCTCCAGGCCTAGCCGGCGCGCCCCGGATCAGATGTCGATGGCGACGACCTCGTGGTCTACGATCGAGGGGACCGTGACCTCAAGCCATTCCGCGTCCTGGCGGAAGGAAGGCACCGTGTTGGCGACGAGCAGCCGGACGCCCTTGGCGCTCGCGGCGCCCTCGAGGCGAACGCGCACCTTCTGTTCCCCGACGGGGAACAGCTCCCGGATCGGCCCCTTCATCATCATGGGATTTGTGAGGTTCACGAGATGCACCGTGACGGAGGCCTTCTGGCGCCAGAGCGTGACGTCCAGGACGCCTATTCCGGCGACGGTCACCGGAGCCTCCTCGTTCGTCGCCCACGCCACGGCATTGCGGAGCAGCTTCCCGTGGTCCGTGGACAGCACCTCCCAGTACGTCCTGTCGACGTCCCAGGGAAAATAGGCGACCCGTCCGCCCCCGGCGTGCTCGCTCAGGAAAACCTGCGGGATGTCCGTCCGGGGCTGGCGCGCGTAGACCTTCTCCATGGGAAGATCGGGGTAGGAGGGGATGAGGGTGAGCGGCGACCGATAGCCGGGAACACGGGCCGCGGCCCCCACGCGCCAGACCCCGTTGATGATCCGCGGCGCGTCCTCGAGGCCAGCGAAGAGCGGGCTCGACGGGTTCGACTCACGCTCGAGGCGGATGTAGGAATTCTTCATGGGGCCCTCCGACTGGCCCGTCCACGTCGCGCCGAAGAGGTCGGCGAGCCCGAAGTCCGCCCTGGGCTTGCCCCACTCGTCGCGGAGCGACGTCTCCGAGGTGGCGACGATGCCGCCGCCCCTCGACACGAAATCCCTGACCTGGGCGCACTGCCGGTCGGACAATCCCATGATGTTCGGGAAAATCAGGGTCCTGAACGCGGCGAGGTGGTCCGCGTCCAGCAGCCGGTCGTGGACCATCTCAAACGGGACGCGGGCCTCGATGAGCGCCTGGTACCAGCCGAGCGCCGCGTCCTCGACGCTCCTCGCCGGGTTCAGCGCGTCCGTGCAGAACCATGCGGTCTGCTGGGAATACACAATTGCGACGCGGGCAAGCGGACGCTCGTTGCGCAGGTACGGCTCGGCGCCAAGGCACCACGCGTAGATGTCCTCCACGGGCTTCAGCCACCGGGGGTCGTTTATGCTGCCGCCGAACTTCGTGAACCAAGGCCGCATGCCGTTGGCGATCCCGTCGGCGACCCAGAGGCGGATCTCGTCGGGATTCTGCACCGAGTCCTTCCAGCGATGCTCGTCGTCGAGCCCGACCGAGAAGATTCCCACGATCGGCTTGCGGCCCATCGCGGCCCTGTACTCCTTTCCGTTCTTCCCGTTGGCCCAGGGGGCCGCGAGGCCGTGGCGCGACTGGCGGTCCGCCATCAGGGTGGGGGCGATGTCCCCGATCCGCCTCATGTCGAGGGAGCTCCCCGCGCCGCCGCCGGTGTTGGGGATCACGCAGGAGTCGGGGTTGACCGCGCGGACCGTCCTGTCCCACAGGCGCCAGAGCTCGAAGAGCCTCTCCTGGCGCCAGAGCAGGAAGCTCCGGTAGACGGGGTCCTGGGGGTCGGTCGTGCGCGGGATCTCGAACCCGCTCGCCTCCTTGAAATTGGCCCGGCAGTGCTCGCAGTAGCAGGTGCCGGCCCCGTCCCACCGATTGATGAAGATTCCGTCCAGCCTGTAGCCGGACATGATCTCCCTCGTCACCTCCGTCATGAAGTCGAAGTTGTACGGGCCCAGTGCGCAGGTGACCCACATTTCCGGCGAGGCCCAGTGGCGGCGCGGCTTCCCGTCGGCGCCGACCGCGATCCAGTCGGGATGGGCCGCCTGGACATCGTCATACGTCGCATGGGGGTCGGTCCGCCCGATGACCACCATCCCCTGGTCGCGGCATCCCCTGACCAGGCCGCCGAAGACGTCGCGGTTTCCCAGCCACGCGCTGCGGTGATGGAACGGTACCTGAGTCGGATAATAGGCGACGCATCCCCCGGCGCTCAGGCAGACCGCGTCGCAGTGGGCCTTGCGGAAGTAATCGAGCCAGAACTGCGGGTCGAAGGTGCCCGGATCGTCCTCCACGAGGGTGAGCTGCCCCCAGCGCATGGGCTTGTCGACCCACGAGGGATCGGGGGCCATCCCGTCCTGCAGCGCGACGGATCGCGCCGTCGTGACGCCGAACCGGGCGAGCGAGGCCGCGGTTCCGGCGACGACGGACGCCTTGATGAAGCGGCGGCGGGTGAGTTCGGGCATGGGGTGCGGCGCAGGGCGCCGGTTCGCAATCGGGGTTGTTCCTGAGTGCGCCCTTGGGCCCACCTTTGCAAGGGTGACTTTGGCGCCTGCGCGCCTGGCGCGGGTCAATCCTGGCGCAGGGCCAGACCAACGCCCCGACAAACTCGCCGGCGACCCGCGTGCGGAGGACTCCCAGGCAATCCAAGGATCTCGAATGGAAGCGCGGCGAGCCTCATGAACCCCTTGGGGAATAGATCCTGAAGCGGCCCCCATCCTCGAGGAGCGCCATCATGTACAGGAGGCCGTTGTAGTAGCGGTAATGGCCCGACGGGGTTTCCATGGCCCAGAGCCGCTCGACGAACGGCCTTGCGATCGCCGGATCCGCGGCGAGGCCCGCCGTCGCGGCCATGGCCATGAGCCCGGGCGTGTTCACGTTTGTGGAGACGGGTGTGCCGTCGAGCTTGAACAGGTCGGGGCAATTCGGGCCCTGTGAGGCGAGGAAGCGCAGCACGCGGTTGTCCCGCTCGACGACCCACGGGTCCTGGCTGAACCATGAGTAGTCCATGGCCGGGTAGCAGAGCGTCCGCCACGCATCGTAGCGAAAATCCTCATGGCCGCGCCGCACATGCGGCGTCCCGTCGAAGTCGCAGAAGTCCGGCATGAGGCCCGTGCGCGGGTCGGCCGCCTTCTTGAACAGGACCCTGCTCGCCGCCGCGGCCTCGGTGCAGAAGGCCCGGTCCGCGGGATCAGAGGCCCACCGGGCCCACAGCTCGTAGAAGAAAGGCAGGTGATAGGAGGGATCGGTGTGGCCGGCGCCCGGGCCCTCCGGCACGAAGACCACCTGTTTCGCGTCCGCGTCGAACATGCTCGTGTAGATGCCGCGATCCGGGTCCTCGCGCTTGTGGAGCATCGCCTTGAGGATCCCCTGGGCCTGGGCGTCGTAGTCGAGGATGCCCTCCCCATTTCCCCAGCGGTGCGCGGCGAAGAAAAGCGCCGTCACAAACCATTCCTCGCCGTCCGGCGCCGGGCCGGGCTCCATCGCGTTTCCCTGGAAATCTCCGTGCCAGGCAAAGAAGCCCTTCGCCGGCCCGGAGGCGTGGTAGAGGTTTGTCCGCGCCCACCTCCAGATCCGGTTGAACTCCTCCTGGTGGTCGAGCTGGACGCAGATCATCATGCCGTAGGACATGCCTTCGGTGCGCACGTCGTGGTTGGCCACGTCGGGCACATAGGCCTTGTCGCCGGCCACCGGGTAATAGAGGCGCTCCGTCTCGTCGGAGCCGTAGAACAGCTGCTTCCACGAGGCGTTGATCCGGGCATCCACCTCGGCGTCGCTCTTGCCCAGCATTTCCCTGAACAGGTCGCGGCAAGGACCGCCATTGCCCGGCAGGTCGGGCGCTCCAAGGCAGCAGGCGGCTGCGGCAAGAAACAGCGAAAGCAGGAGGGACAGGCGCATGGCGAGGCGAGGGGTTCTCCCGAGTATGGCCGCGGGCGCGCGGCGGTCGAACCGCAAACGGGGCAAACGGGCTGGTCACCCGCGCCCGCCCCGCGCACCCCCCTTAAGTCTTGCCGGGGCGCTTCGATCGCATTCGCCTTGGGATCCCCGCGAGGCAATCCCCGGCGCGTTGCCGACCCCGAAATCCGACATGAGAATGCAGACCCTGGTGAAAGCGTTTCAACCCTCCTGGTCGAACCGGCGGAGGTGGCTGGCCGGCGTCCTCTTACTCGGGATGGGCCGCCTCGCATCCGCCCAGCCGACGCCGACCCGAGCGGCCGAGTCCAAGGACGACGTGATCACGCTCCCCAAGGTGACCGTCGCAGGCGAGCTGCTGAAGGAGTACCCCATGTTCCCGAAGGCGGACGTGAAGGCGCCCAGCTTCGCGGAGAGGAGCGCCCCCATCGACCTCTTCTATCCCGGGAGCGCCTATGCCGACGGTGTGAATGAGGGCACGGCGACGGTGGGGGTGATGCTCGACGCCAGCGGCAAACCCAAGGACTTCCTGCTGATCCGCTACACGCGGCGTTATTTCGGGGATGCCCTGATGAGGGCGGCCCACGACCAGGATTACGCGCCTCGGTACGTCAGGGGCATGGCCGTTCCCGGGCGCTTCAACTTCGGCTACCGCTTCGTGCCGACAATCGTCCTTCAGATGAACAGCTTCAACGCGATCGAGGAGCGGGACGCGGAGATCCAGGGCGGACCCTCGTTCATCTACGAGCCCCACCTCGAGCGGGACATCGACGGGGGCGCCCTCGAATCCACCGCGTCCACGGTGGCGTTCATCCCCGACGGGTATGTGCCTCCAAAGGGCAAGCCGGTGAGGGCGTTCGTCTCGTTCTACGTGGACGAGACGGGCCGGGTGCGCCTGCCCAATGTCGAGTCCGCGGATTCCCCGCTGCTGATCCCGAACGCGATCAAGGCCGTCGAGCACTGGGCCTTCAGGCCGCCGACGCTCAAGGGCAAGCCGGTGCTCGTCTTCACGCTTTGGGCGGTGGCCTACATTCCCTTTGTGCCGCCGACCCCGCCGCCCAAGCCCTGAGGACGGTCTGGCATATTTCATGCGGCGCCACGTGCATGAACCATTTCCTGACCCGCGCCTGGATCCCGGCCCTCCTCATCGCCTCCACCTCGTTCGCCACATTCCCGGCCGCGAACCCCGATGATCCCGCCTGCACGGCGGACGACAGGGTCTACATGGCGCGGGCCTATGAGCTCGCCCGCTATGCCACAACCCACGGCGGCGGCCCCTTCGGGGCGCTCCTCGTCAAGGACGGCAAGATCCTGGCCGAGTATTCCAACTGCGTCCATTCGACCGGGGACGTGACCAAGCACGCCGAGACGGGGTTGATCTCCGCCTTCAGCCCGAAGATTGATCGCGAGACGTTTTCAAAGTCGACGCTCTACACGAGCACCGAGCCCTGCGCGATGTGCTGCGGCGCCATCTGCTTCGCAGGCATCGGCCGGGTCGTCTACGGCACGTCCGAGGCTCCCTTCGTGCAGGTCATGGGCCTTCCGGCCGACCTCAATCCCCTCACGAGCCACGAGATCCTCGGGCGGATCGCGCCCCAGGTGAAGGTGCTGGGCCCCCTCATGGAGGCGCAGGGTCTGTCGATCCACGAGGCCTACTGGCCCGTGCATCCCGAGGACGTCGGGAAATCCTGATCCCGTAGTCAGCCGGTGGCCTCGGCCGTGGCAAACAGCGTCTCGGTCAGGGACGCCAGCGACGAGGGCTGCGCCGTCTTTCGGCGCCACGCGTGGCCTCGGGCAAGCGAGGCGGAGAAGTCGTCGATCCGAAGGGGCTTGGTCAGGAACTCGTTCATCCCCGCCGCGAGGCAGGCCGTCCTGTCCTCCGTGAAGGCGTTTGCCGTCAGCGCGACCATGTACGGGAGCTTGTCCGCGGGGATGGCCGACTGGATGCGGCGGGCCGCCTCGAGCCCGTCCATCTCGGGCATCTGAATGTCGAGGATGAGCATGTCGTAGGCCTTGCTGGTCGCGCTCTCGACGGCCTCCCGGCCGTTGCACACCGCATCCGCATGGTAGCCCAGCTTCTCGAGCGTCATCAGGATGACCCTCCGGTTGACCGGGTTGTCCTCCGCGACCAACAGGCGCAGCGGATAGGTCTCCGAGAAGCTGCGGTCGTGGTGCATGACCGGGGCCGGCTTGGTCGCGCCCTGCCCGCAGGACACCCCGGACACCTCGAGCGGGATTGAGAAGATGAACGACGAGCCCACGCCCTCCACGCTCGTGACTGAGATCTGGCCCTGCATCATCTCGACGAGCCTCTGGCAGATGGCCAACCCGAGGCCGGAGCCGCCAAACCTGCGGGTCATCGAGGAGTCCACCTGCGAGAACGGCTTGAAGAGCCGGTCGAGGCGGTCGGCCGGGATGCCCATGCCGCTGTCCTTCACCGTGAACTCCAGCATCCAGCGGTCGCCCGCGGGCTTGCCCGTCACCTCGATGAGGATCGAGCCCGCGGTCGTGAACTTGACGGCATTGCTGACAAGGTTGAGGAGGATCTGCGTGAGGCGCGTGCTGTCGGCGATGAGGAACTCGGGTATGCCCGGGGCGAGCTTCACCTCGACCGCCACGCCCTTAGCCGCGCAGCGCTGCGTGAAAAGGCTCCCTACCTTGTCGAGGCACTCGCGCAGGCTGAACATGTGCGGCGAGATCTCGAGCTTGCCGGCCTCTATCTTGGAGAAGTCGAGGATGTTGTTGATGAGCTCGAGGAGCAGGTCGGCGCTGTTGCGCACCGTCGACACGCACTCCTCCTCCATCGCCCCGAGCTTCCGGTCGAGGAGCAGGCTCGTCATCCCGATGATGGCGTTCATCGGCGTCCTGATCTCGTGGCTCATGTTGGCGAGGAACTCGCTCTTCGCGCGGTTGGCCGCCTCGGCGGCCTCCTTTGCGGCGCGCATGGCCTCCTCGGCCTTGGCGCTCAGCTGCAGGTGCTCGCGCAGGATCTTCGAGAGGTCCAGGAGGTCCCGGCTGTCCTCCTCGGGCGTGCCCGCCCCGTTCGGGCGCACGGCCTTCACCGACCAACGAAGGCTCTCGAGCACGGCGGCATCGCGCTCGTTTTGGCGGCGCAGCTGCGCATTGGCCTCGAGCAGCTCGTTCGAGCTCAGCTCCATCGAGCGCTCGACGAGGTGGCGGTCGGTCTCGTACTGGAGGTAGGCCTCCTCGACCGAGGTGAGCAGGCCCAGCCACTCGTCGGATATGGGATTTTCACCGACGTGCTTCCTGATTTGGCGCAGCAGCAGCCTGTGCCTAATTGACACTGCCATCCCTCCTTCATCGGCAACTTCGGGGCGCGGAGAAGGCATTTTCTGGGGATTACTTCCCTCCCGGCAGCACCAGCAGCTCGCTCAGGGTCGCCAGGAATTTCTCCACCGTGAAGGGCTTCGATAGGAACTTTGGTATGTCCCACGGGCTGTTGGTGTTACCGGCATTCTCGCCATGCCCGCTCATGCCCATGATCCTCACGCCGGGATCGATCCTGCGCAGCACGCGCACGAGCGCAGGCCCGTCCATGCCGGGCATGGCGATGTCCGAGACGACGGCCGCGATGGTCGCATGCTCCCGGGCAAAGAACTCAGCGGCCTCCTCGCCGTTCGTCCTGGTCACCGCCTTGTACCCGAACTTGTCGAGGATCCGGGCCGCGACGTCGCGGACGGCCTTCTCGTCGTCGACCACCAGGATCCACTCGCCATGGCCCCTCAGCAGGTCGAGGTCATGGTTCTGCACGGAGACGACCGTTGCCGCCGGCACCGCCGGGAAATTGAGCTCGAACGACGATCCTCCCCCGATCTCGCTTCGTACCCGCACAAAGCCGCCATGGCTCCTGACGATGCCCAGGACCGTCGAGAGGCCGAGCCCGGTGCCTTTGCCCACCTCCTTCGTGGTGAAGAACGGCTCAAAGATCTTGTCCAGGGTCTTCGGGCTTATCCCCGTGCCGGTGTCGATGACGGTCATCCGCACGTGGGGCCCCGGCCGCGCCTCCGCGGCGCCCCAGATGGGCAGCCCGGGAGGAACCCGCTCGCCTCCGTTCTCGTCCGCGTTCGCCGCGGTCAGCGTGAGCGTGCCGCCATAATGCATCGCGTCCCGCGCATTGATGCAGAGGTTCAGGAGCGCCTGGTGCAGCTGCGTCGCGTCGCCCATGACCGGCCAGAGGTCCGGGGCGATCTGGGTGACGACCCGTATGTTCTTCGGGAACGTGTTGGTGGCAATCGTCTCCATCTCCCTGAGGAAGTGCCGCGGCTCGAGCGCCAGGCGGTCCCCCTCGACGCCGCGGGCGAACATGAGTACCTGCTTCACGATGTCGGCGCCCCGCCTCGCGCTGGTTTCCATGTCGGACAGCGTCTGGATGTCCTCCCTCGACTCGACCGCGCTTCGAAGGAGCTGGGTTCCCAGCAGGACGGGCACCAGGACGTTGTTGAGGTCATGGGCGATCCCGCTCGCAAGGGCGCCCAGGCTCTCCATCCGCTGGCCGCGCAGGAACTGGGCCTCCAGCTCCTTTTTCTCCGTGATGTCCGTGTTGATCGAGAACAGGGAGCGGGCGTGGCCGCCGGCGTCGCGGACAAGCGTCATGCGGCTGTGCACGATGACGCTCGCGCCGGCCTTGGTGAGGAGGCGCCTGTCGCCGCTCCAGTTGCCCTGCCCAAGCGTGTCCTTCTCCGGCGTGGAGGCCTGGCCCGGCTCGGGGGGGAAGAGCGCGGCAATGTCGCGGCCCAGCGCCTCGGACCGCGTCCAGCCGTAGAGGCGCTCGGCACCCTGGTTCCAGAACTGGATCACGCCGTCGAGGCCGCACACGTAGATGGCGTCGTTCGCCGTGTCGAGAAGGGCCGCCTGCTCGCGGATCTTCTCCTCGGCGGCGGCGCGCAGGTTCACCTGCTCCCGTATAACGTTCGAGAGGTCCAGCAGGTCGTTGGAGCCGTCCCCGGGCGGAGTGGCGCCGCGGGACCGCAGCGCCCTCACGGACATCCGCAGGCTCTCGAGCACGGCCTCGTCGCGCTCGTATTTCTGGCGCAGGCGCGCATTGGCCTCCAGCAGCTCGTTGGAGCTGAGCTCCATCGAGAGCTCCACCAGCTTTCGGTCCGTCTCGAACTGCCCGTAGGCGTCCTCAACCGCCTCCAGAAGCCGTGACAATCCCGCGCTGGCCTTCGTTTCCTCCCCGAGGTGTTTGCGGATCTGGCGCTGCAGCAGCCTGTGCTTGATGTTCACTCTTCACGCATGGTTGTGATCGTCATCGTCTGGTTGTGCAGCTGGCATGCGCTCGAGCCTGCGGAGGGCGAAAGCTCCCCGTAGGAATAGAAGCCCGCCAGGGCCGGGGTGGCCCCGACCGTCTCCCGGACGATCTCGGTCTCCTCCTCGGTGCGCTGGCCCAGGACAATGCGGCGGCCAACGCAGCTCACGCAAAGGACAAGGCTGGGGGGAGCGTCCCCGCGCGTCTCCTCGGCGGCTTGGGACGCCCCGTCGACAAGGTCCTCGTAGGAGGCACGCATGAAACGGACGAGCGCCTTGTTTGGGATGTCCCCGGCGAACACCATGCTCTCGGTCTTCTCGTCGATCGAGAGGATGGTCCTCACCACGCTCGAGGTGCCCCCGGCCGGCGCGATGCTGAGGGGGAAGCGCAGCGCCGAACCCGGCAGGTTCGCGGCCTGGTCCCCAAGGTAGGTCTTGTAGAGCTGGAGCGCCGACTGGCCGTCGAGCTCGAAGAGCGTGTTGCCCGAGGCGCGCGTCACCGACCTCATCGGCCCGAAGGGGGCCCACCCGCCGGCCGAGCCGAAGCGCACCTTCAGCTTCTCTCCGTAGAATCCGATCGCCACGACGCGGCCCGGGCGCGGGTTCTCGTCGAGGCCGACGACCGTCTTCTCAAAGCGCGTGCCGTCGCCGGCGAGGCCACCCGTCAAGATGACGCCGGCCGCCAGCGACTCGTTGAACCCGCGCGTCAGTTCGGTGCCGTTCACGCGCGCGCCGTCCGAGACGAGGAAGATGTTCACCAGGTCGGGCCCGGAGAGCTGGTTGGACAGGGATTTGCCCGCCTCGAAGCTCTGCGAGGCGTCCTGGACGTCCGTCACGGCGCAGCGAACCTGCGTCGAGCTAAAGGACATGGCCGTCGCGACAATGCGATCCTCGCTCACCTCGGTGCCCGCGATCTCCCCGGCGGTCGAGGCGAGGACGATATGGGCCTTCGGGTGCTTCGCCTTCAGATAGGCGAAGGGCGCGCTGGTCTCGAGGAGATGGCGCCCTCCGAACGCGAGCACCAGGTCCGCCGGCTGGCCCGGCAGGGGAGGCCCCAGGTCCTGCCAGCCCTTGGCGGCGTCAAAAATTTGCTGGGAAACATTCATTGGGGGAGGGTCGGGCGTCGGTAAATGGTGCCCCATCGATGCAGCAGGTCGCTGCACAGGGGTAAGTGCCATTCTCGGCTGCTTTCCCCCAAACTTTAGCGCCTTATGGTGGCGCCAAAGGCCGGTTTGCCTGGGTGCCGGGCCAAGGCATTTCCCTCTCCGTTTCCCCGTGGGCCTTGCCGGGGCGGGCGGGCCGTCAAGGGCGCCTGGAAAATTCAAGAAACGGATCGACGCAACCAATTGTCCCATAATGGCAAAGAAGACGGGTGACTACGTAGTTACCTCTATTGAAGACCGACGCCATCGGGTCGATCTTGATGGCACAAGACCGTGATCCGTAGCCTTTCCCAGCTTTCCAGCAAGTATCTGGCCGTCGTCGCCGCAGGCGCGCTTGCCTTGGTGGCGAACGTGGGGAACTCCCAGACCGCGACGGACATCTCGGATCTGTACTTTACGGGACTCCAGTCGAACGGAACGCTCCAGACCGGCGGCGGACAGGACGCCAACTGGACCGTGACCTACGCGTCGACCAACGGCGGGACCTCGGCCAGCACGAGCAACGAGGGTGCGGCGTACGTGATCACCCCCGCATCGGTTTCGGGATCCGGCTACACGCCCAACACGGGCAGCGCGCAGTGGATCACGGCGCCGGGCGCCTATGTTTCGAGTTCGACCGGCAGCGGGCAGAACACCGGCGGCGATTTCCTGCCCGGCAACGGAAACTCGGGCAGCAACGAGGGAATCTACATCTACACGCTCGCCTTCACGATCACGGGCAGCGGGGCGGCGGGCACCGCCGTGTCGAGCGACATCCAGATCACGATGACCCTGGCGGCCGACGACCAGTATGCCGTCTACGTGGATCCTTCGGGTAACGGGACGACCATCCCGACCGGGACGGCCTCCGCCACGCAGACGAGTGCATGGAGCAACAAGTCGCAGATCGACCTTCAGAACTACAATAACTCGGGCACCTCGAGCGGGGACAACGCCTCATTCAAGATCGGAATCAACTACATCGTGGTCGTCGTCGACAACACGAACAGCATCACCGGGAGCAGCTCCTCAACGGCGCTCAACGCGAGTGGCCTGCTGGTGTACCAGACGTCCGCGGCCGAGATCAACGGCAACCCGGTTCCCGAGGTGGCGACGTGGCTTCCGCTGCTCGGCGTCCTCGGGGTCTACGGCCTCTTCGTCCATAGGCGGCGCGCCAGCGAATTTCAGCCGGTCCGCGCCTGAAAAGGGCTTCAGGCCAAAGCACCGCCTTGCCTCGGGCCGCCCGGCCTGAGAAGACGGTCCCGCCATGAACGGACCAGCATCGCGATGCGTTCCCTTACGCGGTCTGCCGCTCCTTGCGAAGGCGAATATCCTCGGCCTGTGCGCGGGCGCCGCCGCGCTCGGATGGCTGCTATGGCCCCAGTGGCGGCACGACGACAATCTCTCCCACGGGATCTTCCTTCCGGTGCTGTCCGCCATCCTCCTCGCGGAAAGCCGCAGGGACGCGAGCCCGCGGTTTCTGCAGGAGGGCGCCTGGGGCGTCCTGTCCACGCTGGCCCTTGTCCTTCTCAGCCTGGGCAGCGTCGCCGTCGCCGTCGTCTATGCCGAGGCGCTCGGCTGGACCCACGCGATGACCGAATTCCTGCTCGCGTGCGCCCTCGTCCTGGCCCTCGCGGCCGCCTGGCTGGGGTTCGCGGACCGGCGCGTGCGCTTCATGCCGGTCAACTGGACGGCGGCCGTGGGAATCACCCTGTGGCTGTTCGCAAGCCCCCCTCCGCCCGGCACATACTCGCGAATCGCTGTCCTGCTGCAGTCCCGGGTGACCGTCGGCGTGATGCATGTCCTGAACGCGGTGGGGATCGCCGCCTACCAGAATGGGAATGTCATCGAGCTCGCCGGGACGAGTGTCGGCGTGAGCGAGGCCTGCAGCGGCGTCAGAAGCCTCGTCTCGTGCACCGTCGCGGGCCTTTTCCTCTCGGCCCTTCTCGTTCGCAGGCCCGCAAGCCGGGCGATCGTGATCCTCGCCTCGCCCCTCATCGGCCTGGCCATGAATTTCCTCCGGTCCCTGATCCTCACCCTGGTGGCCAACACGGGGATCAACATCGAGGGCCGATGGCACGACCTCACGGGCGCGTTGATCCTCGTCGGCACCACGGTTCTCGTGACGGCCCTGGCCTTCTGGATCCATCGCCGCGAGCCCATTCCCGCTGGTGACCGCACGGAGCCGACGCCCGGCGCCCCCGGCCGTTCGCCGGCCCTTGGCATCGTCACGGCCGCCCTTCTGGTCGTCGCGGCGACCGGGGGCGCGTTTGCCGCGCGCAGCCAGACCCAACCGGGTAACGAGGGGACGGCGCCTGACCTCGTCCGCCTGCTGCCCGACGTTCCCGCGGGATGGAGCGAACGGGCGACGCCCGACCTCGAGCAGTTCAGCGGCGTTCTCCACACGCACGCCCTGGTCGAGCATTCCTATGCGGCCGGACCCGCGGCGCAAGGCGAGCGCCTCACCCTGTACCTCGCCTATTGGCTGCCGGGCGAGGCGCCGGTCAGCCTTGTCGACGCCCACACGCCCGACGCCTGCTGGCCGGGCACCGGATGGGAGCCCGCGCCGGTGCCCTCGGAACGCTCGACGCTGAGCATAGACGGGCGCGTGCTTCCCCCGGCCGAGTGCCGGCTCTTCATCCGCGACGGCATTCAGACCCGGGTATGGTTCTGGCACCTGCGTGGCGGCAAGCCGGTCACGTATGTCGATCCGCGCTCCGCGCTCAGGCTCCTTCGGCTTGCCTGGCGCTACGGATTCACCCGGCCGGAGGACCAGCTCTTCATACGCGTTTCCAGCAACCTTCCGTGGGTCGACGTTGCAGCGCAGCCGGTCATGAGGCAGTTTTTCGGCAATCTGGAGCCCCTGGGGCTCTGACGCCCATGCGCAAGCCATCCCAAGAACCCAACCCGAAGTCCGCCTCGCCGGGAAAGACGGCGCGTTCCGTCCGGTCGTTCTTTGCGCGCGACAGCCGCGACCACCTCTGGTCCTTTCTGGACATGCTGGATGCGCGACCCTTGCTGAAGCGGACCCTCCTGGTCGGGATTCCAATCCTGGTGATTGCCGCCGGTCTCGGGGGATGGGGCTACCATCGCTGGGCGCGGTCGAATTCGATTCGGATCGCCCGCCAGTGGCTCGACGCCGGGCGTCTCGATCGGGCCGGCCTCTCGATACAGCAGGCCATCGACACGGAGCCGGACCAGCCCGCCTCGTGGCGCCTGGCGTCGGAGCTGGCGTGGAGGAAGGGAAACAAGGCCGGGTCCGTGGCGTATGCGCGGAAGGCGGCTGAGGTGGGCGGTTATCGCCCCGACGATGTCCTGGCCTGGGCCGAGGCGGCGGTCCTTTCAGACGACACGGCGCAGGCGGTCGAGGCCATGGGCCACCTGGACGGGGCCACGAGGACGGGGTCGGCCCGCGCCCTGCGCCTCGCCGGCGAGATGGACCGTCGCGCGGCGCGCTTCACCGAGGCGCGGGATGCATTCCAGGCCGCGCTCCAGGTCGATGGGCTGGGCACCGCCCTCGACGAGGTCCCGCTCGGCGTCGTGTGCGTGCAGACGGGCTCACCGGCCGACCGGTCCCGGGGCCTGTCACTCCTCTCGAAATGGGCCCCCGACCGCAACTGGGGCGCCGAGGCCCTCCGGACCCTCCTGCAGGACGCGGCTGCGCACGGTGAGCTGGAGGCGGCGGCTCGCTGGGCGGACCAGCTGCGGAGGCACCCGCGTTTCACGGTCGGCGATATTCCCACGTGCCTGAGGGCGCTCGCGGACTTCGATCCGGCCCGCCTCAAGGCGATGCTGACTCCCATCGAGGACAACAGCCGGTCAAACCCCAACAGGGCGGCGCAGCTTCTCGGCTGGCTGACCCAGATCGGGGATGCGCCCGGGGCCATCCGATGGGGAGAGACCCTCGATCCCACGCTCGCGCGCAAGCCGCCCGTGGTCCAGGGGATCGCGGAGGCGCTGCGCGTCACCCGTCGCTGGGCGGAGCTCCAGGCGTGGGTGGACGGGGGCGATTGGGGCAGCGACATCGGCTTTCTCGGCTGGGCCTACGGCATGGTGGCCGCCCGGGGCCGGGGCGAAGGAACCAAGGCCGACTCGCTGTGGCAGAACCTGCGAGCCGACGGGGAGAGAAGCGCCGCCCACGCGATGTTCGCGGGGGACGCGCTGTACGCCTGGGGATACCCCAGGGAGGCCGCCGCGCTGCTCTGGGAAGCGTCGGACAGGCCGGACCTGGCCTACCAGGCGCTGGGCACGCTCGCGCGTTTCTACCAGGTGCAGCGGGACGCGGTGGGGGAGTACCGGGCCTTCAGCCGACTCAACGCGATGAAGCCTGACGACCGGAACATCGCGAACAACTTCGCCTATTTCGCCTCGGTCACCGACTTGGGCAGCCAGGGCCAGGTGGTCCCCATCGCCGAGAGGAACTTCGAGAGTGAGCCGGCCAACGTGTTCTACCGCTGCACTTATGCGTGTGTGCTCGTCTGGACGGGCCGGGGCTCTCAGGCGATGTCGATCCTGGAGCCGGTCTCGGGCGGCTGGAAGAAGTCGCCCGTGGTGGCCTTCGCCTACGGGTCGGCGCTCGCCAGCGTCGGTCGCAAGGACGAGGCCAGGGAGGTCTTTGGCGCCCTCGATACGGGCCGGCTGAGCCCGCAGGAAACCGAATGGGTCGCGGCCGCGCTGCGTTAGGCGTCGAGGACCATGTCGGACTTCGGCATCGCGACGCACGTCAGGCACGTGCCGGGCTCCGGGGGGGATCCGGGCGGCTGCACATAGGTCACGTCGCCCTTCTGGAAGGCGACGACGCACGTGCCGCAATTTCCAGCCCGGCACCCCGAGGGGATGGGTATGCCGGCCTGCTCCGCCAGCTCCAGCAGGTTGGAGCAGGCACCCGTCCATTCGACATCCTTGCCCGACCGCTTGAACGTGATCGCGAACTTCTTGTCGATGGGCATCGGGGGCCGCGAGACGGCCCCCAGCTTCTTGACGCTCGACGGCCCGAAAGTCTCGAAATGGATCTTGGCCTCCGGGACGCCCCAGCCCCCGAGGTCGATCGTCATGCCCTCCATCATCGAGCCCGGGCCGCACATGTAGTAATCGAAGTTGTTCGACGGCAGGTGCTGCTTGAGGAGCGCGCCCGACACGCGACCGGAAGCATCGTAGTGCTCTCCGGGCACGTCGTCCTTGTTGGGGCGGCTGTAGCAGACGACGATGTGGACGTTCGGGTTCTCGAGACCGATCGTGCGCAGCAGGTCCTGCATGATGTGCTCCTCCCTGTTGCGCACGGAGTAGAAGAACCAGATTTCGCGCCGGGATCTCCTCTCAACCAGCGTGTGCAGCATGCTCAGCATCGGCGTCACCCCGATTCCGCCCCCGATCAGGACGACGCCGCCGTCGCCGGCGGGATCGAGGAAGAAATGCCCACCCGGCGCCTTGACGTCGAGGATGTCGCCCTCATTGACCCCATCGTGGAAGAAGTTTGACCCGACTCCGGGCGCGGAGCCGTCGGCGGCGGGCACGCGCTTCACCGTGATGCGGTAATAGTCGTTCCGCGGCCTGTCGGAGAGGCTGTAGCACCTTATGACCGGCTTTGTCTGCCCCGGCGGCCGCAGCTGGAAGGTGAGGTACTGGCCCGGCATGAACTCCGGGAGCGCCTTTCCGTCGTGCGGGCCGAGATAGAACGAGGCCATGCCCTCGGCCTCCAGGACCTTGCGCTTGACGACGAACTTCCTCAGGCCGTTCCACGGCAGGGAGGACCGGTTCTTGAGCAGGCGCAGGTCGCGCTCCCCCTCGAGGCGGTTTCGCAGGAGCGCGAGCTCGAGGTCGTGGCGCTTCCCCTCGAACTTGTCCCTCTTCAGCTGGCGTACCAGCGCGGCCCCGGCTCCCGTGGCGGTGACGGCGATCAGGCCTGAACCCAGCATCTCCAGGATCATTGGACCCTCAGAATTTGGCCTCTAGCTCCGAACGCAACCCGTAACTCTTGTCCACCTTCTCCTGCGACCCGATGAAGCCGCCAAAGATCAGGACAAAATGGCGGCCCATGGCTTGCTGCCAGTTGGCGCCGAGCGCCACCGTCGACTCCCCGGGGCCCTTCGTGTCCGTGCGGGCCCCCAGCTCGACGACGAGCTGGTGGCGGCGCTTGGCAAAGTACATCTGGTAGCCGAGCGCCGCGCCAACCGTGTTGGAGGCCTCGCTGTTGATTGCCCCGCCGTAGCTGCCGATTCCCGCGTTCGCGTAGAGCAGCCCCGTCTGGATGAGGGGCCCTCCGACATCGGGGTCGCGCGCCGCCGACGTGAAGTGGTCGATGCCAAAGAACGTGTCCAGGTACAGGAGATTGTCCGTGTGCGCGGGCTGGTAGGAGAGCTGATTGAAGAGGAGGGTTCCGGTCCCCACGGCGGCCGACTGCTTGTCGATCGCCTGGGAGGTGAGCACCCGCGCCGTGAAGTTGACGAGCTCGAAGCGGCGGGTCACTCCCAGGCCGGCATAGAGGCCATCACCTCCCGACCGGTCGGGTGCCGTCACGTAGTCGACGTCGAAGTCGACCGTGCTCTCGACGTAGTCGAACGACGAGTTGATCCCGAACATATGCGCGTCGTCGGCCTTGAGGTTGTCACCCCGGTCGAGGTTGTTCCAGGCGTAAAGGGCGGTCACATGCGCGGCGTTGGATCCGAAAAGGAACAGGGACGAGTGGGTGATGCCGATGGTGTCCATCGTGTCATTGACCAGCAGGCCGTCCTGCAGGAGCAAATTCTGGCGTCCGATGGCGTAGCCGTAGTCCAGGCTCTTCACGTCCTGGGGATCGAGGTCCTTGAAGAGCTGCCCGAAATCACCCTCGAAGAACAAGGTGGTGATCTTGCCGTTGAGCCCGTTCACCCAGTTCCCGTCGCCCGGCTTGAACCTGTAGCCGCTGGACACCCCGTCGACCGCCTGCCCCTCTGTGTCAAAGGGGCGGAAGCCGATGAGGATGCGCTCGGTTGGCGTCAGATACAGGTTGCCGTAGAGGTCCATGCGGTTGGCCCATTCGGTCGTCTGGGTGGTCCCCGTGTCGAATGTCTGGAGGGCCGTGCGCAGGTCCCCGTAGAGGATGAAGACCGGCTGCCACACGGCCCCCGTCGGCGTCACGAAGCCTGGCGCAATGTACCCATTGCCCAGGAACGGGTTCTGTCCGATCTCGACAAGGGGGGCAGGGCGGGCGGGGAAGGTGCTGGGGGACAGGGGCGTCGGCTGGTCGGAGTAGCGACTCGTGTCGACAATGCTGTCCGCCCGCGCGGCCGTGGCCAGGGCGCACGCGAGCCCGAGGGCGAGTGCCGGCCTCACGCCTGCGCCCAGCCATCCCCGTTTCTTTGAATCACGCGCGGCGACCCGCGTCTTAGATGTTCCGCGTGGCATCCGATGAGCCGGTCAGGGGAGCATCGCTACCTTGTGGTCCTGCGGGACAGCGGCCATCTGCGGCGGATCGCGCGCCAGAACGGGCCGTTTCGCTGGCGGAGCCATGATTTCGGCCTCCGTCGGCTTCCAGTCCAAGTGCATCTGCGGTCCGTCGATTGTCACGGTCTTGTCCCAAAGGATCCTGGCCCCGCTTGCAACCCTGTAGGCGACTTCGCGCGGCGAAAGGTTGTAGTCAAAGCCGACGCCGGAGATGTCCCTCATCAGGTTAACCGGCACCATCTGCGAGATCATCTTCACCTCGACCCGGTACGGGGCGAATCCTGTCAGCAGGTTGGCATCCACGTGGTATTCCGCCCAGCGCGAGCTGAGCGGCGGAAGGATGCGCGCCTGCTTGCGGGCCGAGAATGTCCGTGCGGCGAGGACGTGCGAGCGGGTCTCCGGGCGGATGAAGGGCAGCGGATCGAGCGAGTAGTCCGTCGCGAGGACCTGCACGCGCTCGCCGCCGCGGAGGCTCCGGGTGATGAACTCCGACTGGAGCGAGAACAGCTGGTCGTCGAAGGGCCTCTCCAGGTTGTGCACGTAGGCCGAATGGGTGTCCCTCACGTCGCCGTTGGGGTCCCGGTCGCCGGACACGAACACCGTCTTTCCATTGGCGTCCGTCACGGTGATCTGCAGGAACACCAGGCGCTCGGCGTCAAAGCCCGTCGGCGTCCCATGCCCGTCCGTGTTGTTCGCGACCTCGATGCGGAACTCGAGGCCCTTGGAGTCGTTCCTCGTGAGGTCGAACGTATGGAGCTGGTACCCGCGGCGCAGCAGCTGATGGCGCTGGATGTCGAGGTCGTTGAGGAGCTTCTTCTGCTCGTCGATGATGGCCCGGGCGTCATACCGGTCGTCGATCGACTTCCAGCGCGGCGGGAAAACATAGTTCGAGGGGAGGTGGTTCTCGAAGGCGTCCGTGCCCCAGCCCCCCTGGTCATCAAAGGTGAGCCACTCGCGCATGGTCGCCAGCTTCTGGGCCTTCGTGTTGTGGGGGAAGAGGCCGGGATGCACGATGGAGTAGTCGGGCCCCGCAAACATGTGGTTCGTGCGCGCGCGGGTCGGGGTCGGCACCCCTCCTATCGTGGCCGCCGGTCCCTGTGCGAATCCGGACGCGATGCCTGGCGTCACGCCCATGTGGCATTCCTGGCAGGTCGTGCCCTTCTTGTTGGCGGGAGAGTTCTTGAACTGCGAGAAGGCCTCCTCGAGGCGGAATCCGTTGAGGAGGTTGACGTCGTGGCAGCTTCCGCAGAATCCCGAGGTGGTGATGGGGTCGAACTTGAAGGCCTCGGTATGGATGGCCCGGCCATTCTGGCCCTTGCTCGTCACGACCGTGTATTTGTCCGGGTCGGCGAGGACCTGCTTGAGGACCGAGTCGTCCCTGGGCCCGTAGACTGGGGCAAAAAGGTCGCCCTCGGCAATGCTGGTGCGCCCGCTCACCTTGCCATAATTGAGGGTGACGCGGTGGCAGACGATGCAGGTGATGCCCTCCCGCGCCGTGGGCGAGCGGTCCAGGTTGCTCATGTAGACCGATTCCTTGATCTGCATGCCCACCTGGGTATGGCAGCGAATGCAGAAGTCCCCGTTCGTCCCGGAAGTGGACTTCACGATGGTCGACTCCATCGCGTTGAAGACCGGGCTCAGCTGCGCGTACGCGTGGGACGAGACCGACCATTCGCGGAACTGATCCGGATGGCAGACCGCGCAGGTTGTCGCCGAGGGGAATTTTCCCTCGGTGAACAGCCGGGCGTGCTCGTCGGAGGCCTGCTGGGACGTGAGCTGCTTGGGAGCCTCGGCCTTGGGCGCCGCCGGGGCGACGTTGGCGTCGCTCAGGTCGTCGTCAGATTTCGGCGCCGCCGCCGCGGGAGCCGCAGGAACGGGAGCGTCGCTCAGGTCGTCATCGGATTTTGCCAGCTTCGAATTGATGTCGGGCGCGGCCCGCATCACTTGGAACGATCCGCATAGGGCGAGGCCCCCAATGACGCCTAAAATTGGAAGAAAATGTGTGCTTTTCACATCGGACTCATTAAGCCAATGAATTGCGTGATGAACCTATCTTGTAAAAAGACGAACAAAATTTGAGATTCACTGAACTTTTAACAGAGACTTTAGACAATTATAGCAAATATAGGCTTTAGAATCCCGCAAGGGACCAATATTCCTAAAAATATCATGGCACACCCCACCCGGATACGTTTACAGAGGTTTTTCGGTGTCCTGGCCGGTTTAGCCGTCGCCAGCGTGGCCCTGGGATCCCCGGATCCGGCAAAAGTGCAGGGTCCCGAGTCCTGTGGCGAGTGCCACAAGCAGGAGGTGGAGGCGTGGAAGCTCACGCACCATTTCTCGACGTTCAATGACATGCACAGGACGGACGACGCGAAGGCGATCGCCGAGAAGATGGGGATCCGGCGCATCAAGTCGGAGAGCCTTTGCTTGGATTGCCACTACACGTCGAAGGTGACAGCCGACGGCCCCGCGGTCATCGCTGGCGTCTCGTGCGAGTCATGCCACGGCGCCGCGCACGACTGGATCAACATCCACAATGACTACGGCAAGGGATTCACGAAGGCGACGGAACCCGCGGACCACCGCACGGCCCGCCTGGCCGGAGCCCTCAAGAACGGGATGCTCCGCCCGGACGACATCTACTCGGTCGCGCAGAACTGCTACCAGTGCCACATCGTAAAGGACGAGAAGCTTGTGAACGTGGGCGGTCACACTGCGGGAACGGCGGACTTCAGCCTGGTCTCCTACAGCCAGGGCGAGGTGCGGCACAACTTTCTGGACAGCGCCAAGGTGAACGCCGTCGATACGCCCGAGCGCACGCGCATGCTCTTCACGATGGGCACGCTGCTTGACCTCGAGTACAGCCTGCGCGCCGTCGCCCGCTCAACGGAAAAGGCGACCTATGCCATCACCTACGCCCACCGGGTGAAGGCGATCAAGGCGCAGCTCGCGAAGATCAACGAGCTGTCTCCCACCTCCGAGATCACCGACGTGCTCGCGGTCGCGGACAAGGTCTCCCTCAAGCTCAACAACGCCGATGAGCTCGATGCCGCCGCGGACAAGGTCAAGGCGCTCGCGCAGGCCTTTGGCGCGGCGCACACGGGCAGCGATCTCGCCGCAATCGATCCCCTCCTTCCCGGCGCGGACACTTACAAAGGCACCGTCTACCAGCCACCCGCCGCGAAGAGCTGATCATGGCAAAACCGGATCCGGCGCCTGCCCGAAATCCCGCGGCAACGGAACTGGCGGCGCCTGCGGGCTCGAGG
>Ga0302325_10005179_pt1 | contig 29797 bp, 27 predicted proteins | sample Palsa_T0_2_FD_201948 | JGI IMG/M metagenome (GOLD analysis project Ga0302325, IMG submission 201948) | Peat permafrost microbial communities from Stordalen Mire near Abisko, Sweden - Palsa_T0_2 | ecosystem: Environmental > Terrestrial > Soil > Palsa > Peat permafrost | place: Sweden: Abisko...
TAGTCGAGCGACACCGTGGCGCCACTGAACCCGAGAATCGCATATCCGGGCGGGGTGCCGTCCCACATTGTCGCGACCGGGATCCCGTCCGGTCCGCGCGGCCCCCCCCAGAATCCCCCGCATGCCGCCGCGACATTGTACTCGTGAAGGGGCTCCTTTCCCTCCCAACCATCCTCAATCCCGTGCATCACGTGGCGCTGGTAGTGGGTGTGCCCGGACAGGATGAGGACATGCTGGCGGCCCTTGAGGAGACCAAAGAGCCGAAGTCGGTCCGCCGCGCGAAACCCCTGCGTGCCCGAGGGGTCCGGCGAGAAAAGCGGGATGTGCATCATGAGGACCACCCAGTCGCCGGGCGGCGTGAGGCGCAGGAGGTTCCCGAGGAATTCCAGCTGGTCTCCGCGCAAGCCCCCGATGTAGCGGGGTCCGCCGAGCGGCCTCACGTCATCGAGGGCCGCAAAGAGCGCGGGGCCCGCATGGAACGCATAGGTCGACGGCCCGTAGACGGACTCGAAGGGAGCCGCGGCCGCGCCTTCCTCCGGGGTCCCAAGTGCAAGGTCGTGGTTTCCCGGAACGCTGTACCACGGGATTCCTATCCTGGCCATTGTCCGGTTCACGGGTCCGAACAGCTCCGGCCTGTCGTACACGACGTCCCCCAGCGTGACTCCGAATGCGAACTCCGTCCTGCGGCCGAGATGCTCCACGACGCCGCGCGCGAGGTAGTCCACCTCGGCGGCCGACGAAGGCTGCGGATCCGTGAAGACCAGCGCGCGCAGGTCGTCGGGCTCGTCCGAGCGCACAAGGGGAAAGTCGGCGCGGGCAGTCCCGGGCTGGGCGTAGAACAGGGGCAGCCCCGCATCGCTCACGGGCGGCCGCCAGCCCCTGGGCTTGATGACGAATATCCGCGCTCCCGGCCGGTCAGGCAGGCGGTAGGCGCCGGTTTCGTCGGTCAGGACCACGTCGACGCCATTGGACACCGCGACGGACGCCAGGCCCGGCTCGCCGGCCTCGCGCACGCCGTCGCCGTTGCGGTCGTCAAAGACAGTCCCGGTTCCCCCGAGCAGGCGGGCGGCCGCGATCGCAATCGCGGCCGCGAGGGCCGTCCTCGCAGCCGCAGCGGCCCGGTTCATTGGTGGCCGGCGACCACGTGCGGAACGTAGGGCGCCTCGAGGGCGGCGATCTCCTCGGCGCTGAGCTTCAGCGAAAGCGCGGCCACGGCATCCTCCAGGTGCTGCGGCTTGGAGGCGCCCACGATCGGCGCGACGACCCCGGGCTTTTGGCACACCCATGCAAGGGCGACCTGCGCACGGGGCACGCCGCGGGCCGCCGCGATTCTTTCCACGGCGGCATGAACCGCCCGGTCCGACTCGGGCAGCTCTTCACCGTAGATGCTGCGCGCGTACTCGTCTGTCCTTGCGCGCACCGTTGATGACTTGAGCTCGCGCGCCAGGAATCCCCTCGCAAGGGGGCTCCACGGAAGGAGGCCGATCGACCGGTCGGCGCATAGCGGGATCATCTCCCGCTCCTCCTCGCGGTATATCAGGTTGTAGTGGTTCTGCATCGTGACGAACGGCGTCCAGCCGCGCGATCCTGCCGCCTGAAGCATCTTGGAAAATTGCCAGGCCCACATCGACGAGGCGCCGAGGTAGAGGACCTTGCCGGCGCGCACGAGGTCGTCGAGCGCCTCCATCGTCTCGTCGATGGGTGTCAACGGGTCGAACCGGTGGATCTGGTACAGGTCGACGTAATCGGTGCCGAGGCGCCTGAGGCTGCCTTCTATGGCGTGCCGGATGTGCTTTCGCGAAAGGCCGCGCTGGTTCGGGTCGTCGCCCATCGCATTGAAGACCTTGGTGGCGATGACGACGCGGTCGCGGGCCGGCCCGAAGTCCTTCAGGGCGCGGCCGAGGATCTCCTCGCTCACGCCCTGGGAATACATGTCCGCCGTGTCGAAAAAGTTGACCCCGAGCTCCAGCGCCCGGCGTAGGAACGGCCGGCTTTCCTGCTCCTCGAGCACCCACTCCCGCCACTTCTTCGAGCCGTAGGTCATGGTCCCGAGGCAGAGCCGCGAGACCTTGAGGCCGGTGGAGCCGAGATTGACGTAGTCCATTGTGGCGGCCGGATTATTTCTCTGGCGGCATTCCGTTGTGGGCCCCATGCGCGGCGTAGGCCGCCGTGTCGGAAAGCATCGACTCGATCGTGGCCGCGATCGGCTCGATCCTCACGATGCCCGAGAAAACCGCCTTGTCGCCGATCGCGTCCTCGAGGATGAAGGCCGGGCGCTGCCCTATCCGGTGCGAGTGGAATTCCGCCGTGCTCGCGTCGACGCGGGCCCTGACAGCGGCTGACTCGGCGCGGGCCCGGAGCCTTTTCGGGGGGACTCCCGACACCGCGGAGGCCACGGCTGCGGCCACGCCCATGTCGCCGACCTTCCTGCCGTCGATCAACGCGGCGTTTGACAGGGCGAGCCGGACCGTGTCGTCGAAAATGCCGAAATCCCTGCCCGCCTCGGCCACCAGGTTCGGGGCCACATACAAACCCTTGCGGCTCGATTCGAACCACCCGGAGTTGAGCTTGACGGGCGAACGCATGACCGTGCCGCCGCTCCGCCGGTAGAACCAGTCGCACTGGCGGCGGGAAACGGGGTAATCCTCCGTCCGCATGAGCGCGATCCTCCATTGAAAATCTGCCCTGCCCGCGTATCGGGATTTCAGCTCGGCCCAGACCGGCTCGACCCAGTGGCACCAGGACGAGAGGACCTCTACGTAATAGGTAACCTTCATGGGGCAAAGAGGAACCCCGGCTCGGGCCCGCGTCAAGAGACCTGACTTGAAAGACGGCATTGTCATGGGACAGGCGTGCTGATTCTGTGAGCCTATCATATGAAGGTACTTGGAATCGACATCGGCGGTTCAGCTATCAAGGGAGCGCCTGTCGATACGGGCACGGGCCGACTCCTCGCGGACCGCTTCAAGATCGAGACGCCGCTCTTGCTGTCACCGACGGAAATGGCCGATGCGGCCGGGATGATCGCCGCGCATTTCCGATGGCGTGGCCCGGTCGGGATTGGCTTTCCGGGCGTCATCCACGGGAGCACGATCCTCACCTCGGCGAACCTCGACAAGAAATTCATCGGGTGCGACGGCATCAAGCTCTTCAGCAAGGTGATCGGAAGGCCGGTCGCCCTGACCAACGACGCTGCAGCGGCCGGACTTGCCGAGATGAGATTTGGCGTGGGCCGGAACTTCGGCGGAAAGGCGCTTCTTCTTACGCTGGGTACCGGCGTCGGGTCCGTCCTTTTCTTCCGCGGCGCGCTGTTCCCCTGCGAACTCGGCCACCTTCCGATGGACGGCCGCGACGCCGAGAAGCGGGTGGCTGCCTCCGTGAAGAACCGCAAGAACCTGTCGTGGAAGGAGTGGGGCCACCGCCTCGGCTGCTACATCGACATCCTCGAGAAAATCCTCTGGCCCGAGCTGATCGTCATCGGCGGCGGGGTGAGCGCGAAGCACGCGAAGTTCTTCAAGTACGTAAAGCCGCGCGTTAAGATGGTTCCCGCCGAGTTCCTCAACGAGGCGGGAATCGTCGGCGCCGCGCTGTGGGCTGAGCGGGAACGCCGCGGCTGACGGCCGGACGGCGCGGGTGGCAACCCGCCAAACGCCTGCTTCATCGAATGCGTGGCTGCCCTGCAAACAAGGCTCGCAACGGGAGGACTTGCGGATACCCCCCGCCTTCTCGCCTGCCACGTGGACACACCCACGGGCCGCCTCCGGCACACGGTCCTGCCGTACGGCGGCGGGTCGGCACTCTTGCTGCCTATCGCGTGCGCCCGCGTGAAATGCCCTGCAAGCCGATGGGCTGCCGCTTTGCCTCCGCCATCCTCGGCCGGATGACCGCCCGCCCCGCCTATCCGCCGAGAAACCCGCTCATCAAAGTTTGGTGTAACTTTTGGCGAAGCAGGAGTGTTCTGTGGGCATGCCAGTGCTGTGCCCGCCCGAAATCGCACCGTTCAAACCTGTCTGGAATGCCGTTCGCCGCATTGTGGCGGCGTCTTGGCGCATGTCCTTTTCCATTTCGGAAGACGGCTACTTCGTCTCCCCTTGCTCGTTGTTAGTTGTGTTAGCGTGGAGGGGCCGGTTCCGGCCCCTCCACGCTGCTTTTTTGGGCGGGCATAGGGCATAGCCTGAGCGATTGACCCACAACCGAGATTACCCGTGAATGCCTCACCCATGACTGCCGCCCTCTCGTCAGGAAACGCCCCGGCTTCGACCGCCGTGGCCAAGCCGCGCAAGAAGTCCAAGCTCCTGTGGTGGGTTCTGGGCGCATGCCTGCTCTTCGTCGTCATGATCGGCCTAGCCGTCGCCAAGAAGCGGAGCGCGAACGTCGGCACCGCGGTCACGACCGAAAAGGCCGTGACAAGGACGATCGTCCAGACCGTGACGGCGACGGGCAAGGTCCAGCCGGAGGTCGAGGTCAAGATCACGCCCGAGGTTTTCGGGGAGATAACCGCGCTTCCGTTCCGCGAGGGCGCGGCGGTCAAGAAGGGCGAGGTTATCGTCAAGATAAAGCCCGACTTTTACCAGGCCCAGGTCGACCAGCAGACGGCGGCCGTGGCCGCCGCCCGCTCCTTCGCCGTCAACAGCCTCGTGCAGCTTGAGAAGGCGGACGCGGACCTGAAGAAATACCAGGACCTTTTCGACCGGAAGCTGGTCTCCGATTTCGACTACCTCACCTACAAGACCAACGACGACGGCGCCAAGGCCAACCGCGAGTCGGCGCTCGCCCAGGTCGACGAGGCCGAGGGCATGCTGAAGCAGGCCAAGGATTCGCTTTCCAAGACCTCGGTCTACGCCCCCATGGACGGCACCGTCAGTTCGCGCTCATCGGAGGTGGGCGAGCGCGTGCAATCCTCCTCCGAGTTCGCCGGCACCGAGATCATGCGCGTCGCCGACCTGAGCAAGATGGAGGTCCGCGTGAAGGTGAACGAGAACGACATCGTCAACGTGAAGGTCGGGGACCCGGTAAAGATTAGCATCGATGCGTACCCTGACCGCAAGTTCAACGGCACCGTCCGCGAGATCGCGGCCTCCGCCGACAACAATGGCGCCTCGGGCAGCGGCGCGTCGGCGCAATCCTCCGGCACCGTCTCGGACGAGGTCACGAATTTCATAGTCAAGATCCGGGTCGCGGACAAGGACCTCGCGCTCCGGCCGGGAATGAGCGCCACGGCCGACATCGAGACGCAGACGGTGAAGGACGCCATAGCCGTCCCCATACAGAGCGTCACCGTGAGGGCGGCCGGCGGCATGACCGCGCAGCAGCTCGAGGAAAAGAAGGCGAAGGAGGTGCATGAGCGCTCCGGAAACGACATCGACGTGGCCGTGGACAAGGTGGACGCGCAGCGCGACCGCGAGAAGCTGCTCCGCGTCGTGTTTGTGCGCGATGGCGACAAGGTGAGGCTCCAGAGGGTCGAGACAGGCATCGCGGACAACACGATGATCGAGGTGAAGTCCGGCCTGAAGGCGGGCGACGAGGTCGTCTCGGGAAGCTACGCGGCGATCAGCCGCATTCTCAAGGACGGCGCGAAGATACGGATCGAGAAGCCGAAGCTGGACGTCGCGGACGCCAAGTAGAACCGGCGCGACATGAGCCCTCCGGCACCCGTTGAGACCCGCCCGGTGAGACCGGTCGGCCCCTTGGTGATAGCCATCGAGGGCGTCACAAAGCTGTACCAGATGGGCGAGGAGACGATCCACGCCCTGCGCGGCGTCACGCTGGATATCCGCCGCAACGAATACCTCGCGATCATGGGGCCCTCGGGATCGGGCAAGTCGACCCTCATGAACATGCTCGGTTGCCTGGACACGCCGACGTCCGGAAAATACGAATTCAACGGAAACGACGTCGCCGCCATGACGGACGACGAGCTTGCGGAGATCCGCAACCGGGAGATCGGGTTCGTATTCCAGACCTTCAACCTTCTCCCGCGCTCGGACGCGCTTCGCAACGTCGAGCTGCCGCTCATCTATGCGGGCGTCCCGTCCGGCGAGCGCCACGAGAGGGCGCGCCTGGCCCTAGAGAGCGTGGGCCTGGGCAACCGGATCCACCACAAGCCGAACGAGCTCTCGGGCGGGCAGCGCCAGCGCGTCGCGGTCGCCCGCGCGCTGGTCAACCGGCCTTCGATTATCCTGGCGGACGAGCCGACCGGAAACCTCGACTCCAAGACCGGGGTCGAGATCCTGGCGCTTTTTGAGGATCTGTACGAGGCAGGCAACACCCTGATCGTCGTGACCCACGAGGAGGCGGTCGCGAGGCATGCGCGGCGCGTCATCCGCCTCCACGACGGGCTGATCGAGAGCGACGGGCACGTGTACTGACTCCCGGCGCCATGAACCGGATCATCTACGAGTTCACCGAGTCAGTCCGGATCGCGCTCGCGCAGATTCGCGCGAACAAGCTGCGGTCTGCCCTGACCGCGCTTGGCGTGATCATCGGCATCGTGGCCGTCACGCTCATGGGGACGGCGATCGAGGGCATCAACACCGGGTTTGACAAGAGCCTGGCCATGCTGGGCGACGACGTGCTGTACGTTAACAAGTGGCCCTGGACCGGGGCTGAGGACTGGTGGAATTACGCCGACCGACCGCCGCTCCGGCCGGAGGACGCGGTCAAGCTGAACCGCATCATCTCCTCGTCGCCGGACTCCGAGTTGGAATTCGGCGTGTTCGGCGACTCGCGCTCCGCGTCGCTCAAGTCCGCCGGCAACAGCGTCAGCGGGGTCTTCACCCGCGGCACGACCGCCGGCTACGCGCGCATATTGACCGCGGATTTCGAGGAGGGGCGGATGTTCAACGAAACCGAGGACGAATCCGCGCGCCAGGTGGTCGTGCTCGGCTATGACGTGGCCCAGGCGCTGTTCCCCGGGCGCTCCGCCCTGGGGGCGACCGTGGCCATACACGGCCAGCCGTTCCAGGTCATCGGCGTGCTCGCGCGCCAGGGTTCCTTCCTCGGCCTGTTCAGCTTCGACAACCAGATGGTCATGCCCCTCGGCGCGTATCGGAAATACTTCGGCATCCGCGACGACAACACCGAGATCCAGGTGAAGATCAGGGACAAGACCCACCTGGACAACGCGCGCGAGGAGCTTACGGGCCTCATGCGGCGCGTGCGCGGGGACATCCCGGGGCAGCGCGACAGTTTTTCCATCAACGGGGGGGCCGTGTTCAAGGAAAAGCTCGACCCGATCAAGAAGGGAATAGCGCTCGCGGGACTATTCGTGACGGGACTCTCGCTGTTCGTCGGGGCCATAGGGATCATGAACATAACGTTCGTGAGCGTGAAGGAGCGCACGAAGGAGATCGGGACCCGCAAGGCGCTCGGTGCCCGGCGCGTCACGATACTCCTGCAGTTTCTCATCGAGGCGGTGTCCATCTGCGTCCTTGGCGGCATTGTCGGGCTCGGGCTCACCTACCTCATGTTCGCGGCCGTGAGGTCCGGGATGCCGTCATTCCCCATCGAATTCTCGCCGGCCCTGGTCGTTGTCTCGATGCTCGTGTCCGTCGTGACGGGAGTCCTGTCGGGGGTCGTCCCCGCCTGGGGCGCCTCGCGCCTCGATCCCGTCGTCGCCCTCCGCTATGAATGAGATCCTGAAGATGGCATTCGGGTCTCTCGGGGTGAACAAGCTCCGGTCCTTCCTGACGATGTCGGGCATCACGATCGGCGTCTTCTCGGTCATCGGGGTGATGACGGCGGTCTCGGCCCTTCGCGGATCGATCGAGACGGGGCTGAGTTTCCTCGGCTCGAACATGTTCCAGTTCTCCAGGTTTCCGGCGTTCGGCGTCAATGGGAACTCCGAGCACAAGTACCTTGCCCGGCGCCGCGTCTCGCTGGACCAGGCCCAGCGCTACATCGAGTTCATGCGGGGCAGCGCCGACGTGATCTGCCTCAAGGCCTTCGCGAACGGCAACCCCCTGGTGCAGGCCAGCTACGGCAACCACAAGACGACCAAGGGCGTCACGTTTGGCGGAACCAACCAGTACTTTCTCAAGGCCAACCAGTTCGAAATCGGGACGGGCCGAAACTTCTCCCCCGAGGACGTGGACCTGGTTCGGCCCTTCGCGCTCATCGGGCAGGAGATCGTCGACAAACTCTTCCCGTCCGAGAATCCCCTGGGAAAACTCCTGAAGGCCAACGACCGCACCTACACGGTGATAGGCGTTTTTGCCAGCAAGGGGACCATGTTCGGGGGCAGCGAGGACAACATCATCATGATCCCGATCTCCCGATTCCTGATGGACTTCGGGGCCGAGCAGTATTCGGTCAACATCGCGACGGAGTCGCCGTCGCAGACCCAGTACAACGCTACGATGGAGAAGGGCATCACCGCGATGCGAGTCGTCCGCGGGCTTCGGCCGGAGCAGGACAACGACTTCGAGATCTATTCCAACGACACGCTCATCGCCGCGTTCGCGAAGGTGGCGGACGTCGTCAGCTCGGGCGCTTTCGTCATCAGCGCGATTGCGCTTCTTGCGGCGGGAGTCGGGATCATGAACATCATGCTGGTGAGCGTCACGGAGCGCACCAAGGAGATCGGCGTCAGGAAGGCCGTGGGCGCGCGAAAGATCGTCATCCTCACCCAGTTTCTCGTCGAATCCGTCGTCCTTTCGGTGACGGGGGGCTTGGTCGGCATCCTGCTCGGCACGGTCGCCGGCGACGGCCTCGCCGCGGTGCTGTCGGCGGAGATCGTTTTCCCCTGGGGCTGGGCCGCCGCGGGCGTCGTCGTGTGCACGGCGATCGGCGTCGTGTTCGGCATGTACCCGGCCTGGAAGGCGGCGTCCCTCGATCCGATCGAGGCGCTCCGCTACGAATAGAACGCCCCGGGGATCCCCGCGAGCCCCGCACTCAGCCGCGCCGGATCTCGGAGCCCGTGAAGCGGATCTGGATCCGGTAGACCTTCTTCATCCGGCAGCGAACGAGGCCTGTCGCCAAGTCGACATGCTCGGGAACCTCGATCCTGTGCAGGTCGACGGCGGCATGGTAGCCGCGCTCGGAAAAGATGTCGATCAGCATGGCAAGGGCCCGGGGATCGTCGAGCGTGGTCTCCTCGGTGTTCACGAGCGCCGTCCCTGAGATCGCGTGGCGCAGGACGATGGGCATCATCTTGCGCTCGATGAAGCCGGCCACGCTGTTGAACAGCTCGGTGTGCTCCAGCTCATAGGAATCCAGGCGCCGCACGAGCTCCTGGCGGGCGTGGACGACGATCTCGCTGGCCACGGGGATGCCCCTCAGCCGGTCGACGGTGCGCGGATCCAGCTCCAGGGTGCTCTGGTATTCCAGCTCGCGTAGGATGTTCTGCTCGACCTCGGCGACCGTGCCCTGCGCATTTACAAAGTGATAGTGGAAGATCTCCTTCAGCTCCTGGAGGGCGTCCCACGTCTGTTCCTTGAAAACGCGGTACCTGCGTTCGGCCAAGATCTTGCTGAAGTCGGTTGCGCGTTCCTCCTGCAGGTGGCCGATGCCCGTCCGGCGCACCTCGGCGTTGTGCGCGCGCACGTCGACCCCGCGCTTGAGCTGGCGGGCCACGCTCGTGGACTCGTCCACGAAAAGCACCATGATATGTATCGTCGGCTGTCGGAAATGGATGCCGAGCGGCGTGTTGTAGAACTCCCGCCGAAGCTCGTGCATCTTGTCGACCAGGAGCTTGAGGCACTCCACCTGCACCTTGGTGCGGGGGAACCCGTCGAGGATCACCCCGTCCCTGAATTCCGGCTGTAGAAGGCGGCGGTACAGCAGATGGATCACCTCGCGGTCGCCCACCATACTGCCGGCCTCCTTGAGGCGGCGGGCTTCGGACGAATCAAGCAGGGCGCTGATGACGATCGGGCCGCAGGTAAGGCCGCGGGCCTTCCCGATGAAGCGGGTGTTTGTGCCCTTGCCGGCGCCCGGGGCGCCCCCGAGCAGGAGGATCTCCTTCGGGAAGCGCAGCTTTTCCCTCCCGAACTCGGCCTCCAGCCCCTGCCATACCGACCCGAAGATGATCTGGGCGTCCTTGATCTCGAGGTCCGTTATGCGCGCGGTCGCAGGCGCCGGGGCGGCGACGTCCGGAGGGGTCTTTGCAAGTTCGGGCGGCATGGGGTTGGCGCGACGCTCTTATCGGCCCTCCCGGAGGGCAAGCCTTCAATGGGAACCCGGGGGCCAAAAGGCGGTCGAATTATGTTGTGCAATCCCGGCAGGCGAAAGCCTGAGGGAGCACCTAGTTGAAGCTGGACCTGGCGGGGTCGCGCGAGCGACCCCGCCTTGTTTTTGGGGCCTCCCTTGGTGAGGCTGCCTCTCTTTGTCATTTGCCAGCCGCCCCGGCCGAAGCAGACTCACCGGCACCTGGCCATGCGCGTCCTTATCGTTGACGACGAACCCTCCATCCGCAGGACGACTCGGGTCGCCGTTGAATCCGCGGGTCATTCCGCTTCAGAGGCGCCGAACGCAGCCAAGGCGATGAAAGCGGCGGAGGATGAGGGTTTCGACGCCGTTTTCCTGGACCTCAAGCTCGGCGCCGACGACGGCCTGGAGGTGCTCGGCAGGCTGATGAAGGTGCGGCCGGCGCCGGCCGTGATCCTTTTCACCGCCTACGCGAACATTGCCACCGCGGTCGAGGCCATGCGCCGGGGGGCGTTTGATTTCATCCCCAAGCCCTTCACGCCTGACCAGATCCGCACGGTGCTGGCGAAGGTCGCCAAGGCCCACGCGCTGGAGCAGAGGGTCCAGGCGCTGGAGAGCGACCTCGCCGCGGGGGCGCCCCCGGTCGAAATGGAATCCGAGGAGCCCGCGATGATCCGCGCGCTCCAGATCGCATTCAGGGCGGCCGAGACGCCGGCGAACATCCTGATCCTGGGCATGAGCGGCACGGGAAAGAGCGTGCTCGCGCGCGAGATCCACAAGCGGAGCGCCCGGCGCGACTCCGCCTTCGTCACGGTCAACTGCCCGAGCCTGTCGCGGGAGCTCCTTGAAAGCGAGCTGTTCGGCCACGCCAGGGGCTCCTTTACCGGGGCCGTGAGCGAGACCGCCGGCAAGGTCGCCGCGGCCGACGGGGGCACGCTCTTCCTGGATGAGATCGGCGAGCTGCCGCTCGAGATCCAGCCGAAGCTCCTGCGGCTCCTCCAGGAGCGCGAGTACGAGCGGGTCGGGGAGGCCCTCCCGAGGAGGGCGGACGTGCGCGTCATCGCGGCGTCCAACCGCGACCTCGCCGCCGAGGTCAAGGCGGGCCGCTTTCGCGAGGACCTCTACTACCGATTGAACGTCATCGCGGTCACCCTTCCCGGGCTGCGCGATCGTCCTGCCGACCTCAGGCGGCTCACGGAGGGTGTCCGTCGGTATTTCGCCACGCGCGCGGGCAAGGGCAATATCGAGTTCTCGAAGGCGGTGTCCGACGCCTTCGCGGCCTATTCCTGGCCGGGCAACCTGCGCGAGTTGCGCAACGTGATCGAAAGGGCGGTCATCCTCGCGCCCGGCGACACGATCGAGACCGCGGACCTCCCTGAGGAGTTCTCGGCCGCGTCCCGGCCAGCGCTGGCCGTGGGAGCGCGGGTCACCCTCGATGAGCTGGAGGCGGAGCACATTCGGCGGATACTGGCCGCATCCCGCAGCCTGGACGACGCGGCCCGCACGCTCGGGATCGATCCTGCGACCCTGTACCGGAAGCGGACCAAGCTGGGCCTGCTCTGACCGGCGTTTCGGGCATGCTACGCACTCGTCTCTTCTTCGGACTGCTGCCGCTGCTCCTTGTCCTTGTCGTCACGGGCGCCTATGCGATCCGCGTCTGCCGCGAGCTGGCCGGGCCCCTCCAGCACGACCTGGTCGCAAACTACGGGGCGGCCCTGGGATGCCAGGAGATGCGCACGGCGGCGACGCTCATGTCGAGCGCGCTCGCGCTCGCGCCGACGTCCGATCCGATCGGGGCCCGCAGGGAGCTCGACGCGCGGCGTGAGGCCTTCACGCGGGCGTTGATGCTCCAGTCGGCAAGCTCGGCGGGGACGCCGAGGGAGCGGCTGGTCGAGGAACTCGACTCGGCGTTCCAGGATTTTTCATCGCGGTGCGACAGGACGCTGGCAGCGGGCGGCTCCGTGTCGCAGGACGAATTCCGGGCGAACGAGGATTCGCTCTACCGGGTGCTCAAGGCGATAGACCGGCTGACCGCCAGCGACTACGCGGCTTCGCGCGAGACGGAGGCGCACGCCGAGCAGCTTGCAAACACGGCGGTGCGCGTCCTGACGGTCGGCATAGCGGCGGCGGTCGCGCTTTCGGCCGTCCTGGCCTGGTTGGTGGCTGCGTGGCTCCTGGGGCCGATCAAGGGCCTTACAGCGTCGGCGATCGCGCTCGGCGAGGGAAACCTCGACACGCGCGTTCCCGAGATCTCGCGGGACGAGCTCGGCAGCCTCGCCCGCTCATTCAACACGATGGCCGCGAAGCTGCGCACCTACAGGGACGCCACGCTCGCGCGGGTCCTGAGAACCCAGCGCACCATGGAGGCCACGCTGACGTCGACCCCGGATCCGCTATTCCTTGTCTCAAAGGAGGGAAACCTCGAGGTCCGCAATCCCGCCGCCGACGAGCTGTCGAGGCTGCCGGAATTCGGGGGGGGACTGCCCGCGTCGCTCGCGGAGCCGCTCGCCGCGGTGCTCGCTTCGGACGAGCACTACCTCCCCACCGACTACGGGCGCGTGGTGACTTTCCGGGTCGGAAGTGAGGATCGCCACTACCTTCCCCGCATCCTGGCGATCGGCGACAAGCTGACGGAGTTCAAGGGAGCCGCGGTCATCCTGCAGGACGTGACGAAATTCCGCCTCCTGGACGACGCGAAGACGAACCTGGTGGGCACGGTCAGCCACGAGCTCAAGACCCCGCTCACGGGCCTGCGCATGGCGGTGTACCTCCTGCTGGAAAAGACGCTCGGGCCCCTGACGCCCGCCCAGCGCGAGATGCTCGAGTCGGCGCGGGACGACGCCGACCGCCTGCTCAGGATCCTGGATTCGCTTCTTGATCTCGCGCGGCTCGAGGCTGGCGCCTCGGCGCTCGAGCACCGCCCGATCGCGGTGGATGACCTTCTGCGCGGGATCGCCGACGAAGCGCGCGCCTTCATCTCCGCGGCCGGCCAGCACCTCGACGTCCGGGAGCAGCCCGGGCTGGGCTACGTGAACGTCGACGCGAGCCGGCTCCGGCACGTGTTCATCAACCTTCTCTCGAACGCCGCGAAGTATTCCCCGGCAGGCGCCAGGATCACGCTCGCCGCCTCGGCCGCGCCCCTGGGCTTCGTGCAATTTTCCGTAAGGGATGAAGGCGAGGGCATACCGCCCGATTCGCTCCCGCGCATCTTTGACCGCTTCTACCGGGTCCCCGGCCAGGCGAAGCCCGGCGCCGGCATCGGGCTCGCGATCGCCCGGGAAATCGTGGTTGCCCACGGCGGAACCATCGCCTGTTCGAACGTGCCGGGAGGCGGTGCGGAGTTCCACTTCCTGGTGCCCTCCGGCTAGGGGCGCTCCCTGGGCCGACGGTGGGGAAAATATCCCGGCGCCGGGAAATCGGACGGCCTCAGGACTTGGCGCGCTTCGGAGCCTTCGCCGGATGGCCTTCGAGGGCGCTCACCCTCGCCTCGAGGGACTCGATCCTCGCAAGGTACTTGTCACCGGTGGACGCCAGCAGGTCCCGGACGGTATCGCCGAGCTTTGTGCTCGCATTCTCGAATTCGCGCCGGCCGTCCCGAGCAATCTTCTCGGCCATCGCCTGAGCATCCGCGGCGCTGATCTTTCCCTGCCTGACGAAGTCCTCCAAGCCCGCCTGAACCTTGTCCTTCGTCACCACCGCGGCACCGACTCCCGCAAGAATCGTCTTTTTGATTGAGTCGATCATAGTGCGGGAGGGTAAGCCCACTGTGGCGCGCTTGCAAACGGCATTATGATGCGGCTGGCGCCGCCAGCTCCGCTGCGCCCTCCCGCAGGAGCGAGAGGAATTGCTCGGCTCCCCGGGTCTGGTAGCGCTGCATATGCCGCAGGACCGCGATTTCACGGAACGGCTCGGCATCCGCCAGGGTGATGTAGACCAGCGAGTCTTCATCCTCGGCCGACCGGGCGACCCGCGGAAGGATCGAGATCCCGGTTCCTATTCCCACGAGCGCCTTGACGGTGGCGACCTGGGCGCAGCGGGAGCCGATTCGGGGCTCGAAGTTGTTCTCGCCGCAGAATCGCCTGACCTGGGCGGTGAGCGAGCTTGAGGAGCCGAGAAGAATGAAGGTTTCGTTGGCGAGATCGGAGCCAATCACCCGATCCTTTGACGCCAACGGATGGCCTTTGGCCACTGCGAGGATGAGGGGCTCCTTCCAAAGCACTTCGACCTGGATACTCGGGTCTGCAACAGGAAGCGTGGCGAGTGCCAGATCCAGCTCCCCCTCCAGGATTTCCTGAATCAGCGTAACCTTAAAATCCTCCCGGATATTCACTTGAAGATTCGGGAAGCGTTTCCGACAACGGGTGATGAGCGTCGGGAGCAGGTACGGCGCGAGGGTAGGAATGGCCCCCACGGTGATCTTTCGCTCCAGGGACGGATGGTCGCCCAGTTCTTTTGTGGCGTCTTCAACCTCAAAAAGGATGCGACGGGCCCGTTCGAGGAAGACGGTTCCTGCTTCCGTAAGGACAGCCTTGCGTCCCATCCGATGGAAAAGCTTGTGGCCCAGCTCGCGTTCGAGCTTTATTATCTGTTGGCTAAGAGATGGTTGAGCAATATTTGATCGGGCGGCCGCACGGGTGAAATTGCCGGTGTCGGCGACGGCCATCACGTAACGAAGTTGGCTCAGTTCCATAGGGAATACCTATGACAACCATAGTTAACTGCAACTACCATAACTGAAGGATGGGTGTATGATACTCGTCCCCTGCTCAAGGGAGCAGGGACATAACCAAACATACATCATATGAAAAACCACATAGTCCGTGCGGTCACCCCGGCGATCATCGCCATAGCCGCCATCCTGCTTTCTTTTCGTTCCCTCAACGCGGACAGCCTCTTCGCAGGATATTTCTGCGTCGTGGGCCTGATTGCCGTCATGGCACTCGACTACCGCGTGAGCTGGAAACGGTGGTTCGGCCGGTAAAAGGCTGAGCCTATCCCAATTCGAGGGGCCCGGAGAAATCCGGGCCCCTTTTTTTGAGTCTCTCCGGAGGATCCGAGGATGCCTGCCCCCCGGGACTCGACGGGAACCCCTGAAGGCGCCTAGTCGAGGGCGGGGAAGACCCCCCGCCAGGCCCTGCAACTCCCCCTTCACCGATCGCCGACTCAGAGCGACGGCGGGTTCGCGGGCGCGGGCCGCTTGAGAAAGATGGCCACGATGAGCGAGATGATGAACCCGAGGATAAAAAGGTAAACGAGGGTGATGATGGTTGCCGGAACCGGATTCATCAGCATGCGCGTATACTTTTCCGCCTGCTCAAGCTGAGCCCCGCTGATGCCCTTCGCCTGAAGCTGGTCCATCTTGTACTGGATCATGACGTCGGGATATCCGGGATCGATGAACGCAAGGTAGGCGTAGTTGAAGACCGCGCTCAGCAGCGCCAGGACGAGCGAGACCATGGCGCCCGCCCCGAGCGCGCGACCGTATCCGAATCCCTCGGCCGCCGGCACCTCCGCGCGGCGGGCCCTGACCCCAAGCGTTATGCAGACGACGATGATCAGAGTGCCGCCAAGGCCGCCGACCCACTGTGCCGTCGCCATCTTTGTGACATCGGAATGGAAACCCAGGAAATACAGCACAAGGGCGAGAAAGGCGCCGGCGAGCGCCGAGATGAAGCCATATAGCGAGCAGGTTTTCATTGGGGTATGCCGCTATCCTTGGCGTATCCGCCGGCCGTGTCAGGCCTCAATTCCGTGGTCCGCCGGCGGCTCATCGGGCGGCGTGAACGGCTCGCCGGGGTGCGGCGGAGCCGCCGGCGGTCCCGCCTCGTGCGGCGCGATGGGGGCGGACGGAGGCTTCAGGAAGGGCTGCGCGGGCTTGTCCGGCGCCTCCTCGATCGCGCGCTTGAACTCCTGCTCCACGTCGCCGGCCGCCTTCTTGAACTCCCGGATCGCCTTGCCCAGCCCGCGGGCGAACTCGGGCATCTTCTCCCCGCCAAAAAAAATCAGCACGACCACGAGCACAAGCAGGAGCTCCGGTCCGCCCAGCCCGTCGAGAAATGCGAGCACGGCGTGTGGCGCGGTCATAGGGTTTGTCACGCCGCAACTAATCAACAAACGGCGGTTCCCGCAACCCTATCTGACGGCGACGCTCACCGTGAAGGTTTCAGTCCCGCCGGGCGGCACGAGGTGAAGCCCCCTCTTGTGCTCCGGTGCGTTTGCGGGCCCCATCCAGGGCTCGACGCAATAGAAGGGGGAGGCTTCCGACTCGGTCCACGTGACAAAGGTTGCGCCGGCGGGCGGCAGCGCGCCGTCCCCGAGCCGGACCGCGACGTCGCCGGGCTCGCCCTCCTCGCCGAACACGGCCTCGGGTCCCCGGAGCTCGGTATGGAAGGTGTCGATGAGCGCCGGGTTGTCCATGCGCTCCACGGGAGAAAGCTGCGGCCCCGCGACAAGGCGGCCGGCGGCGTCCTGGCGAAGGCGCTGGTCGGCGGGGATCCGGATCAGGTAGTCGCCCCGCCCGGAGCCCTCGCTCCATGGGAGCGTGAAGTAGAAGTGGTGCCCCGCGCTCCACGGCAGCGGCTCCTCGCCAAGGTTCTCAAGCGTGAGCTTGCACGTGAGCCCGAATGCGGCGAAGCGGTAGGCGACGCGGAATTCGTATTGAAAAGGGTAGCACGCGCTCGCCTCCACGCCCGGCACGAACACGGTCTCAAATCCGCCGTCGTCAAGCCGGGTCGCGCCGAACACGCCCTGGCGCGCCAGCCCGTGCATGGGCATGGGGCGCCGCACGTCCTGCGCGTCGCGCCAGAACCCCACGTCGCCGCGGTCGAACGACCGCGCGCAGAAGGGGAAGAGGATCGGGTTGCCGCCGCGTGCCTTGTGGAACTCGGCAAGGGAGGAGATCTCGGGCCAGTGGATCACGTCGCGCACGGAGCCGTCCGCCATCTCGATATTCCAGTTCATGAGCCGCGCGCCCCTCTCGGGCAGCGCCAGGAACGTGGAGCCTCCCACGCGCCAGCGGATCAGCGTCTGGCCGAAATACGGAATCTTCTCCATGCTACTAATGGGGGCCGCGAGGCCGGACGGCGCAACCTTCCGGCGGAGCCGGTCACCTGCTTGAGAAATCGAACTGGATCCGCTCGTGCCCGGTGTGGCCAGTGGGGTAGCGGCGCCCCTTGTATTCGAGCTCCACCGAGCCGAGCTCGGTCGCTGTCAGGTAGATCGGCACGTTCGGGTACTCGCGCCGTTCGCCGGCTTGAAGCGGCCCCTGGAAAAGCTCCACGCCATCCGACTTTCGGACCACCTTGATGCGAACGGGCTCGAGGGCCACTATGGAAATGCTGGCGGCGGGCGCCGCCGACTCGACAGACTCGCTCACGGTCGACACCGCGCCGCGGGCACCCGCCGGCACGGGTGCGGGGAAGAAGAGCGTCTTGATGATCCAGAGGAGGACGACCGCCAGCACGATTCCCCCGAGGGCGATGCCGCCCTTGAACACCAGCGCCGGATCGATCGCCGGCGCCTTCGGAAGGTTCTCGCCGGGGCGCTGGAACCGTGCCTGAGGCCTCTGGGAAGAGTCGGCGGCGGCGGACTCGGCCTGGGGCTCGCCGCGCTCGTCGGTCGACGATATGGCGAGGTCCATTCGCCCGTACACCTCGCGGCTTGGCTGGCGCACGCGTGGCTCGCCGCCGCGCAGCGCGGCGTAATCGTTCAGGAGGCGGTCCGACGGTATGCGCAGGTAGTTCGCATAGCCGCGCAGGAAGCCGCGGGTGTAGAGGTCGGTGAGCCCGATCTCGAACTGGTTGCCCTCGAACTTCTGCAGGTACTCGCCTCGTATCTTTGTCGCCTCGGCCGCCTCCCGTATGGAGATGCCCCTTTTTTTCCGGGCTTCCTCGAGGCGTTCTCCGATGCTCTGCATGATGGATCAGTTGCAGGTTTTTAGGGTGAGGGAAAGAATGATCTGTCCTGCGCGGCGTCGGTCACCGCGCGTCGAGGTCGCCAAGGATCTCGCGGGGGCTCGAGCCGTTCTCGGGCCCCACGATGCCCTTCTCCTCCATGATCTCCATGATGCGCGCCGCCCGGTTGTAGCCGATCCGCAGCCGGCGCTGCAGCATCGACGTGCTCGCCCGCCTCGTGGACTTGAGCACCTCGAGCGCCTGGGAATACAGCTCCTCGTCGCTCCCGGGGTCGCCGTCGCCGTCCTCCTCCTCCTCGTCGTCGTCCTCGCTCGCGGCGCGGTCGATCTGCTGCTGGACGGCCTGCGCGAGCTTGGGCGGCCCGTTGCGCTTCAGGAACTCGACGATCTCGTGGATCTCCTCGTCCCCGACAAATGCGCCCTGCGCGCGCACCAGCCGCGACGTGCCGGGCGGGGAGAAGAGCATGTCCCCGCGCCCGATAAGCGTCTCGGCGCCCTTCGAGTCGAGGATCGTCCGCGAATCCACGGACGAGGGAACCTGGAATGCGATTCGCGAGGGCAGGTTGGCCTTGATGACGCCCGTGATGACGTTCACCGACGGGCGCTGCGTGGCGATGACCAGGTGAATCCCCGCCGCGCGCGCGAGCTGCGCGAGGCGCGCGATCGATGTCTCGATCTCCGCGGGCGCGAGGATCATCAGGTCGGCGAGCTCGTCGATGATCGCGACGATGTAAGGGATGTGGTCGGGGATCTCCTGGCTCTCGGCGCCCATGGAATCGAGCCCCTGGATCGGGACCTGGGCCTCGGCCTCCGCCTTCGGGACCTTCTTGCGCGTGTTGAACCCGACGATGTTCCTCACGTTCGCCTTGGCGAAGAACTGGTAGCGCTGCTCCATCTCGCCCAGGAGCCACTTGAGCGCGGCCGGCACCTTCTTCGGCTCGGTGACGACCGATATCAGCATGTGCGGAAGGCTGTTGAATATCTTGAGCTCGACGACCTTCGGGTCGACCATGATGAGGCGCACGTCCTTGGGGCTCTTTGAGTACAGCAGCGACGTGACGATCGAGTTGATGCAGACCGACTTTCCGGAGCCGGTCGCGCCGGCGATCAGGAGGTGGGGCATCTTCGCCAGGTCCGAGACGAGGGGCTTGCCCGAGACGTCGCGCCCCAGCGCGATCGGAAGCTCCGCCTTGGCGTCCGCCCAATCCTCGCTCTCGAGCAGCTCGCGCATGCCGACCGGGGTCGGGTGCAGGTTCGGCACCTCTACGCCCACGGCCGCCTTTCCGGGAATGGGCGCCAGGATGCGGACGGACTGCGCTCGCATCCCGAGCGCAATGTTCTTGTCCAGGCCCGCGATCTTCTCGACGCGCACGCCGGCCGCGGGCACGACCTCGTACCGGGTGATCACCGGCCCGACATGGATCTCGCCGATCTTCACCTCGACGCCGAATTCGCCCAGGATCCGGAGCAGCGTCGCCGCGTTGTGCTGGTGCTCCTCGTCGCTGCTGCCCGCCGCCGGCTTCGCCTGCTCCTTGAGGAGCTTGAGCGGCGGAAACTCGTAGTTTGCGTCCGAGGTCTGCGGGAGGATGACCTTGGCCTTCTTCGGCTCCTCGGGCTTGACGATCTTGAGCTCGATCTTCTCCGCCGGCTCCTTGGGGGCGGGCGGCCTCAACTCGAGCTTCGGCGCCTGCTCCGGCACGGGTCCCGGGGCCGACGGGATCCTTGCGATCGCCCGCGCGAGGGTGTCGTCGGGGGGCTTGGCCGCAAAGACCTTCTTCGCGGGGACCGGGCCGATGTGCTGCGGGGGCAGCTCGGGAAGCGCCTCGGGAATCAACGCGGCCCGCCGCTTCGCGCGCTCCTCCCGGCGCTTGGCCCTCTCATCCTCGATCGCCGCCTTGCCCCTCGCCCGGTCGGCCTTCCACTGCGAGAAGTTCGTCAGCATCTTCTCGAGCTCCGAGCCGATGTCCTTCGTGACGACGAAAAGGAGCGCGGAGCAGTAGATTGCGCCCAGGAGAAGGCCCGTTCCGAAGGGCCCGAGGGCCTCGGCAAGGAGCCTCTGGTAGATCAGCTGGCCGGTCCAGCCGCCCAGCGCTTTCGGGAAGATCTCGTTCGCCTTGTAGCTCTCGAACATGGAAACCAGGCCGGAGAACGACACGATCCCGACCAGGATCGCCGTGACGCGTGTCGCCACCAGATGGCGCGAGTTGCGGATCGCGATAAAGGACATCCAGTAGAACGCGAAGGGGAGCTGGATCGAGCTGAAGCCGATGGAGTAGAGGAGCACCCAAACCGTGTCCGCGCCCATCCAGCCCACCCAGTTCGTCAGGACCGGCGCGGTCGAGCGAAAAGTCACCTGGCCCGGGTCATAGCTGATCAGCGCCGCCGAAAGGTAGGTACCCGCCACGAATGAGACGATCGCAGCCAGCCAGTTAGGGCGATAACGTGGGCCCTGGAAGAACGGGCCACCGTTTGGATTTGAACTATCTAATTTGGGCATCTGTGCTTTAGGGCGCAGTGAATCGCGGATTGGACGCTAGCAGTCAGGGGGGTCAATTGTAAACCCCTCCCGAGCCTTTTTTCAATAATCCCCATATACTCCCCCATGCGAGAAGTTCTTCAGTTCCAGCCTCTTTATCAGCAACGGGTGTGGGGCGGACGCAGGCTGCAGTCCTATCTCGGCCGGGAGCTTCCGCAGGGGCAGCCGATTGGGGAAAGCTGGGAGATTGTCGACCGGCCGGAGGCGCAGTCGCGGGTGAGGGGCGGTAACTACGTAGGAGCCACCCTTCGCGAGCTGATCGAGGGCCACGCGGCCGACGTCATGGGTCCCGGCTGGATTGCGTCCGCCCGCTTTCCCCTGCTCGTCAAATGGCTCGATTGCTCGGATCGGTTGAGCCTGCAGGTCCATCCCCCTGCCGAGGTCGCCCCGTCGCTCGGGGGCGAGTCCAAGACCGAGAACTGGTACGTGGCGCAGTCGGTGCCGGGCGCGTCCCTCTTCGTGGGGCTCAAGCCCGGGGTGACGCGCGAGGGTTTTGCCAAGGCGGTCGCCACGGGCACCGCGGAGGGGTGCGTCAGCAAGGTCTCTGTCGCGTCGGGCGACTCCATCCTTGTGCGAAGCGGCCAGGTCCATGCGATCGACGCGGGCAACCTCATCCTCGAGATCCAGCAGAATTCCGACACCACCTACCGGATCTACGACTGGGGGCGCGCGGGGCTCGATGGCAGGCCGCGACGGCTTCACGTCGACGAGTCACTGCGCTCGATCCTTTGGAACGAGGGGCCGCCCGAGCTTGTCAGGGGCGCGCCGACGTCGGGCACCATCGCGTCATGCGACGAGTTCTCGATACGGCGGGTGGTCCTGGGAAGGGCAGAGACGGTGCGCTTTGAGGCCGGGGAGCAGCCGCGCATCCTGAGCGTGGTTGCGGGGGGCCTGACGATGGCGGGCGCGGCATCGGGCCCGAGGCTCCTCCCGCGCGGCGAGAACGTCCTGCTTCCGTGGTCCGCGGACCTGGAGTTCGGCGCGCCGGAGCCGGCGATCGTGCTCGTGACGGAGGATTTCACATGAACAGGACTGCCAAGGGAGGCCTTTTCCTCGGCGGGGTGTTCGCGCTTGTCGCCATCGCGTGGATGGTGTTCCTCCCTGCGGTCGTGGAACACGAGCTGCGCGTCGTGACGGGCTTTGATTTTCGCGTCGCGGTCCTGAGCGCCAACCCGTTCACCGGCCGCGTGGTCGTCCGGGGCGTGGCCGCGATCAATCCGCCCGCGTACCCGACGCCCGACTTTGTCGACCTCCGGGAGCTTCGCGCGGACATGGAGATGTTCTCGTGGATAACCTCGGGCCGCATCGTGGTGGACGACCTCGACCTGGACATCCTGAAAATCACGCTCGTGCGGCTCCACGACGGCACGACGAACGCGGGCGCCTTCATGGCCGCGTTCAAGCGCCGCGGGCCCCTGGCGACCCCCGCGGTCCCCCCAAAGCGGACCAAGTACCTCGTGAAGAGGCTGCACCTGCGCATGGAGCAGCTGGTCGTCGCCGACTACATGGGGGCGAAGCTGGACGAGAAGACGTACGGCCTGAACATCGACCAGACCTACATCAACGTGACCGGCCCGCGCCAGCTGCTCGTGCCCCAGGTCATAAGCAGCCTTCACGCCTTCGGCCTGCGCCACGACGTCGCGCGGCTTCTCCCCGGCGACTTTGGGAGCGCCCTGGCGGCCGCCGTCGGGAGCGCGGCGGACGTCGGGAAGAGGACCGGGGAATATATCAAAGGACTGCTCGACAAACTTGAACAATCGCCGAAGCAGTAGTTGAATGGCGGTCTTTGCCATGAACAGCTCCGAGACGAAGGACGCAGAGGACAGCCAGGCCCCCGAGCCCCAGAAGGGCGGCGCGCCGCTGGCCGAGCAGCTTGCGGCGGCGAAAAAGGAGGCTGCGGAGAACCATGACCGCTACCTGCGGGCCATGGCCGACCTTGAGAACTTCCGGCGCAGGACGGTTCGCGAGAAGGAGGAGCTGCGGCTGTTCGTCTCCTCCCGCCTCCTTGAGGACCTCCTCCCGGCGCTGGACAACCTCGCCCTGGGGCTGGCCTCGGCCAGGCAGCCGAGGGCCGACCTCAAGGCCCTCTCGGGCGGCGTTGAGCTCGTGCAGCAGCAGCTCAAGTCTGCGCTCGCGGCCCATGGGCTGAAGGAGATCAACCCCGTCGGGCAGCCCTTTGACCCGCACCAGCATGAGGCGATCTCGCACGAGCCGAGCCCGGACATCGCGGCGGAGCATGTCCTGAAGGTCGTTCGCACCGGATATGTCCTCAATGGGCGCCTCCTGCGGCCGGCCTCCGTCATCGTCTCGAGCGGCAAACCGGCCGAGGGGGCGGCGAGCTGACGCATGGCAAAGGAGGATTACTACGACCTTCTTGGCGTCCCTAGGACCGCCACGGAAGACGAGCTCAAGAAGGCGTACCGCAAGAAGGCAGTGCAGTTTCATCCGGACAAGAACCCGGGGAACAAGGAGGCCGAGGAGATGTTCAAGAAGGTCTCCGAGGCCTATGAGGCGCTGAAGGACACGGACAAGCGGGCGGCCTACGACCGGTTCGGGCACGCCGCGTTCCAGGGACCCGGCGCGGGCGCCCGCGGATCCGCCGGGTTCCACGACCCCTTCGACATCTTTCGCGAGGTCTTCGGCCAGCAGGGGGGCGGGGGCGGCGGGATATTCGACGAGATGTTCGGGGGCGGCGGGCGGGACAGCGGCCGCGACGGCTCCGACCTGCGCTACGACCTGGAGATCACGCTCGAGGAGGCCGCCCGGGGCCTCGAAAAGGAGATCTCGTTCCGCAAGCTTGCGGCCTGCGAGCATTGCCACGGCTCCGGCGCCGAGCCGGGCTCCAAGCGCGTGACCTGCCCCACGTGCAGGGGCGCCGGCCAGGTCCGCCGGTCGGGCGGCATCATCGTGTTCACGCAGACGTGCCCGACGTGCGGGGGCGCGGGCGTGAAGATCGAGAAGCCGTGCGCGGTCTGCCGGGGCGAGGGCCGCGTCGCGAAGACGACGAAGCTCAACGTGCGGATTCCGCCGGGGGTCGACACCGGCTCCCGGCTTCGCTCGGCGGGGAACGGGGAGGCCGCCGCCGCCGGGGGGAGCCCGGGCGACCTCTACATCGTGCTCACGGTGAAGGAGCACGAACTCTTCGAGCGCCAGGGGGACGACCTCTTCTGCGAGATCCCGATCAAGTTCACGCTCGCGACGCTCGGCGGGTCGATCGAGGCGCCCACGCTTTCAGGCAAGGCGAGCCTCAAGATCCCGGCCGGAACGCAGAGCGGGACGACCTTCCGGCTTCGGGACCGCGGCATGCCGTCGCTGCGCGGGGGCCGGCATGGCGACCAGCTCGTCCGGGTCCACGTCGAGGTTCCGGCGTCGCTCGGGCCCGAGCAGCGCAAGATACTCGAGGAGTTCGCGCGCGTGAGCGGCGACGCGCAGGAGCCTACGTCCCGCAAGTTCTTCGAGAAGGCGAAGAAGTTCTTCTGAGGTGCCGTCCTCCCCTCTTACGTCCGGGAATCCGAGGCTCGTGTCGCTCAAGAAGGCGGTCGCGATCCGCAGGAGGCTCGCGCGAGCCGGGGGCACCTTCGTCCTGACGAACGGCGTATTCGACCTCCTTCACCCGGGCCACGCGTCCTTCCTGGAGGCGGCCCGCAGGCTCGCGGGGAGCAAGGGGAAGCTCTTCGTCGCACTCAATTCCGACCGGAGCACGACGAGCCTCAAGGGGCCGCGCCGGCCGATCATGGACGAGGGATCGCGCGCCTACACGCTCGCCCAGCTGCGCTCGGTCGACGGGATCGTGATCTTCAGGGGCAGGCGCCTTGCCCGGGAGATCGCCGCGCTCAAGCCCGACGTCTATTGCAAGGCGGGCGATTACACCCTTGCCGGGCTCGATCCCTCGGAGCGGGCCGCGCTCGAGAAGGCCGGCTCGAAGATCGTCTTCCTCCCGTTCCTGCGCGGCTTCAGCACGACGAGGCTCGTCCGGCGGATCAAGGCCGCGGGATCGGTCTGACGGACCGCATGCGAATCGTGATCCTCGGCTCGGGTCGCGGCACCAACGCGGAGGCCGTCCTCCTTGCCCAGCAGGCCGGCCGGCTGGGGAGCGCCCGTGTCGCGGCGATCCTTTCCGACGTCGCAGGGGCCCCGATCCTCAAGCTGGGCCCGAGGTTCGGGGTACCGGCCGCCTTCGTCGACCCGGCGCCCTTCAGGACCAAGCTGGACGGGGAGGGCGAGGCCAGGTTCATCTCGGCCGTGTCGGCAGCGAAGCCGGACCTCGTCGTCCTCGCGGGCTTCATGCGCGTCCTCAAGCCGCGCTTCCTTGGCGCGTTCGCTGGCCGCATCATCAACCTGCATCCCAGCCTCCTTCCCAGCTTTCCCGGGCTCAACGCGATCGGCCAGGCATGGCGCGCGGGAGTGCCGGCCACCGGCTGCACGGTCCACTACGTGACGGCCGAGGTCGATGGCGGCCCGATCCTGGACCAGTCCACGGTGAAGATTGATCCGGGAGAGTCCCTGGAGGCTCTGGAGGCGAAAGTCCACGCGGCCGAGCACGCGCTTTTGACCGGGGTGATCGCGCGGCTGAGCGAAGCCGGGGCGCCGGCCTGAGCCCATGGAGCTCTGGGAGATCAGGGTTGAGATCCCGGCCGCCGCCGCCGAAGGGACCGAGCTTGCGCTGCTCGAGCACGGAGTCGGCGAATGGAGCCTTCTCGAGGACGCGATCGCCACGCGGGCCTGGGTCGTGGGGATTTTTCACGCCGAGACCGAGGCTGAGGCGGCCTGGGCGGCGCTGCGCCCGTCCCTCCCTGTCGAACCCGCCGGCGAATTCCGCCCGCGGCCTCTTCCCGACACGGACTGGGCGAACAGCTACAGGGTCCACTTCAAGCCGTGGACGTTCGGCAGGCTCCACTGGGTTCCCGTCTGGGAAAGGGGGTCGTTCAGGACTCCCGCGGGGCATTCCGTCCTTTGGCTCGATCCGGGCCTGGCTTTCGGCACGGGAAACCATGAAACCACGCGGCTCTGCATCGAGAGGCTGCTGGAGTTCGAGGCGCGCATGGCCGGCGGCCATGGGTCGCCGGCGACCATGCGCGTCCTCGACGCCGGCTGCGGCTCCGGGATCCTCGCCCTCTCGGCGGCTCTTCTCGGATTCGGGGATGTCGAGGGCTTCGACAGCGACGCGGAGGCGGTCCGGGTCAGCTGCGAGAACGCCGACCTCAACGGACTTTCGGGCGGCGTCCGGTTCTCGGTGGCGGACCTGCGCGAGGGCCTGAGGGGCGCGGAGGCCCAGCTGGTGATGGCCAACATTCAGGCGGACGTCCTTGTCCGGCATTGCCGCGAGCTTGCGGCGGCCGTCGCCCCGGGCGGCCTTCTTGAGATGAGCGGGATCCTCGCCGGGGAGATCGAGTCCGTCCGGGCCGCGTTCGCCGACGCGGCGCCGGGATGGACGTTCGACTCAAGGATCCTGGGCGAATGGCGCGACGCATGCCTGCGCCGCCCCGCCCCGGCCGTCAGGAAAACAGGTCGGGAGTCGTCCGGGTGAGGAACTCCTCCATGTAGGCCGTCGTCGCCTTGCCCTCGATGAACAGGGGGTCGGCCATGATCGCCTTGTGGAGGGGGATCGTCGTCTTGATTCCGCGGATGAGGTATTCGCTCAGCGCCCGGTAGGCCCGCTCGAGCGCGATCTTTCGCGTCGTGCCGAAGCAGATGAGCTTGCCGATCATGGAGTCGTAGTAGGGCGGGATGACGTAGCCGCTGTAGACATGGCTGTCGATCCGGACGCCGGGGCCGCCCGGCGCGTAATAGAGGCCGATCGTCCCGGGAGAGGGCGCAAAGTTCCGTGCCGGATCCTCCGCGTTGATCCGGCATTCGATCGCGTGCCTCTCAAACGTGATGTCGCCCTGGTCAAGGTCGAGCTTGTCGCCGTTGGCGATGCGGATCTGCTGCTTGATCAGGTCGATGCCGGTCACCTCCTCGGTGACGGGATGCTCCACCTGGATGCGGGTGTTCATCTCGATGAAGTAGAAATTGCCCTTGGGATCCACGAGGAACTCGATCGTCCCGGCGTTCTCGTACTCGGCCGCCTCGGCGGCGCGGACCGCTGCCTTTCCCATCTTCTTGCGCAGGTCGGCCGTCAGGAACGGCGAAGGGGCCTCCTCGATGAGCTTCTGGTGCCGGCGTTGGACCGAGCAGTCCCTCTCGCCTAGGTGGATCACCTTGCCGTGGCTGTCCCCTAGTATCTGGAACTCGATGTGCCGCGGCCGCTCGATGTAGCGCTCCAGGTACACCCGGCCGTCGCCGAACGCCTTCTCCGCCTCGTTGCGCGCGACGTGGTATTCCTTGGCGAACGAGACGTCGTTGTGCGCGATCCGCATCCCGCGGCCTCCGCCGCCCGCGACCGCCTTGATGATGACGGGGTAGCCGATCTTGCGCGCGCTCTTGACCGCCTCCGCCTCCGACTCGACCGGCCCGTCGCTCCCGGGTACCGTGTTCACATGCGCCTTGCGGACCGTCTCCTTCGCGACCGCCTTGTCGCCCATCAGCTTGATGGATTTGGACTTCGGCCCGATGAACTTGATGTTGCAGGATTCGCACTGCTCGGCGAACTTGGCATTCTCCGAAAGGAAGCCGTATCCCGGATGGATGGCGTCCACGTCGGCGATCTCGGCCGCGCTGATGATCCGGTCCGCCCGAAGGTAGCTGTCCACGCTCTTCGGGCCGCCGATGCAGATCGCCTCGTCCGCAAGCTGCACGTGGAGCGACTGGACGTCCGCCTCGGAGTAGACGGCGAGCGTCTTGATGCCGAGCTCGCGGCATGCCCGGACGATTCGCAGGGCGATTTCGCCGCGGTTGGCGATGAGGATTTTTTGAATCATCGAGTCGACGATTGGGCCGCCGACCCGCCCCAGGAGGCGACCTCCGGACGGAATCAGCGGTGATGGGAGGCTTCGGTCAGTTCTGCCTCAACTTGAAGAGTCGCTGGCCGTACTCGACCGGCTGCCCATTCTCGACCAGGATCTCTACGACGGTGCCCTTGGTCTCAGCCTGGATTTCGTTCATGATCTTCATCGCCTCAATGATGCAGACCAACGAGTTATCCTCGATCTTGGAGCCGACATCGACGAACGCTTTGCTCTCCGGCGACGGCGAGCGGTAAAAGGTACCGACCATGGGGGACTTGACGTAGGCAATCCCAGGTTCCTCAGTCGCCGCCGGACCCGCCGGCATCGACGAGGGAAGCGGGGCGGGCACCGGCATCGGTGGCACGGAGTTGTAGTCGACGGGAACGAACGGGGAATTGGACCCCTTACCAGTGGACACCGAGGGCAGGCCGTTGGTGCCGCGCCGGATCTTAAGCTTGAAACCCTCCTCCTCGACAGCGAACTCGGTGAGTTCCGAGCGCTTCATCAAGTCGATGATCTGCTTGATTTGTTTAAGATCCAAAAAGGGCCTTGGTTGGAAGCGCTGGAGGCATTGTTGGTTAGTAGGGTTGGAGGTTCCAGCGTTCAAAACGAGCAAGGTCAACCCTCATCTTTCATTTAAACGCTAATCATATGCATCAAAGGATTTCTCCTGCAAAACACCCTCAAAAGCGCGGGTTTTCCGCGAAAAGTGGGCCTTTTTTGGCCAAATGCCGCGAATTTGCCCAAGGCGGTTTTCAGCCTACGGCGTCATTTTCCTGAGGGATGGACTGCCCCGGAGGCGGCCTTGGATCGCCAGAATCGGCCCTTTCAGCTCCCGCGCGAGGCCCTGGTACGGCCTCCCGTCGAAGGTTCAGGCTGGCCGTTCGGGAGGCGCCGGGAACGAGGATCCGGCCCATGGCCGATCCGGAGGGCCTCCCGACGCCGCCGGACGCCGGACGCCGCCGGCGCCCCAAAAGGGGCCGTCGGGCCAATGTAGTTAGGGGATGGATACGTTTTCAGGGCCGCCGCTGCCGCTGGGCGCCGGCTTGCCTTTTGGCTCCCGATCGCGGCCGATTTTTTCGCGCAAAAGAATTCTTCTAACCCATTGTCCCGAAGGGGATTAATACTCGGTAAAATTTGCGTTACAGAAAGGTCTTGAAGCGGCTCAGCAACCTCGCATGTTCCGCCCTCCCCTTCGATTCTTGGGCTGTCGGCGAAAGCCGGATGGTGAGACGAATCAAGGACCGCAAGCAGCTGTTCCTCCGCCGGTATTTTTCGAATGTTTTCGAATAAGGTGTTGACGGAGGAAACGCAGAAGTTCTTGCTGGAAATCTTTCCCCTTTGGGGAAGCTCTTTGAAATTTACTTTGTGCGATTGATTGGGACCCCCAATCAAAATTCAAGTAGATGCCGGCTCCGGTCGGCATCAAGTTAGTAGTTCAAACGAATCACTAGGTTTGAACTCTCTTTCGGAGAGTTTGATCCTGGCTCAGAATGAACGCTGGCGGCGTGGTTAAGACATGCAAGTCGAACGGGATGAACGGTGTAGCAATACATCGTTCATTCAGTGGCGAACGGGTGCGTAACACGTGAACAATCTACCTCCAAGTGGGGAATAGCTCGCCGAAAGGCGAATTAATACCCCATGCGGTTGCCTCTCGCATGAGTGGCATACCAAAGTCGGGGACCGCAAGGCCTGACGCTAGGAGAGGAGTTCGCGGCCTATCAGCTAGTTGGCGAGGTAACGGCTCACCAAGGCTAAGACGGGTAGCTGGTCTGAGAGGATGATCAGCCACACTGGAACTGAGACACGGTCCAGACACCTACGGGTGGCAGCAGTTTCGAATCATTCACAATGGGCGAAAGCCTGATGGTGCGACGCCGCGTGAGGGATGAAGGTCTTCGGATTGTAAACCTCTGTCACTGGGGAAGAAACGCTTCAAGTAAACATCTTGAAGCCTGACTTAACCCGGAGAGGAAGCAGTGGCTAACTCTGTGCCAGCAGCCGCGGTAATACAGAGACTGCAAGCGTTATTCGGATTCACTGGGCGTAAAGGGTGCGCAGGCGGCCGTGTGTGTGAGGCGTGAAAGCCCGGAGCTCAACTCCGGAATTGCACCTCAAACTACACGGCTAGAGCATTGGAGAGGGTAGCAGAATTCACGGTGTAGCAGTGAAATGCGTAGATATCGTGAGGAATACCAGAGGCGAAGGCGGCTACCTGGACAATTGCTGACGCTCAGGCACGAAAGCGTGGGGAGCAAAAGGGATTAGATACCCCTGTAGTCCACGCCCTAAACGGTGCACACTAGGTCTTGG
>Ga0302325_10005180_pt1 | contig 29796 bp, 33 predicted proteins | sample Palsa_T0_2_FD_201948 | JGI IMG/M metagenome (GOLD analysis project Ga0302325, IMG submission 201948) | Peat permafrost microbial communities from Stordalen Mire near Abisko, Sweden - Palsa_T0_2 | ecosystem: Environmental > Terrestrial > Soil > Palsa > Peat permafrost | place: Sweden: Abisko...
GGCAAACGGCCCATAATAGTGTCCGGACCGCGAGCGCGCGCCGCGATGCTTGATGATTTGCGGCGCCCAGTGATCGGAGGTGATCAGGATGTAGGGAAACGACTTGTCGTCGCGCAGCGTGACGTTGAAGCGCGGCCGCAGCCGCTTGATCAGATTGGCTTCAAGCAGCAGCGCTTCGGTTTCGGTACGGGTAACGACGAATTCCAGCCGGCGGGTCGCCGCGACCATGCGCTCAATGCGGGTATCGAGTCCGGTCGGCCGCGCATAGGCGCTGACGCGCTTCCTGATGTTCTTCGCCTTGCCGACGTAAAGCACGTCGCCGCGGGCATCGAGCATGCGATAAACGCCGGGCCGCGATGGCGCGACCTTCAGGTAATGAAGAATGGCATCGCGGCCGGCTGCGAGCGAATTCTCGCCCTCGTCGAGATGCAGTTCGACCCGGCCGCTATCGTCGGTAAGCGGCAGCGACTGTTCTTCGTCCTCGTCGAGCTCGGTTTCCGGCTCGATGTCTTTCTTTGGCACATTCATCGATTAGTCCGGCCGCTCAATACAGAATCTCTTAACGATACCACTCTGGAAATACTTAGTGATTCAGAACCGATTAACTTCAACATCGCGATAAACTCTATAGGCCGTGAACCTCGGCCGCCTTGCTTCGAACTTCATATGGGCATTCCGAGCGCTGGGCGCCTTAGGGCGTTGCAGCCCGATGCTTTCGGAGGGTCACAGTGAGAACAGTTCTTGGCTCAGTTCTTGGCGCAGTTCTTGCCTCAGCTTTCTCGATCGCGATGGCCGGCACTGCGCTCGCCGCAGACTTGCCAGTGAGCAATTACTACACCGCTCCCCAGTCATATTCCGCCTCAAGCTGGGCGGGCCCCTATCTCGGCGCCCAGTTCGGCTACGAATGGGGAACGGTAAGCAATAATCCGACCCGCCCGGAGGGTTTCCAGGGTGGCGTCGAAGCCGGATACAATTGGCAGTTCGGTCAATTTGTTGTCGGTGGTGAAACCGATCTCAATATATCCGGCGCGCAGGATACGTCCGGGCCATTCCAGTTCTCAAATCCGTGGTATGGCACCCTCCGCGGCCGTGCTGGCGTCGCCTTCAACAATGTTTTGCTCTATGGAACCGCCGGCCTCGGTTACGGTGCGCTCAACGGGCAATCCACCGGCTTTTTGAATGCAAGCAGGACCAGCGCGGGCTTTGTCGGCGGCGCCGGCATCGAATATGGCTTTGCGTCACATTGGTCGGCCAAGGCCGAGTGGCTCTATCTCGATCTCGCCGACCGCAGCTTTCCCGCCACCGGCACCAGCAACGGCCTCGCGGCAAATCTTGTCCGCTTCGGCGTGAATTATCACTTCTGATCGGGCCTTTTCCGTCCGATTTCACTCCACACAACGGTTTTCTGGCCACGCGACAAAATACGTCACGTGGCCGTACAATATATCTGCGCGCAGCTTCAGTTCCGGTTACACTTATTTTACCATAATGCCGCCGATGTTAAGACAAAATTTCCTTTAATCATGGCTCTACTTGATCTTTTCTCGCCACAATGTGGTCCAGATAGACAAATCAACTGTGTCTTTGCTGCACTAGACGCAGGATGCGTCGCGAATACTATCCGGCCAACTTATTACATGGAGGTCGGGACTATGAAGCGTTTGTTTTTAGCGTTGGCGAGTTTGGCGGCGTTGACCGGGTCTGCCGCGGCAGCCGATTTGTCACGCCCTGCGCCGCAGCAGTACTACAAGGCCGCAGTGGCGCCGCCGGTCTATAACTGGACCGGCTTCTACATTGGTATCAACGGCGGCGGCGGCTTCGGCCGTTCAGCTTGGGATACCACTGGCGGATTTAACACCTCCGGCGGCCTCGTCGGGGGCACCCTCGGTTACAACTATCAGGTTGGCCAAGCCGTGTTCGGCGTGGAAGGCGACATCGACTGGGCCAACATCAACGGCACTACGACCAGCGCCTGTCCGCTGGGCTGTAAGACCGGCGATGACTGGCTGGGAACGGTTCGTGGCCGCCTCGGTTACGCGGCTGATCGTTTCATGCCGTTCATCACCGGTGGTGCCGCGTTCGGCGACATCAAGACTTCGACCCCGGGCTTTGCCGGCGCCACCCAGACTAACGTGGGCTGGACCGTCGGTGCAGGCCTCGAATTCGCCATCGCCCAGAACTGGACGGCCAAAGCCGAATATCTCTACGTCGATCTCGGCAAGTTCAACTGCGGCCTGTCTTGCGGTGTAACGGCGACCGACAACGTGTCGTTCACAACGAACCTGGTCCGCGCCGGCGTGAACTACCGCTTCTAATCGTTGTTGCGAACTACGGAATGCAAAAACCCCGGAGCGCAAGCTCCGGGGTTTTTGTTGGTTTGGACTATTGCCGCGCCGATCAGTCCGGCTTGGTCGCGGCAAACGCCGGCACGCGCGCGGTGAAATCGTCGAGCCATGCCACGAGCTTCGGGCGGCCTGCGCGCCAACTGCCGTTGAAGCGGAAGTCGCGATAACCGAGCGCGCACGCAAGCGTGATCTGCCCGATATGCGGCATGCCCATGAACGGCGGCGGCGAGGCTTCGAGCGTCGCCAGCGCTCGCGACACCTTGCCGGCCTGATGGTCGAGCCATTTCTGTTCGTGGGTCTCGGCCTTGCGCCAGCGTCCTTCGTAAACCGTCAGGATTGATGCATCGAGAAGCCCGTCGCACAGCGCCTGCAGGCGAAGCGCGCCGAGCCGGGCCATGGCGTCGCGCGGCACGATCTTGTTGCCGCCCGCGCGATGATCGAGATATTCGAGAATGACGCGGGAGTCGTAATAGGCGTTGCCGTCCTCGACCAGCAGCACCGGAATCTTGCCGAGCGGATTTTGCAGCCGCACGCTGTCGTTAGTGTCGCCGGTTTCGGCGGCCTCGACTTTCACGTCCTTCTCGAAGCCGAGCAAAGTAATCGCAATCCGTACCTTGCGTCCAAACGGCGAAGCCGGGGACGAGCGGAGTATCATCATTGAGGCACCATCACTGGAATTTCAGGGAGATTGCGCCACAGCAGTGACGCAACAGAAAACCGTTCGGCCGAGCACCGCACGGAACGTTCAACCAGACGCCGCGCTCCCACACGGCGCCGTCACTCAAGTCCTAGCCGGTAATAACGAGATTGACCGCTTTCGGACCCTTGCCCTTTTTGTCAGGTTCGACGTCGAAGTCGATACGTTGTCCTTCGGCCAACGATTTCAACCCGGCGCGCTCAACAGCGGTGATGTGGACGAACACATCACGGCCACCGTCATCGGGCTTGATGAATCCGTAGCCACGTTCGCCATTGAAGAACTTGACAGTACCACCCATTGCCATCGGGCAACTCCTTCCCCCGTCGTGGTTGCTCCGCCATCGCGCCCCCACGGCACGACAGCTAGCTGGACATCCACACGAGCAAAGAGCTTTAGCCGCTGACGGCTTCAAACCACCCCGCCGGCCCCCCACAGGAGGCGGAACGTCTAAGCCAGCAAATGAAGGCTAAACCAAATTTTATTGGTGGAAAAGTGGGCGCTGCCGTTCCGATGCCCGTTCTCGCACCAGCCAGTCGAGCCGGCTGGCCGTTTCCGAACTGAAAATCCGGCCGAGTTCGGGAAGGTGCGCGCGCAGTTCGGCATCAAGCTGATACGGCGGATTGACCAGGATCAGGCCCGATCCGATCAAGCCTCCGTCTGCACGCGGCGAACCGTGCATCAGTTCAGAACGGAGCACATTTGGCACCCCCAGCTTGCGCAGGCGGCGGGCCAAAACGTCGGGCGCATCGCGGTCTTTGATCGGATACCAGAGCAAATAAATCCCGGTCGGCCATTTGCGGTGCGTTGCCGCTAATTCGTTGGACAAGCGGGAAAAATCGTCGGTTTGCTCAAACGGCGGATCGACCAGGACGAGACCGCGGCGCTCCTTCGGCGGCACATAGGCGCCGAGCGCGATCCAGCCGTCGATGGAAAGCGCCTTAGCGCGGAGATCGCCACGCAGCATCCTTTTCAAGGCATTGGCTGCCCGAGGTTCAAGCTCGCAGGCGATCAATCTGTCCTGCCTCCGGAGAAGGGCTTGCGCGATGGCGGGCGAGCCGGGATAGGCCCGCAAGCTGCCGACCGGGTTGAGCGCGGCAACCGCCTTCAGATAGGGCGATAAAAAATCTTTTAGTGCTGGGCCAGGAGACCCCCCCCAGAGGCGTTTAATGCCATTTTGCCACTCACCACCGCGGCTCGCTTCGGAGGATGTGAGGTCGTACCGGCCCGCGCCGGCATGGGTGTCGATCACCCGGAAGGCGGCCGGCTTGTTGCGCAGATGAACCAGGATGCGGGCGAGCACGGCGTGCTTGTGCACGTCGGCAAAATTCCCGGCGTGAAAGGCGTGCTGGTAGTTCACGAATTTAGTTGGTGCATAATCCTATCCGATCATGCACTAGCCCTCGCGCACCGGCGGCATGATGACTTGATCGCGCCGACAAGCGCGCTTGGTGACTTCAGGACAATCATGGAATTTCAGATCCTTCGACAGACAGATCCGGATTTCGGTCAGCCGTTTCCTGTCGCAGTCGACGGCTATGCCGTTTGCGGTCAAACCTGAGTTCGCCTTGATGAAGGCATCCTGCACCGCGCCGGGCGCAACCGTGAGTGGCTGTTGCAACGAGACATAGTCGGGCGGGATCGTTATCGCCGCGCGCGCCTTGCGTATGGTGTCGAAGTAGGCACTCGGTGACAGACCCGAACAGGTGCCGTGCTTGTCCCACTCATTGTAAATGAGATGCGGCGCCGGCATCAGGTCGAGCATTGATGAGACGATGCCGCGATAGAGCCGCGGCGACGGCTGCTGACAATTTTCCGGAAAGCCTTTTTCATATTGCGGCCACAGCCCGTGCACGATGAACGAGTACGGACGGGCACCGCATTGCATTCCTGACGCCTGACCGCCGTGACGCTCCGCGGTAGCGGCGCAAAAAGACGGCGACCACGACAGCGACAAAATATAAAAATCGAACTGACCAGGCGTACCCTGGTCCTGCGCGAGCGCAGGCAGCAAAGTCGCCAGAAGAAATGCGGCGGTTACGGCCGTCCGTTTCATAATTCCAATCATCCCATCGCTCCGCCGCTGTCACTCAATAATGGAACAATAGCATCTCGAACGTAGCGCGAACAGATTATGGGGAAATGTCGTATCGCCGGTAACCTTCAGCGTACCTATTTAAGATTTTGTGTTTGACCGATTCAGCCTTGCCCGACGAAATTGTCGCGCTAACGCGACAAGGTGAGAGGCACCGCCCATGACAGTTTACCACCTCTACAAGAATCGGGCTTTCGAGCCCGAAACCATCTCTGTGATGACCAGCGCCTATGCCGACGTTTGCCGTACGCTCGGGGTGAGTGAGCGTGACGACCCGGGCGCCGACACGGTGGCAAAGGCCGTGATCGAATACGCGCAGCGTGGCGTCAGCGATCCGGCCGGGCTGCGCGACCGCGTATTGCAGGCATTGCGTCCGTCAGCAGCCTGAAGACGCGGCAACACTTTATAAACCGCGTCGCGAACTGTCGCATTGCTGCCCCAAAGCGTTGCGCTTTCGGGCGAACGATTGCCAAAATTTTCCGGCTCTCCTCGGTGCAGACGGGACTTGCACGGGGTCAGACCATGAAAGCGATCGGTAAAGGCGTATTCGGCGCAAGCTTGCTGCTGGCGCTCCTGATGTCGGGCGCAACGGCCGAAGCGGCGGGCGGTCACAAGGCTCAACAGCAGAGCGCCAATAAGTCCGACACAGATAAGCCCAAGGCTGACGAAAAAGCCTACGCCCAGGCGCTCAACTCAGTGCCTAACAAGGCGTACGATCCTTGGCATGGGGTGCGCTAACGCGCCTTGGCAGGGGGTGAGCTGACGCACTCTGGCTGGCGTTACGGTCCGGCGGCGCGGCACTCGGGCCGATAGGCCCAGTTGCGATCGAGACTGGCGACGCAGAAATTCACGCCCCAACCCATACCGATGATGTTGGTATCTTCTTCGATGGCGTAGTTGATCAGGTGCTTGGTGCCGTCGTTGATGACGGCGGTGCCACTGCAAAAGCGCCGCGGGATCGACTGCGCCGCCCAGGGCAGTTCGGCAGTCTCGTGGATATTCTCGATGCCGACGATGCGCAGTTCGGAGTTCCAGAACCGGAATTCCTTGGTGTGGAAATTGGCGATGATGCGATCGAGCGCCCCGGAATAGTCGCAGGCCGGCACGTCGCGGTCGTAGCGCGGCCCTGACAGCCAGAAGTTTTTCTCGAACAGGTTGGCCGCGCGCGGCTGAGAAACCGTCGTTAGGCTAAGCGCCAAAGTCAGTGCCGCCCAGGCAAACTGGCCTGCAAACTGACCTGCAAAACGACCCGAAAACCGGCCATACATGGCCCTCTCCCACCGCTCGTAACCCTCAACAAGCGTGCCGCGACGGTGCTTTCGGGTCAAGGGTGCAAACCGTAGCCGAGCGATTGCGCCGCCCGACGTGGCATAGCCGCAACGATTGCGGCTGGCGATGCCCGACGAGGCCGATTCATCGGTTGCGTATCCACAGAATCCACCGCGCCGCAATCGGTTTCTCATACTTTTGTCACAAAAGCGCGCAGTGCAAATTTCCGGCTCTGTGATACGAGTTTTGAGTTCGCGTATCTGATTCGACGCGTAACCGGGGTGTAAGGCGTATGAGCCGCGACCCGGCTCGCCGTTTCAACCCCTTGCAACGTTCGCCCTCGGCCGCTCTCGACACGCGGCCACCGGGCCGTCTGTAAAGCGTTCGCTGGCCATTGCCGGCGATGTCAGTTGAGAGGTTCGTGATGAACCATCGGGGACAACAGGTCGGCTCGGGGGAGATTGGCTATGGGCGAGGTGCACCGACTTTTAACAGCGGAGCCGGCGTTTGGCTTACAGGCGGCGGGCCGCTTGATGGTCCAGGTCTTTCCGGCCTGGGTGCAGGATTTGGCTCTCCTGGTAGAGACCGTTGAGGCTGCGCGCCCAACCGGCGCGCCGGCGGACTGGCAACCGGGTGCAGTCGTACGGCTGCCGTTCAACAAGAAGATTTGCAATGATGGCAACACGGTCTGCAGTCAGGCACTGATGGCGCTCGCCGATACCGCCATGGTCATCGCCTGCTCGGCAGCATGGAACGGCTATCGGCCGATGAACACGATTGATCAGACGACGCATTTCCTGCGTCCGGTCAGCTACGACGTCGTCGCTGACGCGCGCGTCGTACGTATCGGCCGCAGCACCAGTTTCGGCCGGGTCATGCTGCTCGGCGCGCATGATCTTCGCCCGGTCGGTATGGTGGCCACCGCCTATTCAATGAACTAATCGCGCTTATCCCGCGCACCGCTTCCCATTGTTGTCGCGAGGCTCTAAGCTTTCGCCGCTTTAGGGTGGCTGGAGGCCTGCGCTATGAGTCGGAAGCTGTTGATCGCGCTCGGTATTGTATTGGCGAGCAGCACCGCGGTGTTTGCCATCGGTGGCACTTTCACCGGCCCCGGCCCGTGGATCACCGGCAACGATACCGGCGGCATCTTTCCCTATTCGCCGGCGATCGAACCCACATACAAACAGATGGCAGAAGACTGGTGCGCTCGCTGGCATAGGCTGTCGCACGTGACCAGTGTGCATCGCGTCTATGGCGATTATGTCAGCTTCGTCTGCATCGATAAGCCGTGGATGATTCACTAGCGGTCATTACCGCGCGCGACTTACTGCCAATCCCCGACCACGGCCTGAACGATGGTCAACGCCGCGACTGCGGCGGTGTCTGCGCGCAGGATGCGCGGGCCGAGACAAATGCGTACGACATTCGGCGACTTGAGCAGCACCGCGCGTTCGTCGTCCGCAAAGCCGCCTTCCGGTCCGATCAGCACGGCCAGCGGCGCATGCTGCGGCATCGTTTGAAGCGCCGCGATCGGATTGGTCACATCGGCATCTTCATCGCAGAACACGATCCAGCGCGCCAGATCGCGTGCCGCGAGCAGAGCATTAAAGGTCACCGGCTCGCCAACCGCCGGCACCGTCAGCACACCGCACTGCTCCGCCGCCTCGATGGCATTGGCGTGCATGCGCCCGGTATTGACGCGCGCCGCCTGGGTGTGCCGGGTCAGCACCGGCTGCAAGCGCGCCACGCCCATCTCGACCGCCTTCTGCACCATGTAATCGAGCCGCGCGGCCTTAAGCGGCGCGAACAGATAATCTAGATCGGCGGTAATGGTCTGGGCACGGACATTGTCGCCGATCTGGAGCGAAGCGCCGCGCCGTTGTGCCTCGATGGTCGCTCTCCATTCCCCATCCCGGCCATTGAATACGAGCACCGGCGCGCCGGTTTTGAGTCGCAGCACGGTCGTGAGATAGTGGGCCTGCGCGCTTTGCAGCGTGACGACGGCGCCCGCCATAAGCGGTGCCTCGACGAAAAGCCGGGGACTGCGGAAGTCGTAGCTGGGCATTGTTTAGAGCTTGACTTGGCAAACGGCCTAGAAAAAGCCTGGGACGGAACTCGCCGGAACCTGACAATGTCATTTCGCTTTAGCGTTGTTGTGAGATGTGCACCAGCGTCGCACCCCCTGAGTTCGGGCGTTTTGACACCAAGTCTGCCCCGGTGTCGCCGAATTCAACATGCCATTAATCGACAACGGGCTATGAACTTGTTCCGGGATCAAGGGCACGAGGGTCGACGATGATTCGCAGTCTTGCCGCCGCACTGACCATCGCGGCTGCCGCGACTTTGCCCGGCGCTGCCTTGGCGCAATTTCCGCCGCCGCCACCAACTGGATCGCAAGGCGTGTTTCCCGCCCCCCCGCCATCGGGATCGCAAGGTGTATTCCCGGCCCCACGGCCGCCAGGTCAGGGCGGGCCGGGTCAGGGCGGAATGGCTGGCAGCCAAGGCGGCTTTGGCGGTCCGCCCCCGCCGGGCGGCGGAGGAGGGGCTTTTGGCCCGCCTGGCGGCGCCCAAGCCATCTGCGCCAGCTTCGCGAAGCTGAAGGACGACGCCGAGGTCAGAGGAAAGGCAATTCAGGCGGCGGGTAAGTCGCACGACCGCAAGGTCATGTGCGGCGCTGTCACGCGCTTCGTTGAATCAGAAACGAAAGTGGTGAAGTTCCTGGCCGATAACAAGACGACGTGCGGCGTTCCCGACCAGGCCGTCACAAACGCCAAGGCCAGCCACGAGAAAACCCTTCAGTTCCGCGACCAGGTCTGCGCCGAAGCCCCGCAGCCGAAGGCGCCGTCGCTCAGCGATGCGCTCGGCACGCCAACGCTCGATACGGCAAAGAATACCAAGACCGGCAGGGGCACCCTGGATTCGCTGACCGGCAATCCGCTGGCGAAATGAGCGCTCCACCAGGCTCGGTCGCCGACGCGACCGGCAATTGGGTCGACACGCTCGCGCCTGGCTGGTCACGCCCCTACCTCCGCCTCGCCCGCCTCGACCGGCCGATCGGATCATGGCTGTTGCTGCTGCCGTGCTGGTGGTCGGCGGCGCTGGCTGCCGTCGCGGCGCACGCACGCGCGCCAAGCCTTTTTCAGATTGCATTGTTCTTCATCGGCGCCTTCGCCATGCGCGGCGCCGGCTGCACATATAATGACATCGTCGATCGCGATCTCGACGGCAGCGTCGAGCGCACCCGCTCGCGGCCGATCCCGTCCGGCCAGGTCAGCGTGCTACAGGCGATAATCTTTCTCGTACTGCAATCGCTGATCGGACTTGCGGTGCTGCTCAGCTTCAACGGCTTCACCGTTTTGCTCGGCATTGCCTCGCTTGCGATCGTCGCGGTCTATCCGTTCATGAAGCGGATAACCTATTGGCCGCAGATCGTGCTGGGCTTAGCCTTCTCCTGGGGCGCGCTGATGGGCTGGGCTGGCGCGTTCGACCGGCTCGATCTTGCGCCGCTTCTGCTCTACGCCGGATCGATCTCCTGGGTGATCGGTTACGACACCATCTATGCCCATCAGGATCGCGAGGACGATGCGCTGATCGGCATCAAATCGACGGCGTTGCTGTTCGGCGCGCGCACCAAACCAATGCTGGTGCTGTTCTATGGAACCGCCGTCACTTTGATCGGCGCGGCCGGTGCGCTTGCGGGCGGCGGCGGCTGGTTTTGGCTCGGACTGCTCGCCTTTGCGCTGCATCTTTGCTGGCAGATCGTCCGTCTCGATACCAGAGATCCCGACAACTGCCTCCGCGTATTCAAATCCGACCGCGATGCCGGCCTGATCCTGTTCGCTGGACTTTTGCTCGACGCGGCTTTACGTGGCGCAGCGTAAACCCGATCATTGCAGCGTGCCCACGGAATCACGCCTGATCCTCACGGACGGCTTTGAAGACTCCAATAATTGAACGGAATACGCGAATGCTAAAAGTTTGCAGAATTGGCCACGCAACCTTCGAGACGCCCGATCTGGACAAGGCGATTGATCACTACACCCAGGCGGTCGGCCTCATCCTCTCTAGCCGCACCAGTGACGGCGCCTATCTTGCAAGCCGTCTGGGTATTCTGTCGCTGGAATTGCAAAAAGGGCCGCAGCCGCGATGCAAGCGCCTGTCGTTCGAGGTTGCGGCAGGCTCGGACCTGACGGCAATGGGCCGTTGGCTGAAAGAGCAAGGCATCGAGAGCAGCCGCCGCAGCGATTCAACACCCGGCCATCCGGAAATGCTGACTTTCCAGGATCCGAAAGGAACGTACATCGACCTCTTCACGCAATGGAGTTTCCTCGACAAGGGCACTGACCTGATTGCCGGGCCGTTGAAATTCGGGCACCTGGCTTTCGTCGTGCCGGACCCCGCAGCGATGGCGGACTTCTACCAGCGCATCATGGGCTTCCGGATCTCCGACTGGATCGAAGATTTCTTCGTCTTCTTGCGTTGCAACGCCGACCATCACGTCGTCAATTTCATTCGCGGCCAGACGGTGCGCATGCACCACATGGCCTTCGAGCTGAAGGATTTCGCGCAAATTCAGAATGCCTCCGAGCTGCTGTCGCGGCTTCGCAAGCCCATCGTCTGGGGACCGGTGCGTCTCGGCCCGGGCCACAATGTCGCGATCTTTCACCGCACAGCCGACGATCACGTCCTGGAGCTTTATGCCGAGCTTGATCAGATGAAGAACGAAGAGCTCGGCTATTGGGATCCGCGGCCCTGGCACCGGGACCGTCCGCTGCGTCCGAAGGTCTGGAAGCCGGAAGATCGCAGCATCTGGGGCCCTCCCCCGCTGCCGGCTTTTGAGCACGGCAATTTCGGCAATCTTGATTGACCTCGTCATCGCGAGGAGCGCAGCGATTTTCCTTTTGTCATCGTCCGCGAAGGCGGACGATCCAGTAATCGCCGAGGCCCGTAATTTTTCTCCGGCGCCTTGAATACTGGATGCCCCGCCTTCGCGGGGCATGACAGCGGTTGGGACGGCTTGCATTAAGCGCTGGATTGCTTCGCGGAGCCTGTCATCGGGACACGCGACTTCGCGCGGTCCCGTTGGCTCGCAACGACCCCTCGAAGCCCCTTGTCGACTCCCCGCGGCAGGCGCAAGATAGCGACAAACCGCCTCATCCCAACAAGCGGCCGGCAATTCCCAAGGGAGCGAATGATGAAATCCGTCACTATGCTTGGCATGACTACGGTGCTTGCGTTGATTTTTGCGCAGGTCCCGCCATCGGCAGTACGTGCCGACAACCAGCCAGCCGCGCTTGCCGGTCAGGTCTCGTCCGAAGCCGAAGCCAACATGGAGGGCGTGGTCGTTACCGCGCATAAGGACGGTTCGATCGTCCAGACCAGTGTCATCACCGATGCGAAGGGCCACTACGCCTTCCCGGAAAGCCGGCTGGAGCCCGGCCACTACACCATCGCGATCCGCGCGGTCGGTTACGACCTCTCCGTTCCGGCCGCAACCGACGTGCAGGCCGAGAAGACCGCAAATGCCGATTTGAAACTGGTCAAGACCAAATACCTGCCCGACCAGATGACCAATGCCGAATGGACAATGAGCATTCCGGGCACCGAAGAGCAGAAGGCGATGCTGCTCAACTGCACGAGCTGTCACACCATGGAGCGCATTGTCCGCTCGACACATAATTCCGATGAATGGACGCAGGTGATTTCGCGCATGATGGGCTATGGCGCGGTCAGCCAGCCGATCAAGCCGCAGCCGATGCTTGACCGCTCCCGCGCCGGCACGCCGGAGGAATACCGTAAGATGGCGGACTATCTCGCCACCATCAATCTGAGCGCGACCGACAACTGGACCTACGAGCTGAAGACCCTGCCGCGCCCGACCGGGCGCGACACCCATGTCATCACCACCGAATACGACGTGGGCCGCGAAACGTCCGAGCCGCATGACATCCTGGTCGATAAGGACGGCATGGTCTGGTACACCAATTTCGGCGAGATGGAGATCGGCAAGTTCGATCCAAAGACGCTCAAATTTACTTCTTATCCAATCAAGACGTTCAAGCCGAACGCGCCGACCGGCCTGCTGAGCATCGAGTTCGATCACCAGGGCAAGATCTGGTTCGACACCATGTACCAGGGCTCGCTCGGCTGTCTCGACCCGAAGACTGGCGAGATCGCCTACTATCCGGTCGATCCGAAGTGGAACGATGACCGCGTGCAGCTGAACTTCACCGGCCTGCACTATGAGGTCGACAACAAGGTGTGGACCAAGAGCGTCGGCACCCAAGACATCTTCCGCGTCGACCTGAAGACCGGCGAGTGGGAGAAATTTCACCCGACCGACAAGCTGCCGGGTCTCAAGAATGTCGGCATCTATCAGGTCATGGCCGACTCCAAGAACAATCTTTGGATGGCGGAATTCACTGAAGGCCACCTTGGCAAGATCGACGCCAAGACTGGTGAAGTGACCTGGTACGCAACGCCGACGGCGCATGCCCGCGCCCGCCGCATGGAGATCGACGACCAGGACCGCGTGCTGATCACCGAATATCGCACCAGCAAAGTGGCCTTGTTCGATCCCAAGACCGAAAAGTTCACCGAGTACACCATGCCGGAATACACCTTCCCGTACCGGGCGAACTTCGACAAGAACGGCGAGATCTGGGCTTCCACCATGTCGACCGACCGTGTCGTACGCATGGACCCGAAGACCGGCCAGACCGAGCAGTATCTGATGCCGTCCGACACCAATATGCGCACGGTGTTCATCGACAACACGACGACGCCGGTGACGTTCTGGGTCGGCTCCAATCACGATCATCGCATCGTGAAGGTCGAGCCGCTCGACTAAAACGGCAGTTAGTTCTTACGACGAGCAGACCAACTCTCCCTCCCCGGTCGGGAGGGAGAGTTTTTTGTTGACTATTACACCCGCGCGATAACCGCGACCGGACCGCCGCCCGGCGGGCCCTGATGTTCGGCACCGCCCGAGACATAGACCGCGCCGGTGCCGGACAGTCCGCCGATCAGGCCGCCAACCGCGGCGCGGGCGTGGCGCGTCGAACCGACATCGGAATCATCGAGCATGGTGTGACGGAAGCCGCGTACGGCACCGTCCGGTGACGCTTCCGCTTTTGCAAAGATATTGACCAGACGGCCGCTCGTCCGCGCGTCGGCGAGACCGAGCCCGACGCTCTTGAGCGCTTCGAGGACCGCCGAAAGATCGATCGAATCACGCATCACGCCGTGCGCAATTACGAACGGGCTCGCCGACCGCGCAGAATTGCCCATCACGATGACCACGTTGTGCATCAGCTCAATGCCGGCTGAAGATGAAGCGACGGAGGAGAACAAGCTCCAGTCCTTCAGCACGCGGTCTTCGTTGACGGCATCCAGCTCGCCCAGCGCCAACGCCACACCGAGCGCGGAGGCGCCGCGGGAAAAGCCCATCGACGCATAGCCGCCGGTGGTCACGGTCTTGTGGCCGCGCCGCGCCGCCGCCTCGATCCGCTCGCTCGTGAGCAGCGGGCATTTAATCTGGACGAAGTGTACGTCGTTCGGATCGTCGATGCCGGCGTCTCGCATGGCCTGGTGCACGGCGCGCACGGTCTCGTCGATATGAGGCTTCCGGCCGATTTCTTCGGGCAGGAAATCGCGGGTGTGGGCAATACCAATGCTGAGCCGCTTGCTGTCCACCTGCCCTACCTCTTTCGCAGCAGAGGGCGCAACGGTAGCGGCGCCATTGCTGGCGGACTTTCGCGCAAAGACCGTGAGATGCGGACTGAGCACGCCTTCGGTGCCGCCCGACATGACGAACGCGATCTTCTCCTCCACCGCGTGCGGCGCAAGCCCAAGCCGCGGCGCCAACACCTCACGCAACGCCGCCACCGCATATTCTCGGGTGAAATCGTTGACGCCGCCGTTGCCTTCGGTTTTGCCGAGCACGGCTAGGATTTCCGACGGCGCAATCTCACCGGCGTCGATCAGCGCCAACAGCCCTGATACGTCGCCCGGACCGCTGGTCGGAATACGAATGACATCGATCGAGATCGGACGCGCGGTCATTCCGCTTCTCCGCTTGACCAGAAGATCAGCCGGCGTTCGGCAAAGCCGATCGCGTAGAACATGGCGATGCCGGCGAACGCCGCGGCGACAATCGCCGAGAACAGCGTCGCGGTTTCGAGATGCGCCGACGAGATGATGATGAGATAGCCGAGCCCCTTGGTGGCGCCGACGAATTCGCCGACGATGGCGCCGACGACAGCCAACGAGGAGGAAATCTTCAGCGCCGAGAACAGATATGGCAGGCAATAAGGCACGCGCAGCTTGCGGAATTCTTGCGACTGGTTCGCCCCCATCGTCTCGAACAGCTCGCGATACTCGACATCGGCGGCCTTCAGGCCTTTGACCGTATTTACCAGCACCGGAAAGAAGCAGATCAGGATCGCGGCCACGATTTTCGACCACCAGCCGGTGCCGAGCCAGATCACCAAAAGCGGCGCGACCGCCACGATCGGTGTCGTCTTCACCGCAATCGCGATCGGAAACAAGCCCTCTTCAAGGGTGTGAAACCGCACGAACAAAGTGGCGATGGCGAAGGCAAGCAGGCTTGCGATAAGAAAGCCCGCAAGCGCCTCGGTGAAGGTGACGGCGAACTGCTCGGCAAGAAAGCCGTCGAAGGTTGCCAAAATCGCGGTCGGCGACGGCAGCAGATATTCCGGGATATGCAGCACCATGACGGCGGCCTGCCAGATCGCGAGCGCCAAGGCGCCGAACGCCAGCGGCGGTAACGCACGAGCCATCATTGGCCGCTCCTGACCAGAGCGCGGATGTGCCGGATGATCGCCGCGCAGTCGGAGTTTTCCGGCTCACGCGGATGCGCACACGCCACGGCGACATCTTCGACCAGCCGTGCCGGGCGTTGCGAAAACACCACGACCCGGTCGGACATGGTGACGGCCTCGGGGATCGAGTGGGTTACCATGACAACCGTGGAGAGCCGCGTCTCCTTGCTCTGCCAGATACGGATCAGTTCCTCGTTGAGCACATCGCGGGTCAACTCATCGAGCGCGCCGAACGGTTCGTCCAGCAATAGCACGTCGGGATCGCACATCAGCGCGCGCGCCAGAGCTGCGCGCTGCTGCATGCCGCCGGAAAGCTGGTGCGGATAGGCATTGGCGAACTCCGCAAGCCGCACCAGCTCCAGCATGCGCTCCGCATTACGCCGGTCGGCGATATCGACGGCATTGCCGCCGCGCTGGATCTCGACCGGCAGCAGCACATTGTCGAGCGTGGTGCGCCACGGCAGCAACAGCGGCTTCTGGAACATGAAACTTGTGCGCATACCGCTATAGGGCCACACGATTCGACCGCTGCCCGGCGTCACCAGACGGGCGATGGCCTTGAGCAAGGTGGACTTGCCGCAGCCGCTCGGTCCAAGCAGCGAAACGAACTCGCCGCGCCGCACCGATAGGCTCAAACTCTCGATCGCGACCACGCTGCCAAAAGCGACAGCGAGGTCTTCGATCGAAAGAATGGGACTGGGCTGCACGATCGCTGCACCGCCCAGCCGCTCCGCAAGCACGATGGCGTTCATTGCGTCGCGGGCGCACGGAACGCTGCGGCGATGGTGACCGGATCCTTCTGCATACCGGCGCCGAGCAGAAGCTTCTGCGCCGAACTCCAGCCGGCTTCGTCCATGTAGCCGACCGGCTTGTCATCGGGCCTAAGCAACGGGATGCTTGCCTTCATCATCGCGAGCTCATGATCGAAGGTGAGCTTGTCGCCGTACTTCACGGTGATCTTCGCCGCCTCCTCCGAAGCCGCGATGGCCGCGTTCCAGCCCTGCAGCGTGGCAACAACGAACTTTTTCACCACGTCCGGCTTTTCCTTGAGCATCTTCTCCGTAGTGAACAAAGTGTCGGCGTAAAGGTCGATGCCGTAGTCGACTGGCGAGACGACGTTGACGTCAAACCCCTTTTCTTTCGCCGCCAACACTTCATTGATGAGATAGCCCGGCCAGACATCGATATCGCCGGTGAGCAGCGGCGTCATGTCGAACTTCACCGGAATTTCGGTGACCTTCGATTTGTCGATGCCGGCCTTGGCCATCACCGCGCGATAGATCAGCTCTTCATTGCCGCCGATCTTGACGCCGACTTTCTTGCCGACGTAATCGGCCGGAGTCTTGATGCCGGACTTCGCCAGCGAGAACAGCACGAACGGATTGCGCCGGTAGATCACCGCAAGCGCCACCACCGGAACGCCCTTGCTGCGCGCAATCAGGATCTGGTCGGCGCCGGTGACACCGAACTGCTCATTGCCGCCTGTTATCATCTGGATCGCGGGAAAGTCCGGACCGCCCGGCTGCACATTCACGTCGAGCCCGGCGGCTTTGTAGAAGCCCTTGTCTTTCGCCACGTAGAACCCGGCGAATTGCGCCTGGTTGAACCATTTCAGCCGCACCGTAACGGCGTCGTCGGCGCGTGCGGTGGCGCCGAGCAAGGGTGCGATCAGCAAAGCGAGAAGCGTGAAAATACGGAAGCGCATGGTAGCTGCCCTCCTGAAAAGAGCCCGGCGGGCGAACTATGGGCGCAGTTGAGTGAGCGCGACCAGAACCGATTTTGGATCAGAGCGCTCTGAAAATCCGTACACTTCTGTGAAAGACCGATATAATGAGGGCTATTGCCGGGCCGAACAGACGCCGAAACGGTTACCGAACCATGGGTAAGCGAGCCGTGCCGCGGCGTAACCGGGGCGCGAAAGTTTCAACACCGCCGGTTGCCGCGCGCCGCGCCGAGGCGCCGCGCAAACGGCTCCGGCCGCCACGCCTTCTTACCTATGTCGACGCCGTGGCGCGCCACGGCTCGATCCGCAAGGCGGCCGAAGCGCTCAACGTCGCGTCCTCGGCACTGAACCGGCAGATCCTCGATCTCGAACTCGATCTGGGCAGCGATCTTTTCGAGCGGCTGCCGCGCGGCGTGCGGCTGACCGCAGCCGGCGAGGTATTCCTTGCCTATACGCGGCAGGCGATTTCCGAGCTCAAGGCGGTCGAGTCGCAGGTCGAACAATTGCGCGGCCTGGTACGCGGCCAGGTCGGCGTCGGCGCGGTCGAGTCGGTTGCGGGCGAGCTTTTGCCGTCGGCGATCACACAGTTTCAGGTGACGCATCCCAATGTGCGTTTCAATGTCCGTATCGGGGCGCCGGATGATTTGATCGCCGGCCTGACCGCCGACCGGGTCGACCTGATCCTCACGCACTATCCGCCGCCGAAGAAGCACGTCGCCGTGGTCGCGACCGCGACCCAAGCGCTATGCGCACTGATGGCTGCCGATCATCCGCTGGCAAGCCGCGAAGCTTTAAGGCTGCGCGACTGCCTCGCCTATCCGCTCGCGCTCGGCGACACCACGCTCGCCGGCCGTGCGCTTATCGAGCAGGTGCTGTCGCAAGCCTCGTTCGAGCTCGATCCGCGGCTGGTGTCGAATTCCGTGGAAAGCATGAAAGCGTTTGCGTTGATGAATCGCGGCGTCTGCTTTCAGTTCCGCAAGCCGGGCAAAGCACCGATCCCGCCGGGCGACATGATCGCGCTGCCGCTGCTCGATCCGCCGCTGTTGGAAGCAAAACTCATTCTCGCCACGCGGCGCGGCCGGGTGCTGCCGATCGCCGCCGCAGCGTTCGTCGAAACGCTGCGGGCGGCGATGGGCTGACGACTTCCACTTCCGCTCGTCGCCGCGAAAGTGGGGATCCAGTTTCTGGATTCCCGCTTTCGCGGGAATGAGCGGAAATTATTCGCCCCCCTTACGCCGCCTTGCTGCTCCCGACGCCGTCCAGCTCCTTCAAGACATCGTCCGGCAGATCGAGTTCCGCGGCGGCGAGGTTTTCCCGCAAGTGCGCGACCGACGACGTTCCGGGAATGAGCAGGATGTTCGGCGACCGGCGCAACAGCCAGGCCAGCGCCACCTGCATCGGCGTGACGCCGAGCCGCGCCGCGACGTTTGACAGGATCGACGATTGCAGCGGCGTGAAACCGCCGAGCGGAAAGAACGGCACATAAGCGGTGCCCTGCCGTGCGAGATTGTCGATCAGCGTGTCATCGCCGCGATGCGCAAGATTGTACTGGTTTTGCACGCAGACGATCTCGGTGATGCGGCGGCCGTTGGCAACCTGCTTCGCCGTCGCGTTGCTGAGCCCGATATGACGTACCAAGCCTTTGCGCTTGAGCTCAGCGAGCGCGGTGAGCGCCGCTTCGATCGGCCCCTCGGTCGGCTCATGGGGATTGAACATAAAGCGGAGATTGACGACGTCGAGCGCATCGACCTTCAGATTGCGCAAGTTGTCGTGCACGGCCTGCGTCAGGTCTTCCGCCGAGAACGCCGGATTCCACGATTTGTCGTCGCCGCGGCGCGCGCCGATCTTGGTGACAATGACGAGATCGTCCGGATAGGGATGCAGCGCCTCGCGGATCAGATGGTTGACGACGTGGGGGCCATAGAAGTCGCTGGTGTCGATGTGATCGACGCCGCCCGCCACCGCTTCACGCAAGACGGTAATCGCCGCGTCGCGGTCTTTCGGCGGACCGAACACGCCGGGACCGGCAAGCTGCATGGCGCCGTAACCAAGCCGTTTTACTGTGCGACCGCCAAGTTTGAATGTGCCGGATTTATCGATGCTGGACATGAGGGAAGCTCCTTCTCAAAGACACAACGCAAAACTAGGCGTTGTCCGCCCACCCGATAACTCTGTACAATCTGCACACACTGTGCGGATTTTAGAACAATGAAACCAGATCTGGCCGACCTGAACGCTTTCGTCGCGGTGGCGCGCGCGAAAGGCTTTCGCGATGCGGCACGCGGCCGCGGCAGCAGCGCGTCAGGCTTAAGCGAAGCGGTGCGTCGGCTCGAGGCGCAGCTTGGCGTCCGGCTACTCAACCGCACCACGCGCAGCGTGGCGCCGACGGAGGCCGGCGCGCGGCTGCTCAACCAACTCGGGCCTGCGCTGGCCGAAGTCGATGCCGCGCTCGATGTGGTGAACCGCTTTCGCGACAAACCGGCCGGCACGCTGCGGCTCAACGTTCCGGTCAGCGCCGCGCGGCTAGTTCTGCCCGCCATCGTGCCGGCATTCCTGACCGCCTACCCTGACATTCGGCTCGAAGTGTTGGCTGACGACAGTTTCGTCGATGTGCTGGCGGCAGGCTGCGACGCCGGCATTCGCTACGGCGAACGGCTGGAGCAGGACATGATCGCGGTGCCGATCGGGCCCCGCTCCCAGAGCTTCGCAACCGCGGCGGCGCCGAGCTATCTCGACCGCCGCGGCCGGCCCAAACATCCGCGCGACCTGCTCAGCCACGATTGCCTGAACGGCCGCTTTTCCAGCGGGGTCGTGCAAGTTTGGGAGTTCGAACGCAATGGTGAAATCGTCCGCGTCGATCCCAAAGGGCCGCTGCTGGTCAGCACCGGCGCCGCGACAGACCTCGCGGTGGATGCCGCCATTGCCGGCACCGGAATCATTTCTCTGTTCGAAGATTGGCTGCGGCCGCATCTCGACAGCCGCGCGCTCGAACCGGTGATCAAACCGTGGTGGCAGCGCTTTCCGGGACCCTTTCTCTACTACCCCGGACGCCGCCTCGTGCCGGCACCGTTGCGGGCCTTCATCGATTTCATCAAGGCGCGGAAGCCGGTATTGTGACAAAGACAACCGGTATCCGGATCGATGAAGCCGAAAAAGATTGTCGCTTTCCTGTTGACATGAAGTCGCCGATGCGATAGGAATAAATCCATCTCGCTCGTCGTGAGGGACATCGGCCGGTGACACCGATTGATGGAGCGGGAGCGGTTCCTGTAAGCGGAGTTCGTCGCTCTTAGCTTTCAGGCAGTTTGGGCATCGTCCCGTCCGGCGCGTGATCGGACTGCAGTGTGCCTGCTGCACTGGCGTCGGAGAGGGGACCCCCGTTTGTATCCGGCGATTCCAGGAAGCGCGGCCCAGGCCGAGTTGAGGTGAATAACCTCAGCGCATAGCCGCGGAGGAGCGCCGAAAGGCGAGCGGTCGCAAATGACCGCGGCTGCGCCTGCTTACCGGGTGCAGCTACCGAGGTGCGCCGTTCGGCGCTCCGCCTCCCTTGTTTTTCAAGGGAGATAAATTGAATGCCTCGCTTGCGTATGAGGCACCTTTTTTACCGCGTGAACAATAACTCGGATGCTGGTGCATCGCGGGAAGGGAATAACGCGCCCTCATCCTGAGGAGCGCGAAGCGCGTCTCGAAGGATGCGGGAGCCCCAGATGCTTCGAGACGCATTGCTGCGCAATGCTCCTCAGCATGAGGACGTGTTTTGCATTTCAGCATGGACCACCGGGTCAAGCCCGGTGGTGACGAAGGTAGAACAGAAAGCGCGGAAGACCCGGCCTTGACCATGCATTCGCATAGGAGAGACTCGCTGTCATGACCGACCGTTTGCAACAGATGGCGCAGTGGATGTGGGATGCGCGGCAACGCCGCCTACCCTGTGACAACCTGCCCGACGACCTGACGCCGGCTTCGATTGCGGAGGCCTATGCGGCACAGGAAATCTATTACCGGCTGGCGGAGCCGGTTTACGGCGCGGTCGGCGGCGCCAAGATCGCGACCACCACCAAGGTGATGCAGCAGCTGATGGGCATCAATCATGCCTGCGGTGGCGCGATCTTCTCCCGCACGATCCATGCATCGCCTGCGAAAATCACGGCCGCGGATTTCGTCAATCTGCGGATCGAGAGCGAGATTGCGCTCAAGCTCGGCGGCGACCTGCCGGCGCGAAGCGCGCCATGGACGCGCGAGACTGTTGCCCCGGCCGTCGCGGGCGCGATGCCGGCGTTCGAGCTGATTGAGGATCGCAATGCCGATTATGCGCGGACCGCGGCAACCTCGCTGATCGTCGAGAACTGCTGGAACGGCCGCGTGGTGACCGGCGCGGTCAGGTACCACTCAATAAGCTGATCGGCATCCATGGCCGCCTGAGCATGGACGGCAAGGACGTCGGCGAAGGGCTGGCGGAAGACCCCGCTGCCACACTCGCCTGGCTTGCCAATCTGCTTGCCGACCGCGGGCGCGATCTTAAAGCCGGCATGGTCGTGATTACTGGAAGCCTGATCGCGACGGTCTCGATCGCGCGGGGCCAGCGCGCGCTGTTTAGCGTCGACGGCCTCGGCGAGGTCGCGATGGAGGTGGTTTGAGAGCCCGCTAGCTCCGGGCGACAATCTCGCGCTCGCCGCAATGCACTACGGGGATCGCAGGCAGCTTACCGGGACGGCGGCGCATCAGGCGCGACGGCCGGCGGCGCGCAATCGCCGAACGGCGGCGTCGGCGCCAAGTCGGCTTTTCAACACGGAGCGCGCCGAGCCGGGCGAACGGTTCGCGCAACGAGCCGTCATTTTCGGCAACCAGCAGCGGCATACCGAGCACCCGGCCCCACGACTGCCATTCGGCGACGATCTCATCGCGTTCGGCGGAGGCGAACAGCTGCAGCGACAGCGCCGGATCGGAATGTTCGAGCACGACCGCAATCGAGGTCGGCGGCCGATCGGCTTCGCCGTGCAGACGGATCGCAACGCCGCGATACGACTTCACCGGCATGTTGAGCGCCATGCGAATGCCGCGCACGGAGCGGCGCAGCACCACGCGCTCACGGTGCAGATCGACCACGCGCAGGCGCTCGTCGGCCGCTTCGTCGGCGGCCTCGAATCGCACGGGCAAGGAGAAGGGGTCGAGCCGCAACGAGGCCCCCATCGCGTTTGCGCGATGGGGGACCCCGGCATGGCTCGGCCCGGCAGCAAGACTGCCGGATTCCATTTGACGCCTCGAAAACTCCCGCCGGACTGTTGCCGCCCGGTTGCCGTCACCTTGCCAAATAGCAGTCGCAATCGGCTTAAGGAGAACGGTTAAAAGCTTATGTTTGCAGCCCTCATGACGCGCATGCTTGACGAGTCGTTTCGCGCCGGCCGCGAATTGCCGGCAGATGGCTTGAAACCCACGTGTTTAGCGCACATCTTGCATTGACCCGCATCGCCTCATAAACCAAACAACAACCCTGACAATGACTTCACTCCTCGATCAAACCGCACTGTCCGATCTCGCCGAGCGCCTCGTCAGCGCGGCCAAGCGTGCCGGCGCCGATGCGGCCGACGCCATCGCGGTGCGCGGCGCCTCGCTTTCGGTCGACGTGCGCGACGGCGCGGTCGAGGAATCACAGCGCTCCGAAGGCGACGATCTCGGCCTGCGCGTGCTGGTCGGCAAGAAGCAGGCGGTGGTCTCGACCAACGATCTCGACGGTTCGCGTTTCGAGGAGCTCGCCGAGCGAGCGGTCGCCATGGCGCGCGCGGCGCCAGAGGACAAGTTCGCCGGCCTCGCCGATCCATCCTTGCTGGCGCACGATTTCCCGGCACTCGATCTGCTCGATCCCGACATGCCGGACGTCGCGGTGCTGGAGCGCCGCGCCAAGGAAGCCGAGGCTGCGGGGCTCGCGGTCAAGGGCGTCAGCAAATCAGGCGGCGCCTCCGCATCCGCCGGTATCGGTGGCATGGTGCTGGTGACGAGCCACGGCTTTCATGGCGCGAGCATCGGTTCGCGGCACTCGATCGCGATGTCGGCGATCGCCGGTGACGGCACCGGCATGGAAACCGACTATGATTACACCTCGACGCTGCACGCTTCCGACCTCGAAAGCGCCGCCGAAATCGGCCGCAGCGCGGGCGAGCGCGCGGTGAAGCGCCTCAATCCCCGAAAAGTCTCGACCCGCAAGGTGCCTGTGGTGTTCGATCAGCGGATCGCGGGCTCGCTGGTCGGCCATGTCGCGAGCGCCGCCAACGGCGCCTCGGTGGCGCGCAAGACCAGTTTCCTGCGCGAGAAACTTGGGCAGCAGATTTTCGGCAAGGGCATCGAGATCGTCGACGATCCGCTGCGGGTGCGCGGGCAACGCTCGCGGCCGTTCGACGCCGAGGGCGTCGCCGGAAGGGTGCGCAAACTGATCGAGGGCGGCGTTTTGAAAACCTGGTTCCTCGACAGCGCCACCGGGCGCGAGCTCGGTATGCAAACTACCGGGCACGCCAACCGCGGGGTATCATCCACCCCCTCCCCCGGCCCGACCAATCTGCATCTCGTCGCCGGAACAAAATCGCCGGAAGAACTAATCGCCGAGATCCAGGACGGCTTTTACATTACCAGCCTGATCGGCATGGGCGTCAATCTCGTCACCGGCGATTACAGCCGCGGCGCTTCCGGGTTCTGGATCGAAAACGGCAAGACTACATTTCCGGTGAGCGAGGTCACCATCGCCGGGCATCTCTTCGAGATGTTCAAGAGCATCGAGCCGGCCAACGATCTGATGTTCCGTTACGGCACCAACGCGCCGACCGTCCGGGTAGAGGGGCTGACTGTTGCCGGCCAATGAGGTCGATCTGCAACGGCAGGCCGCACGCCTCGAAGCGAGCGTGCGTGAAGCGGGCGCTCTCGCGCTGTCGATGTTCAAGACCCCGCTGAAGAACTGGACAAAGGGCGAGGCACAATCGCCGGTCTCCGACGCCGACATTGCGGTCGACAATCTGCTGCGCGAGCGACTCACCGACGACAGTATCGCCTGGCTGTCGGAGGAGAGCGTCGACGATCCGGTACGGCTCGGGGCGCGGTACGTCTGGATCGTCGACCCGATCGATGGCACGCGCGCCTACATTGCGGGCCTGCCGGACTGGTCGGTATCGGCGGCGCTGATCGAGAACGGCCGGCCGGTTGTGGCGTGCCTGTTCGCGCCGGTCAGCGAGGAATTCTACGCAGCCGTCGCGGGCGCGGGCGCGACGCGCAACGGGGCGACTATCGCAGTCAGCCAAGGGACCGATCTTGCGCAGGCGCGTGTCGCGGGACCGCGAAAACTCCTCGACCGCCTGCAAGCAGTGTCGCCGCCGTTCACGGTGATGCCGCGCACGCATTCATTGGCGTTGCGTCTTGCGCGCGTCGCCGACGGCACCTTCGAGGCCGCGTTCGCCGGCGGCAATAGCCACGATTGGGACCTTGCGGCCGCTGACCTTTTGGTGCACGAAGCGGGCGGCGCGTTGACGCCTTTCGGGGGCGGCACTGTAGCCTATAATTGTCCGGTGCCGCGGCATGGGATGCTCGTTGCGGCCGGCAAGGATCGCCACGCAGCGCTCCTCGAAATCATCAGGGATGAACGCCTCGTATCAACCTAGATCGCGAACCCGAGCGCGCGGATTTTGCGGAATTAAGCATCATGGCGGATACCCAGCAGCAGCCCAAGCAATTGCTTCATCTCGTTCTTGGCGGGGAATTGTCGAGCGTCGCGGACGTGCAGTTCAAGGATCTCAACAAGATCGACATCGTCGGCGTGTATCCGAACTACGCAACCGCTTACGCTGCCTGGAGGGCGAAAGCGCAGGGCAGCGTCGACAATGCCGAGATGCGCTATTTCATCGTGCATCTGCACCGGCTGCTCGATCCCGAAGCTACACCGCAGCACTGAGCAAGGCATGAATCTTTGGCGGCGCATCGGCCGGCAACGCTGGGTCCAGATTACGCTCGGCGTCGTCGCTGCCGAGTACATCCGTTTTGTCGACAGAACGACGCGCCTCACGATCGAGCCGCCCGACGCTTTCGAGCGCGCCGAGGCCGACATGCCGATTATCATCGCGTTCTGGCACGGCCAGCACCTGCTCGCGACCAATGCACGCAAACCGGAGTATCCCGTAAAGATGCTGGTGTCGCGCCACCGTGACGGTGAAATCAATGCAATCGCTGCCGAGCGGCTCGGCGTCGGCGCCATTCGCGGCTCCGGCAACCATGAGGGCGGCTTCCTGCACAAGGGCGGCGCCGCCGCGTTTCAGGGCATGCTCGATGCCTTGAAGGATGGCTGCTCGGTCGCGCTGTCGGCCGATGTGCCGAAAGTGTCTCGCAAGGTAGGGCTCGGAATCATCAAGCTCGCGAAGATGTCAGGTCGGCCGATTCATGGCATTGCCATCGCCACTCACCGCCGCATCGTACTCAACAACTGGGATCGCTCGACGATCAACCTGCCATTCAGCCGCGGCGCCGGGGTAACGACGGAACCGCTTTGGGTCGCTGCAGACGCCGACGATGCGGCGCTCGAAGCGGCGCGCCTGGAACTCGAACAGCGCCTCAGCACCGCCACGCAGCGGGCCTATGATACAGTCGATCGGCCGCAAACTAAGCGTCACTAGAAAGCGTCAGCGTAGGGAGAGTGTGCGCGTGCCTGACCGGTTGCCGCTGGCGTTGCGCCTTTACCAGCTTGCGTCGTCGGCCGTAACGCCGGTGGCCGCGCCGCGGCTGTTGGCGCGAAGGCTCGATCGCGGCAAAGAGCATCCGGAGCGCCTGGCCGAGCGCCGCGGCGAAGCCAGCGAACCGCGCCCTGCTGGACCGCTGATCTGGCTGCATGGTGCCAGCGTCGGCGAGATGCTTGCCGCCGTGCCACTGATCGAACGCATCCGCAACCTCGGATTCGCAGCGCTTGTGACTTCGGGAACGGTAACGTCGGCGGCGCTCGCCGAGCACCGGCTGCCGCCCGGCACGCTGCATCAATTCGTTCCGCTCGACGCACCGCGCTATGTCAAACGCTTCCTCAATCACTGGAAGCCAGATCTCGCGCTGTTTATCGAATCCGACCTATGGCCCAATCTCATCCTGGCCACTGCGCAGCGCCGGATTCCGATGATCCTGATCAATGGCCGGTTGTCGGATCGCTCGTTCCGGCGCTGGCGGAAGGTGCCGAGCGTGATCGGTGCGCTGCTGTCGCGCTTCGATATGTGCCTGACGCAATCGGCCGCCGACGCCGAGCATTACGGCGAGCTTGGGGCGCCCCGTGTCAGCTCGATCGGCAACCTGAAACTCGACGCCCCGCCGCCGCCGGTCGACGAAGCAGACCTCCGCAAGCTCAAAGTTGCGATCGGCGTGCGCCAGGTGATCGCGGCAGCCTCGACACATCCCGGTGAAGAAACCACCATTATTGCCGCGCACCGGCGGTTGCGAGCGAAAAATCCGTCGTTGCTGACGATCATCGCGCCGCGGCATCCGGAGCGCGGTGAAAGTATCACGGAGATCGCAAAGGTTGCCGATCTCACAGTCGGGCTGCGCTCGCGCGGCGAATTGCCGAATAAAGACATCGACGTCTATGTCGCCGACACGCTCGGCGAGCTCGGGCTGATCTATCGGCTGGCGCCGATCGTATTCATGGGCGGATCGCTCGCGAGCCACGGTGGTCAGAATCCGATCGAGGCGATCCGCCTCGACGCCGCGGTGGTGCACGGCCCGAACGTTTGGAATTTCGCCGAAATCTACAGCACGCTCGATGCGGCCAAGGGCGCCAAGCTTGTGACCGACGAGGAGTCGCTACTTTTAGAGCTGAGCGGCTGGCTGCATAATCCCGGATCTCGCCTCGAGGTCGCGGACGCCGGGGGCCAAGCGATACGGCAACTCGGCGGCGCGCTTGAGCGCACGCTCGCAGCGCTTGATCCGTATTTCATGCAGCTTCGCCTCGAACAACAGCGTGCCTCCTAGTGATCCGATTGAAACGCTCACATCCCGACTTCGGCACACTCCTTGGGATCGCACGCTGATGCGAGCGCCGGCCTTTTGGTGGCGACCCGGCACAGGCACCCTGCTCGCTCCGCTTGGTGCAATTTACGGTGCGGTGGCGGCGCAACGAATGGAAACGCCGGGCGCGAGCGCCGGCATTCCCGTGATCTGTGTCGGCAATCTCACCGTCGGCGGTGCCGGCAAGACACCGACGGCGCTCGCCGTCGCGCACCTGCTTTTGCAAGTCCGGGAGCGGCCATTTTTCCTGAGCCGCGGTTACGGCGGCCGGCTTTCCGGCCCGGTTCGCGTCGATCCGTCGTTTCATCGCGCCACCGATGTCGGCGACGAACCGCTGCTGCTGGCAAGGCTCGCACCGACTATCGTTGCGCGCGACCGCGTAGCGGGTGCCCGCGTGGCGCGGACCGTCGGCGCGAGCATTATCGTCATGGACGACGGCTTTCAAAATCCGTCGCTCAAAAAAGAGCTATCAATCATCGCGGTGGATGGCGCACGCAGTATCGGCAACGGCCGGGTCATTCCGGCCGGCCCGCTTCGCGCACCGCTCGATGTACAGATCAAACAAGCGCGTGCCATCATTTTGGTTGGCGGAGCCGATGGCGCCGCAGGAATTGAAGATCTGGCGCGCCGCTACAACGTTGCGGTTCTCCATGGCCGCCTGGAGCCCAATCGAGCCAGCCTCGCCGCGCTTGGCGGACGAAAGGTGCTGGCCTTCGCCGGCATCGGGAATCCCGACAAGTTTTTCGCCACACTTGCCGAAGCCGGCGTGACCGTCGCGGAGCGCGAAAGCTTCCGCGACCACCATCGCTACACCGCAGCGGAAGCCGAGACACTGATGAGACGCGCCGATACTGCCGGGTTGGTGTTAATGACAACGGAGAAGGATCACGTACGGCTCACGGGCGATCCGGCCCTTACCAAACTGGCAGCCCGCGCCACCGCGTTACCGGTGCGCCTCGTCGTCGATGAACAGGATCAATTCCGGCAATTGGTGCTGGGCGCTATCAAGCCGGGTTAAAGATCAGGCTTTACGGTCGTAGCCGGGGAGTTGCCGCTGCATCACGGCCTCAGGCGTCGCATAGGCTTCCTGCAAGTCGACGCTCCAGTAACGCAGCTCCTCAAGCGGGATTTGCACTCCGGTCACCGCACAGCGCACAAACGCACCCGGCCGCACTACGCGAAAATCGCCGTCAAGATATTTGACGTCGGCTTCGCCCGGGGTCGGGCTTGAGCGGTCGGTACGATTGAGCAAGCGCGCCTCCCGGCAACCTTACGGAATCATTGGATCGGCCATCGTCTCGGAAAGATAATCATTCCACGGCCGGGGCGAAACCTCCCAATTGTGATCGCCGTAATGCTGCGCCGGCAGCTCGCTTTATGCTACGTTGAGTGTCGGGGATGCGGCTTTCGGCGGTACAGTCATCTTGGCGGGCATGGGTTTGCGACTGGGCTTTCGAAGAATTCTCCTCGCGCTGGCCGCTGCGAGTTATTGCGTAACGGCACAGGCCGCGCCGGCACCGATCGATATCCCGGCCGACGGAATTACGCTGCACGCCACGCTATACCAGCCTGAAGGCGACGGTCCGTTCCCGGCCGTGGTCGCGCTACACGATTGCGACGGCCTGAGCGACCGCCAAGCGGCTGGGTCGCAGCTCTACACCGAGTGGGCCAATATCCTGGTCGCCAAGGGCTTTGTCGTGCTGTTTCCGGATTCGTTCAGTTCGCGGGGCGTCGGCTCGCAGTGCCGCGAGAGCGAGCGCAAGGTGCATGCCCGCCGCGAGCGGGTCGCCGATGCCAACGCTGCCCGGCGCTGGCTGCAAAGCCAGGGCTATGTGAAGGGCGACCGCATTTCGCTGCTCGGCTGGTCGAATGGCGGTTCCGCCGCGTTGTGGGCGGTGCGGCCAACCACCAGGCCGAAAGATGCCGCCACCGATTTCCGATCCGCAGTCGCGCTGTATCCGAGCTGTCGTCGACTCCGTGAGACCGCCTGGAGCGCGCGGGTGCCGACGCTGATCCTGATCGGCAGCGCGGACGACTGGACGCCAGCCACGACATGCCAGCAAATGGTTGCCGGCGCTCGCGGCCGTACCGCGCGTGCCGAGATCATTGTCTATCCCGGCGCCTATCACGAGTTCGACCGGGCCAACTTGCCGGTCCGTGTCCGCACCGGCCTTGTCAACACCGCCGATCCCGCAGGCAAGGCTCATGGCGGCACGAATCCGGCTGCCCGCAACGATGCGATCAAGCGCGTGCCGGAGTGGCTGGCGCGTTAGAGCATGATCCCCGAAAAAGCATGCCCTCGGACTTGATCCGAGGGTGGACCCGGTTTTCGGAAAGGATCATGCTCTCGTTCTAAGGCTGCTTGCCGGACTTGAGCCTGCGCACCAGCGACGTCAGCAGCAGCGGCGACAGATAAATCGGAAACTGCGCCAGCGCGAAATAGAGCCAGGTCAAGGCCGGCAAAGCGCCGCTCGTTGCCGCCAGCATCAGGCCCATATTCCGCTGCGAAGCCATCAGCCCGAGCACGAAGGCGCGATCACGGCCGGCTTTGGCAAACAGAAATGCCGTGAGGCCGAGAATAACGAATGACAGCACGAAGGCGAGGATGGTGATACTTATCATCATGAGCGGCTCGTTATAAAATCGTGCGGCGACGTCTTCCATTACGGCGGCAACGAAGATGAAGACGATAAGAATGTTCAGACCGTTGATCTGATCGTTGTAACGAAGCAACGTCCCCAGCTTGATGAAATAGCGTACCGCGACCGCAACAGCCAACGAGCCGGCCAGGATGGCAAAGAGCTTTACGC
>Ga0302325_10005182_pt1 | contig 29790 bp, 30 predicted proteins | sample Palsa_T0_2_FD_201948 | JGI IMG/M metagenome (GOLD analysis project Ga0302325, IMG submission 201948) | Peat permafrost microbial communities from Stordalen Mire near Abisko, Sweden - Palsa_T0_2 | ecosystem: Environmental > Terrestrial > Soil > Palsa > Peat permafrost | place: Sweden: Abisko...
GCCGAGAATTAGCGAAGATGGCGTTTTTAGACCGCACTTGACGATCGGAGAATTTGATATCGATTTTGTGGACATATTAGAAGAGAAGGCGAAGATGTTGTTGCCGATAAGTTGGAGTTTTGAATCTTTGGTGGTTATTAACAAGAACGATTCGGATGGAGGTCGAATGGAAGTATTCGCTACTATCCCTGAAAGAAACACATCTTTAGTTCCCTCGGCATCATCATCCCTGACATCATCGCCATGTTGTTTCTCCTACAACGAGTCTGCAAAACGATGGGAAGTTTATCAACCTAGTTCACTGTTCGATATCCTTACACCTCCAACAACACTAATAATCTCAACTTACAACATCCTCCATTCTCCACCACAACCTCAAACTCGCAACTCCCCTCGCCTCCCTCTCCTTCTCAACATAATCCTGCAACAACCCTCAACAATCCTAGTCCTCGAAGAAGTCACTGACACATCCTGGAACTACTTCCTCTCCACCCCCGCCCTGCGGACCAAATTCCCATACATCTCCTCCTCAGCAGACCTCCCGCTCCCCAATCACCGCAACATCGTCATCCTAAGCACCATCCCTTTCAAAGCATATTACCTCCCGCTCACATCACCCCATAAACCCTCCCTCGTAGCCGACTTTGCAACTTTCATAGTCGCGGGAGTGCACCTCTCCTCCGGCCTGCACGAAGAAAAACTCTCTATGAAGCACAAAGAACTCACTAAACTGGTGGCACATTTACATATCCAATGCAATGGTCGTCCAGTCATCCTCGCAGGGGACTTCAATATTCCTAAGCAGGGAAGAGAGTATACTGCGGCATTACCAAAGGTACTGGAGGTACTGGAGCAGTATGAGGATGCGTGGCAGGGGGGTGAAGATACGTTCTGTCCTGCGAAGAATAGGTTTGCGATGGAGGGAGCGGGGAGTTTGGTTTCGCAGAGGTATGATCGGGTTTTGTATACGAGGGAGATGGGGAAGGTGTTTGACAGGCAGATTTTTGGAGTTCCCGAGCGGGAGGAAGACTTGGCCAGTGATCACTGGGGGATTTCTGTGACTTTGAAGCTCTCCCCTGAGCCTCAGGCAATGGATACCTTCTCGGACGCTACGAGTGTCAAAGTCTCGACCGAGATATTGGACATCCCAGAAACAAACTGGACCGACGACGAAATCTCAAGTACCCTCCAAACCGCCAACATCATCCCAACCTCAACCCACGACACCGGCATCCTAACGGCACTATCCCACCTGCAAGACCTCCTAACCCCCCTACAATCCCAAATCCCTTTCCTCCTCCAGCCGTTGGGCTCATTCGCCCTGGGTGCACATACAAACTCCTCAGATCTCGATATCCTAGCCGTATCGACCATCTCACCGACAACCTTCTGGACACTTTTCTTACAGCATCTGTATCGGTATAAGGTTTGGCGCGGGGGTAATAGGATTAAGTTGTTGAGGGTTATTTGGGAGGCTAAAGCGCCGATGGTGGAGTTACGTGTTGATGGGTTTGCTTTTGAGGTTTTGTATTGTGCTGCTGGACGATTGATACCGATGTACTTCACCGTCTGTCTTTTGGTTTTTCCTTCTTGGAAATTCCATACCCTTCAATGTCTTTATTCTTTCCGCTATCTCATCACATCTCTTGTTGTTTGAAGGTTACTAACCGCTAGTTGGGAACAAGTACCTTATCTAGATCCCGAAGACGAACGACTCAAACTTTCTGCCTTGACACTCAAAGCGCTGAGTTCCTACCGAGACATCGCACTCCTGACATACCTTCCCAACATCCCAACATTCCGTCTTGCCCGTCGAGCATTCAAATACTTTTGTTCCCAACGAGGCATATACGGTGCCAAATACGGCTATCTCGGCGGCTTCGCAATAACTCTTCTCATTGCCGGAGTCTGTCGACATCTCCCCTCTACTGCTACAGCCGGCCAAATTCTCGTTGCGGCAGTTAAGAGGTATGCGGAATTCCCTTGGGAGGAGGAAATTCTTTGGTTCCCGGGAGGAGAGAGGGGGAGGGAGAAGAGAGAGGCGAGAGATGTGATGTATATTTCGTCGATTCATCGGCCTAGACATAACGTCGCTCGCAACGCATCGAAGTCTACTCTCCGGGTGATTACAAAGAAACTCCGTCTGGCTAGTGCGAATATCTCGCTTACCTCGTTCGCAGGTTTATGCATTAGTGGACTGGATGAGTTCTTCAACGGTTACAAGAGCTTTATTAAAATCCAATGTTCGTATTGGGGGAAACAACCTGCTCAAGGAAGAGCGTGGATAACGTGGATCGAATCCCGTTTGGTAGTATTATTGGTGAACCTCTCGAAGGAGTTCCCAGAGATCGAGACTCGACTGTGGCCGGCGCGCTTTGCGGACAACGAATCTGACGAGATTGAAGGATCGTATGTTATTGGAGTTTCCGGGAAGGGAATAGATGAAGGGATCTTTCGAAATGTTTTAAGAGATGCGGAGAAGATGATGATGGGACATGATGAACGTGAGAGTACTGACCGATGGGTTTCAGTTATCCTTGTTCGAGGAAGGGATATCGTTTCCGAGAAGTTACAAATCGATACTCGGATCCTGGACGGCGAAGAAGAAATCATCCTCGATGAACAAGAAATTGAAGAGATGGAAAGGGACAATGCTCTCGCAATCACTCACTCAAGTACCGCCGAGTCAAAAGGCGGCAAATTACGTCCTTCACATGATATTTATCATCGACTTCTTTGGGACGCGGGATATAATGCGGATGAATATGTCGTTGGGTATGAAGACCGATTCAAGGGGGTCAAGGAAATGCCTCTGACATCTTGGAAACGAGAATTATCTGATGAGGAGTTTATTCCGTTTCATCGGGTCGTGTATTTCCGGGAAAAAGGATTGGACGGGAAAGTTGTATGGGATCGTAGGACGAGGGTCGATTTGGTTTTCGGTAGTGGGCAGTCATCTTTGAAGCCTGGCGTTTGATATGATATCCACGGTCCAAAAGTTTTTGGCAGCATCGGAGCAAAGTTTCGTATCTATTAGATTATTAATATGCGGTCCTGATATCGGTGCATCTAAGTTTCTGTTGTGTCTACGGTCTCTCCAGGGCTCACCATCTCCAGGGCTCTATAATATTCCACCGTCTCCACGATTCCCTTCCTCACATTCCATCTAGGTTGCCATCCGAGGACTTCTCTCGCTCTAGTAATATCCGGTCTCCGCCTCTTTGGATCATCCACCAAAGGTTCCTTGATTACGATTGTCGAAGTCTCTTTGCTCCCTACTATTTCCAACACCATATCCGCAAACTCTACCACCGTGAACTCCTCCGGGTTTCCCAAATTCACAGGTTCCGTACAATCACTCTCCATCAGCTTTATCAATCCAGATATCAAGTCATCGACAAAACAAAAGCTGCGCGTTTGACTTCCGTCGCCGTAGATTTCTAGTTGACCCCCTTTGATTGCCTGGTTGATAAAATTGGAAACAAGACGTCCGTCATGGACGCTCTGACGGGGACCATAGGTATTGAATATTCTTGCCACACGGGCATCGACGTGGCCTTGACGGACGTATTCATAGGTCAATGTCTCGGCGATTCGTTTTCCTTCATCGTAGCATGAGCGAGGTCCAATTGGGTTTACATGGCCCCAATATGTCTCGGTTTGAGGATGCTCTTCGGGATCTCCGTATATTTCTGACGTTGACGCCAGTAGGAATCGTGCTCGGCACCTCTTGGCTAGGCCCAGCATATTAAACGTGCCGAGGAAACTATCCTCAGCTTAGCGTAGGGAATAGATACCTTGTTTTGACGGTCTTGATAGGATTGGATTGATATTGAGGAGGAGAAGCAGGACATGCGAGATGATATATTTGATCCACTTCGATCATAAAACGATCCACCACATCATGTCGAATAAGTTCGAAATGGGGATGTCCAATCCTATACTCAACAATGAAACCAGAAAGAATATACCAGTGTGCAACATTCGTTTTATGACCCGTCTGGAAATTATCGAGACAGATGACTTGATGACCTGAGAGCATCAATCGATCGACTAGGTGACTTCCTACGAATCCACATCCTCCTGTTACGAGAATCCGCTTCTGGTCAGAGACAGAAAGGTTCCTAAAGTCAGAGCCGGTAATTGATCGAGTATACCGTACGGAGGGATATGTTCGTTGTTCGAGGTATGTAACGTCGCGTAGGTCGCCCGAGTATTGCCTGTCGTACTTGCGGTTTGGAAGGTACAATTGTCGCAGCTGCGCGAAAGGAATTCCGTCGTCATCCTGGAGTTTTGGTCGAGACATCGCTCCTGGCAAGCACACGCAGAGGATGTCCAAGGATAGAGACGTCCACAAATATGCGCCTTTGAAGGGGTTTGTTCTTCGTGGCTGCTGGACTTTACATGGTATCAGGTACCATGGCACTTTGATTGATCAACAGACAAGTTGGGGATCAGATCATCTGGCGTCCGACGACAACTTTCGCGAGCTGCTCGACCAATTTCAAGGTTTTGAGTGTCCCAATAGTATCAAAAGAAGCGTCTCGTTGAGTACTATGTACTACATATCAAAAAAGAGCCCAAAAAAAGGATGCTCCCTGCTGTTTCGACTCTCGTATTATTATATACATATATGTACAGAATTAATGGTTCTACAAAATGATAACGGTTGAGGAGGTAAGGTTCTGGTCGACCCTGTTCCAAGCGTAGGAGTATGCGCCACCAGTCATACCGAGACTACTAGCCCATTCCTATCCCCCACTCCATCCTCAGCGCTCCAGACCATCATCCCTCCCTTCCCATTCCTAGTCCGAACTATATATCACTCCAAGAAAGCCAATTGACCCGAAGTAACTGCGATGAGGGAGTTGTCTTCTACCCACTCAGGGTGATATCTCCCCTTATTGTCGTCTCGGTTAGCTTCATGAATTTCCCACAATGTCTTCCGAATCTCCGCCCCAACTATCTTCTCCCATCCGTCAAAATTGAATAAAACCCCATCGTCTCCTTTCATGCTTGTCCCAATGCTTTTATCCCGCAGCATCGTGATGGCGTATAGAACCGCCGAATGCCAAAGGATAAATAATCCTCATTCGCCGATCTTTAGGGAGCCTGCTTCTCAGATCAGGAAACGCCAATATAATTTCTAATATCGGGCAGTCGATTTGCAATGTCCGGGAGCCAAGAAGTCGTCTAAGTATTTCTATCGCATCTAGCCAGATTTTGTGTACTGCTGGGCAGTTGAAATATACGTGCCTAGTATCATCAGGTTGGTTACAGTTGCGACATGTTCCCGTGGTATAGTCGTGCTTTCCTTCGACACCGAGATTGACAACCTTCCTTGGCCGTTTGTGCAACAGTTTCCAATACGCCTCGTAGTGCGTTGGTGACCTGTATTTCCAGTTCAGTACCTTCCAAGCTCCTTTCCATATTTGTTCCATCCGCATTTCTGCATTTGGACTGTCTGTTAGCATACCTCTTATCTCCTCCCAGTCCGGTTGTAGAAGTTTTGCCTTCGTCCCCCATTGCCTGCCTTTGCGTACAGAAAATGCATGGCAAGGAATACCGGCCAACGTGAGTTTGTCCCATGGTATTAGATCGTACTCGGACCGTCCTGCAACGTCTTCTCGTGAATTAGGTAGCATTGAATCGAGGGACGGTGGGAGTGTATGTATTCGTTGTAGCCGGTCCTTAAATTCAGTCGGTGCATCCGTCCATATATGATTCAGCCAATATCTACGTAGGTCAACCATGGCCTTCCTGGCCGCGCCATATTTCCCTGTATCCTGCCCTGGTTTAAAGTGTTGAGCGCGATTTTGGGCTAGAGACGGGTCGAGGTGAATCATCCTGCGCTGTATCATTGCCTCTCCTTCCTCCTTGTTCCGAATCTGAAACTTCTCTGCATGGCCCCTGCGGAAAACAAGAATATCCTTGAGCAAGGAGAGTCGAAGGGAGTGCAATGCAGAGCGTACCCGTTTGCCAAGGAGGTCTGTGTGTATCCCCGTGATGGCCAGTATGTCGTATGGCAGGGAGAGGAATTCTTCGTCGGAGTAGTTGTCCCAATCGGTCGACACCGCCAGGTCCAAGTCGAGTAATGTGTTGTATGCTCGCACCCAGAAAGGTGGTCCCCTTGCCGGCATCCGAGGACTACCCCCAGCAAAATTCCCTTTAGCAAGCAATCGGAAAAAGGATCCTCCCTCTTCTTGTATGGTGCGCAACAGTTGCAACTTGAAGGCGTTAGCTACCTCCCCGTGACCTGATATCATTCGCGCGATTGCGCGACCGTTCATCGCGGTAACCATGTGGATGGGGTTAAGGATCCCTAGTCCACCAACTTGCCGTGGATAACATATGAGTTCGAAAAGGATGAGAGAGTTCGTACGTCCAAAGATAAAAGATGTTATGACACGCTGCAAGTGCGGGAAGAATTCGGGATAGATGGGACACAGTTGAGTTGCGTGCCAGACCTTCGAGAGTATAAATGTGTTCATCACTTCTACTCTGTCCAGCACAGTCCGGTCTGCGAGATTCCAGAAATGCGTGCTGTTTTTAATCGATACAAGTAAGGATTGCAACGTTTTCTCCGGGCTCTCTCCATCTGGTCTAAGGGGGCAACCTAAGTGCATAAAATCGTCTGTCACTCTCTTGATCTGGACGTTTCGATACCATCCCACAAGGTTTGTCGCTGGTTTCCCTGGAACCAAGACCGCCGCTTTACCTGGATGCATGACGGCGTTACTCACTTTGCAATATAGCTCCAATACCGCCATTAACTCCCGGTACTGCAACTCGTCCTTCACGAAAACAACCAGATCATCCGCGTGCGCCCTAGGGGAAAGGATTGCTGACCAGCCTTCCCAGGTGACAGGAATACCAATGCCTCTCTGTTTCAAGGCGTATAGTAGTGGCTGTATGGTAAGGATATAAAGTAGAACCGACAACGGATCGCCCTGCAGAACCCCGCATTCAAGTCTTAGAGCTGGTGAGATGTGTTTATTAATGGAAATTCGGACAACTGGTTCTTGATATGAGACTCGAATGTTGGCAATCATCCTATCCGGGACTCCGATAAACTTCAAGACACCGAATAACCAATCCCATCTGACACGATCATAGGCTTTCTCTTGGTCCAGTGCCAGTATCATACCTTCTTTCTCCACTGCTACCTTTTCCCACCAAAGTATCGTCATGGCCACGTCAACGGACATGAACCCAGCTTTTTCAGTGTTCAATAGTTCTCGTGCAAGTTGGCAGTTTGATACTAGGTACCTCTTTAATTCCAATTTTCCGTCCCTTTGGGTTAATTCTTTGCAGGGATGACCTGGCGTATCGTGAGATCATCCCTTCACGGGCTGCGGCGTCGGATCTCGATACATATCAGGGTACATTACGCCGAGAGACACGGCAGTATCTCGATATATTTGTCAGAGTTATGAGGGGCTCAGATCAAACTGGTGCGGTCATGATATGTTACCTGAATGATTTGGCTGCGAACCTGTCTATTACTTCTCCTGCTAGTGTGTTCTTTCTTTTGCACTGCTAATGCGAAGCCCTCATTGGGGATGTCCAAATTTTGACAAGATTCGCTTTTTCTGAGGTCCATGGATTCCGCAGACCCCACCCATTCTCCATCACCTTCCACTGTGTCATGCAAGGTTCCAGTGGCGTCAGAGACATCAGTCTGTATTTCTTCAACGCCGAGCATCGTAAATTATTCGAATTTGCTTTGAACCAGCTTCCGCCTTTCGGTATAAGCTTTTCTCTTGGCAGTGACCGGTCATTTTCTGCGGTGGATGCGCGTATCCGGTATGCTCGTGTGCATCAATCTGTCCCATTCGACCCAGCGGTCAATGATTTCTGGAGCATTGGTTGGGATATCATAGACTGGGATCAGGATGAGAGGTTTAGCCGAGCTATACATCCGTGTTTTAACGAGCAAATGGTTTGGATCTCCATCGTCAGCCCGGGTTTGCGGGAGTGGTTGGATCAGCCCTTCGTTCAGAGTCACTACTTGACTGGTGCGAGGGAGGCTAATGTACAAGAATCCGTTGGTACGGTTCATAGCAGCGTTCATAGGACCCCTATTGAGACAGCCATAGATTCGTACCTGTACGGGGTGGGGTCCTGGTTTCGCCCAGAGACTTAACTGTGGCACAAGATTTATCTTTGCCTTTTTCTTTTGTAGCCGAAGTTGGACTAATTCCGTTATGGAATATGATAAATTTGAACACATAGTTCTTTGTATTTTTGAACACACAGTTCTTTTGCCCCCTGGCGTTGAGTCGGGAGCCCAGTTTGATTGATTTTCCTTTTTGGGTGGGCGGAGTTTTTGGTCGATGGTTTTCTGTTGCGCACGTCCGTTTTTCCATGAAACAACTTTCGTAGTCTGTTTATCATGGAGCCATGCGTAGCGAGAAAGCCTAGAAGTTCATGAAGCCACTGGAAGGTACCTTTAACATGGAGCGTCAGTTACGCTCAGAAAATATTTTTAGAGTGTGAAACGCTTTCACACCAAACACTTCACCATCGCCAACCCACTTTTGACGAAAGCAAAAGCCTCCAGAACATCCAGAACATCAAATAACGCGCAACGAACGGAAAAGAATAAGAACTAGACAGAAAAGGAGCAAAAAAATGCTCCCGGTGGGGGTCGAACCCACGCTGTCCGCGTCAACTCAAAAGGAGATTAACAACAGTTGTTTCAAATACGACTATAAGCACGGCGCATTAACCACTATGCTACGGGAGCAGGATTATTTTAATTTCAACTGTTCAATTTCAAACTATATGCTGTGGCTCAATCTCAGGATTTCTATTGGTTGAGTCAAACCAAGCGGCTTCACCATTATTGGACGACAAATGTCCAAACCCTCAAAAGCTGCGCCCTAAGACAAAGCGGCTCCCACTTTTTGCTGATCCTTTATTGACATGGCTCCACAGCCGAACTCGACAATAATACTGTCGGGTCACAAGGATTGTGTGCGAACAGTAGCATGGAACATTACGGGAACGCGGCTCGCATCAGGGTCAACCGACAAGACGATACGCATATGGAATCCGGACAAGCCAGAAGGACGCTATTCTCTCCAGCTCAGAGGACACACGCAAACGGTCGACCAGCTGTGCTGGGATCCCACAAACCCTGACCAGCTCGTAAGTGCATCGCCAGATAAGACGGTCCGATTCTGGGACTATCGAAGTATGTATTTGCTTTGGTCCTAGCTCATCATTTTAGCCCAGACTTGTATCAAGGAGGTTCCAACGAAAGGCGAAAACCTGAATATTTCGTGGAGTCCGGACGGTAATCATGTTGCTGTGGCGAGTAGAGTACGTCGTAGCTGTGGCTAGCTAATTCCAAGGACGACATAGTCACAATCATTGATGCCCGTCAACATAAAATAATAAAAACGTTCAAGGAACCGCTAGAGGTAGCCCTCCAAATTGGTATATTTTAACGATAGACAAACGAAATGGCTTGGTCACATAGTGGCGATTTATTCCTTTTGACGAATGGTGCCGGGCGAGTAAAGATATTGAGTTGGCCTTCCCTGAAATTACTACACACTCTAGACGCCCATACAAGCAACTGCTTTTGTCTTGAATTTGATCCCCGGGGGAGGTATATCATAATTAGACTGAGCATCCTACTAACCGCAGATATCTAGCCGTGGGAGGAGCAGATGCTATTGTATCTCTTTGGGACCTGAAGGAATGGATATGTGTGCGGACGTTTGATAGACAAGAGTAATACCCCATGATGAGTGGTCGCTGAAATCACCAGTTGGCCCATTCGGACTTTGAGTTTCAGCTATGACGGTGTTTATTTGGCATCAGGATCGGAGGACTCCGCAATTGACATTGTTCGTCCCCTTATCATCATTGTTAACTGGCATCAGGCATATGTTGAGACCGGTTTAGAAGCAAAAAGAGTGCCTACGACCGCCGCAACAAATAGCATCGCATGGCATCCTGGAAAACACTGGCTCGCGTATGCTGGAGAAGACAAAGACGGATCACTTAGGATACTGGGGTTTCATGATTTGCGATGAGAGATGTCTCCTTGGAGGAGATTGTAGCAAGAGCCGTGTAGAAATATAATCCACTGGAGATGGAAAAGTTGCGCTAGGCCTAGATCTTGATCGAAGATTGCTGATCTGATCTGATCTCAAATCAGCAATTACCTCACGGATCGAAACGCGTTGGTCGACCTGGGACCTAAGCTCCAGTGAGGCATAACAATATGCAGACTTTAGCATAGCCTAGTACCTCGTCCCTCAATCTAACTTTAGTGGCCACACATATACGTTTCGGGCGCACAAGGCCACTCGTCGGCCGCTGCGGTGGGGCTCCAGTGTTAAAAAAAATGATTGTGTGGTGATCTTTGGCGTGTTTTAGTTTTGTCGGCCGAGACATTGCCCATAATAAGGACTTGTTTGATTAGCGTTCACAGCATATGGTCGAAAACTCTTCACTCATGTACAACTCGTGTGATAGCGGGTAACGTTATGAAGGCTTTTACGGCTATCCATGAGTTGTATATTTGTCACAGGGACATCAGATCGAATAACGTCCTTATCGGTGAAAATGATTCAGTTTGGGTGATAGATTTCGGCTTCTCAAGAATAGTTCATGGCAGGAGTGGGGAAACTCAATTGAATCAGGAGATGGATGCTGTTCGTATGATGCTAGAAGATCTTTTCGCGCGCTTTCAAAGCAGGATACTCATCTGATGCTCGAACTCAGCTGAATCTTATAGCATCTATTTGAGTGGAGAAGAAGTGGTGAAATGGTTGCCGTAGTTGCCGTTTACGGAGATGTAGTATGAGTTGGCGACGGGATCGGGGTTGAGTCCCTTGTAGGTTGTGGTGCAGATCACGAAATTGAAAAGTTTAGAATTTGGGGATCGCTTTTTGATGACAACAAATCAGTTCCTCGTCCGGTTTGCGCAGCTGAACCCAGCATTCCGTAAATCTGAGCTTGAGTCGTGTGCTTTACTCTCGGACTGCCGGTTGAAAGAGCCTCTAAACTTTGTTGAGTACAATGACGCATCACCGTTCGCCGTTCTTGAGCTCAATGCTGATGCCGACGCTGCTGCTGCTCTTGTAAAGCGCTCTGTCTTGACACAGTAAGGTCTCTTTTGTATCACGTTGCTAACCCTTTATAGATCAATATTCGAGCTGTGGGGCTGTGGAAATTCTTATGACGAGCTCCATAAAGATGTGGTCGCCAGAACGAAGAGTCGATGGGTACTCCTCTGAGAACCTAGGGCTTACCAGTCCAGACAGACTACATGCAGGCATCGTTCTGCTTCAAGCTGGACTGTTTTAACCAGACTCGCTCTCTCACAGAACAAAAAGACATTATTGAGTCGTTCTCGTACATGGAATTTCAAGGTCCTATTCGGTTACGAGACGCCGAGCAAGTATTCACAATACATGAGCATTGGAATTTGAAGGAGCCCAAGAAATTGCTTCGTGTCTATTTTGGACGATATGTAACCTCTCCGGCTAGCGCTTTTTCGCTGATACATTCTAGTTAGGAAGAGGATGTCGTGAATTAATGACCAAGTATGATTTGAAACTAAGACACTACGTAGGCAATACGTCCTTCGAGGCCGAGCTATCTCTTGTCACCGCCAATCAGGCTTTGGTATTATCCAGCTTGATTTCCAACTCCTAATTTTGCTAGGCGAACCCTGGGATGTTGATCTATGATCCTTTCTGTGGAACAGGGAGTTTTCTGTACACCTGTAGTCATTTCGGGGCAATGACATTCGGTAGTTGACCCATGCACAACGCTAATATATTAGGGTCAGATATAGGTCAGTTCTGTGCTCGAAAAAGAATGACTAAACTTCAGACGGGCGTAATCTACGTGGAAAAGTAGGAAGATCTGTAAAGTCGAACTTTACACAGTACCAACTTGATTCATTCTTCCTAGACACGATGGCATTCGACCTAACCCGCAGTCCGATCCGTGAAGGTGTCTTTTTTGACGCGATTGTTTGCGATCGTGATTCTCCTCTCAGTGCTCGTAACTCACTTCTAGCACCGTATGGCGTAAGAGCTGGCGCGAAGAAACTTGGAAGCAAAAAGGATATGAGTGTCCCTGTCACTCGACGAGATGGTGCAATCGCGCACATGTAAGCTGCCCAACTCATTAAGGAATTTCTGATTGTGACTAGGCAGCCAGATTTCGTTTATCCAACCGTTGCTTACGAGCTTTCAGATGTGCTTAATGATTTGATGGAATTCTCAGCGAAACATCTCCGGCCTGGAGGGCGTTTAGTCTTCTGGCTTCCTGTCATTCGTGATCTAACATACGAAACTCGTATTCCTCAACATCCACAATTACAGTTGATCTCAAACTGCGAACAGCCGTTCAGTCAATGTACTCATCTCATCAGTCATGTCTTATTATTAGGGTCCCGTAATCTTCTCACATACGTAAGGACCGACATCACAAAGTCGAGCACCCATAACAATCATCTTTTATTGCCCCCAAATCACCCAGAATTCCGTGACATGGTTAGTTCCATTGCTTTAAGGCTACTAAGTCCTAGTATTTTAACAAGGATTTGCGAACTTGACAAGTGATACCGGAAGGCAAAAGCTCTAGGCAGGGTACTCAGATAAATGTAACTGAATCTTAACTCCATCCCTGGGTTTGGGTTTCTATTCGGTGTGGCCCATGCGCAATTGATTCCGTTTTTGTTCGTCTGTGATCCACCTCAAAGGCACTCCACGTCGACATGGGTGCTGTGCTTCCACGCTCGTTCCGTCTCCTGGAAGAACTCGAAAAGGGTGAGAAAGGCACGTCTTCCTACGTAGCTCACGCTAACCCTGGCACAGGTCTCGGCGATGGCTCGTGCTCCTACGGTCTCGCGGATGGCGACGACATTATGATGACCAACTGGAACGGCACCATCCTCGGCCCTCCACATGTATCTCTTCGCTGCAGTGATGGGCTGCTGACACGTGCGTAGAGTGTCCATGAGAACCGCATCTACAGTCTAAAGATCACATGCGGAAACCAGTACCCTGATGTTGCTCCTCTAATATCCTTCACCTCCAAAATCAACCTGCCCTGCGTCAATCCATCCACAGGAAAGGTACCCAAATTCCTCAGCACTACACATGGCCCCGGTTCTGATGCTTGCTAGGTCGAACCGAGCAAGTTAAACTGCCTGGGCAACTGGCGTCGTTCCAACACGTTGGAAACTGTCCTTGTGGAGCTGAGGAGGTTAGTTCTCTGCTTCGCCTTTGTGTGCAAGTCTGACATCTGCGCTGTAGGGAAATGGCCGCTCCCCAGAATCGGAAGCTGCCTCAACCTCCCGAAGGAACTACTTTCTAATTCATTATCGGCACGGGCATACACGGATGCGTGGTTTGCGAGTCTTTTACGGAGGAGATTCGGGATGAGAACCGGGTGTATTGGAGACAGTTGTTCGGGCAGTAGTCTCACATTATTATTTGTCTATTTGCTTCCCCATAGCATAACATGGCGAGATGAACTCATATATTTCTATGCTGTGCCTGGTTTCATCTACATACATACGAGCTAGTAGTGGAAAGGCGACACCGATGTGCATCCATGCAGTTAGGGAATGGAGAACCATCTTGCATCAGAACTCGTATATTCATTCCAGGCACGCTTCCCAGTGAATCTATTTTGCAGCTTGTCGGGTTTTTTCCTCCAGTTCGGAAAGAACCGCCCGCGCTTTCGATTCAGTTGCTGCCTGTTGTTGTGCTCTCAACTCCCTACTCTCCACCAATTTATCTCGCAATCTTTGAACTGTTTCCCTCTGTCGCTCTTCAACACCATCCATCCAATATCCAAATCCAGCGCCGACACCTATGAAAACTGCGGTCCCGCCCCAAGCTGATGTTAGTGACCTGGGCATATGATTGCTACCTCCAGGAGAATGGAAATTTCTATGACAGAGGCCAAGTTGAATGTAACGAGTGAAAGCCCTACTCCATCAATCTGTGTCCGAATTTCAGAGGCCGGGAAAGTACGACCAAGTAGCCCATCCAACCATGCTCGCCATGACAGACATGATTGCTGATTTGGAGTGCCGAATGCTTTCGCCCCAGGTTGTCCTGCTGTTGCTGCTTAAGTAATCCGCCAAAACCCGGGTTAGGGGTGCTGCCCTTTTAGGATGGGCGCTGGACATTTTTCACACGTCGTCCATCCGCGCAGCCTCCTTTCCTTGCGGCTCCTATCTGGCAATCCCTTCCAGCCCCGAATCTCTCTCCCAAAGCTCTCTACCACATCTGACCTGCTGATCCATTCGAGATGGGGTTGTCGAGTAAGTGATCCCTCGATACTGGTTGGCTGGCGTGGCCATTTCTTCGTGTTTCCCTTGGCTCGTGTGCTGACGCTCTAGTCTCGAAGTTATTGTCCGGTTTGTTCGGCAAGAAAGGTAAATAGCTATCATCACACTCTTGAGCCGATGCTGATTCGATAGAAATGCGAATTTTGATGGTCGGCCTTGATGCTGCCGGGAAAACAACAATTCTGTACCAAGCCCCTGATAATCGAACTAACCACGTACAGGTATAAACTGAAGTTGGGAGAAATTGGTACGTAGCCTATGTCATAACCATCTCTCTGTGTATATGCTAACTTTTGCGTATAGTTACTACTATACCGACCATCGGTGCCAATCCCATTCCCATTCGAGCTAATCCGTGTAGGATTTAATGTCGAAACCGTGGAATACAAGAACATCAGCTTCACTGTTTGGGATGTCGGCGGTCAAGACAAGATCCGACCCCTTTGGCGACATTGTACTTATTCCCGTTCCCAACTCTCTTCATTGCTGACATTCCTCGCAGATTTCCAAAACACCCAAGGCATCATCTTCGTAGTTGACTCCAATGATCGTGAGCGTGTTTCTGAAGCCCGAGAGGAGCTCCAACGCATGCTCAACGAAGACGAGCTCCGCGATGCCCTTCTTCTCGTATTTGCCAACAAACAAGATCTTCCCAACGCAATGAATGCCGCCGAAATCACCGATAAATTGGGTCTTCACAGTTTGAGGCAAAGGAGTTGGTATATCCAAGCGGCTTGTGCTACCAGCGGTGACGGATTGTATGAAGGTCAGTCAGCTTCACAATCCCTTCTACAGTTGCTGACGCCTTTCTAGGATTGGAATGGTTGAGCACAAATCTTAAGCGACGTCAGTGATCATGTAAACGGATTCTCCACGCGGAATATGGTTATGGCATGGAGAAATTGAAGTGTGTGGAGGTGAAATCATAGTTGTATGAAGGGCGGTGACACTGTCGTCTCTTGAGCAATGTCTATTTCTTTTTCGCAAGTCTCATTTTGGGTGGCTGTTTTAATCGCAATCGTTGTCGAATGGTCTTTAGATTTGTATTTTAAATAAGCACCCCGTGTCTCGGAAACTCATGTAAACAATGACTTGGCACATTCACGTAACTTGAACATAATGACAATATGCTCAGTCATCCTCCTCGGGAACTCCCTCATGCATCGCACCATGTTGTCCTCCTCTTTCGACGGCAGTAATATATCCTGCGCGAATGACCCAATCACCAAAGTGTTCTAGTAAATCAGTATTTGCTCAACAGGGAAAGGTGCCAAACCTCCATCGTGTTTCTCAAGTGCATACTGTTTTATCATGGGCTTCAATATCTCTAAGATCTCTTGTTCGTTTACTGAAGCTCTACGCGGTCAGGGACAAAGGCAATCGCCGGCAATACCTGTATAACTTGTTGAGACGTTGACCATGATAACCTCCGCCGAGCATGAGATTATAAGTCCCAGGAGCCTTTCCAACACAAGCAAGTTCCGCAACCCATGGTCTTGCACAACCATTGGGACAACCGGTCATTCTCATAACTATGCTGGTATTTCGAAGACCTGCCTCTACAATGGTATCTTCCAACTTGGTGATAAGAGTTGGTAGATATCTCTCGCTCTCAGCCATTGCCAATCCGCACCTAAACACGTTAACATGGAACTAAACAATGTCTCTACGTTGGGAAGGCCACACAAGCCGAGCTGCAATGTTAGCATTAACAGAACTTGAAGAGATGATTACGATGATAGCCGAAGTCCAGAGAAGTTGAGATTGTCAAGTTGATACTTGGCCAGAACATCTTTGATATGGGGAAGTTGTTCCGAAGTTACGCCTGCCAGGATAACGTGTTGGTTACCAGTCAACCGAAAATGACCTGAATTCGTTTCAACCATATATCGCGCAATCTCCAGTAGTCCAGACTTAGCTTGCAATTCAGCTCTGTCCTCAACACGTCCTGTATAGATTAGCGGGTTGGCTTTCAAGAATATACCATTTTCAATGAAGATAGTGTGGCTATACAAGCCATCATCGCCCTTCACCCACCCGCTGAAATCATCAATATTCTTAGTGAATGGCTCATGTTCGCGAGGAGGTGGAAGTTGTCTGCCGAGCCGCTCCTCAACTTGCCGTTTGAACTCGTCCAAACCCATGTCATCAATAGTGTACTTAAGTCTACACGTACGTCAGCCACCAGTGATCGAAAGATATACCGGGCGTGTTTCCTGTTGGTCCTATCTCCATTGTCCCTTTGCACCAGCATGATGGCTTCAGCTACTTCACCAACTTCTTTTGGCAGGCAAAATCCCACAAGCTGGCCAAGACGGGCATATGTCTTTTTATTGCCATGGGTCATTCCCATCCCGCCACCAATAAGAACGTTAAAACCAGCGAGGCCACCGGACCCTTCGTCTTTGATTGCGATGAGGCCAATGTCGTGAGCATAGACATCTGTATCATTCACCGGAGGCACAGCAATGGTGACTTTGAACCTAAGAATTAGAACAAAGGCGAAGTTTTGTCACTTTCTAGGGAGATATGTTGGCCCATATAGGGGCTCGAAGTCCTGCACTGCATCTCCGCCAACCTGCGTGTCCTTGCCATCGCTGTCTCGCAACCAAATCTAGTGGAATTAGATTAATTCGTCCAATGAGTTTACCTCGTGATACGCAGAAGTTGAGGGTAAAAGCCGATTGCTGATCGTCTTAGATGCGGCATAAACTTCGGCGTGCAACTTGCTTTGCGTAGGAAGAGAAGAGCACATCACGTTTCTATTGACGTCTCCACAAGCCGCAATGGTAGTTAAGAGAGCTGTATTGATTCCACGGATGGCTGTTCTCAGATTAGATTTGAGAATTCTAAAGATTGTAAGCAGAGTAATTGAAGAGGTTGGCATACCCATGAAACTGAAATGTTTGTCTTGTGGTCTAACGATTAATTCAAGGATTCTAGGTTATAGGGATAAGTACAAGCTTGAAAGTTTCATTTCCCCATTTATCTGAGATTTCATCCATGGCAATCCATTGAGTCGGCTGACAAACGCCCCCAGACATGCGAACACGAACCATAAAGGAGTACGCTGGTTCGAGACCCTGGCTTTTTCGCTCCTCGCGAAGGTCTCGATCATCTTGCATATATGTTCCGTGAAACTTGGTAAGCTGAAGGTCTGATTCTGATATCGCCCCTGTGGATGTATCCGCGAGACCTTCTGCGATTGTGCCGCGAAGGAAGTTGGAAGCAATCTTGATATCCTCGTTCGTAATGGGCTTGGGCTCATCCACATCCACGTCGATCTGGTCCACCCCCAATGCTTTCCAAAGCTGTGGCTCCCAGGCACTGTAACCAGTCTCGTAAGCATCCGGATCTTGATCATCTCCAAGCCCGATTGGAACCAATTGTGTGGCGCTCAAAGTCTCTAATCGGGCATCAAGATCCTTTCCCGGTTTGTTGTAGTAAAGCTTGTCTTCCTTGCGTGGCCAGTAGTGGCTGTCCCCCAAAGTAAATACAGAATATTTGACCCGAGAGAGATCAAGATCGGTGCTATTCTTTAGAGCATCCCACATCTCCCGTCCATTTTGAGGGAACTCTCCTTGGCCGGCGGTGGATGTGATGAATACCACATTCTCCTCATTAGGAAGATCTTCCACTGGAAAGTCGTCCATCGCAAGAACTTTTGGCTTAAGGCCCCTTGCTTTACACCGCCGTCCCAATCTCTTCGCAACATTTTCGGCATTACCACCGTCCGAAGCGAATAAAATAGACACTGCAGGGCCTGAAAGTCCATCCATGAGCTTCTCGATAGCCTCTTTTGCTTTGACTTTGCGTAGTCTCTTGAGCTCGGAACCGTGGGAGTGGGATACGACAGGCGAAAGAGCGACGTTTCCTCGAACAAGGTGTGTGAGATGATTCTCTCGATCAATGAAGGCTTTGAGTTCTTTCTTCACACGCTCAGAGTCAAGCTGAAATACAGGGTCGGTTCCTAGCGGGGAAGCAGGAGTCCAGCGATATAGCGGCCAGTAACCGGAGTCGACTGCCATTTTCGTGTCTTGCAAGAGTTGCATAGGCGAATCCTGCTCCGATGTGTAGGGCAAGTAAGCGAGAACAATTGACGGACCTTCGAACTGCTGAGCTTCGACCATTGCGTGTATCACTTGAGTGTATGAGCTGTAGACTGCAACAGATGCAACGTAAGCGTTCCCGAAGTTCATTGCGTAGAGGCCGATGTCTTTCTTGCGATTCTCAAGGGCAGAATCGTTCTTTCGCGAGAAGGGTTGTGAATCAATTACAAGCAAGTTCACGTTCTTCCCCGATGAAAGAACGTGATGCACTCCAGAATTACCCAGGTCATACGCCCATGCTTCAGACCCAATAATCCAAGGCACTTCAGCTTTAAAAACCCATGGATTCGACCACACCTTTTGCGCGATAGGGGAGCTATGCTGCCGAAGTTGATCAAGGACCTCAGCTTGCGCATTCTCGGATAACGCACCCCCGGACGCGGATTCATTTACCCAGCTTAAAACCAGTTCAGCGAGATTACCCTGTCCAAGCTGACCGCTCCTAGCCGCAGCCGAGATTTCAGAGACAATTCGTTTTTTAGTCTCTAGACGGGCAACGTATGAACCGAACAGATACTCTGGAGATGATGCTATCTCGCTAGCTACGAGAGAATTCGTGGCATCCGCTGAGTTTAGTATATTAAGCTTGTCGCTAAATAGCTGTCGTAACACTTTGACATACGAATTTTCGATGTGAGGTTGCTCGAGTTTACTTTCAGTAGGTGGTGCCAAAGGTTGCCCAATTGCAATATTTTGCTGCGGGCTATCAAGGAGAAGATTGACTGCAATTTGGGTGAGCGCCGGCCCTACTGATCCTTGTGGCAGATGACCCAGATGATAGGAAACAACGCAAGCGGGTCCTTCCACATGTTCCCTGCTGGAAGTGAGGACGTCCATAAACACTGGACCCCATTTAGTAGGTCGATGTCTGAGCTGCTCAACCACGGCGATTCTCTTCAGATTTGTGGGGACAGAAGCCCCGAACGTCGCGGCTTGCCATGGCCGATAAATACGAATCAGAATCAGACCCATTCCAAAGTAAGCATCAGATGTCTCCGCTTCAAGCAAGGCTTTTTTGAACACTTCAGTATAGGAACCAAAAAGTACGATGGCCGACTGAGCCTGTGAGGGGCCATAATATTCAATATTATGATAAGCCCTCCCCGTAACCTTGTGTAGCAGGCCGAAAAGCTTTTCCGATAATCGGCCGAGAAAATAGTCACTCTCATAGTCCAAATTCTCGTCCGACTCACTAGAGACCGACGATATTGGTGAGCCGACGACCCCATTTCCATTGACAGAAACCCCGTTTGCGCCATTTGTATGCCCGTTGGAATTTCCATTAGCGATGTTGACGACTTCATTCGATTGACGGTGGTCTGATGTAGTCTGTTGGGAGATATCCCGACGATAAATGGTCTGTGAGGAAGGCTGATATACATTTTTTGTGAAAGGTTGATGAGACTGCAGGAGTGACTGAATCGCGCTTAGATTTTCAGTGGCAATTGGTGAGTCACTCTGTGTCGCCTGGGTAAAATGGATCACCCCTTTCCCAGAAAATAGAGCAATACAGTGAGATATCAATCCCATGTCTTGCACTTCTTGCAACGTCGTGGACTGCACAATTGCAAAGCCGGTTTGACGAAGCGCAGTGATGGTAGAGAAATCCGAGGAAGGTCCACCAGGGAGAACGACATGGATCACGACTGCATGCGCCGACAGTATAGAAAGGTGGGGAATTGCCAGGAGCAAAGCGTCTGCCGTTGTCGTAACTGAGACTACTTGTCCTTGCCGGACGGAACGCAAAGGGGCCAGAAATGGATCCGCATTGTATCGAACAGGGACAACCTTCAAAATCAGTAACAGTGGTACAAGGCACGTACCTGTGTGACCTGTTTTCGTAAAGCGTTCGGAGATTTCGTTGAGTACAGATGGTTGAGCGTGGGCGAGAAGGGGCCCGAGTTCGTGAGATTGGGCTGTACAGAATAAACAATGTCACTGCATTGGTAAGCAATCCTAGCCACTATCTGTCAGTATGCGAAGGCGCTTGTGATTATACCGGCTTCCTCTCGAGAGAACACTGACAATTTCGCCTTCGCAACCATAGCTGTTAAGGTGAACTGTTGATGTTACGACGGTGTCAAGTGGCACGCAGGGTAAATTTTCAGTTACACGAATGGCAACTGTCTCCGGATGAAAATACCCACAAGCACGACATCGGCCCAACGGGTAACTCGACATTCCAATCTCGGCAATCCGATTCGCTCAGAACCACAATTCCGACATCAACCGCCAATGACATTTCTCTCACACGTTTGCTCTCCCACCACGAAAATCTAGATTCTCTAGTCCCGGCAAAAAGCCGTGGGAGAGAAACTCATTCCCTTTCGGCCATCGCTATTATCACGTTGTTCTTCCGTTCGACCTCTAATTCCGCGAGCTATTTTCTACCGTTGGCTCCGCGCGCCCCAAGCGCTTGCGTCGAACCGGCCCGAAGCGATCGGCAGTGAATATTGTTGTGACAGTTATTAGCGCTCGTGATCAATCAATCAATGAAGTCAGGTCGGATTAACAGCACTGACCCCGCGGTCTGGCCCGGGAATATATCAATCAGCTAGCTTCTCTGCAACTTGATCCAAGAGCGAGTTGCTTGCACTACTACTACTAGTACTTTAGAGTTTACTTGGCGCGCGACACGCGCCGGAGAAAGGGCAACGTTGCCCCGACGATGCGCCGTAACCTCTGCATTGTTAAACGTTTACTATCTATTTTCCGCCCTACTATCTCAGGCTCCTCTGAGTCCCTAGTAGTACTTGCCATCCCTCCAATATACTAATTTTCTTTGTTACTAAAGTCTCTCACTGGCAGTTCAGGTTACCTAGTAGTAGTACTAGTACTACTAGTAGTCTTCAAGTTACTGATTTTGTTGGTTCAACCGAAACTTCAAGTGTACTAGTCCTACTACTATTAGTACTACATATTTAAAGTATGTGGGAAAACTCTGGCATTATCAAATTTCCCTTCATTTAGTAGCGTATTGTGGTCACAGTTCCCATCAAAGTCCAATCTGATAGTAATCAATGCAGGTTGCTGCCAATTAGTGTGACACTAACTAACTTGAAGGTCACATGCCAGTGTGACAGTCACGGACCTCACATACTGAAGCCGGTTGACCCCGCACATTGGCACCACCTACTGCTACTATTACTCATTGAATTACAGCATGAGTGTCGCAGCTGTCAGTATAGTAAGATGTGACTCAAAAATAAATCACACCCACAGGAGAGGTAGGTTTTGAAAGAGGTTTGTTTTGTGTTTGTTTTGTTTGAACCAAAAGCAGGGACAGTAAGACTGATTGAGACACTTGTAGTCTACTAATTGCTTGTGTGCTTGCTTGTGACTTGGTTACCTTTCTACAGGGGATTTTCTAGGGGATTATATAGACATTTCTTATCTTTGCCAAGATTCTGTGGCTTGCTTGTGTCACTCACACAGCCTCCACAATCCAAGGTCTAGGCCTGCACTGCCTCCACAAACCAAGGTTCTAGTTGGACCTTGTGACTTTAAGTTCATGATAGGAGATAATCCAGGCTTGAAACTGCCTTTATGGCCGGAATTTTTCAACTTAATGCAGTATCACCACAATAGCAGACCATCATGAGACACACAGGCAGAACACTATACAAAATCAGATTCAAAGTTCAAATTCATAGATCAGGGTGTGCGTAGCGCACCGTGCCTCACTAGTTCTACTAACTTGAAGTTACAGTCCTACTACTACTAGTATGGTCATTTCAATATTTCAATGTTTGTTCACCGAAAACTACCCTTTCAACTTGAACATTGATCTCAAAATTGTTGTTTTAAGTCATTCCATTGCCACTGGTCTTCAAGTTCCAAGTTGTCAACACCAAGTTGAAGTCTCAAAACTTATGTACTAAATTGGAAGCACTTAGTACTAGTATGTTCAAGAAGCTGTGGCCCACTGGTAGCACACCTGTAAGCAGGAGTACTCTTGATTTTTTAACCTGAGTATGTGTAGTACTACTACTGGTAGTGTATGTTATGTGTCGACCTCCGGAGGTCCCTGGGTTAGGGTTTTCCTCCTTTTATTAGCTTGTAGGTCTCATGTCAATGACACATCTTCTCACTGTTTCACTTTTCGGACTCCTTTCCTCAACAGTATACTACTGATAGTAGACATCTTTCTTCCCACTGCAGGCATCAAATTGAGATTATTTTGACATTCTGATCAACTGCTAACTAGTAGTAGTAGCAGCACTGATAGCGAAACCAGGCTATTTCCTGGACATATTTTGTCACGTCCATACCATGTCCACGTCATGTTGACAATATGTCCACAGCAAACATTTATGTGGACATGGTGTGGACATAGCAAAACATGTCCAGGAAATAGCCTGGTTTCGCTATTAGTAGTGTTTCATTGAACATCATGTCTTTATTCAAGTTTATAAGACTCAGAGTCTATGGAAAAGACTTTTCTCCATCATTCAAGTTCAAAGTTATAGCACTACGAATAGTAACTAAATCAAAGTTGAGGTCAGTTTACAGCTGGTGGTGAAATTTTGAAAATTAATTTGACATTGTCACAGCATTGACTTAGTATCTGTACTATATGCTGCCATCCTACAGACTTCACATCAACTTCAATTGGAGAGGATGTTGATCTGTGCCAGTGGAACATACTAGTGTGTTAGACTCAGTAATGGCATTCAGTCGGTCCAGGACCGGACTCGAAACTCATCCCGACCTAGTTTATCGGTCCCCAGCTCGATCTTTGTCAGATCTTTGTCAGATCCGGCCCGGTTCGGGTCCTAGATCACCAGAACCGAGATGAGGTCAAACCTGGTATCGGTCCCAACATCTTCAACATAGTCGGTCTAGGAGTGCATCGCGGAGCCGATCTCGCTAGAGCCGACTGAGTTCAAGAGCTAGTTCTAGACCGACGTCACCAGGTCGGGTTGAAAATTGTCCTTACCCGAACCGGGATCCAGTCGGTCTGTAACGGGAATGGATCTTATTACACTCGTTTCTGCAGCATTCACGTGACAACTTGTAACGGGAAAGCAATATTTCAAGCCTTTAAAATGCACTTTCCCGTTACATTGTTGCATTGTAATGGGATACAGCACTTCTGGGGTCCAGAAAGTCATCGTTCTGTTACATCTAGACGGTCTAACGTCATATTGGTACATGGTACCGGAGTATGGCATTTCTGGGGTCCAGAAAGTCACTGTCCCGTTACATCAAGATGGTCTAATGTCATATTGGTACATGGTAACAGGGTATGGCATTTCTGGGGTCCAGAAAGTCACTGTCCCGTTACATCAAGATGGTCTAATGTCATATTGTTGCATGGTAACGGGATAGCACACTTCTGGGGTCTAGGAAGTCATTGTCCTGTTACATCGCTGTAACAGCCGGTGACACTCAGCAGCTCCAGCTACAGCACGTGCCTCCAGCTCCAGCTCGTTTCTCCAGCTCCAGCTCTGTCTTGTAGCTCCAAATGGTGACGTGGATATCATGGCGACAGCAGTATGGATACTGTGACGACATGGATGTCACAGCGATGGATGTAACAGGAATAGCATTATTTGAGTCGAAATGAGAGTGGTTCCCATTACATAGTTGTGACATGATGTAATGGGAAATAGCAGTATTTGTCACAAACCTAGGGTCACGGCCCTAGCACACCTTTTAAAAGCAGTCCTATAGCTCTTGTAGTTCCTTAGTTCTCATCAACACCATGAATGGAAGCAAATATTCACCATAACGAGCTTCTATTCTGCCTGCATAGCCCGTGGATTACTCCGTTCTTAACAATGTCTACAAAAACATAGGATTTGAATAAGAGGTACTACTCAGGCTGTACTAGTAGTACTACTGTCAGCTGCCAGTGGATAGCAAACTCAGCTTGAGGCTATTGCACAGCCTGAGTTCCACCCGCTGGCAGTTCCTGTGGTGGTAAAGTTCAGTTAAAGTTCAACTTACTCAGTAGTAACTCATAGTACTACTACATCCGGTAGGTCTCAATACTAATACTAGTAGTAGCATGAGTACTCAGGTCAGTCATAAATAGCTGGCTGGCTCCAGTTCCAGTCCAGTTGTGTAGCTGGTTGACATTGCAATATTGTCCTCGAAAATCTGCAGGCCACCGATGCTACCTCATGGCTTAAAATCGTATTTACCATGATAGTCAACCTCTTCAGGCATCCACTACTAGTACTACCAGTATGGGGAAGTTCGAGGGCAGCAAAGTATCAGTTTCATCGGCGGCAATTGGCATCCCTCAGGCATGTTTCATATTCAACGAAATCAGCCCCCCTGGAGGAATTTGCTTGCGAGCTGTATGTGTCACCAGCATCCCGGTCCCGACATATTCTAGCCTACGTCGGTGCAGCAATGCAGATATTGTTCTAGGGTAATTTAGCACAATAGGCAGCAACGGCATACGCTGTCAAAGACAAGTAAGATTTGGATTGACATCGAATCTAATATTTGCCAAGGGAGACTGGTGAGTACGAAGTCGCTCCGCCCACCACCCGGTACATTTATGCCGGATGGCTGACTGGCATGGGCGTAGCTTTCGCGTATGCATTTCTCTTTTTCCCTTTAAGGTAACAGTAAGAGCGGAGGCCGGCTAATGTGGACAGGGTCACAACTAGGGCGGTTCTTCTGCCCAAATCGAAGACTGTGCTTGTAGAGACTCCACATATACTGTTCTCCTTTTCAAAGGTTAGAGTCATGTCTGCACCGATTAGCAGGCTGACTCTTTCAAGCTCTCTATACACAGGGAAAGGTATAAGGGACAACGTTGTATGTCTGCTGAGCATTCAGGTCCATATGGTGCCTCGCCTTTACCTGGACAGTTCCGATATCTAGCCTTGAATGTGAAGGGCAAAAGGCCCGGGTACGCGATAGATCGAGAAGGACAGTTCCCGGGGTCCGCAAAATCGTTCGATTCTCTCTTCCGAGCGTAGGAGGACCCAAAGACTATAATATGTACTACATAGCTAAATTAAGTAGACTGAACTAGTAGCATTTACGTAAATGATCTCCATAAAGTCACGAAACTTTTAATTCTGAAAATCGAAAATCCCAACCCTCAACCACTTTCGAGGCTTCTTCCCCCATGCTCTAGTCCGCCATGAACTCCAGACAGCTAGCAAGAGCAATCTGCAGACGATATCATCTGTGCTGGCCGCGCAATCCCCTGGTATGGACGGTTCAACGTAGCCATTGACCCAATCGCTCTTGCTAAGTGACAGGGATGGGTTTTTCCCAAGCACAAATTCTCAGAGGCACCAGCTCGTTCAAAATGCCCGCGATGTCGCCAACGATGACCGAGGGCAACATTGCGTCCTGGAAAATTAAAGAGGGTATCACACTGACGGTATCTCTATGACACTGGCTGAAAAGATAGGCGAGCCGTTCAATGCCGGAGATGTTCTGCTCGAGATTGAGACTGACAAGGCCCAAATGGACGTCGAGGCTCAAGATAATGGCATACTTGCCAAAATTTTAGTCCCAGACGGTGCGCAAAAAGTCAATGTTGGAAAAGTGATCGCTGTCCTAGCTGAGGAAGGTGACGATATCTCATCAGTGGAAATGCCCGCGGAGACACAGGAAACGTCCACCCAATCCACCGGCAAAGTTGAAGAGAGTTCTCGCGACGCCGCTGAAACTGGTCATGACGGACACAAAAACCACCTGAAATTCAAGGAGACGTATCTACCAGCGGTATTACGATTGCTGCAACAATATGGCATCGAAGATCCAAAAACCATTCTGGGCACTGGTCCTCATGGACGGCTTCTCAAAGGTGACGTATTAGCTCACGTTGGAACTATCAAAAGTGATGTCCCAAAAAGCCTACAACGAATACTGGAGGGAAAGCAACGGCTTGATTTAACCAATGTCGTAATACAGCGACCCCAAGATGCTCCACAACCAAATGCAATGCATCCTCCGGAAACCTCTACAAAACCTCCGCCCTTTGCGTGCGTCAAACAGACAGTTGCATTTAGTGAAGTGTTGAGAGTTCAAAAGAAAATATCAGGTCAATTCCGTATTTGACATTTTGTTTAATTGCAGATTTGTTATCGGCGGATGTATCTTTGGATTCACTATTAGAAAAAGCTAGCAAACAAGCTCTAGCAGATGTTCCTCAGTTTGGACGACGCAAGCCGTTGTCGACAGATCTCATTTTCGCTGAGCTCGTCGGCGACCATCGCTTTAGAGCCGCTAAGCCATACAAAAATGCGGTGATACCAACAGCTCATATCAATGGCAGAGGAGAGAGTAGTCATTCACCCTCGTTACCAGAATCTATCTATGGACAAAAGAGGCAAGACCCAACAAGATTATACAGTAACAGATGTAGAATTGCGGATATCGTCGGTGAAGCGATTATGCATTTCGAGCCTGCGAATATGTTCCAGTCTGATCAGGGTAGCGAGGTAGACCCGTTTGACGAGCTGCTAGGCATTGCTCGTAGTTCTAAACCAACACAAACAAGCATACCGAGCCTGTCGCCATCACAAATTGTCGATGTCAAACTTGAATTTGATGATGCCACAATTGATACGGAGGCGGCATCTGCATATTTAGCTAGATTCAGATATCACGTTGAGTATCCCGGTCAGCTTGTGCTTGGATTATGAGAACGCTAGGTACAAAAGGCTAATAACATAATATCGATCTTCATTTCTCAGCACCATTACTTTCTGCAAGTGCAAAACTACTCTCGAAATATTGATTCGGATGGTTAATGCTTTCCGAGAGGGATCCGTTGGTGGGGTGGGTTGCTTCGAAAACTTTAGTGCATGCAATATGATAATGTTTAGAGAGGACGGCCTCCTTGATCTCTCTTAGAATTTTGGGGTCTCGAATCTGTAAGTCGTCTTCCAGGGTGGCAATTAGACTTTCGGTAGAGAAATGCCGAAATGGACATCCATGCGAATCTCCCGGTCCAGGCTGAGGGCCAGTTAAAATCTGCTGGCAACTGAGACATCAGATCATGAAGTAAGGATGCAACCTTAAGGGCTTGTAGTTCCGCCTGCCGCCTTCTAGACCGTAACTATGCCGCACATTATACTGGTATTCCTTTTTAAACTTGTCGTCACTCATAGTTGAGAACGATGCTCGCCAAAACACCAATGCTTCTTCAACATCGAGGCCAATACCCTGCAGTATCAGTACTGACGGGTTGCCAAGAATTTCACCTTCAAAAATAAACCATACTGCAGTCGTCCATAATGTCGGAGGTGTTTATCGCGGCGAAGATTTTTATGGAGATTTCGCATGCACATCGGATAGTGTTTAACAAGCTACATAAAGTCAGAAAATCCGTAGAGGTAATAGAGGACTCCAACCTGATCAACTTGTGCTGCGTTTATTACCCCTACCGCCGAGGGGGAACCGGTGTATTCAGGCGCCGTGAAACCGAGACTTAGATGATTAAGAATTGGAATCAATCGATCATCTTCATCCAGCCGAGGCAATGCTTTGGCAGTTTGCTAGAATATGTCAAACTCCCATCCGTAGGTACTTACTTCAAGGGCTATCTCTAAATTAGCAGAGAACTCTGCCACGATCAAGCTCTGTTGTTCTGACATGGGAAGATATGCTTTTCCATTTCGTAGAAAGACTTTTCGTTTCTCCACAAGGTCGCATACCCGTTCAAAATCAACCTGATTGTCAGATACCTCAAGAAATATTAGCTCACCTTAAAGAACTGTTCAGCATCAATGTTTCTCTGACTTGACGATCGTAACTGCTCAGATAATGGACTTTTCTCAGCATCAGAAACCTTGGGATTAGTTCAAGCACGGTGTACGCAATCACCATTTCCCAATCAACGTTTAGACTTTCAATAAATTGCTGACGTTCCCGGGCATCATCCTGAGCATACCGGATCCTATATAAATAATCAGAAAACAACGCTTAAGGCAATAATCCGTGACGTACCTGAATAGCATCGTTTCAGCCCGCACGAATCGACGTCGTAATTCCTCACTAACAATGAGCATAAGTTGGTTTTGTCAGATGGTAAGTACGAGCGGCAGAATGCTAAGCGAAGGATGAAGTGACTGTAATGGTCCTTCCTTCTCTCCTCATCGAGCTGGACGCCTCGACCGGCATGAGCTGTATTGCTGTTCAGCGGCATGAATTTCTCGAATAACTGCTTGAGAGTAACCTCCATGTCCTTTTGTGTCTTATTGCGATATAGCGACGACTCTATCTCGCCAAGCACTATCACAGTCAGTTCGAAGCCGATCTCGAGGTGTAGCATACCGTACAGCCGATCAATGGCCCATAACTCAAACTCTTCGAGCGTGATTTCATTGCGCGGGGGGACTGTGTAGAAATTCAGCCGGTGTGGATACGATGCATCATGTCGTACATCGATTTGGAAGTTCTTGAGAACGCTGCGCTTCTTTGTCTGCTGCCGAAACATGTGGACCTTGGATCGACACTCTTGGGAGAGAGACGCGACAAACGCGTCGTAAATTAAGTTGCCGGCAGTTCCTGAAAGCCGGGAGTTTATTCGCACACATGGAACTTGAGAAAGTTTCTGGGCACCAGAGAATGAGCGATGCGGTTGTCCAAGCGTCCGAGTCTGTGAAAACGTCTTTCGTCGGCGATATTCTTGCTTCAAATCCCTATTTTAGTGCTGGTTTCGGTCTCATTGGGCTCGGCGCCGGGCTTGCCATAGCCCGACGGGGGTTTATTCAATCGGTATCTCTTCTACAGCGCCAGTTGCTCGTAACGCTCGAAATCCCTTCCCACGACCATAGTCATGCCTGGTTCTTGCACTGGATGGCGCGACATCAGGCGTCTCGCTCCACGGCCTTGTCCAGATCCCATCACCTTGCCGTAGAAACGACTTTCAAGCAACATGAAAATGGCAGCGCTCTCACCACGTTCGAACTTGTTCCGGGTCCGGGCCGACATCTCATCAAATGGAAGGGCGTGTGGATACAGGTACATACACAACCTGCTCTGCTATGTCGCCGCTAATAATCCCCTGTAAAGGTACAAAGGCAACGCAATACCCGAATGGTGGATTTGAAAAAGGGATCGCCGTGGGAATCTGTGACGCTGACCACTTTGTCTCGCGATCGTGCGGTCTTCGGAGAGCTTTTGAATGAAGCTCGACAGCTCGCCGTCGACTCACAAGAGGGTAAGACGGTCATTTACACCTGTTGGGGTCTGGAATGGAGACCTTTCGGACAACCAAGGCGGAAACGACCTCTAAGCAGTGTCATATTAGATCGAGGAGTAAAGGAAAGAATTGTCGCCGATGTGAAAGATTTCCTTTCTGCGAGCAAATATTATTATGAACGAGGTATCTAGCAAATGTTTCTCGGATAACCAACA
>Ga0302325_10005184_pt1 | contig 29787 bp, 34 predicted proteins | sample Palsa_T0_2_FD_201948 | JGI IMG/M metagenome (GOLD analysis project Ga0302325, IMG submission 201948) | Peat permafrost microbial communities from Stordalen Mire near Abisko, Sweden - Palsa_T0_2 | ecosystem: Environmental > Terrestrial > Soil > Palsa > Peat permafrost | place: Sweden: Abisko...
GCAACGGTTATGACAGGTATGGCCATGAAGGCTACGCCGGGAACGGTTACAACCGAAGTGCTGGACAGGGGTATAGCAGGCCATTAGAACAGAGTTCGAGCAGGTATGCAGCGGAAAGCCGTTTGGGTGGGGGAGGTACGGGGAATGCTTATGCGCGACCCTCGGCGCAGGCTTATAACCGCGCTCCGGAGAGTGTGAGCAGGCCGCACCAGTATGCGCGGGCGGGGACGACTTATGGTGGGTCGGGAGGAATGGCCTACGGCGGCTATGGAAGAGGCGCAGGGGCTAACTACGGCGCAGCGCAGGGCTATCGTGCGCCTGCGGCAGGATATCAGCGTGGCGATTTCGGAGAGCGGTCTTCCGGTTCGTTTGCGGGTAGAGGCTTTGACGGATATTCGGGCAAGGCGGAAAAATCGGGAGGTTCTCACTCGTTTGGCGGCGGACACGAGTCGAAAGCGGCCAAGGCTCCGAAAGCTCCGAAGGCGCCCAAGATGGATAGGGGATCCAGAGGTGGAGGACATTCACATGGCGGCGGACATCGTAAATAAGAAACCGGCGCTCATCCTGGCAGCTGGCTGGCGCGGTGATTTACCCTTGTATGCAGTATGAAAGTCGTGATTCGCGCCCATTTTGCCGTTGCATTGATGCTTGCTGCGGCTGTCTCTGCTGCGCTTGCCCAGCAGTCCACTCCAGCCAGTCCTGATTCCAAGCCTGCTGATCCGGTTCAGGCGACCAAACCTGCTGCGCCCGCGACGGAAGAGCTTCCAGATGGCCCCGCGCCGCAGCCTTCTGTGCTGATCCATCCCAATGGGCCTACGGTGCTTTTTGACACGTCCATGGGGCGCATCACTTGCCAGTTCTACGAGCGTCAGGCGCCCAAGACTGTGGCCAACTTCATCGCGCTGGCTACCGGCACCAAGGACTGGACCGATCCCGTCACCAGCAAGAAGATGCACAATAAGCCGCTCTACAATGGCACCACATTTCACCGCATCATTCCAGGGTTCATGATTCAGGGAGGCGATCCGGCAGGTACTGGGATGGGCGGACCTGGGTACGAGTTTGACGATGAATTCGATCCGAATCTCAACTTCGACGTGCCGGGGCGTTTGGCGATGGCTAACTCCGGGCCGAATACGGATGGCAGCCAGTTTTTCATCACCGAGCAGGCTTATGATTCTTTGAATCAGCATTACTCGCTGTTTGGCCAGTGCGATCAGGACGGCGTTGAGGTGGTGAAGGCCATTGCTCGCGTCGAGCGCGATGCGGATGACAAGCCGCTGACGCCCGTAGTATTGCGCAAAGTAACAATCGTGCAAGAGGGAGCGCCGATTCCGCCGGTGCCTGCTTCTCCTTCAGGAGCGGCTTCAGGGCCAGCACCTGCCAAGCCAACAGCTTCTCCGAATTAACTGCGCTTCGCCGTTGTTGTGAAGAACATTGGCGCACTTATTCGCGTGTAACTCAACCCGTAACAACCAGCAGGATCACAAGAAACAGGAGTTTTCATGGCATTGACACCCGGAACTTATGCAATCTTCAACACGACCGAAGGCAAAATCACCGTCCGTCTCTTTCCCGATGTAGCGCCGGTCACGGTCGCCAACTTTGTGGATCTGGCCGAAGGCAAGCGCGAGTGGACGCACCCCGTGACGGGCGTTAAGTCCTCGAACAAGCTGTACGACGGGACGATCTTTCATCGCGTGATTCCACAGTTCATGGTGCAGGGCGGCGACCCGGCAGGCACCGGCATGGGTGGTCCTGGATACCGCTTTCAGGATGAGACCAAAGGCTCGCCGCATAAGTTCGACAAGCCGGGCAAGCTGGCCATGGCGAATGCAGGGCCGGGCACCAATGGCAGCCAGTTCTTTATCACAACTGCGCCTACGCTGTGGCTCACCGGTAATCACACCATCTTTGGCGAAGTGATTGAAGGTCAGGAAATAGCGGAAAAGATCACCGCAGTGCCGCGCAGCTCACAGGATAAGCCGGTGAAGCCGGTGGTGCTGGAGTCAGTCGTCATCGAGCGTGTTGCATAAGTCTTCCATACTTCGGTTGGAGACCTTGGATAAAAACCAGAAGGGCTGTCCCACGCGGGCAGCCCTTCTGGTTTGTGTTAGTAACTGCTATACGCCGATGACGGCGCAGAGTTCTTTGACGGCTTCGGCGCTCTTCTTGAGTGCAGCATCTTCTTCAGGCGTGAGCGTGATCTCGATGATTTTCTCGAGGCCAGCTGCGCCCAGCTTGCATGGGACGCCGATGTAATAGCCTTCGATGCCGTACTCGCCTTGAAGATAGACGGCGCAAGGGACGATCTTCTTCTTGTCCTTAAGGATGGCTTCGACCATCTCGACTGCGGCTGCTGACGGTGCATAGTAAGCGCTCCCTGTCTTGAGGTGCTTGACGATTTCGGCACCGCCGTCGCGGGTGCGCTGGACGATTGCCGCCAGGCGATCCGCGGGGATCAGTTCAGTGATGGGGATGCCGGCTACAGTGGAGTAGCGCGGGAGCGGAACCATGGTGTCTCCGTGGCCGCCGAGGACGAAGGCAGTTACATTCTCGACGCTCACGTTCAACTCTTCCGCAATGAAGGTGCGGAAGCGGGCTGAGTCGAGAATGCCAGCCATGCCGATGACTCGCTCGCGGTTGAAGCCGGATTGCTTGTAGGCGGCCTGGGCCATTGCGTCAAGCGGGTTCGACACGATGATCAGAATCGACTCCGGCGATTGTGCCACGACTTTGGAAACGACGTCGGACATGATCTTGTAATTGGTGTGGAGCAGGTCGTCGCGGCTCATGCCGGGCTTACGCGGGATACCGGCGGTGATGACGACGATGTCCGAGTTGGCGGTGGCAGCGTAGTCGTTGGCGCCAGTGATATGGACATCGCGCTTTTCGATGGGCATGGCTTCGAGCAGGTCAAGGGCCTTGCCTTGCGGGATGCCTTCAACGACGTCGATGAGGACTACATCGGCGAGTTCCTTAGCTGCGATCCAGTGGGCGGCGGTTGCGCCTACGTTGCCTGCGCCGACAATGCTTACTTTCTTTCTCATCTTGATTCTCCTCTAAAAACCGGGGCTAAAGCCTTCGTCTATCGCGCCTGGTCTTCAGGGGCCTGAAGGCCCCTGCTCCCTCCGACGGGCTTACATGTTGGCGATAATTTTGGTGGCGAATTCGCTGGTGCCGACTTTGGTTGCGCCTTCGAGTTGTCGGGCAAAGTCGTAGGTGACCGTCTTTTGGACGATGGTCTTTTCGAGCGAGTCTTCTACCAGCTTGGCGGCTTCTTTCCAGCCTAAGAATTCAAGCAACATTACGCCGGATAGGATGACGGAACCAGGGTTGATCATGTCCTTGTCGGCATACTTGGGCGCGGTGCCGTGGGTAGCTTCGAAGACTGCGAAGCCGTCGCCGATGTTGGCTCCGGGAGCGATGCCCAGGCCGCCGACTTGCGCAGCGGCGGCGTCGGAGATGTAGTCGCCGTTGAGGTTTGAAGTGGCCAGGACGCTGTAGTCTTCAGGGCGGATGATGATCTGCTGGAAGATCGAGTCTGCGATGCGGTCGTTGACGAGGATCTTTTTCTTCCACTGGCCGTTGCCGTGGCTTGCGCCGATGGAGTCGAGCACGGACTTGACTTCTCCGTAGAGCTCTTTGCGGAAGGCGTCCGTGCCGAATTCGAGGCCGGGCTCGATGAGGGCTGCGTTCTCTTCGATGCTGAGGCCGGGCTTGGCTTCGACATTGCCGAGAATCCAGCTCTCGCGCTCGGTTACGGTCTGGTCGCGAAACTCTTCGACGGCAACTTCATAGCCCCACTCGCGGAAGGCTCCTTCAGTGAATTTCTGAATATTGCCCTTATGGACGAGTGTCACGGTCTTGCGTCCGGTTTCCAGCGCGGCGCGGATGGCTGCGCGGACCAGACGCTTGGTGCCGAAGATGGAGATGGGCTTGATGCCAACGCCAGAGTCTTTGCGAACCTGCTTCTTACCGCCTTTTAGAAGATCGTTATTCAGGAAGTCGATGAGCTTGGCTGCGTCTTCCGAGCCCTGCTTGAACTCGATGCCGGAGTAGACGTCCTCGGTGTTTTCGCGATAGAGCAGGATGTCGAGCTTTTCAGGATGCTTTACGGGCGAGGGAACTCCGGAGTAGTACTTGACCGGGCGAACGCAGCTGTAGAGGTCGAGAATCTGGCGCAGGGCCACGTTGAGCGAGCGGATTCCGCCGCCGACTGGCGTTGTCAGCGGTCCTTTGATGGAGACGCGCAGATCGCGGGCTGCGTTGACGCTGTCATCCGGGAGCCAGGTTTGGAACTGGCGATAGGCCTTTTCGCCGGCGAAGATTTCAAACCACTTGATGGCGCGCTTGCCACCGTAGGCTTTTTCGACGGCTGCATCAAAGACGCGCTGCGAGGCTTTCCAGATGTCGCGACCGGTGCCATCGCCCTCGATGAAGGGAATGATTGGGTTGTCGGGAACTGTAAATTTTCCGTTGGTATATTCGATCGGCGCGCCATCTGCCGGCAAAGATAATCCGTTATAACTGCTCTGCATTGATCTCCCCGTTTCCTTTCGACGATTCAGATTAGGTATTCAGCTCTTCAGTGCGGCAGAACTCGATGCCAAAGCCGAAACTAAAGGCTAACACTCTGAAATTACAGGTGGCAATTCCGGCGGCGGAGCTGAATCGGCGCTTGATCGGCCTTGCTGCCGATTCCATGCGCGGGCTGTTCCTGTAGGATCGCGTAATTGAGTATGATAGCTTCGTCGTAATGTCAAAAAAGGCGTGGTCCCCCCCGGCCGGTCGCATCCCGTACCTCGACGGTTTAAGGGCTTTCTCGATTACGACTGTTGTGCTTGGGCACGCGTCCCTATTCATCCCATGGCTATCCACGCGCGTGGGAACTGCTTTCGGAGTCGTCTTTGCGAACAGCTCGTTTGGCGTCAGGGTCTTCTTTGTTCTAAGCGGTTTTCTGATCACCACGCTGTTGCTCAATGAACTCGAGGCGACCGGAAGAATCTCCATCAAGGGATTTTACGAGCGGCGCATAGCGCGCATCTTCCCTGCCTTCTATACGTATCTTTTGACGATTTTGATTTTGATGCTGTCACACCACATCGATGTGCGCTGGGGTGATCTGGCCAACGCGGCAACCTACACGTGGAACTACTCCTGGTTATGGTATCCACCTGGACGAGTGGCAGGGGAAGTGCTGGGGTTATTCTGGACGCTCTCGCTCGAAGAGCAGTTTTATCTTGTTTGGCCAGCGTGTCTCATCTTACTTGGTCGGCGTTGGGCGGAGCGCCTTGTCATTGCGTGCGTGATTTTTCTCCCCTTTGTTCGAATAGCCTGTTATTTCCTGTTTCCCTCGACGCGTGGCCAGCTGATGATGATGTTCCATACAGGCTCAGATCAGCTCCTTTGGGGGGCGGTCGCGGCTTTTGCTTGCAGGCGGGGTGCTATCGACAGGGTACGCGAATTCCGGTACCGCGCTGCGATACCCTGGCTCTGCGGACTGGCTGTGTTTGTCGTAGGTCCGATTCTAGAGGAGAAGGCGAGGAGGCTGTCAGTTCCGCTCATCCCCTCGATGCAGTGTATTTCAGTTGTGTTCTTCGTCCTATGGTTGCTCGGCGGCCAAGGCGGTCATGTGCGGAGGACACTTGAGTCGTGGCCTCTTGTGCAGTTGGGCCTGCTCTCGTATAGCCTCTATCTCTGGCAGTCAATCTTCATTCTCTGGGACGGAGTGGCCCACATATGGTTGCCACTGCGTTTGCTGGGAGCGCTATTGATGGCCATTCTCAGCTATCGAGTGATCGAGGTGCCGATGCGGTCGATCATTCGGAGGTGGTTTGCCCAGGCCCAACCGGCGCACTGAGAGCGGAACCAGGACCAATCGGCCCCATGATCTAGACCGAGATTAGTTGATGAAGATTCGATCAACGTTCATGACAGAGATCCAGTCTCAGGTTCTCTTAAATTTTGCCGTGCGATAAACTTGAAGTCTGGGGCAGTTGAATGCGCACGGTCGAGTGAGCATGTTCAGAGCTGGGAAAGGGATCGAAGTTATGTCGCTGGGGGTTGAGTCGAAATCAAGGCGGTATCGGGTTGGCCTGATTCAGATGAAGATGGGGCCGGATCCGGAGGCCAATCTGGCTGCTGCGCTTACGCATGTTCGCGAGGCCGCGCGCCTGGGCGCCAATGTGATTTGTCTGCCGGAGTTGTTTCGCGCGCAGTATTTTTGCCAGCGTGAAGATACGCGACTCTTCGATCTGGCTGAGGCGATACCGGGGCCGACGACGGCGAGGATTGCCGAGGTGGCGCGGGAGACGCGGACGGTGGTGATTGCTTCGTTGTTTGAGAGGCGCGCAGCGGGGCTGTATCACAACACGGCGGTCACTTTTCATACGGATGGGTCGGTGGCGGGTGTGTATCGCAAGATGCATATTCCGGATGATCCGCTGTATTACGAGAAGTATTACTTCACGCCGGGCGACCGTGGGTTTCAGGCTGTGGATACGGCGTTTGGCCGCGTTGGGACGCTGGTTTGCTGGGATCAATGGTATCCGGAGGGTGCGCGTCTTACGGCGCTGCAAGGGGCGGAGACGCTGTTTTATCCGACTGCGATTGGGTGGCATCCGGCGGAGAAGGCGGAGTTTGGCGTGGCCCAGTATGACGCGTGGCAGACGATTCAGCGAGCGCATGCTATCGCCAATGGCGTTTATGTGGCTGGCGTGAACCGCGTAGGACATGAGCAGGGTGATGTGCTCGGCAATCGTGCTGAGGGAGCTGGGTTGGAGTTCTGGGGTGGATCGTTTCTGGCCGATCCGTTTGGGCGCGTGATCGCCAAGGCTTCGCATGATGCGGAGGAAGTTCTGATCGCGGAGATCGATCCTGGACTGATCGAGGAGACGCGGCGTAATTGGCCATTTTTGCGCGACCGGCGCATTGATGCTTATGGCGGCATTACCAGCCGGTTTCTTGATCTGGAGCCGTCGCTCTCGGAGCTCAAATAGCGATGGCGGCTGGGCAAGAGAAGACACCGCCCGAATTAGGCTACCGGATGCCTGCGGAGTGGGAGCCGCACGAAGGAACGTGGATCGGCTGGCCTCAGAATGCTTCAGACTGGCCGGGGAAGTTTGCAGCGATTCCTTGGGTGTATGCGGAGATTGTGCGGCTGCTATCGTCTCGCGAGCGAGTGAACATCCTTGTGAACGGCGAGGCGCAGGAGCGGCGGGCTGCGGGGATTTTGAAGCGTGCCGGGGCTGATCTGGAGCGGGTTAGCTTTCATTTGTGGCCGACGAACCGGGTCTGGTTGCGTGACTCCGGGCCGATCTTTGTTAAGAATGCTGCGGGCGGGATTGCGGTTACGGACTGGCAATTCAATGCCTGGGCCAAGTATGACGATTGGCAGTTGGATGACCAGGTTCCGGCGCATGTGGCCGCATTGCTGGGCTTGCCGCGTTGGCAGCCTCATGCGGACGCGCACAGGCTGGTCTTAGAGGGTGGCAGCATCGACGTCAATGGCCGAGGCACGCTGATCACTACTGAGGAATGTTTGCTGAGCGAGGTGCAGCAGCGCAATCCTGGGGTGAGCCGGGAGCAGTTGGAAGAGGCTTTCCATGATTATCTTGGCGTGAGCCAGGTGCTTTGGCTCAATCGGGGCGCAGCTGGTGACGATACGCATGGACATGTGGACGATATCACGCGGTTTGTCGCGCCAACCACGATTGTGACTGCTGTGGAGCCGGATGCTGCTGACGAAAACCACGCGCCGCTGGCTGAGAATCTGGCTCGGCTCAAGGCTGCCCGTACGCCGGATGGCAAGCAATGGACGATTGTGGTGCTGCCCATGCCGCGGGCTGTGGTCTTTCACGGGCAGCGGCTGCCGGCAAGCTATGCGAATTTCTATATTGCCAATGGGCTGGTGCTTGTGCCCACGTTTCATGATCCTAAGGACCGTGTGGCGCTGGAGATTCTGGCGGAGCTATTTCCGGATCGCGAGGTGGTCGGAATTCACTCGGTTGATTTGGTTTGGGGGTTGGGTACGCTGCACTGCATGACGCAGCAGCAGCCGGCTGGGGCAATTGCATAAGCGGAAAATGTGGCCCCGACTACCGAAAAGCGACCAATAAAGAGTGAAAAACCGGGGGTGGGTGTGCTCTTCTTGGCACATCTCCAATAGAATGAATTACTTACGTCCTATTTTCAGTGTCGCTATGGCGCGATTAGCCAGAGATATGCGCCATTTTTGGGCGTACTCTTGCTGCGAATTCATGCCAGATTTGTATTGAGACTGGAGAACTGGGAGTGCTGCTGGGGTTATCAGACTCCCAGCGCTAACTTCATTGTACGCCAAACACTATTAATTCCACGCAAACGGTGGCGACACGGGGGGAGCGGATGAGGACCGAACGAGTTGGATGGATTGGGCGGCCCTTGTTTCAGTTTCCTGCACATTCATGCGACTGGCTGAGTAGCCGGTTTTGGCGGACCAGAAGACGGCTCATTCGGAATGCGAGAATGATATTTACGCATGAATGATCTTGATTTTCTCCAACTTGCGCTGGAAGAAGCGATTGCTGCAGGGCAGGCGGGCGAAGTACCCGTGGGCGCGGTAATTGTGTCTCAGGGCACCGTATTGGTACGGGCGCAGAATCGCGTCCTGAGAGACAACGACCCGACAGGCCATGCTGAGGTGGTGGCGTTGCGCGCGGCTGGGCAGGCGCTTAGGAATCATCGGCTCAACGGCTGCACGATGTTTGTGACGCTGGAGCCTTGCTCGATGTGCGCTGGGGCGCTGGTTCATGCGCGGCTGGACCGGGTGGTCTATGCCACGGCCGATCCCAAGGCGGGGGCTGCCGGGTCGGTGCTTTCGGTGATCAACCATCCTCGGCTGAATCACCAGATGCAGTTGGATTCGGGGTTGCTTGCGGAGGAATCGAGTGAGTTGTTGCGCGCTTTTTTTCGCGAGCGAAGGTGACTCATCTCCGGGTAAGAGCCCAGATTTGGTCGGCATGCTCCGGCCATTTCGCTGCCAATTCGGCATAATTTCCACGCGTGTAATCCGAAAAATCGAATCCGGGAAAGACTGTGCAGCCGAGCAGCGCAACCTGGCCATCGCCAATCAGCTGTGTTCCCTGCCAAACCTCGGCTGGCACCAGCAATTGCACGTGTTGTCCAGCCGTCAGATCCGGTCCGAGCACCACAGTCTTCGTCTGGCCGCCAGGCCAAAGCTGGAGCATCTCAACGGGGTCGCCCAGGTAGAAGTGAAAAATCTCATCGGACGCGAGCCTGTGCATCTCCGAGAAGGTGCCTGCTTCCAGAAGGTAGTAGATTGTGGTTCCGGCCGCTCGTTTGCCGCGCTCCACGTCCACGTTCAAGCAGGAAGTGTAGGTACGCCGGAAGAAGCCGCCTTCCATTGGATGGGCCCTTAACCGCAACAGATTTTTGATCTCGTCAGCAGTCATGTGGCGATTCTAGAGGAGAATTACATTCACCGCATCCGGATTCGACCGCTTGATTTCGTGCGTGGCGATTGAGTTCTGCGGTATCCCACCCTAGGCGCAAAAACAGAGACGCGCCGAGGATGGGCACCCAATTTGGGTACAGGAACAAGCGGTCAGAGACCTGGTAGCTAACATGCGGCTAGAATGGCGGTATGCATGTTCTCATGTATTCCGCTCCCTGGTGCCGCGATTGCCGCGAGACCAAGCGCTATCTCGATTCCCATGGCATCGCCTTTACTGAAATCGACATAGAGGCTAATCCTGCTGCTTCAGAAGAAGTGCTGCGCCATGTGGGCAAACGCGCTATCCCGCAACTGGTGCTGGATGGGGAGTGGTTTCAGCCGTATAAGCCGGGGCGCGGCATTCTGTATGACGAGCTCGATCTGAAGTTCGGCATCAAGACCAGGTTATAGTGCGCGTCTTCGTATACCTGCCAAGCCTTTACAATAATGAGTTGCCGCAAGCGTTTGGCCGATATGCTGCTTGCCATGCCGAACGCAGGAGAAATTTCGCTTGATTGAACGCTACACTCTGCCCGCAATGGGCCGCATTTGGACTGAAGAGAGCAAATACCGCTGCTGGCTGCAAGTGGAGTCGGCGGCGAGCACGGTGCTGGCCGAAGACGGGGTAATTCCTGCCGCGGCTGCTGAGGCCATCGCTACCAAAGCCAGCTTTGACGTGGCGCGCATACAGGCGATCGAGGCTGAGGTGAAGCATGACGTGATTGCTTTCACTACTGCAGTTGCCGAGTCGCTTAAGGCTCAATCGCTCGATGCAGAGTCGCGCTGGCTGCATTATGGGCTTACTTCGAACGATGTTGTGGATACGGCTCAGGCGTTGCAGGTGAAGGAGGCTTCGGCGCTCATTCGAACGGCTCTGGTTGGCTTTGTTGAAGTGCTCAAGCGGCGTGCGATTGAGTTCAAGCACACGCCTACGATTGGACGCACGCATGGCATTCATGCGGAGCCAACGACCTTTGGGCTGAAGCTGCTGAACTGGTATGCCGAGATGCAACGAAATTTGATTCGCTTCGATGCGGCTGCCGAAGACATGCGCGTGGGCAAGCTTTCCGGCGCAGTTGGGACGTTTGGACACTTGAAGCCGGAGCATGAGGAGCGTATCTGCGAACGGCTTGGATTGAAGGCTGCTCCGGTGGCGACGCAGGTGATTCAACGCGACCGGCACGCGGCGTATATCTCTGTGCTGGCGCTGATCGGATCAACGCTGGATAAGATTGCCACGGAAGTGCGCCACTTGCAGAGGACTGAGGTGCGCGAGGCGCAAGAGTACTTCGGCGAAAAGCAGAAGGGCTCTTCGTCGATGCCGCACAAGAAGAATCCAATCACCAGCGAGCAGATCAGCGGGTTGGCGAGGGTGCTGCGCAGCAATGCGCAGGCGGCTTTCGAAAACGTTCCGCTGTGGCATGAGCGTGATATTTCGCATTCGTCGGTGGAGCGCATTATTTTTCCCGACTCGACGATTCTGACGCATTACCTGCTGACCAAGATCACTTCTCTCATCGACAGGCTGCTGGTCAATCCGGCGCGGATGCTGCGTAATCTTGAGAGCACCGGAGGGCTCATCTTCTCAGGGCAGTTGCTGCTGGACCTGGCCGAGGCAGGCATGATGCGTGAGGATGCTTACCGGCTGGTACAGACACATGCCATGCGGGCCTGGAAGGAGGACCTGGTCTTTCGCGATGAGGTGGCGCGCGATGCGGAGATCAGTGCGCTGCTCTCGTCGGAACAGTTGGCGAAGACGTTCGACATGACGCGGCAGTTGGGCAATGTGGACGCGATTTTCGCTAGAGTTTTGGGGAAATGAATGTCTCGTTTGCGGATCGCCGCCACCATACGAACCAAGAGGTCAACGAGCGGCTAGCGGATTGACCCACTTCAGACCCGGAAATCGCGCGAAATCCCGATCTGTGGTGTAGAGTACGCCGCCGTTTTCTATCGTAATAGCAGCCAGTTGGGCGTCGGTGGTCAGGGGACCGCTTGCCTGGCCTTCTACCAGCAGGCGGCGGAAGAAAGCCCAGTGTCGATCTCTGGGGGCCAGCAAGCGCACCATGGGCAAGGCGGCCCATTGGTCAACGATATTTGCCGCGTCCTCCATGGTGAAACGGTTCCCGGGCAGCCGGACATTGGTCGCTATTCTTAGAAACGCGGAAATCGTCTGCCAGGGAAGGCCCACCGGTTCCACACCTGAAAACGTATTTTCCACCCATCGCCGCGCAGGTTCGTGCTGGGCTGAAGCGCTGTCGTAGGCGTAGAGCAGCAGGTTGGCGTCGAGGACAATCAGAGGACAATCACCTGTGTTCAGGCCCTTCCAACTCTTCCAGCAGCGCGGAGATGTCGTCGTAGGTTTGGCCCGCGCCCAGGCCCATTGCGCGCGGCGTGACACGAAACGCGGGAGTCGCCTGCGGCTTGCGGACCTGTGCCAACCCAAGGCTCAGCAGGTTGTTGACTACCACCTTGAAGGGTTTGCCGCTGCTACGCACTTCCTGCTCCAGGAGCACTGCAATGTCGTCGTCAATAGAAAGTGTCGTTCGCACATCACGATGCTAACGATGTCGGCATCATGATGTCAACTATCAATGCGCTTGTCCCTGCTTTGGTGCGCGCGCTTGCGCGTTGGCTTACTATCGAGCTAGTTCCGTGTTGGACTGTGTGGATCGAATGAACCTTACTATTGCCACGACCGGCGCCTCGGGCAGCGTCTTTGCTCGTGAAATACTTGTTGCTCTGGAGGCCGACGAGCGAGTGGCGCGGGTGCATTTTGTGCCTTCGGAAAACTCGCTGCGGGTGCTGGCTGAGGAGCTGGAGATCAGCGGGCGCAACAATCTCATCGAAAAGCTGCTAGGGCATGCGCCGACAAAGACGATTCAGCTTGCTGAAGGCGATATTGGCGCTTCGATCGCGAGCGGAAGTTATCCTTCGAATGGAATGATTGTGCTCCCGTGCAGTATGGGCACGCTGGCCTCAATCGCCAACGGACTGGCTGAGACCCTGATCGCCCGCGCTGCCGATGTGACGCTGAAAGAGCGGCGCCCGCTGCTGCTTTGCGTGCGAGAGACGCCGTTCAATCGCATTCATCTGCGCAATATGCAGTTGGCTTCGGACGCGGGCGCGGTGATTTTCCCGGTGATTCCTGCCTTCTACAATCGGCCGATCGATTCGACTGAGATGGCGCGGCAGTTTGTATGCCGCGTGCTGGCGCATATTGGATTGCCGCAGCAGGGTGCGTATATCTGGAAGGCTGGCGAGTAGTGGTCGCTAAGCTTTATTCGCCAGAGGTCAGTTCACGGCGGACCGGCCTGGAGACTTTTTCCTGGCTTGCGCGCAGATAGCCCTGGCTATCCGAAATTGGATGTGGGCTCCCAAGGAAACTGGTGATTTCAGGCCCTAACTGGTCTGTGCAGTTCTCGGGCGCGATATGTCCACAGACTGCGGCCACGCGTAACTGAGAATGCGGGATCAGGGCATGCATTGCCAGACCCTCACTCAACGGCGTGATGCGATCCTGACCGCCCCACAGCAGGAGTACCGGCATTTTAAGGGACGGTAGATCGTCGTCTGTGACGTCCTGCGCAGTGAGCATGGAGGCCAGCGCACGCTTGATGACCCAGCCGTAGCTCTGTGAAAGCCTAAGCATGTCGTTGGCAACAAAGCGTGGCACGGCTGGAGGATGCGGCATCATCAGCGCGTGGAGCTGGTCCAGTTCAGCCGGAGTGGTGGGCGTAAAGAGCCGCAAATCCCATCCTGGAGGCATTCTGAGGCCGGCGCTATCCATTAGCACGAGCCTGCGCACGCGCTCCGGATTGTCCAGAGCCACTTTTTGGGCGATCCAGCCGCCCATCGACCAGCCACCGAGATCGACTCGCTGCAGCCCGACTGTGTCCATGAATCCAGTGACTACATCTGCCTGGTCTGTGATTGAGTAGCTGGCATTACGCGGCTCTTCGGACTGTCCAAAGCCGAGCAGGTCGGGCATGTAGACCCGATAGCCGGCCTTCACAAGATAGGGGGCGAGATTCGTCCAGTCTTCAGAGCTGCCTCCCAGACCGTGCAACAGAACGACAGGCGATCCGGAATAAGGCCCTCGAACGTAGTAATGAATGCGATGGCCGTCCACCAGGACAGTGTAGCTTTCGACGCCTGCCAGCTTGAGCTTGGTCCATTGAATGCGGTCCAAGACCCAAGTGGGGCGAGTATAAAAGACTACTCCAGCAGAAATAATCAATAAGCCGAATGCAACCGCTAGCCATCCAAAAAACCTTTTCCTGAACATGTGCCTGCCTCCTGTGCCAATCGCCAACCTTTTTCGATGACCTGCACAGCGATGGAATCCAGCGAGTAGAGATTTGAATCCCTCCACTCGGCGCGACTAACCCAGGCAACGTCTGCTGCATCGCTTGACGGCTGAAGCGTGCCATCAAGCAAATAACACCAATAATCCACTACAACATAGTGGTACTGAATTTGCGACTCTTTTTCACCGTCGCTAGTTTTATAGATGCGGTCTACGACCTCAACGATGGCTTTTGGCTCCACTATTAAGCCAGTTTCCTCGAGTACCTCGCGTTTTACGCCTTCGATGAGGGTTTCGCCCAGTTCCAGAAGGCCACCGGGCAGCGACCAACGCCCCTTGAGCGGTTCTGTGCCACGCTGAATGAGCAGAAGCCGTCCTCGATCGTCGAACACAACTGCGCCAACGCCGACCAGGGGCTGGGCTGGGAACTCCCGTTGGGGCCTTTCAGTCATTCGATTGGACCTCAGTTGAGGGGAACGGGACACGTATCTCAGGGAATTTGAGGCATTGCCAGTTCGATCGCGTAGCTTTGGCGACCATCTCTTTCTGCATAGGCCCACAGCCCGTGGAAGTTCTGGCGGAGTTCAGGATGAGCCTTGAGCAGGGCGCTCATGACAGCGATTGCCTCGGCGCGCGCGGCTTGTGGATCGGTTTGGCCGGTGCCTTCGTAGACGAGGGCCAGGTCAGCGTTATGCAGCGTGGTGTCGAGGTGGAGCGCGGTGATTTTCCAGGTTTTGCCGGCGTCGGAGCCGATGACCGTCAATGGCATACTGTCGGCTGGATTGCTGCCGGCCTGGCTCTGCTCCCGGTTTAGCTTTTCAAGGTGCGGGGACGATAGGAAATCAACAGGCAGGAGCAGCCAGCGCGCCACGTCGTAGCTGAACCATGCCGCCCACTCTGCCTTCTTGCCGGCCAGTTCGCGGGCGTGAGTCCAGTACCAGACGCCGTCGTGACCATCGAGCGCGCCTTCGCGGGCGAAGAGGCCTCCGAGCTTCCACTTGTTGTCATTGGCATCGAGGCCTAGAATCAGCGCAAGCTGGCCGGCGAGTGGAGCGGCTTCGTAGTCGCCGATCATGAGCGAATAGCGGCCGGGCGGCAGGCTGTGCAGGTTGATGGTGATGGTGACTTGGCTGTCTGCGTTGGTGCAGAAGAACTGCGTATCCGCTGGGGCTTTGAGATCGGTCGCGTCCAACAGGTAGCCATCGCCCCAGTGGAGGGTTCCACCTTGCAGCATCGGTTTGGCACGCTGCGCCACGGCGTGAATGCCTTCCCAGTCACCTGTAACAGCAGGCAGCAGGGAGCTTTGCAGAAGGTCGAAATTTTGGGTGGCCACGGCATTCGCCAGCGTAGTGCCGGCGGCTAGCAAGGCTGTTCGGTCGGCAGGCTGCAGGCTTCCTTGGGTGGTGCAATTCAATGCCCACGAGGGAATGGCTAGCAGGGCTAGCGCGGTCGTTAACAGCAGAACGTTTCGAGTCAGAGTAGTTTGGAGCAATCCGCTTCGGGACCGGAGCGGGGTTGGCTCTGAAGCTGGCAAGACTGACCAGGCCGAAAAAGCTGACAAGGGACTGAACGGAATGGTTTGGGGAGAAACGCTCCCTGCTGGTAACTCCTGCGCCGCCTTCGGCTTCATAGCCATCACTACCGTCGCTCCCGCGTTGGCCGCTACCCTGGTGGACTTCTCGGGCGGCGAACGTTTCTCTTCTTTTGCTAGTCTAGTACAGTGGGTGCTGGAGATGGGCCGTCGGCGGCCGCGCATCCGGGAAGTGGCCATGGCAATTGTATCTGCATCTCGTCGCAACAAAGGAGCGGAAGTGGCGGCAACCGGGCTGGCGATTGCGCTTGGCTGCTTCTGGGCGGTGCCTATTCCGGCTTCAGCCGCGGGCCAGGCTCCGGCCGTGGGGAGTGTTCCGGCTGCCGTTGCGCCAAATAATGCTGCGGCCAAGCCGGGAAACCAGCCGAGCGCCAAGGCGCAGGCCGATGCAGCCAAGTCGAAGACGGCCAAGCCTCTTCACGCAGGAAAAGCTCATACTGGGAAGGCAAAAACGGCCCCAACCCCAGTCGTCGTAGAAACGCCGCCGGAGCCGCCAGCACCGAAATGGCCCGTCAACGACGCCGCTGTTCCTGCATCGGTGGTTTGGAACGGACGCGACCTGAGCATTGCAGCCAGCAATGCCACCCTGGGCCAGATTTTGCATGATGTTTCCACTGCTACTGGACTCAAAGTAAATGGGTTAGATGGTTATACCGATAAGGAAGACGGCCAGCGAATCTACGGCAGTTATGGACCTGCCTCAGAGCGGGATGTACTCATTCAACTCCTCGATGGCTCTGGTTATAACGTGCTCATGATTGGCAACCAGGGCGAAGGAACTCCTAGGGAGCTGGTGCTGACTGCGAAGGCCGCCACCCCCGCCAATGTAGCTGGCGCAGGGCGAAGCCAGGCGGGCGTGCCGCAGGCCAAGCGTGAAGAAGAGGAAGAGCCGGAAGAACCTGAGCCCGTCGATGCGCAGCAGGACCTCAATCGCCGTCCCGCAGGTATTCCGCCGCAGCCAGGCCAGGGTAAGAGTCCACAACAGATGATTCAGGAAATCCAGCAGCGCCAGCAGTTGCAGCAACAGCAGCAGCAGGGCGGACAGCCGCAGGGTGGCCAGACTCAGCCTCCAAACGACTAGAGTCTTTCTTTTCTGTCGCACGGGAGCGCTGTGTTTTTGAGCCGTCATGCCTCTTCGCCTGCAGCGATAATCTAGAGGTGACTCTTCCGACAATCTGGAATTGGTTGCTAGCAGCCTGGACCTGGGTCTTTCCCCTGTCGGTCTGGCTGCTGGCTATCGGTTGGAGTTGGCAGCTTGCACAATGGCTGCTTAACATTCCCCGCCTTGCCAACCTGAATCGCGTCTCGTTGCCGATTCTTCCTGCCTCGTTGACGCCTCAATTGACGGTCGTTGTCCCGGCCTGCAATGAGGAGGAGTCGATTGAGGCCACGCTTCGCTCACTGTTGGCCTCCGAGCAAATCCGTCTTCAGATTGTCGCCGTGGATGATCGATCTACCGACCAGACTGGTGAAATTATGGAGAGGATTGCTGTTCAAATCCTCAACAATCATCTTGAAAATGCACTGCAAGTAATTCATATAGATAAACTTTCTCCGAATTGGTTGGGCAAGCCACACGCCCTCGCTACCGCTGCCAGCCTGGCTCAGTCGGACTGGATTTTGTTCACAGATGGTGATGTGCTGTTCGCGCCGCAGGCTCTCAATCTGGCCCTACGCTATGCTTTGGCCGAAGAGGTGGACCACCTGGTGCTGATGCCTGACTGGATCACGCGGACGCATGGCGAAGCCGCAATGCATGGGGCTATGCACGCGCTCTCTGCCTGGACGATGCGCCTGTGGCGTATCTCCGACCCAAAGACGAGAGACTTTCTTGGAGTTGGAGCCTTCAACCTGGTCCGCCGCAGCACTTACGAGGCCCTCGGCGGATTCACCGCACTGCGGATGGAGGTGCTTGAAGACCTGCGCTTGGGATGGAAACTCAAGCGTGCCGGCTACCGCCAGCGTGTTGTGTTGGGACCCGGGCTGGCTGCTGTTCGCTGGTCTCAGGGAGCGTGGGGCGTGGTTCGCAATCTTGAAAAGAACCTCTTCGCGCTCTATCGCTATAGAACATTCACGGCCCTCTTTGCCTGTTTTGGGTTGCTGATCCAGATTGCTTGGCCGATTCTGGGGATCGCGGCGGGTGGCTGGGCTCGGGCTGCCGGCATTCTTACGTATGCAGCTATCGCCGGTCTGTTTGTCGCCAGTCGCAGGGTTACGCGCATCGCTCCGGGATATGTAGTGTTTTTTCCCCTGGCCGCAAGCCTGTTTCTGTTTGCCCATCTGCGCTCCATTTCGCTGACGCTGCTGCGGGGCGGGGTGGTTTGGCGCGGAACGCACTACTCGCTTCGTGAGCTGCGCGCTCATGCGGGGCGCTTGTGGTGACCGCTCCCGGTCAAGGCTTGGAGTTGGCGGGAAGCGACTCGCGGTCCTGGGTATTCATGAAGCTGCGGTGATGCCCAGAAGGCGCAAGGTTGGGGTCGCGCACCGGCATGCGGTCTGACTGGCCGTTGAAGTCGCGCAGCAGTTTGGGGTTGGGTTTGAACTTTTCCGGGCCTCCGCTGAACTGGCGTACGTGGCTGATTACCATGCCCATCCGGCCGTGCATGGGTCGTATGGTTCCGCGCACTGAGACGTCCTGACCGCGATAGCGGCTGAGATCGCCGACATCGTCGTGGTCGCTGTGCAGGCTCAACAGGACGAAGCGGCAATCCGCGTCGGACTGGTCGGCTGGGCAAACGTCGAGAAAGCGCGTGCCGTCGGCCAGTTCTACTACATCGTAGACATGGGCAGTGACGCAGACATCTTTATTGGTGGGCAGATTCGTTGGCAGCGGAGGATTCGCCGATGGAGGGCCAACCTTGGCCGCTGTATCTGCAACTGAAACGCATAACGGACCTGTGCGTTTTGACGGCTGGGTGCTGCTTTGTGTCGTGGCTGAAGTTTGGGACGGCATTTGAATCTGAGATTGCGCAGCGTTCGCTTTTAGGGGGTAGATCGGACTTCCGGCTGCGAGAAACGTCGCAGCCAGCAGCGCCAGCCTGTGGCATCCACGAATGGCCATTGGTGCTCTCCAAAATTCCGTGAGGAAGAATGAACAGAGCCTATCGCGAAATCCCGCAAAAGGGAAATCAGGGTGTTTGACCTTCGTAGAGTTGGTTCGCTGAAATTCTTCGTCAACGACTGTTGCAGTGGCTCGTCTAATCGACAGGCTTAGACCTCTCTCTCCAGGCGAATCCTATGAAAACACCTTTCAAGACCCTCTCCATCGCGCTGACATTCGCCGTTCCGCTTGCTGGAACTATGCTGATCGCGTTCGGCCAGACTGCTTCGCCCCAATCTACAGCTGGGTCAGCCTCAACCTCGGCATCAGCGCAGCCTGCCTCGGGGATAGGCTCTGCTTCTCCGAATACTCCAGCGACGACCATCAAGGTGCAGGTGCGTGAGGTGATTCTGCCGGTCACGGTGCGAGATAAGAAGGGCGACATTGTCCCCAATCTCAAGAGCAGCGATTTTGCCTTGAATGAGGATGGGCGTCCGCAAACGATCAAGAGCTTCACGCATGAGGCCAATCTGCCTTTCCGGCTTGGCCTGATGGTCGACACCAGCCGGAGCCAGGAGAGCGCGCTGCCCTCTGAGCGCACGGCGACGGGCAAGTTCATCGATCAAATGCTCTCGCAGCCTGCTGACAAGGCGTTTCTGCTGCACTTTGACCACGAGGTTGAGCTGCTGCAGGACTTCACCGCGACCAAGTCCAAACTGCATCACGAACTGGACGAGATGAGCACTTCGACCTATTCCAGCGATCAGGCTGGGAGCAGCAGCGGTGGAAGCGGTGATGGGAACGGCGGCAGCCATCGACGTGGCGGCACGCAGATGTATGACTCCATTTACCTGGCGGCCAACGAGCTGATGCTCAAGGAGCAGGGGCGCAAGGCGCTTATCCTGCTCTCAGATGGGGTAGATCGCGGCAGCAAGGAGTCGCTGAACGACGCTATCGACGCTGCGGAAAAGGCTAACGTCTCCATTTACACCGTGTACTTCAAGGGTGAAGAAGAGCACGGTAATTCCAACCCAGGAATGGGGCGTCGCGGCGGTGGCGGCTATCCCGGTGGTGGCGGAGGCTACCCTGGCGGTGGTGGCGGATACCCAGGTGGTGGTGGCCGTCGCGGCCCGACTGGCTCAAGCGAAGCGCATGTGGACGGCAAGAAGATCCTGGAGCAGATCGCCACTCGTACCGGAGGGGTCTTCTTTGAGGCCAAGAAGAAGGACAGCTTCGACGAGGTCTACGCCAAGATCGGCGACGAGCTGCACGGCCAGTATTTGCTGACCTATACGCCGGACAAGCGGACGGACGGCGATTCCGACGGCTTTCACAAGATTGCGCTGAAGCCGAAGGATGACAAGCTGATCGTGATCACCCGCGAAGGGTATTACTCTCAGGATTAGATGGTTTTTGGGTCAGGCGCTTATGCTGCAGAGCGGTCGAGACGTCTGCGAGCCGCTCCGCGCGGTCTGGCATCGGCCACAAGGATCGATTCCAGACCGACGAGTCGGAGCAGTTCTAGCACACGCGGCGATGGAGCAACTACGGAAAACTCAGTTCCCGACTCCACGGCTGTGCAGTAAATGGTAATCAGGGCGGCGATTCCGGCTGCGTCAATGCGCTCGACTCCGGCCAGATTCAGAGCCACCGACTCCTGCTGCACGCGAGGCAGCAGCTCGTCAATAATCTGGGATTCGGCGCCACGTACAAGTTCGTAGTTAATGGCAACAACTGAGGCAATAGGGTTCACTGCCAGGGCAACATTGGAAAAAGGCGATACAGTCATAGAATGTCCTCCAAATTGGGCTAGCGGGCGTTCGGTCTTTACGCCGTCAGCGTGGCCCAATCCTAATCGTGATCAACCCGCTGATCTCGTTACAAGAAGGAATACGTAAAGATGCCCCCCGCCAGTTCCATTCATTTAGATTCTTCCCGGCGTCGATCCGACGCAGAAACATCCCATGAAACGTCTTCTGTGCCTAACTCGTTAGCAGTATCGCAGGAGGCTATACGCAAACTGGCTCAAAAAGTGGGATTTACCGAGGCAGGGATGGTCGGTCTGCCTCATTCTGAAGCTGATCGCGACGCGGCACGGTTTGAGCGGTGGATCGAGGCCGGCCGCAGCGGGACGATGGCCTATCTAGCCCGGCGTGACGAACAGCGAGAACTGGTGCGGAGCCGGGTTGCTGTGCCATTTCCGTGGGCGCGCTCAGCGGTGGTATGCCTGGCTGGTTATAACGCAGACGCGCCGCTCTCGACTCAGGCTGCCGCGCCGGAAGCTGGCTGGATCGCCCGATATGCGTGGTCGGGACGCAAGGACGCGTCCGGCAGCATACGTCCCAGCGATTATCACAAGGTGCTTTTGAAGCGGTTACGGGCGCTGGAGGCTGAGATGCGTTCGGTCTATGGCGAATTTGAATGCCGCGCATATGTTGACACTGGGCCGGTAGTCGAGCGGTCTCTGGCACGCGCGGCTGGTCTCGGCTGGACGGGGAAGAACACCTGCCTGATCCATCCCAAACTTGGGTCGTGGAATTTTTTGGCGGTTCTGGTAACTTCGCTGCCCTTGGTTGCAGAGCAGGCACCGCTGACAGTCCCTGATCGCTGCGGGAGTTGCCGCCGCTGTCTGGATGCCTGTCCGACCCAGGCGCTTATCGAGCCTTACCAGATGGATGCCACGCGCTGCATCTCATACCTGACAATCGAGCATCGGGGCGAGATTACCGAGGAACTGCGCGCCGGCATGGGACGCCAGATATTTGGGTGCGATATCTGCCAGGATGTCTGCCCATGGAATCGAAAGGCGCCTATAGGGCCTGGTCTGGATTCTGGAACGTGGAGGACGGAGGATTCCGGTCTCACGCGTGGGGAACTGGTCAATCCATCTCTTGAATGGCTGGCCGGGCTGGAGTTCGCCGACTTCGAGCGGCTATTCAACGGATCACCTGTCCGGCGGGCAGGCTTTCTGGGGTTGCGCAGGAACATCGCTATTGCCATGGGGAACAGTCGAATGGATCGCTTTCTGCCCTGGCTGGAACGCTGGGCCGCGAACAGCGAGGATCGCGACAGTGCATCCGAGCCCGGCTTACTTGCGCTGCGGGAAGCTGCATTGTGGGCGCTGCGACGGATCGCTCCCAATGCGAGGCGCGGCAACGCAAGGTAACTTCCAAGTCCGCGCGCTTCTTCCAGGTTAGCCGCGGGTCAGGAGGGTCGAGTTACTTCGATCGCATTCAATCCCTTCGGCCCCTGCTGTAACTCAAACTCTACCGACTCGCCTTCGTTCAGCGAGCGGTATCCATCCGACTGGATGGCGGAAAAATGCACAAACACATCCTCACCCGTAGATCGTTGGATAAAGCCGTATCCCTTGGCACCGTTGAACCATTTCACTACGCCTTTTTCCTTCACTATCACTCTCCTTATGCACCGATTACAAAAGATGATGACTCAAGAAAAAATGAGCATGTAAGAAACCTGAAGCAACATGCGATTTGTATCTGCGAAACGCGGCTCAGCTCGGACTGTTATCCAGCATGTACGTCTGCGTTGGCGGGAGCGGATTAGGGTAGATACCCATTTCCGAAGCCCGGCGCATTGCCTCGCCAAGTGAACCGTGCTCTGGTTATGTCAGGATTCGGGTGAAAATGCAAGAAAAAACCGCCTTCATTTGCGGCACCGGACGGCCATTGTTGCGTTTTCCTCTGCATTGACGCGGGTAAAATCACTGCTCTGGTAGCATCAAGGAAAGAGTTCCGCATGGCGACCATTCCAGCATCCGAGACTGAGAACCCAAGCCAGCCCCGGCAAACGGAGCAACAAACAGAACCGCAGCCTGCGCTTGCGGAACCTGTTGCGTCGCCGTCCAGCCGGGCAGCTGATGAGGGGCCGCTGCCTATCTATGGCTTTGAGTGGCGTCGCGACGGCAAAGTGCTGGTGCGCTATCTGCTGGATAGTGAAGTACATACCTTTGCGTTTAGCGTTTCAGCCAACGCCATTCTGTCTTTTATCCCATTTATTGTGATGCTTTACACCATCGCTCACAACGTACTTCACTCGCAGCCAATGGTTGCGGTGATTACCGATATGGTGAAGTATCTGCTGCCCTCAAATCAGGAGTGGATCGCTCAGCATCTTGCTGCTGCCGCTGCCCGGCAAGGAGTTCGCATTGTTTCGCTCATCATGATTCTGGTTTCCTGTACCGGCATCTTTCTGCCGCTGGAAGTCGCGCTGAATCGCTCCTGGGGAGTGGCTCGAAGCCGCAACTACATCATGAATCAATTGGTTGCTTTGGGGCTAGCGGTTTGGATGGTGATTCTCGGGGTGGGTATCGTTCTGTTGAACGCCGGTGAGCGCCACGTCCTGAGCGTGGTTTTCTTCGGACACACCGACAATTTCGCTTTCAACGTACTGAGCGAGTCGTGGCTGGCGTTATCGACTGCCGTTGCCGGCATTCTGTTCTTCTTTTCGATCTACTGGCTGCTGCCGAATCGAAAGCTGCCCCCGCGTCCTGTGCTGCGTGTCTCTGTGGTGACAGGCCTGCTGTGGGTGGGCGCCAAGTATCTATTTGTCGCACTGCTGCCAAAGTTAGATCTGCCTGCGCTCTACGGCCCGTTTTCGGTTTCGGTGGGACTGCTGCTTTGGGCGTACATTTCGGGGCTGCTGCTCTTTGCAGGGGCACAGTTCAGCGCCATGCGGCATAACATCCGGAGCTTGGCTTAAGGTCGATGGCCACACTCCATCTTCAGAAGCTCGCGACCCTTGGTGGCGAGGCAAAATTCTAAATTTCCGGATAGATAAATCGGATCAACTCGCCGACGTTGCGATGGGCTTCTATCGCACGACGCAACGGCAGTTCGCTTTGAATCTGGTAGTGATTTCGTCGTCCCTCCTTTGTGACGAGAAGGTAGCCTGTTGCTGTTAGATCTTCAACGATCCGCTGGACGGCGCGCTCTGTGATGCCGACTTCCGTCGCTAACTCACGCATCCGAGCGTCCGACTCTCGAGCAATCACAAATAGCACGTGCGCGTGATTGGTAAAAAACGAGAACCCGAGCAAAGATGGGTCTGAGTGTTTTGGCTGTCCGACCATGTTGGTGTCCCCCCGTTCTCAACATCCATATGATTCGAACGTCTTATGAAACGAATTACGCGAATCAAGAAACGTGTTTTATGTGCTCAAAATCGCGTAAAGGCTCTATTGACGACCTCAACTGGACCCGCATTAACGCGGAGCCAGCAGAGGGTCAAAACGCCTCCACCGCATTCTATGCCCAAATTTCTTATATCTGCCTACGAACAAGGCCAAATCTTCGACGGATCGGAATCCAGACGGTAATCTAGCTTGGGATTGAGATATGTGGATTGCGAGTTGTCCTCGCAATTGTTGGCCGATGGCTCATTCGAGGCCAGCGCCTTATAAGCTTCGGATCAGGATCTTCAGTTCAAGCGGAATGCCTTTATCGCGATGGCGTTGGGCTGGCGACCCGTGGGCAGCAGGGTGAAAAGCGCTCCTGTGCTGGTGCGGATCACAGCCAGATCTCCGGAACGCGCATCCACCGCGAACAGCAGGTGTCCGCTTGCGGAAAATGCCAGCGCGTCAGGTCCATCGCCTACGTGGATGGGTCCGGTGCCCCCATGGATTGAAGGGCCCACGCGCTTGCCGTCGAGGATGGAATAGACCGACAGCTCCTGCGAACGAAAATTACTCACGTAGAGCAGGGAATTGTCGGGACTTACCAAGCCATGCACCGGTTGCGGCCCCATCAGATATGCTCCACTCACGTCATCGGTTGTGGTCTCAATCTCAGAGATCGAGTCCGAGTCGAAGTTGGAGACGAAGACTTCGCCTCCATCGGGTTTCAGGGCCAGTTGAACAGGGGAATGCCCCACATCCAACAGCGCCTCCAATGCGTCCGGTCTGGCAGGGAAACTGGCGTTTCCTGAGCGTGCGAGCGCGATCACCATCACCTGATGGCCGCCTGAACAGGCGACAAATGCCTTGCTGGAGTCGGTCAGGATCACTGCGTCCGTGGCGCCGGGGCAGCCTTCGATTACTTTGCGAGTTCTCCATGCGCTGGGGTCTGGAGATGGCCCTCCGGATTGGCCGAGAATGCTGACGCTATTGCCGACACGGTTAGTGACCACCAGCGATTTGCCGTCCTGCGAAATGCGCGCCAGACCCGGACCCTCGCCGACACCTGCGACGCCAATTTCACGCCGAGTCTTCATGTCAAGAATAGAAACTGAGTTCGATCCGGAGTTGGCAACGTAAGCCAGATCACCGGCAGCATCCAAGTCCAAAAAATAGGGCTGCTTCTGGACTGGGATTGTCGCCACGACGGCGTTCTTCTCGGTATCGATCACGGATACGGAACCGTTGGCCTGGGCAGTTCCCGAGTTCACCACATAGACTTCATTGCGCTTGGGATTGGCCGTTACTCCGGTGGGATTCTGGCCTACCTGGAGCTGCCGATCCAATCGCACATTCACCACGTCAAAGACGGACACTGTATTGCTGGCGCCGTTGCTTACATAGGCAAATTCACGGTAATTCGCCGGATAATCGGGAAAATCGTGAGTGCGGCAACCGGCGAACGCCAAGCCTGCCAGCAATATTCCGCCGGATCCCAGCCAAAGCTTGGTCTTTCGAAGCACCGTGCGTCCAGCGTTGGCCGCCGTCTTCATCGTGTTGCAGTTTCCATGTGGATTCCGCGCGGCACTGTGCGATGCAACACGGCTGCAATCTGCTCCAACTCATCCATCATCGTCGCGAACTGCTCTGGATAGATCGACTGAGGGCCGTCGGAGAGCGCCTTTTCAGGTTGGTGGTGGACCTCAACCATAATGCCGTCCGCGCCCACTGCTACGGCCGCGCGGGCCATTGGAACAACCTTATTGCGCTTGCCGGTTCCGTGGCTCGGGTCAACCAGGATAGGCAGATGGCTGAGTCGCTGCACGGCCGGGACAATGCTCAGGTCAAGGGTGTTTCGAGTATGGTCGGCAAAGGTGCGGACACCGCGCTCGCACAGGATCACCTGATAGTTGCCTTCGCTCATAACGTATTCGGCCGCCATTAGAAATTCATCCAGGGTCGCCGACATGCCGCGCTTTACCAGCACAGGCTTGCGCGTGCGTCCGGCCTTCTTGAGCAGCGAGTAGTTCTGCATGTTCCGCGCGCCAATCTGGATCACGTCCGCATATTCGACTACCTGCTCCAGCGTCTCGTTGTCGATGGCTTCGGTGATGATTCTCATGCCAGTGCGGTCGCGGATTTCGGCCATGATCTGCAGCGCCTCCAGACCCAGCCCCTGAAAGGCGTAGGGAGAAGTGCGCGGCTTGAATGCTCCGCCGCGGAAAAACTGCGCGCCGGAAGCGGCTACTTTGTCGGCAATGGCAAATGCCTGCTCGCGCGTCTCGATGGAGCACGGTCCTGCCACGATGGCTACGGATTTGCCGCCGCCGATGATCGCATCCGTGCCGGGGAAGCGGATAATCGTATCCTCTTCCTTCACGTCGCGGCTGGCCAGTTTGTATGGTTTGGATACCCGGATGACTTCGGCGACTCCAGGCAGGAATTCGAGATTGCCTCGATCCACTTCGCCCTGGTTGCCGGTGATCCCGATGGCTGTTCGCTGTGCGCCGGGTAACGCGTGGGCGCGAAAGCCCAATTGCTCAATGTGTTCGCAAACCGCCTGTACCTGCTCCGGCGTCGCTTGCGCTTTCATCACTACCAGCATTGACGTGCCCTCAAACAGTGAGTGTAACGGCTGCTTGCTGCGTAGGGCAATGGGAGGGGCTGGAGCGGGTTGGAGTTGATGTCGATATCAGGAACAAAATTGCACCCGACAGGCGAGACTACTCAGCGTTGGCTTCGGTCTCGGAAGAATCAGAAAAGGCTGCAACGATAGCGGGTGAGATAACCATCAGGACGAAAGCGAGGCCGATAAGAAAATCATGCATTTGGAGTGTGTATCCCTTCGGTGCAGTCCGGCTTGGTTCGCCGGGGCTGGTCACAACATGATGATGCCTTAGGTAACGGGATATCCCAATAGCACTATTACTTTGTGCTACTTCAGGACAGTGTTACCTCTTCTCCCACAAAGGTGTCATGCTCATTGCAGGCGACTGGCCGATATGGGCTTGATGCACAAGTTCTGTCCTTCTTTGAGGTCTTGTCGAGGCATTCCAAGGCTCATGAAAGCGAGCTACACTGCTCAGACTTTGCCTTCCATGAGCTGCAATTCTGATATGGCGTGTGAATCTTCGCCCGCTCTGAACCGAGATTATGATGCAGCTCTACAGTACGAAACACCCTCGTCGATCGTTAACGGTGGGAGTGCCTTCAAGAAAAGGCCGTCCTTATGGATGGAGTCAAGAAGTTAGCATTCAACCCTGCCGAATATCTTTCTCATGCAGGCCTGGGACGAAGGATCGTCCATTTCAAGCCCAAGCATGCCTTCTTTTCGCAAGGTAGTGTTGCGGACTCCGTTTTCTATCTTCAGACAGGCCGAGCCAAGTTGACTGTCGTATCAAAAAGAGGCAAGGAGGCCACGGTTACACTGCTTGCCGCAGGAGACTTCGTCGGCGAAGAGGCGGTCACGGGGACCGGTGTGCTCCGCAAAGCTAGTGCCACTGCGATCACCGTCTGCGTCACTACAAGAATTGATCGCGACGAGATTATCCGCGTTCTGCACAACGAGCACGCCTTCTCCGATTTTTTTCTCCAGTTCATGCTGGCTCGCGGCATAAGGACCCAGGCTGACCTGATCGATCAGCTGTTCAACTCCAGTGAGCGGCGCCTGGCGCGAACGCTGCTATTGATGGCCGATTTTGGGAAGCCCGGTGAGCCGGAGCAATTCATCCCCGCAATCACCCAGGAGACACTCGCGGAGATGATCGGCACCACGCGCTCACGCGTTAGCTACTTCATGAACCGCTTCCGTAAACTCGGCTACATCAGCTACAACGGCCGCATCCAGGTGCATAAGTCGTTGCTCAATATCGTCCTGCAGGACCGGTTGCCCGACCAGAACGCTTCGCATCCGGTGATTCTCGATCCGCCTCAAACGCCCACCCGCAAGGCCAGGAGAGACAGGCTGGTGTGAGTAGCTTCGACCTCAGGAATATTTTGGGGCACTAGACGGATCCGCCGCCAAAACCCGCCGCCAGGGCGGGTCTCATTTTGTGCTCGAAGCGAAGCAGGACTGGCCGATTGCTGCGCTTCGTTACTGAGACGAACTGGGAAGCGGCGCAAACGGAAGTCTGTTCACGGTGGACCGAATTAGTGAGGATTTTTCCGATCAGGAAATTGATTAATCGAGCTTGGAATCGGTGGGGGTGGCCTTCGCCATCACGACAGCAGGTGCAACAACCATTCCAATGAAAGCGAGGGCAATGAGCAAATCGTGCATGAGGGCGAGGCTCCTAAGTGGGGTTCGTCTGAACTCTTCCACACAGTGATAATCGGCCTGATTAGAAAATTCTTAAATCCCACGAAGACAGTGTCGGGTAATCAGGATAGTGTTACCCGTGAATCCACTTTCGTGTTACGAATCTACGTTACGCCATTCAGCCTACCACGGGTTCCCGGCACTGGCCTTGATTTTTCGGTTCTGTCCCTGCCATTTCAGAGCGATCCAGCCGAGATATCCCAACTGGATGGCCCAGGTGCAGCAGAAAGCCGCGACCAGAAAATTATGTCCCATGCGTAACCCCTTTGCTTTCTTTTAATTTCAAGTGTTCCCAATGAAGTAACGGGGGGAACAAATGTCTATCTTGAAAATCAATCTCCAGCCAGTGCTGCCGCTGCTTCGGAGCCATCGATGGACTGCTGCCGCCGCTCGACATGGACCCGAATCGCCAGGATCGTCAGCCCCCAAACAGCCCAGGCCAGTACATTCCAGCCGAATGCGGCCAGCATATGAGATTCGATGCTGCCATTGTCGCCCGCAAAAAACACCGGCGAAGGATGCTGGGTGCGCCAGAGGCGGTTGGCCAGATAATTAATGGGCATGTCGAGCGCGCCAAAGACGGCCAGAACGGCGGCCAGCGTCTGCATCTGCGGACCGGCAGCAAAGCGCCGCAGCAGCAGGTAGCTGACGTAGATGAGCCACAGAACGAGTGACGTGGTGAGGCGTGCGTCCCATGTCCACCAGATGCCCCAGACAGGCCTGCCCCAGAGCGGCCCGGTAACCAGCACAACCGAGCAGAAAACCACGCCAACCTCGGCTCCCGCGAGCGCCCAGGCATCGGCCACGAGGGCCTTTGCCGGTTGCTCCCGGCGCCAGGCCAGGAAAAGCAGCGAGGCCACGAAGTTGATGCTGAAAAATAAGTAGCCAAGCATTCCGTGAGGCACGTGGTAATAAAAGATGCGCTGCACGTCGCCCATGGTGCCTTCCGTGGGGGCGGCGTAGATGGCCTGGTAGAAACCCCATGCCATCAGCGCGATAACGCTGAGGAAGCCGAGCAGAATTAAGAGTTTTTTCATAGATTGCGATGCCTCAACCGTGCGGAGGAAACGTGTTTAGTCTATCGCGTTGGCCGTGGAGGCTTATTCGGCTTCAAGAACGGTATCAAAAAGCAGCAGACTGACGGTGGTGAAGAGAATGTCATAGCCGGCCAGGATCTTGATCCACATGAAGCTGGGATCGCTGTTGTCGCCGGTGAGGATGGTCCTTACGGAGTCGACCATAGCCAGCAGGGCGGGCAGAAAAATGGGGAAAAGGATCAGCGGCAGCAGCAGTTCGCGGTTCCGGCTGCGAATGGAGAGCGCAGCGAAAAAAGTTCCGTTTGAAACCAGAGCCCATGTCCCCAAGGGTACGACCGCCAGCAAGAGCCATGTATCGCCCAAAGGGTGGAGGTTGTAAAAGATGAAGAAGATCGGGCCGAGAACTAACTGCACTATGGAGACAAACAGGAAATTGGCCAGAACTTTGCCCAGGAACAAGGCCGCGCCGTCGGCGGGGGTCATCCGCAGCGCGTCGAGCACCTGATGGCGTATTTCGCGCGCCCATGCCTGATTCAGAGCGCTGACGCTGGCAAAAAGTGTCGCCACGCAGAGCACGCCGCCTGCGATTTCGCGCGAAGTCGATCGGGTGGGGTCAAAGGCCATGCTGAACAGGACGACTACCAATAGGGCAAAGAAAAGCATGGAGTTGATGGCTTCGCGCGATCGCCACTCGATGCGCAGGTCTTTGCCGAGGTGCGAGAGCACGAGTTGAGTCCAGCTTGGATTTTTCATCGTGGATTGCGAAATTCTCTTTTTGATCTTACGAGAGTTATACGCTCACCGGCGGCGCATCTCTCGCAGGAGCCGGATCTTTGGGTTAATCCTTGGTCAGGTCGGTTAC
>Ga0302325_10005185_pt1 | contig 29786 bp, 28 predicted proteins | sample Palsa_T0_2_FD_201948 | JGI IMG/M metagenome (GOLD analysis project Ga0302325, IMG submission 201948) | Peat permafrost microbial communities from Stordalen Mire near Abisko, Sweden - Palsa_T0_2 | ecosystem: Environmental > Terrestrial > Soil > Palsa > Peat permafrost | place: Sweden: Abisko...
CCAAATCTTACCGGCGAAGGCGTGAACGGGGACGACCACCTCGTAATCGCGGACCAGCACCTGCCGCAGGCTGATGGCCATGTGTGCGTCGCCGGCTCCCAGACTCAGGGCGGCCATCGCAGGTCGCATTTGAGGCGGCGCCGACGCGACCGCACCGAGTGATTCGGCCAGGATTTCAGCGCCGGCCAGCGCCAGAAGCCGGTTTCGCTCCATCAATCCGGAGCCGCCGAAAGAGTCGTGGGCTTTCGCTCCGGCCTCGAAACAGAGCCAGGGCGTCACGTCCCGGGTCCCGATCCAGTCGAACGCGGCAGTGTATCCGCCATCTGTCCCGTGAGACAGGATCGCGGGCAAGGTCTTCGATTGGCGGGAAGGATGCGTCCACAAAAGGCCGCAGCCGCGGGGGGCAAACAGCCATTTGTGAGCATTCCCGGTGTACCAATCCGCGCCGATCGAAGGAACGTCCAGCGCCAGCTGGCCGGGCACATGGGCACCATCGACCAGCACGAGAATGCCCGTTTTGTGAGCATGCTCGACAAGCCGCCTGACAGGCAGGATCGCGGCCGTCGCCGAGGTGATGTGATCGACGATCAGCAACCGGCTCCGCGGCCCAAGCGAGGCCGAAATGGCATCGACCACCTCGTCGTCGTTGCGCAGATGGGTTGGCAGGTCGGCAACGACCACTTCAGCTCCGCGCCGCGCCGTCCAGGCTCGCATCGCCTTGAGCACTGCGCCATAGGCATGGGACGTCGTGACGATTTCGTCGCCGGGCGCGAGACGAAGACCTGCCAACACGCCGTTGACCGCCGAGGTCGCGTTTTCGCAGAAGACCCAGTCGTCTCCGCGGCCGCCAAAGCGATTCGCCACGTCGCCCGCGGCCTGTCGCATCAGACCCGGCAGTTCGAATGTTAAAAAGCTCGTGGGATCGCGCTCGATCAGCCGGCGCCAACGCTCCTGCTCTGCTGCAACCGCGCGCGGCAAAGCTCCGAATGAGCCGTGGTTCAGATGGACAAGATCCGGCGCAAGCTCGAACTGGGCTAAAATACGAGCGCGGTCGGCGTCTTCACTGATGCTTGGGGAACGGGCCGATGGGGAATGGCTGGTCATCGCGCACGAAGGTGATGAAAGCGAGCAGTTCCCATAGATATTGCACCAGGCTGAAGCTGAAATTCCGCAGCTCTTCGTTGACACGGCCGGTGACCGCAAGAACGACGAACTGCGCCAGCCCCAGCAGAAGTATGATCCAGAACACGAACCACGCCACCACGGAAAATCCGATCGCATAAAGCAGGCGGACGACGGGGAAGGGCGCACGGTCGACAGGTTGGGTCGGCTGGGCGGCGCTGTCGCCATTCGCGGAATGAGTGTCTGTCACGGCAAGCCCTCCAAGGGCGGCGGTACCGCCTATGCTCTCTATCTATTGGCTGCAGGGGCGGATTCAAGCGGCTTTGCCTTCAATGCTCTCACCCACCATCCAGTTCCGGGCTGCGAGGAATGGGCCGGCCAGCAGGAGCCCTGTTATGTACCCGCCCACATGGTCCTGCCAGGCGATGCCCTGGGGCCCCGGCCCGGCTCCCAACCCTGTGATGCCTGCCACGACAAATACCAAAATCGATATCGCCGACCAGAGCACGATCCGCGACGAAAAGATGGGCTCCAGGGGACCGCTCGCACCTTCCGTCGCAAAGGGATAGCGCAGGATCCGGAATCCGGCTGCCATCAAACCGGATACGGCCCCCGATGCACCCACGACTGGAACGGCGGACCCCCAATTGCAGGCCAGGTAGGTCGTGACGACGGCGACACCGCATACGAGAAAGAACGCGAAGAACAGCACGCCACCGAAGCGCCGCGCAACGATCGAGCCAAATGGCAAGAGCCAGACGCTGTTGATCAGTAGATGGGTCAGGCTCCCGTGCAGAAAAATATGGCTGATGAAGGGAATTGTGCGATCGAACAGCGAACCCGGGTCCACATGATGCGCGCTGATGAAATGCGCCGAGTAACGTGCGGGATAGAATGCAAAGCGTGCGATAATTCCGTTGTAAGTCAGCGGCGACGCCAACGCTTCCGCGGCATAGACGATCGCAAGCACGGCCAGCAGGGCCAAAACGGAATTAGGCACGCGAAGGAATGGTTGACGCTGGTCCTGAACGAAAGCCATCGATTTATCCCGCATGACCTCGCGTGAGCGCGGCCTCGACCAGCGGCAGCCGGTCATTGCCGAAATACATATCGTCGCCGTTCACGAACATCGTCGGCGAGCCGAAGCCGCCGCGGGCAATCACCTCTTCGGTGTTGATGCGCAGCCTGTCCTTTATGTCCGGGGATTCGCTTCGCGCCAGCAACGTCTCGCCATCGACGCCGCTCCTCTGCGCAACTTTCAGCAACACATCCCTTTGGCTGATGTCTTCCAGATCGCCCCAATAGGCTTCGAAGGCAGCGCGCGCGAACGGCACAAGCGCGCCTTTCTCGTCGGCTGCGATCGCGCAACGCATGACGGCCACGGCTCGCACGGGAAATACGGGGGGCTTTCCGATCCGGATTCCGCACAGGCGCGCCCAATCCTGAAGGTCTTTCTCATAATAGGACGCTTTTCGCGGCTCGGGATTGTCTCTGCGCTCGTAAACGCCCCGATTCACCGCGTTGAAGACGCCGCCGACCAGGATCGGCCGCCAGACGACCGTCGCCCTGGTCCGCTCAAGGACGCCCGGGAGTCGGGCAAAAGCGAGATAGGTCCACGGCGATGAGCAGTCGAAGAAGAATTCGAGTGTCGCCACGCAGGCCTCCGGGCGGGATCGGTCCGAAGGCTAGCGATGTTCGTCCCGCATTGGAACAAGGAGTGCCCTTAACGGCGATTAAGGCTTGGCACGGCGGTTGCTCCATAGGTCCCCGAGACCAGAAGGCGTTCTGTCATGCCGCAGAGAATGAAACTGTTTTGCGCCGTCGCCGCCAGTGCAATCGGCGCATTGGCGCTTTCGAGCGTTGCGCATGCCCAGCAATACGACAACTCCAGCGACTATAGCCACCCCTATGGCATGGCCGCGAACAGCACAAACGCGCCCGTAACGGGGTCGCTGCGCGACAGCAACGGAAATCTCGAGGTGGTCAACGGACAGTTCCTGAGTTCCGCGATGACCCAGCAATCCGGCGTGCAAAATATGAACCCGCTGACGGGGGGCGTGTTCGGCTCTTCGTCGATGTCGCTCGGTTCGTCGCAATCGGGTTCGGTCATGACCGGCACCGGCGTCGGCACCCAGACTTCGACTGGCACGGCAACTGCAATCGGCAACTCACTGAACGTCATCACAACCGGAAACAACAACACCGTCGTAGTGAATTCGCGGCAGACCAATAACGGCAACCAAACCGCGACTTCAACGACCAACGGCCAATAGACAACCAAAGGAAAAGGGGGCCCCTCCCATGACCAAGCGCGGACGTCGTTACCTTGTTAAGCCACTAGTGTTCGCGCTCGCCGCGATTGCACTGGCGGGCTGCATTTCCCCCGTAGCGGACAGCAACACGGGGCGCTACACCGCGCCCATCGGCGGCTCGCCCGTGATCGCGAACGAAACGGCTTATTCCGACGCATTGCGTTGCCTGGGCGGCTTTGTCCGTCAGCATCCGATGCGCATCGCCGTCGGCCAGATTGCCGATTACACCGGCAAAATGGAATCCGACAACAGCGGACGCAAGATCACGCAAGGTGCGGCATTGATGGCGATGTCGGCGCTTTCCAAGGCGAGCGTTCCGCTCGTCGAGCGCTTCGATACGTCCGTCGCCGAGATGGAGCTCAAATACGCCAACAACAAGCTCATCACCGACGACAAGCAGCAGAATGCCCCTCCGGGCGACTACCGCAAGATCATGGCGGGCTCCATTCCGGGCTCCGACTATTACCTCGTCGGCGGCATCACCGAACTCAACTTCAATATCCGCTCGGCCGGCGCGAATGCCGACGGCGGAGCAACCACAGCCACCGGCGCCGCGGGCACCGCAGGCGTGAACATGTATGTGATGAATGTCGGGCTCGACCTCAGGCTCGTGGACACCAACACGCTCGAAGTCGTCGACGTCATCTCCTATCAGAAGCAGATCATCGGCCGGCAGGTCCAGGCCGGCGTGTTCGACTTCCTGGGGTCGACGTTCTTCGACGCCAGCGCCGGCGAAAGCGCGCTCGAACCCATTCAGCTCGCGGTCCGTTCCGTGATCGAGCGCGCCACGCTGGAGATCATCGCGCGCCTCTATCACACGCCCTCGAACGCCTGCACGTCGGGTCTCGGTACAGCCTCCGATCCGCTCGCCGGACCCGGCGACCGCGCCGCAACACTCGCACGAATGAATTCCAACGGCCCCGTGGCCATCGAAACCGTCCAGGAGAACCACAATGACGCGTCTCACCAAGATCCTTATCACTGGTACAGCTCTGATGATCCTGCCACTGAATCTGGCCTTCGCGGACGGGTCGACTGACGGAACCGGAAGCAATGTGCTGAACGGCCAGATCGACTTTCAGGTCACGTCGGCGAACCTGAATACGACCATCAACAACGTGAACGGCACCGTTGCCAACACGTCCTCGGCCGTGGGCAACAATCTCGAAGTCGTGACGATGGACAACACCGTCGTGACGAACAAGCAGTATGTCTCCGGCGTGTCGATCGCGGCAGACCAGAACGCCACCGTGACGAATGTCTCGGGCACCGTGAATCTGCAGTCGCAGGCGATCTGCAACGCGGCCGACGTATCGACCGATCCGCATGTGGCGGCCGTCGCCAGCAACCAGGATTGCAACTCGAACGATCCGTCTTCGCTCCTGAACGCGAACGTCGCCAATATCGGCAACGATGTGACGCTCGGTGCCACTTCCATCGGCAACAACTTCTCGGAAGACACCAACGCGGCAACGATGCCGGTGCAGAACATTCAAACGAATAACGCCAACATCGCCGCGACCGTCAATTCGACCATCTATAACGTCAACGGTGCCGTGTCGGTCAACTCGTCCGCGATCGGTAACAATGCGCAGATTGTCCACTACTGATCGTCGTTTACGCGCCGGCGTCTTAAGGGGCAACTGAGACGTCGACTGGGGGAGGGCTTCGGCCCTCCCTCTTTTTTTGTGCCTGGTTTTTTTGCGTCTGCCGCGCGATCGTTTAACGTGGCCCTCCGGATTCGCGAGCTCACGGGGACAGGCATGGCGCAAGGGGAGCAGGCTCGGGTTGCCGAGCTGACGGTTCGAGGCATCGTCCTTGGCATAGCGATCACCACGATCTTCACGGCCGCCAACGTCTATCTCGGGTTGAAGGTGGGGCTGACCTTCGCCACCTCGATTCCCGCCGCGGTGATCTCGATGGCGGTGCTCTCGGCCTTCAAAGGCGCCACGATCCTCGAGAACAACATCGTGCAGACGGTGGCGTCGGCGGCGGGCACGCTCTCGGCCATCATTTTCGTGCTGCCGGGTCTCGTCATCGTGGGCGCCTGGGTGGGCTTTCCGTTCTGGACGACATTCCTCATCTGCGCGGCGGGCGGGATCCTCGGCGTGCTGTTCACGATTCCGCTGCGCCGCGCGATGGTGACGACATCGGACCTTCCCTATCCCGAAGGCGTCGCTGCCGCCGAAGTGCTGGAAGTAGGCTCTCGTGCGCGCGAAGCGGTGGCAGACGGGGCCGAAAATGAAACGCGCGAAGGGCTGCTCGCCGTGGTGTATGGCGCGATCGCGTCCGCGGCGCTGGCGGCCTTCGCCGCCACGCAGATCATGGCGGGCGAGGTCACGCGTTTCTTCCGCGTCGGCGCGAATTCCGTCAGCGGCTACGACATGTCTTTCTCGCTCGCTCTCGTCGGCGCCGGCTACCTCGTGGGCATTTCCGTCGGCATGGCGATGCTGCTGGGACTTTCGATCGCCTGGGCCGCCGCCGTTCCCATTCTCACGTCCCTGCAGGGCGCAAACTCCGCAGAGATCGGCGCGCGCGCGATGGATGTGTGGACCCACGACGTCCGTTTCATCGGCGCGGGCGCAATCGGCGTCGCCGCCATCTGGACTCTGCTGAAGCTCGCCGGCCCCGTCGTGAGAGGCGTGATCGGAACGATGACGGCATCGCGCGCCCGCGCGGAAGGAACCGCAGACCGCCGCGACACCGATATGGGCTTCGGCTGGATCGCGTTGCTGACGCTCGCGAGCTTGGCCGTGACCGCCTATGTCCTCTTCGACTTCCTGAAGCCCACGCTGCTTGCGTCGCAATCGATGACGCTCGTCGTCACGGCCCTCCCCTTCATCTTCTTCGGAGGATTCCTGGTCGCCGCGATCTGCGGTTACATGGCGGGCCTCATCGGTGCCTCCAACAGCCCGATTTCGGGCGTCGGCATCCTCGCGATTCTCAGCTGCGCCGCGCTGCTCGTGGCCGTCGCGCGCACTAATGCCGATTCGCGCAGCGCGCTCGTCGCCTATGCGCTTGTCGTGACGGCGGTCGTCTTCGCCATCGCCACCATCTCCAACAACAACCTCCAGGATCTGAAGACGGGACAGCTCGTCGGCGCGACGCCCAGCGCGCAGCAATGGGCGCTCGTCATCGGCGTGATCGCGGGCGCGGCCGTCATTCCGCCCGTGCTCAACCTGCTTGCGCAAGCCTACGGCTTCGCCGGAGGGCCGCATCCGGCAGGCGCGGTTGCAAAGCCGCTCGGCGCGCCGCAGGCGAATTTGATTTCGGCGCTCGCCCTGGGCGTGATCGAGCAGAAGCTCGATGCGGTGATGCTCGGGATCGGTTGCGCGCTTGGCGCAGTCCTTGTCGCGCTCGACGAATTCATGGGCTGGCGCAAATGGCTGAGGCTGCCGCCACTTGCGGTCGGCATCGGCATCTATCTTCCCATGTCTGCAACCCTCCCCGTCGTGATCGGCGCGGTGATCGGCTTTTGGTACGACAGACGTGTCGCCCAGCGGAAAGAGGTCGAATATCGCAAGCGGCTCGGCGTGCTTGTGGCATCGGGAATGATCGTGGGCGAGAGCCTGTTCGGCGTGCTGCTCGCGGGCCTCATCGTCGCCCATGTGCCGCTCGCGCTCGTGCCGGACGATTTCGCGCCCGCAAACTGGATCGGGCTCGGCGCGTTCGCACTCCTGATCGTCTTGCTCTACGGCTGGATGTTGCGGCGGCCGGAGAAAATCACGACCGGTAACTAAGATGCGGAAACGCCAGTAGCCTTCTTAACGCGGAGGTCGCAGAGGATGCGCAGTGGGCGCGGGGGAACTTGCGTGTTTGACGAGCAGCTTGTGCGATCGTCTCAACGAAACATCGCGCGGCGGAACGCCGCGCAGAATTTCTTGTCGAGGGTCAGGCCGGAAACGCCGCCGCCTCTGCGTCCCCCGCGCAACCTCCGCGACCTCCGCGTTAAAAATGCCACCGCCCTCGGCCGGCTTTAATCGCAATCCCTCGCCGGTTCGCTAGAGGCTAACGTGACCTGATCGCCTCATCGAGCGCAATCACGTGGCGCGCCTGTTTCAGATGCGGCTGGTCGAGCATCTTGCCGTCGAGCGATGCGACACCGGCGCCGCCTGCGAATGCCGCCACAACCTTGCGCGCATGTTCGACGTCGGCAGCCGAAGGCGAAAACGCGGCATTGATCGGGTCGACCTGGTCGGGATGGATCGCAAGCATGCCGGTGAATCCTTCGCGCTGCGCGGCGCGCGCATATTTCTCGAGGCCGCCGTTATCGCGGAAATCGGCGAACAGCGTGTCGATCGGTTCGACGCCTGCCGCATTGGCCGCCAGCAGGCACAGCGAACGCACCATTCGGTAGGTGAAGGCGAACCGGCCATCCTCATCGCGATTGGTGACAGCACCCAACGCCGCGGACAGATCCTCCGCGCCCCAGGTGATGGCGGCAAGCCGAGGCGGTGGGTTCCTATAATCGCCGAGCGTGAGCGCCGCCACCGGCGTTTCGCTCGCGACGGGCATGACGGCGATGCCCCGTGCAGATAGCCCATGCTTCGCTTCGAGCGCCGACAAATCCCGGTCGAGTTCGCGCAGGACATCCGGCGAATCCGGTTTCGGCACCACGATACCTGCAGGTGCCGCGGCGACAATCGCATCAAGGTCGCCCGCGCAATCGGCGGTGCCATACGGATTGACGCGCACCCAAAGCGACGCGCTATTGCCTTTCTCGGATTGGAGATATTCGCGTGCGAGTGCCCGCGCCGCAGGCCGCTTGTCGGCGGCGACTGCGTCTTCGAGATCGAGAATCAATGCATCGGCGCGCGATGATTTCGCTTTGGCGAGTTTGCGTTCGCTGTCGGCCGGCACGAACAGGAAAGAGCGCAGGATCATTTGGGCTTCCGGATCATGAGGGCGGAGCGTTTGCAGCTCGCGACAAGTTCGTTTCGCTGATTGAACGCCCGATGCGCGAATATGACGATGCCATTGTTGGGCCGCGAGGACGACGGCCGAATTTCGAGTACTTCGCTTTCGATGTGCAACGTATCGCCGTGAAAAACCGGCTTCGGAAATCTCACTTCATCCCAGCCGAGATTGGCGATGGTCGTGCCCAGGGTTGTTTCTCCCACGGAGATGCCGACCATCAGCCCCAGCGTGAAGCAACTGTTGACGACGCGCTGGCCGAATTCGGTTTCCGTCCGGCAATATTCCTCGTCGAGGTGCAGCGCGGCCGGATTATGCGTGAGCGCCGAGAAGAACACATTGTCGGCCTCCGTGACCGTGCGCCGGATGGGATGGGCGAATTTCCGACCGACCTCGAACTCCTCGAAATAAAGACCTGGCATTGGCGAATCCTTCTGGACAAAACATCATAGCGCAGAGACCCACGCTTTGGGCGTGGTCGCAAAGACCTTGCGAAACATCGCGACAAACGCGCTGGGGCGGCGATAGCCGACCGCAAACGCCACCTGCTTGACAGACTTGCCCGCAACCAGCAGTTCGACCGCCTTCATCAGGCGCGCCTGCCGTCGCCAGGTCTCGAAATCCGTACCCACTTCCCGGCGGAAACAGCGCTCGATCGTTCGCACGCTGGCCCCCGCTTTGGCGCACAGCGCGTGAAACGCGGGATTGCGGGACAGCCTTGCCATAGACGCCTGCGCGACTTCGAGTGCGCGCGCATCCTTCGGCAGCGTCAGGAATGTGGGAATGGCAGACGCCTCGCCAAGATGCGCCACCAGCAGATCGCGCAATGCGCAGTGGAGCGCATTCCTGGTCCGCAGATTTCCAATACGGACAGTCTCGACGATCAATTCGCGCAGGAGCGGCGTCACATGAAATACCGCGCAGGTCTTGGGCATGCCGTGCGAAACGCCGGGCCTGATATAAAGCGTGCGCATCGAGACTGCACCCGGCATGCGGATGCTGTGACGTGCGGCCGCCGGAATCCAGACGGCAAATTGCGGCGGGATCAACCACAGGCTCTGACCGGACGCGATCTCCATCACCCCGCGCGTGGCATAGATCAGCTGATCCGAACCATGGGCGTGCTCCGGCACCTGCCAGTCGGGCGGGTACTCATAGGCCAAGGTCGCGATCGAGGCACCGCGTTTCGGATCGTAGACGCGCTGAATGGGTTGTCGCATAAACGGTATTCTCTGTCGGATCGCGCATCTTACGACGAAGGCCGTTTCGTGCAACGCTCCGTGGCGAAAGCTGCTGATTTCGCGGACCGAAGCGTGGAACTCGATCACATCATTCTTGCAGTAAACGACCGGGCGCAAAGCATCGCGTTCTACACGAAGATTGTCGGGCTCGCGCATGACGGCGACCGCGAACCGTTTTCGATGCTCCGCGTCACGCCGAATTTCGTCATCCAGATCGCGCCCTGGGGCACCAAAGGCGGCGAGCATCTGGCCTTCGCCATGTCGAAACGGGAATTCGATGACGCGTTCGGGCGCGTTGTCGCTGCCGGCATTCCCTATGGCGACCGGTTCGACGCTGTCGGCAACATGAAAGGGCCCGGCGACGAAGCCGCATCGCGGGACATGGGGAAAGCTATCTACTTCTTCGATCCGGACAAGCACCTGATCGAAATCCGCTATTACGAAACAGTTTGACGAAGGAACTGCAGCCATGACCTCGCTCACCTCCCGCAACTTCACGGCATTCCTTGGCGCACGCGACCGGGACAAGACGCGAACTTTCTATCGCGATGTATTAGGGTTCGAGCTGATCGGCGACGATCATTTTGCGCTGATTTTCAAGCTGCACAACGGCGTGTTGCGCATTTCGCCGATGCCCAATTATGCGCCGCAACCGTTTACCGCGCTGGGCTGGGAAGTTCCGGATATTGTCGCCGCCGTTAAAGAATTGAACGCGGCAGGAATCAGGTTCGAGCGCTTCGACGGCATGGGTCAGGACGAATTCGGCATCTGGACGGCGCCCGGCGGCCCCGGGGTAGCCGAAGTTCACGCGGCCGCGCGCGTCGCATGGTTCAAGGATCCGGACGGCAATGTTCTCAGCGTGACGCAACTTTAGAAGCCGAAAACGGATTCACAACATCCGATCGAAAAACACCCGCGGGCGGCCCAGCGAAGGTCCGCGCAGGAACTCCTTGAAGCCGCACTTCTGCGCCACGCGCATCGAGGCAAAATTTTCCGGCGCGGTGATGGCGACCACGCGCGCCGGTCCGAAATGCGTTCTGCCCCAGGCGAGTGCCGCCTGCAGCGCCTCCGTCGCGTAGCCTTTGCCGGAAGCGGACGGCGTGAACATCCAGCCCAGTTCGAGGATGTCCTTGAGCGCATCGCCGCGGTCGCGTTTGCTGGTGTTGAAGCCGATACCGCCGACGAAACACCCGCTCGCTTTCTCGTCGATTGCCCACGATCCATTTCCCAGCATCTGCCAGTGACCGGCTGCGCGCAGAAGACTTGTCCAGGAGTCCGCTTGCGATTTTGGCGCGCCGTCGCCGATATGGCGCGTGACATCCGGATCGCCCCACATCGCGGCGTAGGCCTCGAAGTCTTCGAGAGCGTAACCGCGCAATCTGAGGCGCTGCGTTTCGAGGACGGGGATTTCCAAAAGCGATTCTTTCAATAGGATTTCGGCAGATCGAGCACATTCTCGGCGATGAAGGACAATATCAACTGCTCCGACACGGGCGCGATGCGTGTCACGACGGATTCGCGGAACAGGCGCTCGACCTGATATTCGCGGGCGTAACCCATCCCGCCATGCGTCATCACCGCCCGTGTCGCCGCATCGAAGGCTGCGCGCGCACCCAAAAACTTCGCGGCATTTGCTTCCGCGCCACACGGCTGTTTGTTGTCGTAAAGCCACGCCGCGCGCAGGCACATCCAATAGGCGCTTTCGAGTGCTGCCCAGCTTTCCGCCAGCGGATGCTGGATGCCCTGGTTCTGCCCGATGGGTCGGCCAAACACGTTGCGGTCACGGGCATAGGCGCTGGCACGCCGAAGTGCATCGCGCCCGAGCCCCACCGCTTCGATACCGACGAGAATGCGTTCGGGATTCAGGCTGTCGAGCAGATAGCGGAAACCGCGTCCTTCCTCGCCCACGCGGTCTTCGTCCGGTACGAACAGATCGTCGATGAACACCGTATTCGAATCGACCGCGTTGCGGCCCATCTTGGCGATGCGGCGCACTTCGACCTTGGAACGGTCGAGATCGGTGTAAAATAACGTCATGCCGTCGGTCGGCCGTTTGCACTCGGCCTTGGGCGCGGTGCGCGCGAGGATCAGAATCTTGTCGGCCTCCTGCGCCGTCGTCGTCCAGATCTTTCGGCCTTTGACGATGTAGCCGTCATTGGTGCGCCGCGCGAAAGTTTCGATGCTGGTGGTGTCGAGCCCGGCATTGGGTTCGGTGACGCCGAAGCACGCCTTCTGTTCGCCCTTGATCAGCGGCGTGAGCCAGCGCGCTTTCTGATCCATCGTGCCGTGAACGACGATCGCATGCGGCCCGAACAGATTGATGTGAATGGTCGAGGCGGCCGAGAACCCTCCGCCGCCGCTCGTCACCGCATGCATCATGATGGCCGCTTCGGTGACGCCGAGGCCAGCACCGCCCAGCTCCTCCGGCATGGTGATCCCCAGCCAGCCGGCGTCCGCCATCGCCCTGTGGAACTCGTCCGGGAAGCGGGGCGTCTGGTCGCATTCCGTCCAGTAATCGTCGCCGAAGCGGGTGCAGATTTTCGACACGCTGTCGTGGATCGCGCGCTGATCTTCGGAAAGGGAGATGTCCAACGGGTCCTCGGAGGGTTGCGCACAATGCCTCGTGAAGCTAGGCCCGCGAAGGCTTGGCGGTCAATTTCGCAGCAATATCAGGCTGTTAGGTAACTAGCCCGGCAGGACGATTTCATCGCACGGCAGTGGAATCGCCAATTGCGCAATAATTTCAGCGGGCTAATATCGATTTGAGGGGAAATTCGGGGGCTCGCAGGGTATAAGTCCCGCCCGCGTTTGAGTGCGGTGTCGCCACACGGGCGCAAGCCGCCGTGGAGATGCACCAGGAAAATGAGTTCCGCTTTGGTTGAGGATACTGGTCTGAAGGGGCCTGCGCATCCGACCGGTATGAAGCCGACAGACGTCAGCAACCCGGACTACTTTCACAAGGTTGTCGATTGCCAGTGGGCGTGCCCCGCGCACACCCCCGTGCCCGAATACATCCGCCTGATCGCGGCGGGCCGGTACAGCGATGCCTACATGATCAACTGGAAGTCGAATGTGTTTCCGGGCGTGCTCGGGCGCACCTGCGACCGCCCCTGCGAGCCCGCCTGCCGGCGCGGCCGCGTCGAGGCGGAGCCCGTTGCGATCTGCCGGCTGAAGCGTGTCGCGGCAGACAACAAGGACGACATCCGCGACCGCCTGCCCGTGGCGTCGCATCACAAAAACGGCAAGCGCATCGCGCTGATCGGTGGGGGACCCGCCTCGCTCACCGTCGCGCGCGATCTCCTGCCGCTCGGCTACACGGTCGTGATCTACGATCAGGACAAGCTGGCCGGTGGAATGATGCGGACGCAAATCCCGAAATTCCGTCTGCCCGAATCCGTGCTCGACGAGGAATGCAACTACATTCTCGACCTTCAGCCGGAACTGAAACTCGGGCAGCGCATCGACAGCATGAAGGCGCTCGCGGCCGAAAATTACGACGCGATCTTCGTCGGCTGCGGTGCGCCGCGCGGCCGCGATCTCGACATTCCAGGTCGCAAGGAAGCCGTCGCAAATATCCATATCGGCATCGACTGGCTGTCCAGCGTTTCGTTCGGACACATCGACAAGATCGGCAAGCGCGTCATCGTGCTGGGCGGCGGCAATACCGCGATGGATTGTTGCCGCACCTCGCGGCGGCTGGGCGGCGAAAAGGTGGACGTGGTCGTTCGCTCGGGTTTCGAAGAGATGAAGGCCTCGCCCTGGGAAAAGGACGATGCGATGGGCGAAGGCATTCCCATCCACAATTATCTCGTGCCGAAGGAATTCAAGCACGACCGCGGCAAGCTCCAGGGCGTCGTTTTCGAGAAGGTGAAAGCGCAGCGCGACGCGAAGGGACGGCGCGAACTCGTGCCGACCGGCGAGCCGGACGAGCTGATGGAATGCGACGACGTGCTGGTCGCGGTCGGCCAGGAAAACGCCTTTCCGTGGATCGAGCGGGATGTCGGCATCGAATTCGACCGCTGGGACATGCCGAAAGTCGATACCGTCACGATGCAATCGACCAATCCGAAAATCTTCTTCGGCGGGGATTCCGCATTTGGCCCCAAAAACATCATCTGGGCCGTTGCGCACGGCCATGAAGCCGCGATCTCGATCGATCTTCTGTGCAGCGGCAAGGACGTGAAAACCGATCGCCCGCCTCCGCTCGTCAATCTGATGAGCCAGAAGATGGGCATTCACGAATGGAGCTATGACAACGATATCTCCAACGACCTTCGCTACAAGGTGCCGCACACACCCAGGGAAATCGCGCTCAAGAACGTCAAGATCGAAGTCGAACTGGGCTTCGATCCGAAGGCAGGCTTCCTCGAGGCACAGCGCTGCCTCAATTGCGATATCGAGACCGTCTTCGAAACCAAGCTCTGTATCGAATGCGACGCCTGCGTCGACATCTGCCCGATGGATTGCATCACCTTCACGGACAATGGCGATGAAGAGGAATTGCGCACACGCCTCACAGCGCCCGCGCCCAACCTCACGCAGGACCTTTATCTGTCGGATATCCTGAAGACGGGTCGCGTGATGGTGAAGGACGAAGACATGTGCCTGCATTGCGGGCTCTGCGCCGAGCGCTGCCCCACGGGCGCATGGGACATGAAGAAATTCTATCTCGAACCTGCACAGGCCGAGTCATGCCGGAGCCTATAGTCGCGACGAACGATTTCGTCGTCAAATTTGCGAACGTCAACGGCTCGGGCTCGGCGAGCGCCAACGAGCTGTTTGCGAAATGCGTGCTGCGCATGGGCGTACCGGTCGCGTCGCGCAACATCTTCCCGTCGAATATCCAGGGCCTGCCCACCTGGTACGAAGTGCGTATCTCCGGCGCGAACTGGCTCGGGCGGCGCGGGGGCGTCGATCTGATGGTCGCGATGAACCCGCAGACATGGGACAAGGATGTCGCGTCCATCGATCCGGGCGGCTACCTGCTTTATGATTCGACCAAACCGTTGCCGCCGTCGAAATTCCGCGAGGACACGAACTCCATCGGCGTGCCGCTGACCGACATCTGCAACCGCAGCTACACCGATCCGCGCCAGCGCCAGCTGTTCAAGAACATCATCTATGTCGGCGCGCTGGCGTCGCTGCTCTCGATCGAACCCAAGGTTGTCGAAGAGGCCATTACCGCACAGTTCCAGGGCAAGGAAAAACTCATCGCGCCGAACGTGAAAGCGTTCCGGCTCGGCTACGATTATGCGGGCGAACATCTGGCAGGCGCCTGCGGGCTCAGGCTCGAACGTGCCGATGCGGTTGGCGACCGCATCTTTATCGGCGGCAACGATGCGGCTGCGCTGGGCTGCGTCTATGGCGGCGCGACGGTTGCGGCCTGGTACCCCATCACGCCGTCCACCTCGCTCGCCGAAGAGTTCGGCAATCATTGCCGCGAATTCCGCGTCGATCCCGAAACGAAAGAGCATCGCTACGCGATCGTGCAGGCGGAAGACGAGATCGCCGCCATCGGAATGGTGATAGGGGCCGGCTGGAACGGTGCGCGCGCGTTCACTGCCACATCGGGCCCCGGAATTTCGCTGATGCAGGAATTCTTCGGACTTGCCTATTTCGCCGAGATTCCTGCCGTGATCTTCGATATCCAGCGCGGCGGTCCTTCCACCGGCATGCCGACCCGCACGCAGCAATCGGACGTTCTTCTCTGCGCCTATGCAAGCCATGGCGACACCAAACACGTCTTGTTGTTCCCCAAGGACCCCGGCGAAGCGTTCACCTTCGCGGCCGATGCTTTCGATCTCGCCGAAAGGCTGCAGACGCCCGTCTTCGTGATGATGGATCTCGACATCGGCATGAACGACTGGCTGGTCCCGCCGCTTCAATGGGACGATTCGCGCCGTTTCGATCGCGGCAAGATCATGAGCCGCGACGAGCTTGAAGCGGGCAAGATTTTCGGTCGCTATCTCGACGTGGACGGCGACGCGATTCCCTATCGCACGCTTCCCGGCACGCATCCGACCAAAGGTTCCTATTTCACGCGCGGCACATCGCGCGACCGCTTCGCGAAATACAGCGAAGAGGGCGCGGTCTATGTCGACAACATGCAGCGGCTCCTGCGCAAGATCGATACAGCCAAGAGCCTCGTGCCGGCTCCCGTCCGCCACGACGCCAAACAGAAGGCGCGTTTCGGCGCCATCTATTACGGCTCGACGACAGTCGCGATGGAGGAAGCGCTTGCCGCGCTCGAAGCCGACGGCCTCCATCTCGACACGTTGCGGGTGCGCGCCTTTCCGTTCTCGGAGGACGTGAACGAATTCATCAATGCGCACGATCAGGTATTCGTGGTGGAGCAAAACCGCGACGCACAGCTGCAGAAGCTGCTCGTTAACGAATGTGCCGTCGATCCCGCACGCACGATTTCGATTCTCCATTATGACGGGACGCCCATCACCGCACGCTTCATCACGGGCGCCATTGCCGATCGCATGAACCTGAACCAGCGCCAAGAGGCCGCGGAATGACCTACATCACCAAGCCCAAGCTGCGTCATCCGGGCCTGCCGAAGAACAATCTCGGCTTCACGCACCGCGATTACGAAGGCTCGATCTCGACCCTCTGCGCGGGCTGCGGCCACGATTCGATCAGCTCTTCGTTGATCCAGGCCTGCTTCGAACTCGACATCGAGCCACATCGCGTGGCGAAGCTGTCGGGAATCGGCTGCTCGTCGAAGACGCCGGATTATCTGCTCGGCAACAGTCACGGCTTCAACAGTGTGCATGGCCGCATGCCGTCGGTGCTGACGGGCGCCAATCTCGCCAATCGCGACCTGATCTATATGGGCATTTCGGGCGACGGCGACTCGGCTTCCATCGGTCTCGGCCAGTTCGCCCATTGCGTGCGCCGCGGCGTCAACATGGTCTATATCTGCGAGAACAACGGCGTTTATGGACTGACCAAGGGCCAGTTCTCCGCGACGGCCGACAAAGGTTCGAAGAGCAAGACGGCGGTGAACAGCGATTCGCCGATCGATCTGGTGAGCCTCGCACTGATCCTGGGTGCGACCTTCGTGGCGCGCAGCTTCTCGGGCGATAAGAAACAACTGGTGCCTCTCCTCAAGGCCGCGATCTCGCATCGCGGCTCGGCGGTGATCGACGTGGTGAGTCCCTGCGTGCAATTCAACAACAACCCCGCTTCGACGAAATCCTACGATTTCGTGCGCGAGCACAATGAGGCCGTGAACCGGCTTGACTTCATCGAGCCCCGAGCGCAGATCACAGTCGATTATGAGCCGGGAACGGTCGAGATCGTGACCCAGCACGACGGCTCGCAGCTCCGCCTTTCCAAGCTTCACAACAGCTACGATCCGCGCGATCGCGTGGCGGCCATGACCTATCTGCAGGAGCATCATGCGAAGGGCGAAGTCGTGACGGGACTTCTTTATCTCGATCCTGAACCCGAAGATCTGCACGCCCACCTGAACACTGTCGCCACGCCGCTCAACACGCTCGGTGAAAAAGAGCTGTGTCCCGGAGCAAAGAAGCTGGCGGACGTCAACGAATCCTATCGGTAAGCAGGGTTACGCCGCAGGCGTCCAGATCACGTCGTCGATCTTCCAGGCACCTGTCGCCAGCATCACAAGCCTGTCGAAACCCATCGCGACGCCTGAGGCCGGCGGCATGTGCACCAACGCGGCCAGAAAACCCTCATCGATCGGATAGCGCTCGCCATAGATGCGAGCCTTCTCATCCATCTCGGCGGCGAAGCGCCGCCGTTGCTCGACCGCGTCGGTCAGCTCGCCGAACCCGTTGGCGAGCTCGACGCCGCACACATAGACCTCGAACCGTTCCGCCACGCGCGGATCATGCGGCGTGGCGCGCGCAAGCGCCGCTTCGCAGCGCGGGTATTCGAAAAGAATCGTCGGGCGCACGTTGCCCAGCTGCGGTTCGATCTTCGCAACCAGCACCTTGCTGAAAATATCGGGCCAGCTGTCGTTGGCGGCGACATCGATGCCGGCCGCTATCGCGCGCCCCGCCAGCACGTCCCGAACGCCTTCGCCCTCCGGCGAGAGCGATGCAAACAAGTCGATCCCGGCATGGACGCGAAACGCTTCGGCCACGCTGATGCGCTCGGGCTCCGCACGGGGATCGCAGACGCGGTCTCTGAAGGCGAATGTCTTTGCGCCGGTCGTATCGGCCGCGAGGCGCAGGATCGCCAAGCAATCATCGACTACGGCAGCGTAAGGTTCGTCCGCGCGATACCATTCCAGCATGACGAATTCGGGCGCATGCAGGGCGCCACGTTCGCGATTGCGGAACACACGCGCGAAATCGAAAATGCGCCGCTCTCCCGCGGCCAGGAGCTTCTTGCTGGCGAATTCGGGTGAGGTGTGCAGATAGCGCACCTGTCGGGCGCCCGCCGTCGCGATCATCTCCGTCGCGAAGGCGTGAAGATGCGTCTCGTTCCCCGGCGAAACCTGCAAGGCACCGCATTCGACCTCCAGAAATCCCTGCCGCTCGAAGCGGCTGCGGATCCCCGACTTGATGCGTCCGCGCGCCAAAAGCCGTGCGCGGCGATCTTCATGCACATGCGGCGACCACCATGGCGACGGATCCGTCAAGCGACACTCCCTGGTTTGCTATCGCGCCAAATCCCTATCACGACTTGGCCGCCGCTGGCTCAGGGACGGCGCGCCATCGCAGGCTGTGACCCTTGGCCGACGCCCACTGTACTGCTATGACCCGGGCCGCCAGTTTCCAGAGGTGACAAGTGGTTTCTGTGATTGCCAGCCAGATTCGCAAGGGTCAGGTCGTCGAGAAGGACGGAAAACTTTACGTCGTGCTTACTGCGGAGAACACTCACCCCGGCAAGGGTACGCCCGTCACCCAGCTCGAAATGCGCCGGATCAGCGACGGCGTGAAGGTCACGGATCGCTACAAGACGACCGACACGCTGGAGAAAGCGTTCATCGACGAGCGCCCGTACACTTACCTTTACCATGACGGCGATCACTACATCTTCATGGACCCGGAGAATTTCGAGCAGATATCGGTGCTGGAAAGCGTGATCGGCACTGCCGTGCCGTTTCTTCTGGAAAACATGGAAGTGCGCCTTTCCGCGCACAACGGCACGCCCATCGCAATCGAGCTGCCTGCGCGTGTGACGCTGGAAGTGAAGGAAACGGAACCCGTCACAAAAGGTCAGACGGCATCGGGCTCTTTCAAGCCGGCGATCCTGTCAAACGGGGCGCGCACCATGGTCCCGACACACATAGTGCCGGGCGTACGCGTCGTGGTGCTGACGGAAGACGGTTCCTATGTGGAACGGGCCAAGGATTAAGCGGCGCGTTCACATATACATGAAATAAAGAACCACGAACGCAACGACAGCGAGTGCAAGGCTGACGCCGAGCACATAGCGGACAGAACCGAGCGTGACGGCCTGACGCGCATCGGTCGTGCCGATTCGCGTGCCGCCGTCGGTAGAATGATCGGTGTGCATCGAAGCCTGCCGCAATTGTGTATCGGACATTTCGCGATCCTTCGGAAATACCACTCCGCGGCGGCGAGCCGCGGCAGGTCCCATCTGTAAACGGCTGGCGGGATCGCCCGTTCCGTCACGCCAGAACGCGCCGATCCGGCCGGTGGGCGCCGGGTGGTCGGTCCAGAAGTGAAAGGGAAGTGAGCGGACACCCGATGCGGGGTGTCGAAGGGGCTGGGGCGTACCGGACCGGACATCCGCTCGTGTTAGATAACGGACGTCCCCAAAAGACGTTCCAAAAAAAAATTAAGAATTATGGCGGCCATAGTTTTGGCTACAAGCCATTGGAGCAGCTCGATTTTCAGAGACCTTTTGCAGGCAAGCGCCGCCGACATTCCTGGCCAGCTGCTGCGGCAGGCTGTCGCGGATCGAAAACAGCAGCAATAAAAGTAGAGCGACAGCGAACACCGTCTCGACCGGCGGATAGACCGGGCGGCGTTCGAGAATAGGCAGACCGGTTTGCGTGCTCATATCGGCGGCTGCCCGCGCAAGGCGCCGGAAAATGCGTTGATGACGAGGAGAACGAGGAATACCAGCAACAAGACCTTCGCAATGGTTCCGGCCAAACCGGCCAGGGCGAAGAAACCCAGGACGCCGCAGAGCAAAGCCAAAAGAAGGAAAATCAGAGCCCATCCAAGCATGAGGCGTCCTCCTCGCGTGCTGAGAACGTCGGATCAAGGCTCGCGTTCCGGCCCCATCAACCGGCAAACTCACTTGCGGCTTTTGCGCAACAGCCCTGCTGCCCCAAAAAGGCCGGCTCCGAGAACGACAACAAGGGGGATTTTCTCCCGCCAATCCGGCGGGACGATCAGCAGCGGAGCGCCGTTATGCCGCTTGCTCCCGCGATCCCGAAACGGGCGTCAATGCCGATACGATTGCGAATACGCCGAAGCCGATTCCGATGACGACCAGCGCAGCTCCTGCGACAACCGCAATGGTGCGCACTGCCACTTCAGTTCCCTTGCGGACGCGTCAACGGCGCAGGAACAATGCGCCCATAAGCGCGCCCGCGCTCATCGACAGAATGCAAGACGTGAAAGGCTGCTCGCGCACCATGTCGCGCAATGAACTCACATTGCCGTTCGCCCAATCCTCGACATCGTCGAGAACCTGTTGCGCTGCATTTTCCGTTGCGCGCACAGCTTCGTGCACACCGGCATTTGCAACACCACCGGCATCGGCCACGAGGCCCTTCATGTTTTCCTGCAGCGCTTCGATATCGTCGCGCAACGCGCCAAGACGCGCGTCCAGCGCTCCGGCGCCGCTGCCGTTCTTCTTGCGTCTGCTGGCCATGACGTCCTCCGTTCGCCGCACAAATTCTCTCGCTCGAGAACGTGCGGGGCCTGCTCGAGTTCCGGAAATGCCGTAATCAGGCGGCTTTCCGCTTGATGGGATGGAAGAACAGCGCCTGACCCACAGTGGCCTGCACGGTTTCCGGCAGGAACGGTTTGGCAATCAGATATGTCGGCTCGGGTCTTTCGCCGGTGAGAAGTTTTTCCGGATAGGCGGTGATGAAGATCACGGGAATATCGAAGCTGGTGAGGATTTCGCTCACCGCGTCGATACCGGAACCGCCCTCGCCCAGATTGATGTCCGCGAGTACCAGGCCCGGTTTCTTTGCCAGCGCAAGCTTCACGGCCTGATCGCGCGTCGCGGCGGTGCCGACCACTTCATGACCGAGTTCGGTGACGAGATTTTCCAGGTCCAGCGCAATGATCGGTTCATCCTCGATGATCAGCACCTTGGACACCAATTCGCTTTCGATCGTGCGTTGTGCGTCGACGATTTCGCGTTCGACGGCTTCGGCCGTTTCGCCCAGAATCGTGCCGGTCTCTTCGAGACTGAAAGCCTCCACCGCCGTCAGCAGCAGGGCGGCGCGTCGCGAAGACGAGAGGGATAGCAATCGCCCTTCCGGCGTCACACTCGCGGACGCCTCGTCGTTGAGGTCGTCGAAATGGGCGGTGCTCGACCAGATTTTGTGAAAAAGACCATAAAGGCCCACGCGTGGCGGCAAGCTTTCATCCAACGCATGTTCGCCCGACAGAAGGGCCGTCAAGGTCGCGCGAACATAGGCATCGCCGCCAGCCTGCGACCCGGTCAACGCGCGGGCATATCTCCGCAAATACGGCAAATGGGGCGCAAGCGCTTGGGTCATGCTCATCAACCAGCTCCCTCGGTCAAAATTAACAAATCCTAGGCAGAAAACTCTGGTTGGGGCGAAAAGTTCCCTTCCCGGGGAACCTTAGGAGATGGGCGACGTTTGTCCATGTGCACGGGACGCCTAGGGGAAGAGGGGCCCTCGAAAAAGTCGGATTTGGTCGAATTTGGTCGGGCTTGGGACGACGGCGCAACATTTGGAGTAGGTGTAGTGGCGAGCGCGACCCAACGTAGAGGCTGGGAAATTCCATCGGTGACAAGAGAGCAGAAACCGGATCGAGAAAAGAACCGTGTCGTGCGGGCAAGGCAGCGTGCCATTGGCCGCGAACTCCGGCGCATCTATGACGATGTCGCCCGGGAGCCCGTTCCCGACGAATTCCTGGATTTGCTCCACAAAATGGACGACCCGGGTAAAGGCGGCGGGAGTACCGGATCATGACGGCCCCGGACCTGGGTTTTGGCGCGTCTGCCGCGGCAAGAGCGGACGACTCCAGGGCGGACGGGCCCTTCAAGGCCGGTCTGATCGAACTGATCCCGTTTCTGCGCGCGTTTGCACGGTCGCTCTGCGGCAATCCCGAAATGGCCGACGACCTGGCGCAGGAAACGCTGGTCAAGGCATGGCAGGCGCGCGAAATGTTCGCGCCGGGCACCAATCTGAAGGCGTGGCTATTCACCATCCTGAGAAACCAATTCTATTCCGATCGCCGACGCGCCTGGCGACAGGCGCCCTGGGATCAGGACGCGGCGGAACGCATTCCTGGATCGGCCGGAGAGCAGACTTGGGCGGCCGAGCTTTCCGACACGGCGCGGGCATTGACCAGCCTGTCGGACGAACAGCGCGAGGCCCTGATCCTTGTCGGCGCCGGTGGATTTTCCTACGAAGACGCCGCAGCAATTTGTCATTGCGCCGTCGGCACCGTCAAAAGTCGGGTTGCGCGTGCCCGCAAGACGTTGATCGCAATATTGGAGGGCGAAGACCCGTTGCCGCCTGCATCCCAACCGGCGGAAGGAGACGCCGCAAATGAGATCATGGCGGAACTGGATCGGCTGGCCCCTGTCGAAGGGCGAACTTCGGCAAAACGAAGAGTCAAAGGCGCCTCTTCCGCCTAGCGGCTGGTCCCTTCGCGTCAGCCTTCTTCTCTACGTCACTCTCGCACTTTTCCCGATCGCGGTCGCGAGCATGCTGCAGGGCGTCGATCGCGCGCGGCATGACGTGGAAGACGTCCGTGCGACGCTATCCGCCACGGCACGGGAGGCGGCGACACCGGAGCAGAACGTACTGGCGGCCGCCGGACAAATCGCGCGGGCATTGTCAAATCTGCCGGATGTTCGCGACGTGACGTCCCGGTGCAATCAGGAATTATCCGACGCGCTTCGCGGTCTCGCATTCTTCAGGAATATTGCCCGAGAAGACGCCAACGGCCGCATCGTCTGCTCCGCAGACCCGCGCGGCATCGGCGTCGACGCCAGCAAACGCGCCATCTGGAAAAGCATCGCAACCCGGAACGAGTTCGTCATCGACGGCAATACGATCAGCAATGCTACGCATCTGCCTGTGATACAGGGCCTGCTTCCGCTGCGCGATACGCGGGGCCGTTTTATCGGTGCCCTCGGCATCACCGTCGATGCCCGCTGGCTCAACTACATGGTCAGCGCCAGCCGACTCCCGTCGGATTCCGTCGTCGCGATCCTCGACCAGTCCGGCAAGATCATCGCTGCCAACGATGCCGCCGTTGCAGGCCCTGTCTTCGCGCACGCGAATATCGCAACCAACGGCGATCTGCACTCGGCACACGACCTCAAAGGTCAAATGTGGACATTCACGACGGCGCCGTTGCTGGGCAGCCACGTTTCAGTGGGCTTTGCCATGCGGGAATCGAGTCTGTTCCGCCCAACCTACATACACATTTTCGCCGATTTCGTTCTGCCGTTCCTGATGATCGCGTTGACGTGGCTCGCGATCTGGATCGTGACGGATCGGCAACTCATGCGCTGGATCATCTATCTCCGTCGCATTTCCGCGGCATACCGAACGGGACATTATTCCGTCCGACCCGTGCTCGACGATGCGCCGAGCGAATTCCGCATTCTGGGAGATGCTCTCGCCGAAATGGCGTCTGCCATCCAGGACCGCGACCGCTCGCTGCGCGACGCGGTGGCGCAGAAGACGGTGCTGATCAAGGAAATCCATCACCGCGTGAAGAACAATCTGCAAGTCGTCATGAGCCTGTTGAGCCTTCAGGCCGCCCGGCTCAGCGATCCGGCGGCTCAACTGGCGCTCAGGCAGACGCGGGCGCGCATCAACGCGCTCGCGCTCGTCCATCGCATCCTCTACGAAATCGACGATCAATCCTCGGTCAACATGAAGCACCTGCTCGAGCAACTGGCCGAACAGACCAATGAGGGATTCGGCGGCGACCGGCGCGACGTGCGGATTGCCGTCGACGCGGTGCCGCGCATAGTGACGGGCGATCTGGCGGTCCCGCTTGCACTTTTCACCGTGGAAGCACTCACCAACGCGTACAAGCACGCTTATCCGCCGGGACATGGCGGACGCATCTGCGTCGGTCTCGCGCCCTTCAACGGCGCAAAACTGCGTCTCTCGGTCGAAGATGACGGCGTGGGGTTCCAATATGAAGATGTGAACGCAAGCGTCGGCGCGCGCCTCATCAAGACCTTCGGTCAACAGGTCTCGGGCGAAGCATCTATAAGCTCGGAGCAAGGTCGCGGGACAATTGTCGAAATCGTGTTCCCTGATCCGGCCGCCGAGACGCCGCCGAACTAAAGCTGTTTCGGAATGAGTTGACCGGGCAGGGGATTCCCATCGGGTGGCTGTTTGGCAAGTATGTATACGCCATCCCCGTGACCGTGGAGCTTATCTGGCGGCTTGCGTCGATCGCGCCTGCGCAAGTCCAATCCCCATAAGCGTTGCATAAAGGAATGCGACCGCGGGAATTTGAAGGCTGAAGTCGAAAGCCGAGTGAACCGCGACCAACGCGCTCGCGCCCACGGCCAGAATGACAAATTGCCGATTCCGCCGACGACGGGAGATGCCTCTTGCACAGTCGAATACCAGCAGAAGCCAGGCAACCCACCAGGCGATCGCCGCGGGAAGACCGAGGCCCGCCGCAAATTCCAGATAGTCGTTGTGCGCCTTGTCCATCACGAACGGCAGGACTTGCGAGGCGTATAGCGGATAGGCATCCGGAAACGTTCCGAGGCCCAGGCCCAACAATGGCGCATCGGAAATCATCCGCGTTGCAGCACTCCAAAGCGCCAATCGGGCTGCGTCAACGCCTCCCGCGTCGACAAGTCCGTAGAAACGAAAAGCCAGCATATTTCCGTTCAGGGCGATGAGCCCGAGAACCAGACTGCCGAGCAATATCGTTGCCGCCACCGACAACCGCCGCGCGGATCTTCCATTGCCGACGAAAGCCGCAAGAACCAGCATTGAAATGAGGCCAACCAGGGTCGCCAGCGTGCCGGCGCGCGAGGCCGTCGCGATGAGCGTCGAAAAACAAATCAGAAACGCGACGAGATATCCAACGCCACGGCCCAACAAATATTGCAGACCGCTCACCGCCGTTTGCCGCAAGCCGCGCGTCGCCACGATGACGGCGTGGCCCTTCGAAACCAGGCGCGCCATGGCCGCCAGCGCAACGAGACCGGTAAAAGTGGCGTAGCTGTTGTGCAGAACGAAGGGTCCCGCGAAATAGCCCGAGGGGGCCGGCCTCGAACTGTAGAGAAGCTCGAATTGCGAATATCCCATCAACTCCAGGATCACGGAATATAGGCCGTAGATTGCGCCGATGGCGATCACGGAATCCAACAAGACGAAAGCCGTTGGCGTGCTGCGCGCCAGCAAATATGCAAGCCAGAGCGCCAGCACGTAGCTGCACAGCTTCAGGCACTCGCTGAGCGTGTGCCAGGGATTGAGCGAAATTGTCGCCGACATTGTCTGGCCCAGCGCCGACGACGCCGTATTCCAGGCCGGATGCGTCCATTCCGACGGCACGATGGGAAGAGCCTGCACAACGGCCCACAAAATCGTGCACAGCGCCAACCCGAACGGGACAGGATGGCTGAACAGCGGCGTCCAGTTCCCTTGTGGGCGATTCCAATGCGCTATTCCCCAAAGACTCCAACAAAGCGAGATGAGGAGAATCAGCAAATTCCACGACCAGGGGCGGTTGCTGCCCAGCGGATACGGAGCCCAGGCCAGCACGACGACATAGGCCCATAGAATCGACTTCGACAACCATCCTTCCTCTGCGTTTTCCTCGACGATAGACGCGAGCGTGGCTGTCGATTCGATCACGGCAACGCTGCGCTTTCTTGATTCCTGCGGGCGCCCGACAGAAACCGATTGATGTCGCGGATCTGCTGAGGATCGTTGTCGATCGCGCGCAGCAAAAACTGGGCGCCCTCCCGCGTCTGTAGAAGCCGGACAATTTGGGGGCGCAGGATGGGGTTATCCCACAACAGACGCGCCTGACTTCCGCAAGCGTCCCGATCGCTTGCGCCGAGAACATTCCAGAGTGCCGCGCAGGCGCGCGCCCGGCGACCGGCGATCCAGTAATCGAAAGGTCCCAACGTCAACGCCGGTGACAAAGCGCGGGCGGCGGCCCCTTCGTTTTTTTCAGCGGAAAACGCCTCGGCCAACAAGATCCATCCCCGCGCACTGACGGGTGCATGCGCGAGCCCGCGACGAACAAGCATGATCGTCCGGTTCGGTGCGCTGCCGCTGTCGGCTGCAGCTTCCGCCGCCGCAATGGTTTGGTCGCCGTCACGCCAATCCGTGCGCTCGAGAATCCGTGTTGCGTTTGCATAGGTTCTTTGCGGAAGCGGGTAATTCATCACCATGTAAATTGGAACGGGAAACGCTGCATCGGCGGCCACCCCGGAAACCAGGCGCGGAACGGCGAGGGCGACAATCACGACGGGCGGCACAAACCACGCGGCACGCGCCAACCAGCGCCATAGAATTTCCGTCGAAATGGGGACCCGCCTCGCCGACACGGCTAGTGGTAATATTTCGCGTAGCTGTAATAGCTCTGATAGCCGTAATTGTAATATTGGAAGCGCGTCGCATCGGCGCGCGCCAACGCGACGCCGGCGATGGGTGCCCTGATATCTTCCAGGGCGCGAACGGCGGTGCGGGCAGCTTCGCGCGGCGTTTTTTCCCAACGTGTCACGAACAGAATCGCATCCGCCAGCCGGCTCAGGATCTTCGTATCGTTGACCGGCAGCAAGGGCGCGGAGTCGATAATGACCAGGTCGCAGGATTTGCGCAGCTCGGATATCAAGCTTTCCATGGCGTTCGAGAACATGATGTCCGCCGGGCTCGGCGGTGTCCGAACGCAAGGTATCACGAGCATTTCGGATCGCGGATCCTTGACGATGCACTGAGCGAGCTTGGCCTTTCCCATCAACACATCGCAGAGATCGATTTCCACACCGGTCACCCCGATCGCCTTGGCAACATTCGGCCGGCGCAGATCTCCATCCACAATGACGACCTGCTTACCGCCTCGTGCCGCCTGACGCGCGAGGCTGATCGCGATCGTCGTCTTGCCTTCGCCGGGCACAGATGAACTGACAATGATGACCTTCGGTTCCACATCGACGTTCGAGAGCGATAACCCAAGCTGCAGGCCGCGAATTGCTTCGGCGAACGACGACATGGGTTTATCGACAATTTGATCGGCGGCATTGATCGACTTGTTTCGTCCTGCTCCGGCGATCTCGGGAATTGTGCCGAGTACCGGCAACCCCAGAGTGGATTCGACGCGCACAGATGTGCGAAAGCCCGAGTCCAACTGTTCCAATGTCAGAGCCAGGATGAAGCCAAGCAGCAGGCTGGCAGGCACTGCAATTCCCAGAATAAGAGCCTTGTCCGGAAAACTCGGCGCATGCGGCACTTCGGCGATGGAAATCACCCGCGCATCGGGTGTTTGAATTCCTTCCTGGCCTTGCGTTTCCTTGAGGCGGCCGAGATAGGCTTCGTACATGGACCGGCTTGAAGACGCCGCCGATTCCAGTGCCTTGAGTCTTACGCTCGCTTTACTCTGGTCCTGTGAACGGGCTTCCAGCTGCGAAAGGCTCGCCTGCAACGAGCCGACATTCGCCTGCGCGACGGCGACGTCGCTTGCGACCGTCTGGACGACGCGCTGGACTTCCTCAGCGATCTTGGATTCGAGATTCTGTTTCTCGGATTCGACCTCCAGAATTTTCGGGTGCCGCGGTCCGTACTGGGTCAGAAGATCGGCCTCCTGCTTGCCCAGATCGGTCTCCTGACCGCGCAAAGTGGCGATCAGCGGGGACGAAACGACCTGCGAGACATCGGACGAACGCCCCGAGCGCACCAGGGACGAAACGCGACCGTAATTGGCTTCCTTCTGGGCCAGATCGGATTTCGCAAGGACCAGTTGCGCATTGACGGACCCCAATTGCTGGTCGACGACGGACATGCCGTCCGCAGTCTCCGTGAGGTTGTTCTCCGCCTTATATTGTTGAACCGCCGCCTCGGCGCCCTGCACCTGCTGCGCCAATTTCTGGATGCGATCCGAGAGCCACTGCGTCGCCCGCTGAGTCGCTTCGAACTTCGCGTTGAGCTGGTCTTCGACATATTCGTCTGCGACCGCATTTGTGATCCGCGCCGCCTCCGACGGATCCGGCGATTCGAAGCCCACATTTATCGCGGTCGACAGTTCGATCGGACTGACCGAGAGATAGTTGCGGAACCGGTCGATGATCCTGTTCTTCTCTTCGGCGGCTTGCTCTGCGGCAGCTTTGGCAGGATCGCCGTGGCCGAGCCAGGACACGGGCAGTATCGCTGCAAGCAGCGCCGACCATCCCGAGAGACCAGGGTTGAGTTCCGGATCCTGCTCGAGATGCAACCGCTCGATGACGCGTCCGGCAAGACCCCGCGATGTGAGAATCTGCACCTGGTTTTGCATCGACGTGGGATCCGTCGGCAGGCCCGACAACACCGCGCTCAGATCGGCGATGTTGTTCTTCTGTTGATCGAGCATCACGACGGACTTGGCGGAGTAAAGCGGCGTCAATTGGAACAGGACGATGAGCGTCGCGGCCAGAACGATTGCGGCAGTCCCGGCAATCAACTGCCACCGCACATAGACGATGCGCACCAGGTCGATGAGTTGAAAACCGGCTTCCACCTGTTGGCGGGCGCCGTCATCTTCCGGCGCGAAGGACGATTCCTGGGGCGCACTCGTTGCTTGAAAATTCATGACTATGCGCCGGCCTCCGAGGCAGGCCCCTCTCCGCTGAAGATTATAGCCAGACACGATCCCCCGTGGGAACCGTCATTCAAGTTAGACAGCCGTTTAGAGCTGCGCCTTCAGTCCGAGCATGAAAACGTTCTGCGAGTAACCCAGGCCAACGACGTTGCTGGTGCGATCGTTGTAGAAATAGTGCGCGTTCAGGCTGAAATTGTGATTGAGCAGCCAGGTGAAACCGGCGTTCGCGGTCGGCACTTCGTCCGTTCGCGTGAGGCCGACAAACCTCTGGTTCAAATATCCGCCCTGCACCTGGAGAAGCAGATTGCGCAGCAATTCATAGTCGAATCCGCCATAGATCATCTGGTCGTCGCTCGCAGAGGCGCCTGCAAGCACTGTATCGTCGATGGAGCGGGACGCATCCAGATGAAATGTCATTAGCGGCGTCACATACCAATTGATGTTTGCGCCGTAGTCCAAATAGCCGAGATTCGGCAATTTCAACATGTCGCCGGTGTCGAAGGTCTGGCTGCCATAGCCTCCATAGAGCTGACCCTGGATCAGGCGGCTGATGAAGAACTGCGTGCCGCCGACGACCTGGTAGCCGTTCGAATCGCGATCGTAACCGAACGGGTCATACGTGTCCTGGAAGTTGCGATTGTTGTAGGCGCCGCCGACGAAGGCAGAATAACCGGGCGAGAAATCGTATGACGCGCGGCCATAGGCGGTGACGATTCCTTCGTTCGCAGGCGAGTTGTTCGCCTCGCCGCCGCCGACCAGCGGCGTGTTCTGATAATTGTAATTGTCGTAGGAAGCCCCGACCGTAAATCCGAGACGATTGGGCTTCGTATCGACCGCCGCATCGGCGTGGAACAAATCGAACGTCGTGGGCTTGGCCGCGTTGCCGATCGTGTTGGGCGACGACAGGGGTTGGCTCAGGCCGTCGTAAAAGACGTTGGCACGAATGTCGGAGTCGCCCGTGATATCCGCACGCCCCGACGTGCCGACATCCCAGTTCGTGAAGTTTTGCGATGTATCCTTTTCATAGAACGTCGTTTGGGCGCCGCCATAGACACTCAATGAACCGCGCCCCCACTGCGATTGAAGATCCAGCTGGGGAGTGATGACGCCAAACTCGTCGCCCGTCGTCTTGGTGGTGAAGAAAACGTTGCTGTCATATCCGCCTGCGAGCCCGAGAGTCGGATACAGGCGAAAGCCGCCGAGAGGGAGCCCCTTGGCCGTATAAGCCGGCCGTGACC
>Ga0302325_10005187_pt1 | contig 29782 bp, 24 predicted proteins | sample Palsa_T0_2_FD_201948 | JGI IMG/M metagenome (GOLD analysis project Ga0302325, IMG submission 201948) | Peat permafrost microbial communities from Stordalen Mire near Abisko, Sweden - Palsa_T0_2 | ecosystem: Environmental > Terrestrial > Soil > Palsa > Peat permafrost | place: Sweden: Abisko...
GCGCCGCGGCCTCGATGAGCACCAGGTCCGCGCCCGACCCCTCCAGTACGAACGCCGCGTCGTGCGGCAGCAGCTGCTCCGTGGTCGCGTCCGGGGCCAGCGCCGCGCAGCTCGCGTCGGTCAGCACACCGGCCACTACCAGGCCGTCGGCTGTGTCCTGGCCCTCGCTGCCGGGGCCGGCCGCAGCGGCCCAGGCCAGGCCAGGGACCGTGTAGGCGGCCAGGAACCGGTCACCCGCCGCCCCGGCCCCCGCGTCGAGCAGGATGCGGGCCCAGCGCTCCTCGTCGGCGGACCGGAACCCGTCGGCGGGGACCCACGCGGCCTGCCCGGCCCGCCGCTCCCGCCACATCCGGTACAGGTGCCTGGGCAGCCGCGGGCCGCCGATCCACGGCCGTTTGGCCGCCGCGACGATGGCCTGGCCGAGCTCCATCGTGGCCGAGCGCTTGACCGACATGAGCTGCGACTCGGCCGTGGCGAGCTGCCGGTGCGTGTCACGCAGCGCGCGGGCCAGCCGGTCCCGCTCCGCGGCCAGGGCGATGGCCGCCGCGGCGGTGCCGGGATTCGCGGCCGCGGCAGCGGCTGCCTCGTCGGGATCCGGCTCGGCTGCCTCGTCGGGATCCGGCTCGGCGGGAGCGTAGACGGTCAGCGCCAGGTCGGCGCTCTCAAGGTTGTCCGTCATGGTCGGTTCGGTGCTCTCCTCACCCGTCGCGGGCTAGCCAGTCCGTGATGATCCGCCCGATGCGCACGCCCGCGTGGCCGTCCCAGAGCGGCGGCAGTTCGCCGGTGTACGGCCCGTCGTCGCACGCTTTCAGCACGGCCGAGGCCAGTTCGGCGGACGTGATGAGCCTATTGCTGCCGCTGGTGATGGTAATGGGCCGTTCCGTATTCGGGCGGACGGTCAGGCACGGCACGCGCAGCAGCGTGGTCTCCTCCTGCACCCCGCCGGAGTCGGTCGCCACCGCGGCCGCGCCCCGGACCAGGCCCATGAACTCCAGGTAGCCCAGCGGCGGGCAGGCGTGGATGCCCGGGTGCGAGCTGAGCCCGGCCGCCTCCAGCACGGCCCGGCCGCGCGGGTGCACGGGGATGACCACGTCGATGACGGCGGCGATCTCGTGCAGCGCCCGGACCAGGCCGGCAGCGATCTCTGGGTCGTCCACATTGGACGGGCGGTGCAGTGTGGCGACCACGTACCGCTCCGGCAGCCCCAGCGTGGCGCGGACCGCGCCGGTGTCGAACCGGTCCAGGTTGGCCATCAGCGTGTCGATCATCGGGTTGCCGACCAGGTAGATGGACCCGACCGGGCGGCCCTCGTTGGCCAGGTAGCCCACCGCCTCGGGGGAGGTCGCGAACATCAGGCTGGATATCTGGTCCGTGAGCCGGCGGTTGATCTCCTCCGGCATCGTCTCGTCGAAACTGCGCAGGCCGGCCTCGACGTGCGCGATGGGGATCTGCAGCTTGGCGGCCACCAGCGCGGCGGCCACGCTGGAGTTCACGTCGCCGTACACCACGACCAGGCCCGGCCGGTAATCCGCGAAGTCCTGCTCGAGCCCGATCATCGCCGCCGCCGTCTGCTGGGCGTGGCTGCCCGAGCCGACGCCCAGGTTCACGTCCGGCTCGGGCAGGCCGAGCTGGACGAAGAACACCTCGGACAGGCGCTCGTCGTAGTGCTGGCCAGTGTGCACGACCCGCTGCCGGTGCCCCAGCGCCGCGAGCGCCCGGATCACTGGCGCCGCCTTGACGAAGTTGGGGCGCGCGCCGAGCACGTGCGTGATGGGTGCGAGCATCGCCTTCCCTCAGATCCAGTGTGTGCTGTGGGTCCGGTATGTTCTGGGCCGAACGCGGCTGATCGGGTCCCGATCAGAGCGCCGGCCGGTCCTGTGTCCTTCATTGTGCGCAGCACTTCGGGGCGCAGCGCTGCACCCACGCCGCCGGCCTGGTCGGGCCGACGCACTATCATTCGCCGACGTGACGTCGCGTTCCTCCCAGCCCGCCAGCCCGGCGGGCCACCCAGGCCGTTCTGGTGCCCCGTCCCGCTGGTCTCCCGCGGCCTGGCGCGTCTCGCCGCGGGTGCTCATCCTCGCGACGTCCGTCATGTCGCGGCACGTTACCGCCGATCCGGTGCGCTCCCTGCTGCTCGGATGGCGCGTGCTACCCCGCAGGCTACGCCCCTGGCTGCGGTGCGCGGGTGCCTACGGCCGAGCCACCGTGGTGTGGGGATCGGGCGACCGCGCGGCCGCTCTGAGCCTGCTGGACACGTCGCCGCGGCGGCTCGCCACCTTCGCGCTGGCCGTGGACCGGCCGGACGTCGCGCGGTCCGCGCTGGACCGGATGCCTGCCGCAGAACCGGCCCGGGCGGTCCTGCTCGCCCGGCTGGCCGTCCGCGAGGGCCGGCTGCGGGACGGTGTGGCGGCCCTCGACGGCGTGCCCGGCCGCAAGACGGCCCGGCTGCGCGCCGCGGCCGCGGGGGAGCTGTACGTGCTGACCGACGGGATCCCGCCCGGTGAGCGCCCCGCGCACCCCGTCGCGCCTGGCCCCAGAGCCGCAAGCGTCCCGGGCCGGGTGCTGCACCTGGTCACCGACGCGCTGCCGACCACGAACGCCGGGTACACGGTCCGCACTCAGCGGATCGCGGTGGCCCAGCGGGAGGCGGGTCTCGACCCGCACGTGGTGACCAAGGCCGGCTTCCCGGTGGCCCAGGGCCACCCGGACGGGCGCCGGGTAGCCAACCTGGACGGCGTGCCGTACCACCGCCTGCTGCCCTACCGCCTGCCGTCCCGGGCCGACGCCGCGGCCGCCCTCGGCCATGACCTGGCCGCCCGGCTGACCGGCAGGCTCCGGCCCGCGGTGCTGCACGCCGCCAGCAACCACCTCAACGGCCAGCTCGCGCTGGCCCTGCGGGAGGACTTCGGCCTCCCGGTGATCTACGAGGTGCGCGGCTTCTGGGAGGAAACCTGGCTGTCCCGGCACGGGGTCGATCCGGGCCTGGCCGCGCAGCCGGTGACCACGAGTACCCCGTTCAGTTCAGTTACATCCCCGGCAGACGCGGCGCGGCCGGCCAGGGAGACGGTGGTGCCCGCCCGGCTGCTCGCGGCCGACCTCGCCGCCAGCGACTTCTACCTGCTCAGCCGGGCGGCCGAAACCCGCTGCATGACCGAAGCCGACCTGGTCATCACGCTGGGCGAGGTCATGCGGGCGGAGATCGTGGCCCGCGGTGTCGACCCGGGCAAGGTCATTGTCGTGCCGAACGCGGTGTCTGCGGAGTTCCTGGAGCCGCTGCCCGACGGCGGGCCGCTGCGCGAGACGCTCGGCATCCGGCCCGGTGAGCTGGTCGTCGGGCTGGTCTCCAACCTGGTGGCCTACGAAGGCGTGGGCACGCTGCTGGCAGCCGCCGCCGAGCTGCGCCGCCGCGGCCAGCCGGTCCGGCCGCTGATCGTCGGGGATGGTGCCGAACGGGCCGCACTGCAGCGGCTCGCCGGGCAACTGGGTCTTACCGGCGCCGCCATCTTCACCGGCCGGGTCCCGATGGCCGAGGTGCGCCGCTACCACGCCGTCCTCGACCTGTTCGTCGTGCCCCGCACTACCGACCGGGTCTGCCAGCTCGTCACCCCGCTGAAGCCGGTGGAAGCCATGGCCAGCGGGCTGACCGTGGTGGCCAGCAATGTGGGCGCGCTACGGGAAATCATCCGGCCGGAGGTGACGGGAGCACTGGCAACTTCCGGTGATCCAGTGTCCTTTGCCGATATTATGGAACCGCTGCTCTACAGTTCTGACATCCGGCGCAAACTGGGGGCGAATGCGCGGGAGTGGGTGGCCAGGGACCGGACCTGGGCGCACAATGCGGCGATTTACCGGGCAGCCTACGAACGTCTCGGCGCCGTCTGACATCACATTCTCAGGGGAAGGACGCCGTCGATGCAGCGTGACCTGCTGGTGATTGGGCTCGGCTACGTGGGTCTCCCGCTGGTGCGGGAAGCGACGAACGTCGGGATGAAGGTTGTCGGGTACGACATCGGCCAACGCGTCGTGGACAACCTCAACAGCGGCCGGTCGCATGTAGACGACATCTCCGACGAGGACGTGGCGCGGATGGTCGCGCGCGGATTCCGCGCCACCACCGACGAGTCCGAGGTGGGCGAGCCGGGCACCATCGTGATCTGCGTGCCCACTCCGCTGTCGGAGGCGGACGGCCCCGACCTGACCGCCGTGCGGGCCGCGTCGGAGACCGCCGGGCGGCTGCTGAGCCGCGGCATGCTCGTGGTGCTCGAATCGACCACCTACCCGGGCACCACCGACGAGGTGGTCCGGCCCATCCTCGAGAAGGCGTCCGGGCTGAGCGCCGAAGTCGACTTCCACCTGGCTTTCTCGCCAGAGCGGATCGACCCGGGCAACCCCGTCTACGGCCTGCGGAACACCCCCAAGGTCGTGGGCGGCCTGACCCCGGACGCCACCTCGGCGGCGGCCCGGTTCTACGGCAAGGTCTGCGACCAGGTGGTCGAGGCCAAGTCGCCGCGCGAGGCCGAGATGGCCAAGCTGCTGGAGAACACCTACCGCCACGTCAACATCGCGCTGGTCAACGAGATGGCCGTGTTCTGCCACGAGCTCGGCATCGACCTGTGGGACGCGATCCGCTGCGCGTCCACCAAGCCGTTCGGCTTCCAGCCCTTCTACCCGGGGCCCGGCGTCGGCGGGCACTGCATCCCCATCGACCCGAACTACCTGTCCTACAAGGTCCGGACCCTGGGTTACCCGTTCCGCTTCGTGGAGCTGGCCCAGGAGATCAACAGCCGGATGCCGGGCTACGTCGTGGACCGGGTCGCCGAGCAGCTCAACCGGCACGCCAAGCCGCTGAACGGCGCCAACGTCCTGGTGCTGGGCGTGACCTACAAGCAGGACATCGCCGACCAGCGCGAGTCGCCCGCCCGCCCGATCGCCCGCCGGCTGCTGGCCCGCGGCGCCGTGCTCGCTTACCACGACCCGTACGTGCCGGACTGGTCGGTCGACGGCCAGCCGGTGCGCCGGGCCACCGACCTGGACACGGATATCGTCACCGCGGACGTGGTCGTCCTGCTCCAGGCGCACAGCGAGTACGACCTCGAACGGATCGGCGCCGAGTCCCGGCTGTTCTTCGACACCCGGGGCAAGCTGGCCGGACACGGCCCGGCCGGGACCGCCATCCCTGGCACCGAGACGCTGTAGCCGCGGCATGCGCGTCGTCGTCTGCACCGTGGTGCACCATCCGGCCGACGCCCGGATCCTGCACCGGCAGATCCGCGCGCTGCTGGATGCCGGGCATCAGGTCACCTACATCGCGCCGCTGGGCGCCGGCGACGTCGCCCCGTGGCCGGGCCTGACCCTGGCCGAGGTGCCCCGGGCGGTCGGGCGGCGTCGGCTCGGGGCGCTGCGCGCGGCCCGTTCCCAGCTGGCCCGGTACGCCCCGGGCGCGGACGTGCTGCTCCTCCACGACCCCGAACTGCTGCTGGTGCTGCCGCTGGTCCGCCATCGCCCGCCGACGGTCTGGGACGTGCACGAGGACACCGCCGCCGCGCTGGGCACCAAGGCATGGCTGCCTGCCTCGCTGCGCCGGTTCGTTGGCGGTTCGGTCCGTGTCGCCGAGCGCGCCGCGGAGCGGCGGCTGCACCTGATCCTGGCCGAGACGGGCTACAACGATCGTTTCGCCGGGACGCACCCGGTCGTGCCGAACACCACCTACGTGCCGGAGCAGACCGCGCCCTACGACGGCCGCGGCCGGCTGGTGTACGTGGGGCACATCTCCCCGGACCGGGGGGCGGTGGAAATGACCGCACTGGCCCGGCTCGTGCAGCCGCATGGCCTCATCGTGGAGCTGGTCGGCTCGGCCGACGCCGAGGCCCGGGCGGTGCTGGAACCAGCGCGCGCGTCGGGGGTGCTGCGCTGGCACGGGTTCCTGCCCAACGACCAGGCCATGCTGATCGTGGACGGCGCGCTGGCGGGGCTGTCGCTGCTGCAGGACGACCCGAACTTCCGGCACTCGATGCCGACCAAGGTCGCGGAGTACATGGCGCGCGGGGTGCCGGTGATCACCACGCCGCTGCCGCTCGCTGTGGACCTGGTGGAGCCGCACGAATGCGGATTCGTGGTGCCGTTCGGCGGCGTGCCGGAAGCCGCGGCGGCGGCCCTGGCGCTGCGGGACGATCCCGCGCTGCGCGACGCCATGGGCGCGCGCGGACACGCCGGCGCCCGCCAGTACCTGCGGTGGCCGGAGGACGCCCGGGCGTTCGTAACCCAGCTGGAGCAGTGGGCGGGCTCAACCGGATCAGGGCCGTCGCGCGAGTCGGCCTCGCCGGTCTCGGCCCGGGATGGCCGATAGGATCACGCTGTGCAGAACGAGGCGCCGAACCTCCCGCCGCCGGACGGCCAAGCTCAGGCGGGACAAGCTCAGGGCGGGCAGGCCCAGCGCGGCCTGCGGGCGCGGGCCTGGGCCGGCCGGCTGCGCGCGCTGATCCTGGACAACAAGCTGTTTACGCTGGTCCTAGCGGCCGGGGCAGTGCTGCGGCTGATCGCCGTGCTCGGCTACCCGGGCGCGCTGTGGTTCGCTGGCGACTCTTACGTCTACCTCGGCGCGGCCCTGCGGCTCCGGCCCGATCTGTCCAAGTCGACCGGCTACTCGCTGCTGCTCAAGGTGCTCGAGCCGTTCCACAGCCTGACGCTGGTCACGATCGTGCAGCACCTGATGGGCCTGGCCATCGGGGTCCTGCTCTACGTGCTGCTGCGGCGGGCCCGCGTGCCGAGGCTGGTATCGGCCCTCGCTACGGTGCCGGTGCTGCTGAACGGTTTCCAGGTCGAGCTCGAGCACATGATCATGGCGGACACGCTGTTCATGTTCCTGCTCGTGGTGGCGGCCACGATTCTGCTGTGGCGGCCGCGCCCGTCGTGGCCGGCCGTGCTGATCGCCGGCCTGCTCACCGGCTACGCGGTCACCGTGTGGAGCGGCGGCCTGATCCTGCCGGTCGTGTTCATCGTCTTCGTGATCTGGCGCCGGATGGGCTGGCGCCCCCTCGCCGCGATCGTGGCCGGGTCTGCTGTCCCGATCGTGGGCTACGCCGCCTGGTTCCACTCCGCGACCGGGACCTTCGCGCTCACCCAGTCCGAGGGCTTCTACCTGTACGGCCGGGTGTCGTCGTTCGCCGAGTGCAGCAAAATCAACCCGCCGGCCAACGAGCGGTTCCTCTGCCTGTCGATACCGGTGACCAAGCGCGAGCCCCCCGGCGATCTCGTCTGGCACATCCCGCAGGTGAAGGAGGTACCGGGCGGCCCGGTCAGCCCGGCCGGTAACAAGATGCTGCGTGATTTCGCGATCCGGGCCATCGAGGCCCAGCCGGTCAGCTACGCGCATGCCATCGTGGACGGCGTCGTCCTGTCGGTCGACTGGAAGCGGTACAACTACCCGAGCCAGGGCACCGTTTACGACTACTACTTCCACACCGTGCCGCAGGTCGTCCCGGATCATTCCTGGATCCCTGGGGCCACCGCGCCGCAGGACATCCAGGCCTACGGCCACCAGGGCATCAGCCGGGTCGTGAAGCCGCTCGACTACCTGATGGCCGGGTACGAGCGGGTGTTCTACCTCTACGGGCCGCTGTTCGGGCTGATCCTCATCCTCGGGCTGGGTGGCGTGATCCAGGTGCGCCGGCGCCGGTCGCCGGACTCCGGGCGCGCGATCGCCGGGTTCCGCCTGGTGCGGCGGCGGGACGGGCCGAGCATGATGCCGTGGGTGGCCGCGGTCGTGCTCCTGGTCTTCCCGATCGCCGTAGCCGACTTCGACTACCGGTACGTCCTCCCGGTCGTCCCGTTCGCCTGCCTGGCTGCGGGCCTCGCTTTCGCCCCGCCGCTGTCCCGGCGGCAGCCGTCCGTTGACCCGGCACCGGCCGGCGCCGAGGCCACGGTGCCCGCCCCGGCCGCCTCGGATTGAGGCCAAAGACGTCGTTTTTCCGCAGCTGCTACGGAAAAGCGACGATGCTCATGGTCGGCGGGTCCCGGGAGCATATCCTTGCGGTGGCGAGCGAGTCGGCCGGGCGGCCGCGCCGCGCGATGCGCGGTGAGGAAGGTCCGGGCTCCGCAGGGCAGGGTGGTCGGTAACGCCGACCCGGGGTGACCCGCGGGACAGTGCCACAGAAAAGAGACCGCCGCTCCGGTCCGGCCGCTGGCTGGCCCGGAGAGGTAAGGGTGAAACGGTGGTGTAAGAGACCACCAGCGCCCGGGGTGACCCGGGCGGCTAGGTAAACCCCACCCGGAGCAAGGCCAAGAGGGAAGCGGCACCGTAGGCGTCCGTTTCCTGCGCGAGCGTTTGAGGGCGGCCCGTCCGATGCTCGCGGGTAGGCCGCACGAGGCTGCCGGCAACGGCAGTCCCAGATGGATGGCCGTCGGCCCGCTCACGCGGGTGCACAGAACCCGGCCTACAGGCCGACTCGCCCGCCACCCATGGCTCTGACCTGTGGTTGAGCGGTCAGAATCACCGTTCGGGGCACTCCGGGGGCACATTCTCGCCTAGCCGGATGCTTTGCCGTGCGTGGAGATCTAGGGGTCAGCTCTTCTGCAGCTCCCGCCATATTTCGAGTGCGTCGGTGGAGATCAGGCAGTAGGGGTTGCCGCCGTCGCGGTTCACGACTTCGAAGCGGGGCCGGTCACCCCGCCGATGGAGGACGTTGATCGCATACTGCGGGAACGCGGCACGTAGCGCGGCAGCCTGGACGTGGGCACCCAGGGGTGGGGCGGCTCGTGGGTGCTGGTCATGCGCGGGCGCGCCGTTCTGTGCCTCGTAGGACCTGCTGCCCCCCGTAGTTCTCGATGATCAGTTCGCGCAACTCGTCCGGGCTGCTGGCCGCCAGCATCCGGCCGTTGTCCCGGCGGTGCGCGATCCAGTGCCCGGCGGCACCCGTGATCAGATATGCCTCTCCCCAGTGCCATTGCAGGTCGCGCAGAGCATCGGCACTATCTCCTGCTGCTCGCTCCGTCACTGATCGCCTCCTTGTGTATGGCTCGCCGTAACCAGCGATGAGGCTAGGCAACGGAGGCAAAGCCGGGCCGGAGCGGCGTGAAGGTGCGCAGGCGGCACATGAGTGCGGGCCAGAAACCCGCACAAAAGTGCGGATCAGATAACTCCGGCACGGCGCGCGAGCGGACGCAGTTCCGGCGTCGATGGCCGGTGCTCCCGGCGAAGCAGACCGGTGAGGACTTCATGTGTGACGAGGTCGTAGCGGACGAGCTGCGGGCTGAGCCGCTCTGCGGCCCAAAGCAGGTTCACCGCTGCTGCGTCCTGCCGGCGCATGGCATAGGCGCGGGCAAGATCCAAATTAACCTGGGTGCGTCTGCCCACCAGTTCGGCGGGGATCGCCGCCGAGTCGAGGGCTTCGCCTGCCTGAACTGCAGCCTTCGGGTCACCAAGCCTAAGCGATGCGGAGATGGCGTGTATCGAGACGTTGCCGCGTCGTACCGCGTTGCCTGGTACGCCTGATAGGCAGCACGGACCCTGGTGCGCAGGTGGCTCATTTGGGCGCCCCGCTCCGACTGCCCGGGTCCAGCTTGTCCCGGGGCGCCGCAGCCCAGCATGGCCTGCTCGATCAGCGGCGCGGCTGGGTGAGCGTGCTCGGGGTCCGTGGTGCCGGGTTCTGGCCCGGCGATCTCCGCAACGTCGACCCGCAAGATCTCCGCCAGGCGGGTCAGCGCGCTGTGGCTGTCAATGCCGCGCCTGCCGCGTTCCACCTGGGACAGCCACGATTCGGATCTCCCCACCAGCCCGGCGAGGACGGCCTGCGACAGGCCCCGCCGTCTCCTGGCCCGCGCGATCCGCTGCCCGGCCGTCTCGCCGGCAAGCGGCGTCACCGGGTCACGGTCCTGAGTGGGAGCGCGGCGACGACCTCATTCCAGGGCGGCAACCGGCGCTCGTAAGGGGCATCCGGATCGAACAGCACGCGGACGCCCATCCGGCCAAGTGTCCTGAGGCTTTCCGTAAAGGCCAGATGCTTGGCCAGTTGAGGCTTGCAGTGCGGGACAACCAGCACCGGGACGTTGTAGCCGACCATCTCGCACAGCAGACCCACGGCGAAGTTGTCCGCGTGCCCATGAGCGAACTTATTGACGCTGTTAAATGTCAGCGGGCACGCCAGCACAGCATCCGCAGGAGGAGCCGCCTGGCCGGTACCCGGCATCCGGTACTCCGACCGAACCGGCTCACCGGTCAGCCGCTCTAGCTCGGTTGGATCGACAAACCCCACGCCGAGCGGCGTGGAGAAGACCACAACCCGCCATCCGCTCTCCTGGCACGCTGTGATCAGGGCAGGAATGCCCTCGGGCGCAGGAGCGCCACTTACCACGAGATACAGCGTGCTGGCGTCATGCACAGGTTCCGGACCTTCCCGCATTCACTGACAGCCCCAGGATAGGCGCTGCTCCTTCCTAGCATTTCGAGTTGACCGCGTTCAGATCCCAGCAGCGCAAGAATGAATGCCAGGAATCAAGCGGGACAGGACCCGTGGTTTGCCTCGGCCCTAGCCACCCGCGCGGGCCGGTCTGTGACGCGTGGACCGAGCGGATCGCGGTGCTGTACCGGGCGCACCACGCGCTCGCGGCCACCGCACCGGGCACCGACGCCCACGAGCGCGCCCAGGGCCGCTGGCAGCGGGCGTTCGCCGACATCGATGCGCATCGCATACTGCAGGCCGCCGACGCGGCAAAGGGCCTGCTGCACCCGGCCGCCGCCAAGGTCATCGCCACGCTGACCAGCGAATGGGACGGGCTAGTCCGCCACCAGGAGCTGCCGCAGCTGCCCCTGGATAACAACCCCGCGGAACGAGCGCTGCGGACCCGGTGATCGGCCGTAAGAACTTCTACGGCTCCGGCGCCGAATGGGCCGCCCACCTGGCCGCCGATGTCTGGACCGTTACCGCCACCGCCGCCCGGCACGGCACGGCACGGCATCGAGCCTCTCAGCCTGCTGACCGGCTATCTGCAGGAATGCGCCCGCAATGGTGGAACTGCCCCGGCCGGAGCCGATCTGAGTCCCTTCCTGCCCCGGACACCCCAAGGACGCGCCCGCCGTCGTCCCGCCAGCGATCCCGGTCCCGGCCCGTAACCCCGGCAATCCCGCAGCCCGGCAAAGCCAGCCCATGCCTCTCCGCCACATGCCGGCCGCAGGGCACCACCCGCTGCGGAAGCCGAAGCTGCCGGTGGATGACTCAGGCGACGGCTCAGCTGGGGGAGATCATCGACCTTATCAGGGTGCCCTGCCGGACTTCGTCGGCGTACTGCCGGGCAAGGACGCCGAACTGGAGCATGGCGTCGGCGGTGCGCTGCATGCGCTGCTCATTAACCGGGCCGACGGGGAAGTCGGGCAGCGACATGACCGCGGTCACCTCGCGCGGCAGCTGATCGGATTTCGCCATGGCCGCCCGGGCGGCGCTGGGATCGTCCTGGGCGAGCGCCTGCCCCTCCTCGATCGCCCGCACGAACGCGGCCGCTGTCTGCGGATGCTGCCGCGCCCACGCCTGGGTGGCGACATACCCGCCGATCGGGAAGTTCATGGTGGCGCCCTGGTCCAGGTCGGCCAGTTCCACCTGGCCGTAGTCCTCTTCGGCCTTGGTGACGTAGGGCTCGGCGAGGAACGCCGCGTCCCACTGCCCACCCTGGAGCCGTCCCGCCATATCGGGGAAGCCCTGCTTGTCGGTGACGAAGCGCACCTGGGCCGGCGATATCCCGTTCTCGGCGAGCAGCATGCTGATCAGCAGGGTACCGATGCTGTTGGTGCCGTTGACCGCGATCTTCTTGCCGACCAGCCCGGCCAGGGTCGTGATGCGCGAGCCGGCGGTGGTGAGCAGCACGCGCGTGTTCGGCGAGAGGGTGGAAGCCTCGGCGAGAATGCGGAACCTGGCGCCCGCCGCCTGCGCCGCGACGTAGCCGACATAGCTGCCCGCGCCGATGTCGACCTGGCCGTTCAGCTGACTGGCGATAACTGCCTTGGTGGTGGCTATCGTCTTGATCGTCACGTGCAGCCCCTGCCGGGCGAAAAGCCCCTCATCCTGCGCGATGTACAGGCCGGCCAGGTCGGCTGAGGGTATGGCGGCGACCGTGACGTTCCGGTCGCCGGGCTTGGTCAGCGCGGCGAGCCCCGCGTCGCCTTGCGCGGCGGCGCACCCGGCCAGCATCATGATCACTGCCACGGCGAGCGCTCCCGCGCGGACGTGCCCGGTGTTCATTATTCCCCCCTGGGCATTGCGACCGATCCTGGACTGACGAGCCGTTGCTATCAGCGCGCAGGCCGGGCAAAGGCAAGGGTTACTGATCCATGACCCTTTCGTCCCTCGATCGTGTCATATCCGGCCAAATTGTGAGCAAAACGGCGAACCGGACGCGCCCCGGCTGCCGCCGCTGACCTGTCTCCGCCGGCTGGGACAGGATCTGGAGCCGCCCGGGCTTCGGCGCCCTCCGCAGCTTGGGGGCCGGCGCGGTGAGCCGCGCGGCGATTCCAGCCGGGTCATGACCGGGCCGGTCTGCAGCATCGAAGACCGCTCCCGTGACAACGGTAAGGTCCGCGATGTTGCCGCCACATGCCGGCCGAGGGTAACTCCGCCATCCCCAGCCGACGCCACAACACGATCTCCCACGGGTTCCCCGATTACTTACCCACGGGGAGAGGCGCCTTTTCCGTTTCCGGGGGCGACCTCCTGCTCGGCGAGATCACGGCGGCCGTCTCTGGCTCGAAACCGGACAGCCAGGACAAGATGCGGCGGTCAAAGGCGCCCAGCTCAACGCCGGCCGCGTCACATGCCGCGCTGAAGGCTGCGTAGATGGCGTGCACGGCGGCAACTCCCGCGCCTGTGCCTCAGAATCGAGCGGGCCGGTCGTCATAGGGTTTGGCATGGTCCTCTCCTGTCGGTAGCCGGGATGCGGATCAAGGCCCGTTGTGGTGGGCTCGCACCGCGGCGGGCCGCTTTTGTAAGGGCATGGCGAAACCCGCGCCGTGGTCTGGACGCGGGTGATCTTTGGGTGAGCCAGTTCCGTCACAGTTCCGCCCGAGACCACGCACGGGCAACGAACGCTGACAACCGTTGACGGGTAAAAGTGCAGGTCAGATAGCCTGCGAGAGAAGTGAGCGCTGGTCAGGAAAGTGCGGGCGACAGAACCCGGCCTACAGGCCGACTCGCCCGCCACCAGCCCCGCCGCCCAGCGGCGTATTTCACACCCGACCTGTCCTGGCGGCCGCCCATGGGTATGTCATTTGTTAGGGCGCAGTGGATCAGGAGGGGAGATTATGCCGGAATCCGCCGCCGTAGCCTCCTTCATTCCAGCCCTTCTTACGGATGCCTATCACACCAACGTTAAGTCCCAGAGCGGCTGATATACCGCCAACGACAAATCTCGAAAACACTTAAGTGCCGCAGCAATCGAGCCGGGGCACATCTCTGCTGTGAGCTATTTCTTTGCGGGCGGGTAGCTGGCGTCTGCCCTATCGGATACGAACCAGACCTTGTGACAACCCTTACGATGCCGCGCCTGCAGGTGCAGTCGGGCCGCCCGGACGCGCGGCCATGGACGGGTCGGAGTCCGCTTAGGCGCCAGGGCCGTCGCCTGCCCGGTCTCCCTTACCGCCGAAGGGACGTGGCGATCCGCCGGTGACGTGAGCTATGAGCGCCCGAACAGCAGCCCTGCGACCTTCCGGAACGGCACGATCGCGTAAACCGCGATGCCGAAGTAGAACACCACCGCCGCGACCGGCACGGCGAGCCCGATGACGATGGCGATCACATAGCCAATGACGACGGGCAGCAGTTTCCGCCTGTCGCTGTGCAGCTCCCCGCCGTCTTCGCGTGGCGCGTAGAGGTGCGCGAGCCGCGCATACCTGTCCAGCGCGGCCCCCAGGAGGCGGATCACCAGGAACGTGAGCCCGTACATGGTGACGTACACCCGTTCGCCGCTGGTGTTATCCAGGGCGTCGGCGACGAGCCTGGTCGGGAACGGCAGGAAGGCCGCCATGAGCAGCAGGAGCAAGTTGAGCCGCAGCAAGATGGAGTCGGTCTGCGCGAGCCGGTCGGTCAGCCCGGTGTGAGCGAGCCATGCGGCGCCGATCGTCAGGAAGCTGATCATGTACGCCACGAACGCGGGCCAGGCCCCGAGCACCTGATGCAGCGGTGTGCCCGGCGGATGAAGCACGATGCCGATTACCAGCAGTGTCGCGGCGAATCCGAATATGCCGTCGCTGAATGATTCCATCCGGCCCTTATCCAGCGATCGGCGCCGTCGCGGCGTGTCTTCGTCAGCTGGCACGGCACGATCTCCTTCATCTCAGTCCAGGGCGTTCGCAGCTACCGGGGGCAGGCGACCTCTCGGCAGGCAATCACAAAAAGCTCGCACGGCGGAGCCGCCTTGCCGCACCACTACAGCCATCCCGTGGTTGAAGTCTTTCGCCGGGATGTGCTGACAGGCGCTGCCGGTTCCATCGGCAGAGCGATCACTGCCCGCGCCATTGTCGGGCGTCGTCGCGAACCTTCAGCCCAGCCCCTCCCGATCGGGCACAGAGGCTACTGCGGCGAACGGAGCAGGCAATGCGATGGCGACTGCGGCGTCCAGAAGACGTCGATGACGGGCGATGACAGCGTGCCGCTCCGTGGGGAGCGTGCCCTCGAGTTCATTCAGTACGTGCAGAAGGCGGCGCACTACCTGAGGCGCGCCGGCACCGTAGCGAATGATCTCAGTCAGGGCGAGAACGAGCAGGCCGTCGAAGTTCCGCAGTTTCTGCTTGACTCTCACCGCCCCCTCGGAGTCGACCCGGAGGCCGGTCGGATCGGGCCGGGTCCCCATAATAGCGAGGAGATCACTGATGCGATCGATGGCCTGTACTGCGGTGGTGGGATCGTTGACCGCTGGCGATAGCGCCCGTATCGCGATATCGACAAGTTGCCGGAACCCAAATGCCGGGTCTTGCACGAAGGTCCGTTCACCCCGCATGAGGAAGAATTTGCTGACCTCCCGGCCGTCAAGCGCCGAACCGTGCACAAGCGCAATAGGGGTGCCATGAACCAGATACTCGCCCGCTCCGACGGTCAACTCGAGCCAGCACTTTTTGCGTTGGCATAGCGTGACCAGGCCGTGGAAGTCTGTCGCGGAGACGACCCCGGCTGTCCCCGCGTAGTCGAGCCGCCGCGGCGAGGAGTCCAGCTGGGCAAACTCGACGTCGAGGTAGGCCGACGCGGGCGGAAAGTTCTCCTCGATGGCTCGCCGGCTCTCGGAGGCAATAGCTTCGATCAGATACTGGACGCGCATGAGTCGCACCACGGTATGCAGGTAGACGACGAACCCGAAGACCGTCGCCAGGGTCAACGCCAGCAAGACCGAAACCGACACGACTGGGGCGAATTGTTTCGCCGAGCCGACCGAGGCCCGGTTGCTGACCAGAATGATCAAAGAGAAGACGAAGGTGGCCAGGAACAAGCCGAGCGTCACGCGAGTGATCCGGGAACGGATGAAGATCCGCACCGTTCTGGGCGAATACTGGCTGGCGGCGAGCTGGATGGCCACCAGCGTGGTGGCGAACACCACCGCGACGAACGCCAAGGTAGCGGCGGCGATGGCACCCGCGAAGGTGGCGGCTGTGCCAGGGTCGCTGACCAGGTCTGGCCGCACACCGATCGGCGCCGCGATCCGGGTATCGAGCCAGATGGTGAGATTGGCTGCTCCAATCGCGGCCGCCGCGAATATGGTCGGGAGAAACCAAAGCGAAACGGTGATCCGCTGATGGAAGTCAATGAGCCACAGCGGTTCCGGCCGAACGGGGAGCGCTCTCATGAACTGAGAGTCTCTCAACACGCCACTCGCCACAGGAAGCCCGGGCACTCGATCTCCATCGCCCCGGTCAGGGCAGCCTCGAGAGACTCGCGCACATCCGCGGGCAGCGTCCCTCCAGCGCAGACGATCTCCGCCTCCGCCCGGTAATGACGTCCACGCACGCTGATCGACCTGGTGCGCCCGGAGCCGAAGCGGGTTCATGATCACCGGTTAGGGAGCAGGTACATCGGCCAGACATCCTCAGCTGCCCGCGTTGGCCGGTGCGGCCCGGACGGTGCCGCGGATACCTTTGTACGCCGTTTGGCGTATTGACGGGTTGTGGATGATTAATGCCAAGAGGGCCATCATCTGCGGGAATCCTGGGCCCGATGGTTCCTGGCAATGAGCTGGGCGCAATCGTCGCCTGGAAAGGCCGTTTAGGAACGCGAAGGCTCCGTGCTGGGAGCCGCGAAACCCGGAATCAAAGTCCCAGCCCCGGAGGGGGAATCAAGGATGAGAAAGACAATCGACTGCCGCGACATGCCCAACGAAATCGGCTGCACGCTGACGATCAGTGGCCAAGAGTCCGAGGTGCTGCGGGCGGCCACTCAGCACGCCATCACTGTTCACGAGCACGAGGCGAGCCCCGAACTGGACGAGGCCCTTCGCTCCATGCTCAAGACGGAGGTATCGGCGTGATGCAGGCGACGGAACTGGCTGGCTACCTCCACCGGCAGCTCGGTCGCGTGACCGCCCGATACTTAGGACGGGGAAATCAGGTGATGCCGGAATCCGGCTGCTACGGCGGCGGCGCGTGTCCTGACGTCTAGCTTGATCAATATGTGCTCGACATGCTTCTTCGCCGTGGCTGGCGAGATACCACACTGCCGTGCTACCTCCGCGTCCCTGGCCCCGAGGGCCAGAAGGTTCAAGATCTGGCACTCCCTCGGGGTCAGCAGGCTTGAACCGGATGCCGGCTCCGGTTCAGCCTTTGTCGGTCCGGGGCGGCGCTGAGCTTCGAAGGCTGTCCACATCATGGAACTCGCGAAAGTCAGAACCGGGCGGAGCAGGACGAGAAGGTCCGCCGCCCGATCGTGGAAATCTGTGCCGGTGCGCTGCACCGCCACCGCCACCGGTCCCTCAGGCCCGGGAACGACCAATTCCAGCTCGTGTTTCAGGCCCAACGGCCGGTAAATGTCTGCGAATAGGGCGCTGCGCCGGAAACTGGACCAGGGCTGAATATCGGCGAGGCGAGCTGGGGTGCCGATATGCCGGGCGCCCCAGCGCACCACGGGGTGGGTAGACGACAACCGCGCCAGAGCTTCTCCGACATCACCATGACAGGTGCCGGGGGGCGAGTCGACCGCCCAGGCCAAGCTGAGGTCGGGGTTCAGCCCATTCAGCGAGACGAGGTCTGCCTCCATGGTGGCCTGCAGCTGCAGGCAGAAATCCTCGCCCCAGGAAGGCGCGGGGGACCCGGCGCGAGATCGCAGAACCTCCGTCAGCCGCGCGGCCCTGGATCCGGTATCCACCCTGCTCAGCTTGCTTCGGTGCCGTCAGGTCTGTCAACGGCCCGTGCCCACCCGAGGTCCCGGTGGCAGGGTCAAAGCACGCAGAACTCGTTTCCCTCTGGATCAGCCATCATGACATGGTCCGGGCTGCCATCCTGGGCGACCTCACGGAGAAAAGTCGCGCCAGTGGCGGTGAGACGCTCGACTGCCGCGGTGACCTGCGGCCATCGGGCCTCCCATGGGCGGTGTCGGCCGCCGCCCGCCTGCACATCCAGGTGAACGCGGTTCTTCACGACTTTGGGCTCTGGGACCTTCAGGAACGAAATGCTGGGCCGCACTCCGCTGGGGTCCTCGATGTAGGCAACGTCATCCCACTCCTCGCGCGGGACTCCGGCATCCGCGAGCCATTCGGCCCAGCTCGTGAAACCGTTCGGGGGCCGGGTCTCCACATATCCCAGCGCCAGGCTCCAAAAGGCCGCCAATGTCGCCGGATCTGCGCAGTCGACCGTGACAGTCCATTGGACGCTCATCAGGCCCTCCCGCATCGGACGTACCACTGATGTCGAGTAAAGCAGGCGCCTGGCCAGCCCGATAGCGGCCAAAAGCCTTGGGCACGCTGGGCTTGGCTGGGAGGGAGAGCAGATGACCGCGAGCCCAGGAGGTGGCCGCCCCGTTTTTCACCCGGGCACGCGCTGGGTGTCGGCTATGCGGTCGAGCCAGTCGCCGAGCAGGGCGCGTTCGGCAGCGGTGAGCGCCGTGAGGTCGGGCAGCGCGGCGCGCAGGGTCACCGCCGCGGCGGCATGATCGTCATCACCGGCGCCACGGGTGCCCTCAACGGCGCCACCGTCGAGCACCTGCTCAAGCGCATCCCCGCGGACCAGATCGGGGTGAGCGTGCGCGACGTCGCGAAAGCACAGCACTTCGCCGATCGCGGCGTGCGCGTACGGCGCGGCTCCTACGACGACCCGGCGGCGCTGCTCGACTCGTTCGAAGGCGCCGATCAGGTGCTTCTCGTCTCGTCGAACGACCCAGGCGCCGACGGGGTTAGCCTGCTCCGCGCCGGCATCGAGACCGCCGTCGCGGCCGGTGCCCGCCGGATTCTCTACACCAGCCACCAGCACACGGGACTCGAGAGCCCGTTCTTCCCCGCACGCGATCACGCCGCGACCGAGGCGCTCCTGGCGGACTCCGGCGTCGCCTGGACCGCCCTCCGCAACGGCTTCTACGCGCACAGCCTCGACTGGCTCCTCAGGCCCTGGCGCGAGACCGGCGTCATCGCGACGCCAGCCGACGGGCCCGTGTCATGGACCGAACGCGGTGACGAGGCGGAGGCGGCCGCGGTGATCCTCGCCGGCGAGCGGCACTTCGATGGCCCGGTCACGCTCACCGCGAGGGCGGCCGTAACGTTCGGCGACATCGCGGGGATCGCCTCCGAGCTCACCGGCCGCGACATCCGGCGCGTCGTCGTAGACGACGAAAAGTGGGTGGCCGATCAGGTCGCGCACGGCACCCCGGAGCTCATGGCGGGGTTCCTGCTTGGGTTCTTCCAGGCCGCCCGCGAGGGACGCTTCGCGGGCGTTGACCCGCTCCTCGGCGACCTCCTCGGCCGTCAGCCGCGTACGGTGCGCGACCTGCTCGCCGAGCGGTCGGCGGCCTGAGAGCATCGCCGTCAAGCCCAAGGCTGGCGCTGGGAGCACCGCCCCGGAGCCCCGGTCCTGCGTCAGCCGGAGCCCCGGTCCTGCGTCAGCGCAGCCGGCGGAGGTCCGTGTCTTCTGGTGCGGCGGGCCGCAGGCGGATCCGGGCGTCGATGGCGTGAACGCCATCCGGCCGGGCGACCACCGGGCTCAGCTCGAGCTCGGCGATCTGCGGCAGGTCGTCGGCCATCTGGGAGACCCGCAGCAGCAGGTCCCGTAGCGCGGCGAGATCGGCGATCCGGGCCCCGTGCCGCCCGATCAGGCGGGCGGCGGGTATGGAGCGGATCAGTTGGTCGGCGTCTGCGTCGGTGAGCGGCGCGAGCCGCGCCGCACGATCAGCCAGCCCCCGACCGGTCGCGCCGCTGAGCCCGAACAGCACCAGCGGGCCCACCACCCGCTCCTGCACCACGCTGACCTTGAGCTCCACGCCGCCGGTGATCATCGGCTGCACGATGACGCCGGCGAGCCGGTGGCCGAACCTTTCCTGCAGCGAGCGGAACCCGCGCCGGACCTCGTCCGCATCGGGCAGGCCGGTCAGCACGGCGCCCGCCTCGCGCTTGCGGACCAGGCCGGGTACGTCCGCCCGGAGCGCGACCGGGACGCTGAACCGGGCCGCCGCGGCGGCCGCGGCGTCCTCGGTGGCGGCGCTGGCGTAGCCAGCCAGCACGATGCCGTAGCTGCCGAGCAGCTCCGCTGTCGCGCTCAGCGGCAGCCAGCCGCCGTCCGGATGGCGGGACAGGAAGCCGGCGACCAGGTCCCTGGCCCGGCCTTCGTCCAGGCCGCTCAGGCTGGGCACGGTGCCCGGCGGGATCGCCCGCCATGCCCCGTAGCGAGCGGCGTGCGCCAGGGAGCGGGCCGCGGACTCGGGATAGGCATAGGCCGGCACGGCGGGGCGCTCGTCATCGGGTCCGGTCAGAAGCCTGACCACCTCCACCTGGTCCAGGACCGCGGCGGCGATCGGCACTAGCAGGCGCGCGGCGGCCACCTCCGGTACCGGGTCACCGCCGGCGGTCTTGGCCGTCAGGGCCAGCACCGCGTTGACGCCCGGGTCGGCGCCGGCCAGCTCCAGGCACCGCCGGAACAGGCCCGGGCCCGCCATCACGGTGGTATCGACCGGCCCGGTCACCGTGGCCATCGCGGGGAGCAGCTCCCGGAGCGCCCGCTGGGTGTCTTCCGTGAGCACGGCCACCTGCAGGCCCGCGTCGCTGCAGGCGTCGGCGGCGAGGACCGCGGCGCCACCGGTGTTGGACACCACCGCGACCCGGCGTCCGGCCGGCGCCGGCTGGGAAGCGAGCAGGGCCGCGGTGTCGAGCAGCTCGCCCAGGTTCGCGGTAGCGATCACCCCGGCCTGCTCGAACAGGGCCTGCCGGGTGAGCATCGGGGTGGCTGCCGCACCGGCCGCACCGGCCAGTCGCCGGCCCGTCGCGGACCGCCCTGCGGTCACGGTCAGGACGGGGATGCTGCGCCCGACGCGGCGGGCGGTACGCGCGAACTTGGGCGGGTTGTCGATCGACGCCAGGTAGAGCACGGCCAGTTTGGTCGCCGGGTCCGACTCCCACCACAGCAGCGCGTCTTCACCGGAGACGTCGTCTTCGTCGCCAAGCGAAACAAGCGAGGAGATGCCGATGCCGAGCTGAGACAGGTGCTCCAGCAGGGCGAAACCGAGCCCGCCGGTCGACTGCACGGCCAGGCCGGCGCGGCCCGGCGCGGGGTGCTGGGCCGCGAACGTCGCGTCCAGGCCGATGCTGGTGTTGGCCAGCCCCAGGCTGGCCGGCCCGATCATGCGCATGCCGTGGCGGCGGCAGATGCCCCGCAGTTCGGCGCGCGCCGCGCTGCCGAGTCCCGCTGCGACGACCACCAGGGCCCTGACCCCCAGCTGTCCGCATTCCTCGGCGATCTCGGTCACCGTAGCTGCGGGCGTGGCGATCACGGCCAGGTCGATGCCCGGCGGCAGGGCGGTCACCGACGGCACGCAGGGAACGCCCTCCAGTTCGGCCACGGCGGGATTGACGGCGTACACCGGGCCGGAGAAGCCGCCGGTCGTGAGATTCCGCAGGATCGATCGCCCGATCGACCGCTCCCGCCGGCTCGCGCCGATGACAGCGATCGAGGCTGGGGTGAGGGCGGGCCGCAGGCTGGCCACGTTGGCCGACCGCTCCCGCTTCGTGACCGCGGCCCGGTAAGCCTCGAGCGTGACATCGGCCTCGCCCGACGGCAGCGGGAAGGTCAGGTCGTAGACGCCGTCCGCCAGGGTGCGCTGGGCCTGCAGCCCGGCGTCAGCGAACACCCGCAGCATTGCTGAGTTATCGCTCAAGGTCGCCGCCGTGAAGGCGTGCAGGCCCTGGTTGCGGGCCCGGGAGATCAGGTGCTCCAGCAGCAGCGTCCCGACCCCGCGGTTGTGCATGTCATCGGCAACCGTAAAGGCGACCTCAGCCGTACCGGGGCCGCCGGACTCGTAGCTGCCGCAGCCGATCAGCCTGCCGTCGAGAAAGGCGAGCAGCGCGGGGTGGTCCGGTCCGGGCTCGCGGCAGATCCGGCGCGCCTCCCGTTCGGCCGCGCGCGGGCTCAGGCTGAAGAAGCGCAGGTAGAGACTGTCCGGCGACATTTTTTCGTGCAGTTCACGGACCGCGTCGAAGTCGTCCGGCCGGGCGGACCGGATGAGGATCGTGGTGCCGTCGGTCAGCAGAGCGTAGACGCCGCTCTCAGCGTCAGTGCTCACGTCGCTTCTCCCCGGTCCCGAGACGGCTGACGGTAACGCGGTCATCTGACATTATGGGCGACCAGGAGAGAGCCGGTCTGTCATGCCACATTTCCGGAAGCGCTCAGGCTGAGGCGGCGAGCAGTTCGCTGCCGGTCACGAACATGTATCCGGCGTCCATCATGGCCCCGACGAGCCGGTCGAGCTGCTGCATGAGGGTGGCGTTCGGCTGCGAGCCGCCGTCGTGAGCGAGCACGATGCTGCCGGGGGAGGCCCGCTGCAGGGTCTCGTCGACGTCGACCTTCGCGTTACTGCCGGTGACCCCGGCCGACCACAGCATGACCGCGTAGTCCAGCCTTGCGCACTCGGCGAGCCCGACGCTGTCGATGCGGCCGTACGGCGGCCGGCACAGGGTCGGAGCCCGGCCGGTCAGCTTGGCCAGCAGCTCGTGGGTGCTTCCCAGGCTGGCACGGTCGAACGCCTCATCGTGCTGGGTCAGGTCGCTGTGTGCCCAGGTGTGGTTGGCCAGCTCGTGGCCCTCGCCCACGGCCCGGACGACCGCGCTGGGATCGGCCTTCGCCCGCTCGCCGACCAGGAAGAAAGTTGCCTTCGCGCCGCGCCGCTGCAGCATGCGGTGAACCTGCGGCGTCCACTCCTGGGTCGGGCCATCGTCGATGGTGAGGGCCACCAGCCGCTCGGCCGGTGCGGTCCGGAACGTCACCGTCGCCTGGTATGCCTGCGAGTCCGGCGGGCTCGCCGTCCGCGCCGTCGGGCTCTCGGTGACCAGAGCCGGTTCGGCGATGGTGCCGGCTGCGGCCCCGGCGGCGCCTCCCGCGGTCAGCAGCCCTATCCCCGCGAGAAACTTGCGGCGGTCCATGAGCTGAGTTTCAGCCATATCTCAGGCCGTTTCAAAATTCGTTACGATCAGGGCAGCAAAATAAGGCGAATAGTTGTGAAAACTCCGCTGCCCGCCCGTCCATGTGCGGGCACCCTCAGCTGGGCGCGGGTGTTATCGGCCCGAGTGCCGCGCGCTTGCGCGGCGGGAACGCCGCGGGTCAGGACTCCGAGTCGTAACGGAAACCATCGCGAAAGCGGCGGAACAGGCCGCCCTCACGCCGCAGGGCCGGGCCGGGCGGCGGGGCCGAGGCCCGCTCATGCCCCTCGGGCTCGCTGTAGTCGGCCCGCGCGATCGCGTCGACGACCTCCGCGTCGCTGAAGTCACCCGAACCAGGGATCTCCGGAACGAACCCCACCAGGTCCCCGTCCTGCATAACTTCGGCCTCCAGGGACGCGGTGCCTTCGTTGCCCCAGATCGCCTCGCGCCCCCCGCTCAGGACAACGCGCACGCCGTAGATGTCGACGCCGCCCTTTTCCAGGTACGCGTCGATGCCCCGATCTCTGAGCGCGTCGGCGACTCGCCGGGCCCGGTTCTCATCCATCCATCCAACCTACCTGGGCAGTCACGCCGGCCGTCCGCCGTTCAGCTCAAGGCGTGGCGGCGCTTACCACGTACCTCGTCACATACGCTGCCCCTAGCCGCCTCGCCGCTGTGCGGGCTGCCGCCGCCCGCGACGATCGCCGAGGGCCCGCGGCATGACGCCCACCGGGCACCAGAAGGTGGCGCCCTACTGCGAAAGGCTCCGTTGGCCGCGACGTTTGTCCCCACTGATCTGCCGCCGATCGTCGCCGTGCTCCGTGCCGCGGGCTGCGTGTTCGCCGAGGACGAGGCCCAGCTGCTGGCCTCGTCGGCCAGGACGCCGGCCGCCCTCACGGCGATGATCGAGCAGCGCGTCGCCGGGCTGCCGCTGGAACAGGTGATCGGCTGGGCCGAGTTCTGCGGGCTGCGGATCGCGATCGACGCCGGCGTGTTCGTGCCGCGCCGCCGCACGGAATTTCTCGCCCGGACCGCGATCACGCTGGGATGGCAGGCGGCCCGGCCCGGCGAGCCGCTGGTCCTGCTCGACCTGTGCTGCGGTTCGGGAGCGGTAGGGGCCGCGGTGGCCGCCGCGCTGGGCCACGTAGAGCTGTACGCCGCCGACGTCGATCCGGCGGCGGTGCGGTGCGCCCGGCGCAACCTGGCCGCCGGGAAGGGCCGGGCCGCCGGCCACGTGTACCAAGGTGATCTGTACGACCCGCTCCCGCCGGAGCTGCGCGGCCGGGTCGACATCCTGACCGCCAACGTGCCCTACATCCCGGCCGGGGAGATCGCGCTGCTGCCGCCCGAGGCCCGGCTGCACGAACCGCGGGTGGCACTCGACGGCGGCGCGGACGGTCTGGACCTGCTGCGCCGGGTGGCCGCCGGGGCCTCAGCGTGGCTCGCGCCGGGCGGCAGCCTGCTCAGCGAGGTCAGCGAGCGCCAGGCGCCAGCGGCCCGGAAGGCCGCCGCCGCCGGCGGCCTGGGCACGCGCCTGGCCGTTAACGAGGACCTGAACGCGACCGTGGTCGTCGGCACCAAGCACGGCGCCCCGGGGGTACCGGCGCGGTAACGAAACCGCGATCACCAGCGGAAGCCACGGCCGAGCCGTCATATTAGGAAAAAGCGGCGAAAGGTATCCCATGCTTGCGGCTCTGCTGCTGGCCGGGATCGTGGCGGCGCCCCTCGGGTCGATCGCGCTGTTCACCCCGGCGCGCCAGCACGCGCGCACGTCGGGCACCTGGCCGGCCCTGCGCCGGCTCGGGCTCGCCGTGCTGGGCACCGCGGTGCTCGCCGCCGCGGTCGCCGGGGTGCTGCGGCTTCTGCATGTGTCCGAGCACAACCTGGTCGCGGGCCTGGCCGGGTTGGTGTTCGCCAGCCTGATCTGGCTGCCGGTGACCCGCCGGTGGAACGCGCGCGCCCACCTGGCCTGGGCGTCGACCATCTTCCTGTTCGTGGTCTATCTGACCTTCGCCCTGGAGTGGACGTTCCAGAGCCACCTCGGCCCGGCCAGCACCGTCGGCGGCGTACTGCTGTGGTTCTTCGAGCTTTTCGCCGCGATCTTGTCGTGCGCCTACCTGTGGGAGATTTGCGACGCGCTCGGCACCGAGCACTGGCGGCGGCGGATCACCCCCGACGTGCGGTTCAGCGTCGAGGACCGTGACCTGCCCATGGTCAGCCTGCACGTCCCGGCGCACAACGAGCCGCCGGGGATGGTCATCGACACCCTGCGGGCCCTGCTGCGCAGCAACTACCCGCGGTACGAGGTCGTCCTCATCGACGACAACACCGACGACGAGTCCCTGTGGCGCCCGGTCGAGGACTGGTGCGCGCGGCACGGGGTCAAGTTCGCGCACCTGGCGGACTGGCCCGGGTACAAGTCCGGCGCGCTGAACTACGCGCTCCGCGAGCTGACCGATCCCCGCGCCGAGCTGATCGGCGTGGTCGACTCGGACTACCAGATCGAGCCGGGGTTCCTGCGCCGCTGCGCCCCGGCGTTCACCGACCCGTGGATCGGCTTCGTCCAGGCGCCGCAGGACTACCGCGACTGGCGGTACGCCCGCTACTACCGGCGGCTCTACTACTCCTACAAGTACTTCTTCGCCGTGTCGCAGCCATCGCGCAACGAGCACAACGGCGCGATCTTCGCCGGGACGATGGGCCTCATCCGCCGGGTCGCGCTGGACGAGCTGGGCGGCTGGGACGAGTGGTGCATCACCGAAGACGCCGAGCTGTCGCTGCGCCTGCTGCGGGCCGGCTGGTCGGGCCTGCACCTGGACCAGTCCTGGGGCTTCGGCATCATGCCGCTGACCTTCGAGGCGCTGAAGGGCCAGCGGTACCGGTGGTGCTTCGGCGGTATCCAGATCCTGCGCATGCACTGGCGCTCGCTGATGCCGGGCCGCAAGACCCGCGAGAACCACCTGAGCCTGGCCCAGCGCTGGGCGTACCTGGCCGGCGGCCTGCAGTGGTACGGCGACCTGCTCGGGCTGATCTTCCTCATCTTCCTGCTCACCGGGGCGGCCAACCTGGCCCTCGGCGGCGGCGAGCTGTTCCGCAAGCTGACCACGTTCCTGGTCGCCACCGTCCCGGTGCTGGTCCTACTGGGGCTGGTCCGCGCCGTCGCGCTGCTGCGCCGGGGGACCGGCGCGACCTGGCGGGACGCGATCGGCGCGTTCTTCATCTGGCAGTCCACATCCCTGGTCGTCGCGCGGGCGTCGGTACTTGGGCTGTTCGCCAAGCAGGCCGCCTTCCTGCGCACGCCGAAAACCAGCGAACAGGCCCGGTGGTGGGAGGCGCTGCGTGCCAACTGGGCCGAAACCACGCTTGCTGTGCTCGGCTTCGCCGGTATCGGCGCAGCCCTCTACCGGGCCACTGAGCTCAGCGGAATCCTGCTGGCCGCACTGCTGCTGTTCCCCACCCTCGGCATGGCCGCCGCGCCGTTCAACAGCTGGGCCGCCCAGCGGGCGGCGCTCCCGAAGTGGCTGCGGGAACGCCGGACCAGCGAGTTCCGCCGGGACCGGTCGGCGTTCACCGCGGGCCTGGCCACCGGAGGCCTGGTCACCGTGCTGGGCGTGGTCATCGCGATCGTCGCGCTGCTGTTCACGAACAGCCATCATCCGGTGACCACCCCCAACCTGGTCGGCCCGGCCCAGGGCAGCGCGACACCCACCGTCACGGCCACGACCCCGGCCGCCTCGCCCACCCCGGCCAGCCCGTCGCCGTCCACTGCCCCGGCGACCACGCCGGCCGCCAGCTCCTCGCCGACCCCCACCGTGCCATCGGCGACCGCTACCGCCCCAGGCGGGACGGCTTCGGCGGCGCCGTAGCCGCCCCCGGCGGGATGCCGGCTCAGCCCGGGGAGTTCTCCGCGGGCGGGGCGGCGGCCCGGTGGCTGGGTACGTGCTGCCCGGCTGGCGGGGAGCCAGCCGCGTGCTGATCGGCGGGCACCAGGTGCGGTGCGATGGTCGGAGCGTCGTCGATTCGCTCGGGAGGAGCCAGCCCCAGCAGCCGGTAGACCTCCTCGCCGCCCACGGTCTCCCGGTCGATCAGCAGGCTGGCGAGCTGGTCCAGCTGGCTCTCGTGTCCCCTCAGCAGGTCGACCGCGCGCTCTTCGGCCTCGCGGAGGAGCCGGGAGACCTCCCGGTCGATGACGGCCTGCGTAGATTCGGCGTACGGCCGGCTGGACAGGCCAGGACCGCCGCTGTCCAGGTACATCGACCCGCCCTGCGGGTAGCCCACCGGCCCGAGCGCGGACGACAGGCCGAACTCGCGGACCATCCGGGTGGCCAGGTCGGTAGCCGAAGCCAGGTCGTTGGCGGCGCCGGTGGATCCCTGGTGGAACTTGACCAGCTCGGCGGCACGCCCGCCCAGCCGGACGGCCAGCGACTGATGCAGGTAATCCTCGCTGTACAGGTGCCGTTCAACCAGCGGGAGCTGTTCGGTGACGCCAAGCGCCTGCCCCGCGGGCAGGATCGTCACCTTGGCCACCGGATCGGCGTGCGGGGACAGCGCGGCGACCATGGCGTGCCCGGCTTCGTGCACCGCTACCGAGTGCTTCTCCTCGGGCAGCAGCACGTTGGAGTCCTCGCGGCGGCCCAGGATGATCCGGTCCCGGGCGGCGCCGAAGTCCCCTTGGGTGATGACCGTCCGGCTGCCCCGGACCGCGAAAATCGCCGCTTCGTTGACCAGGTTGGCCAGGTCGGCGCCGGAGAACCCGGGGGTGCCGCGGGCCACCGCGTTCAGGTCTACGTTTGGGGCGAGCTGCTTGCCGCGGCAGTGCACAGCCAGGATCGCCGCCCGTTCGGACAGGTTCGGCAGCGGGATTGTGACCTGGCGGTCGAACCGGCCCGGGCGCAGCAGCGCCGGGTCCAGCACTTCCGGCCGGTTGGTCGCCGCGAGCACGACGATGCCCACGACGGGATCGAAGCCGTCCATCTCCGACAGCAGCTGGTTGAGGGTCTGCTCGCGCTCGTCGTTGGAGGCGTACACCTGGCCGCCGGAGCGGCGCTGCCCGATCGCGTCGATCTCGTCGATGAAGACGATGGCCGGGGCCCGCTTGCGGGCCTCGCTGAACAGGTCGCGGACCCGGGCGGCGCCCACCCCGACGAACAGTTCCACAAAGCTGGAGCCAGCGACAGAGAAGAACGTCACCTCCGCCTCGCCCGCCACGGCCCGGGCGAGCAGGGTCTTACCGGTTCCGGGTGGCCCGACCATAAGGACACCGCGCGGGGGCACCGCGCCAACCTGCTTGTACCGGTCGGGCTCCTTGAGGAAGTCCACGACCTCGGAGATCTCCCGCTTGGCGCCGTTGTACCCGGCCACGTCCGAGAACCGGGTCTTGGGCTGTTCGGCGTCGAAAACCTTGGCTCTCGACCGGCCGACTCCCATGATGCCCTGCAGCCCTCCCCCTTTGGCTGCGTTACGGGACAGCCGGAACCATAGATAGCCGAAGAGGAGCAGCGGCAGCAGGATGATCAGCCAGGTGAGGACCTCCGAGCCGAACGAGGCCCCGGTCGAGGTGGCCGTGACCTGGACCTTCGCGGCCTGGAGCTGGCTCAGCAGGGAGGAGCCCGCCTGGGCCGGGATGATGGTGGTGAAATCCTTCCCGTCCGTCAGCGTCCCGGTGCTGGTCTGCCCGCTTTGCCCCAGGGAGATGGTCTTGACCTGGTGCGCATCCAGCTTAGAGATGAGCTGGGTGTAGTTCAGCGTGACCGGCGACGTGCCGCGCGCCGCGGGCAGGATGTAGAACAGCGCCAGCGCGATGAGAATGCCGATCGGCCACAGCCAGTGCCGCCAGGCCGGAGGCGGCGGCGGCGCGGACGGCGACGGCTTGTCACCGGGCGGTGGGGGAGTGACCTGCTTGCTCATGGCTCATCCACTGTCATGGTGTCAGTCTGCCCTACCCCGAATTGATGGTTGCCCGCTCCAGGCGGCATACTCACACAACGCGTAATACCGCAATGAGCTTCCCGTATCCCGCCTCCCTCGTCTCGTCAGTCCGGCTGGCATGACGGGCACCAGTAGGTGATCCGGTCGCCGAGCTCCGCCCACCGGATGCGGGTGCCGCAGCGCCGGCACGGCTGACCGCGCCGGCCATATACCCAGGTCTCGTGCCCGCGGCGCGAGACCCCAGTTGTGACCCGCTTGACCCGGTCCTTGTTGGCGTCCAGCATCCGGTGGCTGAGGCTGACCAGCGCGTCGACGTCGTGGATCTTGCCGACCGGGCGCCACGGCCGGATACCGCGCAGGAACAGCACCTCGGATTTGTACACGTTCCCAATCCCGGCCAGGTTGCGCTGGTCGAGCAGGGCCTCGCCGGCGGAACGCTCAGGGTCGGCGGACAGCCGCCGGACCGCCTCCGCCTGATCCCAGTCCGGGCCTAGCAGATCGGGGCCGAGGTGCCCGGTGATCCGTTCCTCCTGGGCGGTGGGCAGCAACTCGACGATCCCGAGTTCGTACCCGGTCGCCCGCCATTGATCGTTGGCCAGGATGAGCCGGATACGGTAGCTCTCCCGCAGCCGCTCGGACGCGGGCGCGATCCGCCACCGGCCTTCCATCTTCAGATGCGTGTGCACGGTCAGGCCGTTGTCCGTACGGATCAGCAAGTGTTTTCCGCGGGGCACCACCTCGGTGACCGTGCGGCCCGACAGGTTCGTCACGGCAAAGCGGGGGACCCGGAAGTCGCTCCGGGTCAGCGCCCGCCCGGCCAGTGCCTTACGGAGCTCGCGCGCCGCGTGGAAGACGGTGTCTCCTTCAGGCATGTTTCCAGCATGCCGCAGGCGCCGCCCCGCCCTGACGGCGCCTGGTCGCGGCATGCTCCACTTACTGGCCAGCCTCAGTAGCGGTTGTCGTCCGGCCTGCGGTAGGGGTCCTCATAGGAGCCATCATCGCGCCGCCGGGTGTCCCGGTTGCTGGACCGCCGGCCCCGTGGGGGCCCGCCCGAGCCTCCGGGGCCGTCCGGGTAGGCCGGCCCACCGTAGGTTTCCGGGTAGGCGGAGCTCCCCTTGCCCTCCGGTGAGTAGGCCGGGTTCCCGCCGCCGGGGGACGAGCCCCGGTTACCGCCGGGATAGGCCGGGTTGCCGTTGCCGGGATAAGCGGGGCTTCCGTTACCGCTGGGGTACCCGGGGCTTCCATCGCCCGGATAAGCCGGGCTTCCGTTCGCGGCCGGGTAGGC